>Ga0068869_100001122_pt1 | contig 15610 bp, 14 predicted proteins | sample KBSMisM52_FD_64676 | JGI IMG/M metagenome (GOLD analysis project Ga0068869, IMG submission 64676) | Miscanthus rhizosphere microbial communities from Kellogg Biological Station, Michigan, USA - KBS Miscanthus M5-2 | ecosystem: Host-associated > Plants > Roots > Rhizosphere > Soil ... | reverse complement strand
GCCAGGCACACCGCCAGCTCGGTGAGCACCGAATCCTTGCCGTGCGGCGCAACGCCGAACCGCATCGAGGCCGACCTGTCGAGCACCAGCCACGCGGTCAGGTCGCGGTCTTCGGTGTACTTGCGGACGAACGGCTCGTCCAACCGCGCGGTGACGTTCCAGTCGATGTGCCGCACGTCGTCTTCGGCCGTGTACTCGCGCAGGTCGGCGAAGTCGATGCCGGCACCGTGCCACACCGTCCGGTAGGCGCCCGAAAGGCGCCCGTCGAGGCGACGGACCACCTGCCACTCCAGGCGCCGCAGCAACCGGTCGATGGTGGTCGCCACGCGATCAGCGCCCCAGATCCGCTGGCAAATCGGGCGCGGGGAGCGCGGCGAGGATCTTGCTGAGAATGTCGTCGGCCGTGACGTCGTCGGAGAGCGCCTCGTACGAGAGCACCAACCGGTGCCGCATGATGTCCAGCACGAGTTCGGTGAGGTCCGACGGGATCGCGTAGTCCCGCCCGCGAACGTAGGCGAGGGCGCGCGCGGCCAGCACCAGGTTGATCGACGCCCGCGGGCTGGCGCCGAACATGACGTAGCGGTCCAGGTCGGACAGGCCGACGCTGGCCGGGTCGCGGGTCGCGTTCGCCAGCCGCACGGAGTACTCGATGATCGACGGGTCGACGTAGACGCGGTCGGCCTCCGTCTGCAACTCGACAAGCCGGTCCGGGTCGATGATGGCCTGGATGACGGCGGCCGGGTTGATCGCCCGCTCGACGATCACGAACTCCTCGGTAGGGCTTGGGTAGCCCACGACCACCTTCATCATGAACCGGTCGACCTGCGCCTCCGGCAGCGGATACGTGCCCTCCGACTCGATCGGGTTCTGCGTCGCCATCACCAGGAACGGGCGCGGGACCCGGTGCGTCTCCCGGCCGATGGTCACCTGCTGCTCCTGCATCACCTCGAGCAGGGCGCTCTGCACCTTGGCCGGCGCCCGGTTGATCTCGTCGGCGAGGAGCAGGTTGGTGAACACCGGGCCGAGCGAGACCTGGAACTCGCCGCTTCGCTGGTGGTAGATCCTGGTGCCGACGAGGTCGGCCGGCACCAGGTCGGGGGTGAACTGCACCCGGTGGAACTGGCCGCCGATCGCCTCGGCCAGCGACTTGACGGCCAGCGTCTTGGCCAGCCCCGGCACGCCCTCGACGAGGATGTGCCCGCGGGCCAGCAGGGCGACCATCATCCGCTCGATGAGCGCCTCCTGGCCGACGATCGCCTTCTTGACCTCGTAGCGCACCTGCTCCACCAGGCTGGCCCGCGCCGGGTCGGGCTTCGCGTCCCGCTGCCAGGCGCTGCGTGCCGGTGTGTCCATCCGTCCTCCAGGTTGTGCGCGCTACGTGGTGACTCTCACCGCTGCGGTTGCCGGTCGCCGCCGGCCGCGACGGCCGCCCCGATCGGTACCGCGAAGCCGATGCCGATGAACGTGCCGGCGTCCGTGGGGTTGGCCAGCGCGATCACGATGCCGACCGTCTCGCCTCTCGTGTTGACCAGCGGACCGCCCGAACTGCCGGGGTTCACCGCGGCGTCGAACTGGATGAGGCCGTTGATGCTGCCGCCGCCGGAACGGGCGATGGCGCGGTCCAGGCCGGAGACCACACCGGCGGTGGTGCTGCCGGTCAGGCCGAACGGGTTGCCGATCGCGACCACGTCGTCGCCGACGGCCAGGCCCGCGCCGCCGAGCACGGCCGGCACGACGACGGTGGGCAGCGTCGCCGGCGTGAGCGTGGCGATGTCGATGGCGGGGGCCGACTCGGCGATCGTCGCCGCGGACCGGGTGCCGTCGGCGAACGTCACCTCGATCGCCTGGGCCCCTTGGACGACGTGCAGCGCGGTGAGGATCGTCCCGTCACCGTTGATGACGACCCCGGTGCCGCTGGCGTCGGTCGGCGCCGAGGTGATGGAAACGACCGACGGGGCGAGCGTCTCGAAGATCTGCGCGGTGGTGAGCGGAACGTCGGCGCTTGGAGAGGCGCTCGGCCGCGGATTGCCGCCCGCCGCTGGACGCTCCCGGGTGCCCCACTGGAACGCGACGAGCGCGGTGGCCGCCAGGAGCACCACGACGGCGGCGGCGATCAGCAGGCGCCGCCGGCGCTGACCGGTCGGCACCGGGCCGGGCCCCGGCTCCGGCCGCTCGGTGGGCTCGGGCGCCGAGCTCTCGATGATGTCGATCTGGCGCTGCTGGTCAGCCATGCTGTTCCTGGCCAGGGCCGTTGTCGGACTCACGGGTGGAGGTCCCGACCATGCCAGAAGGATAGCCCGCCCACAGTGGCGGGCGATTTTCGCGAACGTAGGACCTTACTGTGAATCTTGTTCGCGGAGGTCTCCGGAACATGTCCGACATTTCGGCTACGGTGGTGACATGGCCGACGCGGGCACTGGCGCAACCGTCCTCATCGCCGAAGACGATCCCGACGTCTGCACCGCCCTGAAGACCATCTTCATGCGAGCCGGCTACCGGGTGCTGACGGCCGCCGACGGCACCGCCGCGATCGACCTGACCCACCGCTGGCGCCCGGACATCCTCCTGCTCGACGTCTCGATGCCCGGCATCACCGGCCTCGACGTGTGCCGGATCGTCCGGGCCGACCGCAGCCTCGCCCAGACGGCGATCCTCATGGTGTCGTCATGGGCGTTCGCCTCCGACTTCGAGGCAGGGCTCGCCGCCGGCGCCGACGGCTACCTGGTCAAGCCGTTCAGCAACGACGAGGTGCTCGAGAGGGCACAGGCCCTGCTCGACCGCCGGCGCCAACCGACGCCGGACGCGCCGGCCTGATCCGGGAGGATGGGGCGCATGGCACCTGCACGCTACGAGGACCTCGTCGCCGCGTACCGCGGTCGCGGCGAGCGGGCCTCGGGTACCGCGGAACGCATCGGCGGGACGGCCGGGCGGCTCGCCTACAACCCCTGCCTCATCGGGGACGTCCTCGCGGTCCGGATCGAGTCGCCCGACAGCTACTGGCGCGACCGGTCGTCGTGGGATCCGGAGGTCCGGTTCTTCGAGCGGTCCGCTGACGGCTGGGCCGAGATCCCCGGCGCGCCCGTGTTCCACGCGGCGGAGGACCCGTTCGCCGCCTGGGTCACCGACCGCTCGGGCGCGCGTCAGCTGGTCTTCGGGACCGTCGGCCTGGACTACCGGCACGACCCGCCGGGCATCGTCAGCCGGTTCTACGCGGCGCCGGGTGTGCTGGACCTGGACCCCGACAAGCCGTTCATCGAGATCGCCGGGATGAAGGACATCCGGCTGCTGCAACTGCGCGACCGGGTAGCGGTGTGCGGGCGTCCGCAGGGCGGCGCGGCCGGGATCGGGCGGATCAGCCTCGTCCTGATCGACGACTACACGGACCTGTCCCCGGCCGTCCTGGACAAGGCGCACATCTTCGCCGACCAGCTGGCGCCCGAGACGAAGATCGGCTCGAACGCGCTCTACGACCTGGGCGACCGGATCGGCGTGCTCGGGCACATCGCCGTCGGCTCCGAGGGCTCCGAGCAGCGCTACGCCGCCGCGTGGTGGACGATCGACCCCGACGCGATGACGGCCACCACGCCCGAGGTCGTCGCCCTGCGCGAGGACTTCCCGCCCGGGCCGGCCAAGCTGCCGGTGCTCGCCGACGTGGTGTTCCCCGGGTCGCTGGAGTTCCTCGACGGTGGCCGCGCCCGCCTGTACTGCGGGCTGAGCGACGCGTCGATCGGCACGCTGGTGATGCCGTTCAGCTGATCCCGATGTGCGACCGGACGGTGCCTTCGGGATGCGCTCGCAGCCGGACTTTCCAGACCGGGCAGCCGCCGGATCAGCCGGACGGCGTCCGGGTCGACGCGAAAGAGGCCCGTGCGCCACGGCGCATCACGTAAATCACCGCGCCGAGCGCGATCACCGCGAGCCCAACCAGCACCGACGCGAGGGGCAGCGCCGCCGCCAGCACCACGCAGCCGACCAGCCCGACGATCGGGACGGCCCGGACCGGGCGGTTCTCGTCGGGCCGCAGCCGCAGCGCGGACGCGTTCGCGATCGCGTAGTACAGGAGCACGCCCACCGACGAGAACCCGATCGCGGCGCGCAGGTCGGCGGTCGCCGCCACGACGGCGACCACCAGGCCGACGGCCAGTTCGGCGCGGTGCGGCACCCGGTACCTGGGGTGCACCGCGTCCAGCGCGGCCGGCAGGTGCCGGTCGCGGGCCATCGCGAACGTCGTCCGCGACACGCCGAGGATCAGCGCGAGCAGCGACCCGAGCGCCGCGACGGCGGCGCCGGCGCGCACCACCGGGGCCAGCCAGCCGGCGCCGGCCGCCGCCACGAGGTCGGCCAGCGGCGCGCTGGCGGCGGCCAACCGGTCCGGGCCGAGCACGGCCAGCGCCGCGACGGCCACCGCGGCGTAGACGACGAACGCGATCAGCAGGGCCAGCGGGATCGCCCGGGGGATCGTGCGCGCGGGGTCGCGCACCTCCTCACCCAGCGTCGCGATCCGCGCGTAACCGGCGAACGCGAAGAAGATCAATCCGGCCGCCTGCAGCACGGCGAGCGGGCGGAACGGGTCGCCGCCCAGCACGTCGCTGAGATCGGCCGCCGGCGCACCGGCGGCCGCGACCACGACCGCTGCCAGCACCGCCAGCACGACAGCCACGATCACCCGGGTGGCGAGCACCGACTTGTGCACGCCGCGCCAGTTCAGCGCCGTCAACGCGAGCACCGCGGCGACCGCGACGGGCCGCTCGTAGCCGGGCGCGGCGTACGCGGCGAAGGTCAGGGCCATCGCGGCGCAGGACGCGGTCTTGCCGACCACGAACGCCCAGCCGGCCAGGTAGCCCCAGAACGGTCCGAGCCGCTCGCGGCCGTACACGTAGGTACCGCCCGACTCCGGATGTCGGGCCGCGAGCCGGGCCGACGACGTCGCATTGCAGTACGCCACGACGGCGGCGACCACGAGCCCCACCAGCAGCCAGCCGCCGGCCGCGCGGGCCGCCGGCGCGAACACCGCGAAGACCCCGGCGCCGATCATCGACCCGAGCCCGACGGTCACCGCGTCGGCCGTACCGAGGCGGCGCGCCAACTCGCCCCGTGCGCGCACGGGGCGAGTTTATGACCCGACTATGAGATGTGCGCGGCGTCGAGCGCCGCCTGCAGCGACTCGATGTAGCCCTCGCTGGTCACCGTCGCGCCCGACACCGTGTCGATGTTCGCGCCCTGCGCGGCGAGGGTGGCCTTGCGCAGGATGGGCAGCGCCCGCGCGTTGATCTCCTTGTCGCGTCGGTTGCCGGTCGGGTAGGTCGGCACCGCGACGTCGACGATCTTCCCGCCGGACACGGTGATCCGGACCTGCACCGGTCCCCACCGGGTCTCCGCGACCGAGCCGTCGTAGGTCTTCGTTCCCGGCGCAGTCGTCGCGCCGGCTTGCGCGGCGCCGCCGGACGCCGCGGTGTCCGCGGCCGGTGTCTCGGCGACGGTCGCCGGGCCGCTCGCGCCCATCGTGCTCGTCCGGTAGCTGAACAGCAGCACGAGCGCGGCGACCGTGGACACGATCCACAGGGCGATCCGCCGCGTACCGCTCACCCCGCTCACCCCGCTCACCCCGCTCACCAGGCGAACCGCTCGGTGTGCACCCGCTCGGCCGGCGCGCCCGCCGCGGCGAGCGCCGTGCGGACCGCGTCGGCCCAGCTGTCGGGGCCGCAGACGTAGACGGTGTGGCGCGCGATGTCCGGTGCGATCTGCCGGACGGCGCCGGCGTCCGCCAGATGCGACGCGTAGTGGGCCGGCAGCCAGGACGTCCGCTCCGCGCGCGGCCCGAGCAGGTGGATCAGCCGGACTCCGCGGGCGACGGCGAGCCTGTCGAGTTCGGCGCGGAAGGCCAGGTCGGCCTCGCTGCGGGCGCGGTACACGAGCGTGGCGGTCCCGGACCGGTACGGCAGGTCCCACAGCAGCGACAGCAGCGGCGTCACGCCCACCCCGCACGCGAACATCGTCACCGGTCCCCCGTCGTAGCGCTCACCGGTCAGGCGCCCGTACGGCCCCTCGATCAGCACCCGCGTCCCGGGGCGCAGCCGGGCCACCCGCGCGCTACCGTCGCCGAGGTCCTTGACGGTGACGCGCAACCGGCCGGCCGTCGGCGGTCCGGACAGGGAGTAGGGGTGGGCGCGCGACCACCCGGGCCCGTCGAGGAAGCGCCACAGCAGGAACTGGCCGGCCCGCACCGGCAACCGGTCGAGCCGGTGGCCGCGCAGGTACACCGACGTGACACCGGGGGCCTCCGGCACCACCGCCTCGACGACCAGGCGGTGCCGCAGGTTCCGCCACACCGGCAGCCCGATCCGCCACACCACCACGGCGCCGGCGCACCCGACGTAGAGCGTCCACCAGTACGCGCGCGCGACCGGCGAGTCGATGAAGTCGGCGCCGGTCCACAGCTGGTGCGGCAGCGCGAGCCCGACGCCGAGGTACGCGTACAGGTGCAGCAGGTGCCACGACTCGTAGCGCAGCCGCCGGCGGGCCGCCCGCACCGACGTCACCACGACGAGGGCGAGCAGCGCGAACGCCGCCGCCGCGAGCAGCATGCCCGGGTAGCTCACGACGAGGTCCCACGCCTGTGCGAACGGGTTGGCGCGCACCGTCCCGGCGTAGCCGAGCGTGATGAGCACGACGTGCGCGAGCAGCAGGTTGAACGAGGTGAACCCGGTGAAGCGGTGCCAGCGGGCGAGCCGGTCCTGCCCGAACGCCCGCTCCACCACCGGGATCCGGGCGAGCAGCAGCACCTGCAGCAGCATCAGATCGGCGGCCAGCAGGCCGCTCAGCCGGCCGATCGCGGTGACCGCCGGCAAGCCGCCCGACGCGGTCTCGCGCAGGCCGCCGTTGGAGGTCCACAGCGCCAGCACGACGAGCAGGCTCAGCCCGGCGGCGAACGAGCCGAGGCCGCCCCACCACGACGGCGTCGGCCGCGGCGGCGGGGCGGCGCGGGCCGGCACCGCGGCCCGGGGCGGCGATGAGGTCGTCACTGTCACGCTCACAGCGTCGGCGGCGCGGGTAGCACCCCGCTTGGTGGTCGCTGTGCGCGCGCTGTGAATCAGCCGGGCCGGCCCGGCGCACGCCGTCCGGCGGGCGCCCGCCGGACGGCCCACACCAGCACGCTGACGACGGTCGACCCGATCGCCGTGCCCACGAACACCCCGATCGCCCCGACGACCCACAGGCCGGACTCGTCGCTGGTGGCGGCGCGCACCACCCAGGCGCCGGTGAACCCGACGGTCACGGCCGTGGCCACCAGCCACGGCGCGAACACCAGCGCGGCGACCGCGGCGACGACCACGAGGGTCAGCACGCAACCGATCACCTGCCACGCCTCGTACGGGCCGCTCTCGACGTGCGTGACCGGGTCCACCCGGTACTCGGTGTCCCACCCGAGCCAGCCCCAGTACGCGGCCACCGCGGCGGCGGCGATGCCGAGGGCTCCGACCGCCTTGCGTGCCGCGGTCATGACGGGTCCCCACTCCGTGGTGACCCGCCCTGACCGGGCGGGCTCTGCCTGCTGATGACCTCGCTTCGCTCGGTCATGACGGGTCCCCACTCCGTGGTGACCCGCCCTGACCGGGCGGGCTCTGCCTGCTGATGACCTCGCTTCGCTCGGTCATGACCACTGCTCGGCGGCGGTGTCGCACCACTCGACGAGGCGCCGCTCGCCGGCGGCCGCCGCGTGCTCGCGCGTGCGGGCGATCCGGGCCAGGCCGCCGTCCCTGTCGTCGAGCGGGCCGCACAGGGTGTCGGCGGCGAGCAGGTCGGCCCGCGTCGCACGGTCGAGGTCGCCGTCGCGGCGGAAGCCGGCCGCCGCCTCGTCGGCCAGCGCGACGACGCGCCGGGCGGAACCGTCCGGCCGGGTCTCCTCCGGCCAGTCCGTGAGCAGTTGCGCGGTCTGGAACAGCGTCTCCGGGCGTTCCTCGTCGCTCAGCGTGGCCGCCTCCTCGAAGAGGGCCAGCGCCGCGGGCCAGTCGACCCACGACCGCTGGACGTGCGTCCACGCCGCGGCCCGCGTCGCCCGCACCGCTGCCGCCGCGTCGCCGACGGCGCGCCACAACTCCGCCGCCCGCAGGTATGCCGACCCGGCCTCGGCGGCCATTCCGGCCTGCTCCAGCGCCTGGCCGGCGTCGTGGGTCAGCGAGGCGTGTGGCACCTGGTCGGGCCAGTCCTTCACGAGGCCCGCGGCGTCGATGAACACCCGGGCCGCCTCGCGGTGCTCGCCCAGCGCGCGCAGGCAGCGGCCGTACTGGTGGCGCGCCTGCGCGAGGTCCTCGGCGCCCTGCTTCTCCAGATCGGGCAGGATCGACTCGAGGAGCGCCGCCGCCTCGGCCGGCCGCCCGTCGCGCTCGAAGGCGAACGCCGCCTGGCGGCGGGCCCGGTTCGCGGCCTCCGGATCGGACGCGTCGAGCAGGTCGGCGGCGATGAGCGCCTCGGCGGCGGCCGGGCCGTCCTCGCCGCCCAGCCGCAGGTGCGACTCGGCGAGCATGCCCGCGATGTCGGCGCGCGAGCCGGCATCGAGCAGGTCTCCGCCGACCTGCCGGGCGCGTACCAGGTGGGTCTGCGCCGTCGCCGGGTCGTCGCCGCCGAGCGCGATCCGGGCCCGGAGCAGCATCGCCTCGGCGGCCGGTGCGAACGCGCCCGCCTGGACGTACGACTCGATCGCGCGGTCCAGCAGCGCGGGCGCCGCGTCCACGTCTCCGGCGACGAGCGCCACCTGGGCCCGGTTCACCAGCGCGTCGGCCAGTTCGTACCGGGCGCCACCGCGTTCGGCGTCGGCGATCATCTCGGCCAGTTCGCGGTCGAGCGCGACGCGGGTGCCGGTTTCCGGCTCGTCGGCGGCCATCCAGCGGGTCAGCCGGGCGCGGGTCGCGCAGAAGCGCGCCGCCCACCGCAACCGCTCCGGGAACTCGTGCCCGGACGCGCGCAGAGCGGCGAGTTCCGCGACCGCCGCGTCCGGGTCGTGCGTCACGTGCTGGCCGCTCATCGCCTCGGCGAGCCCGGCCCGGGCCCGGTTCACCGCGGCCCGCGCCGGATCGCCGGCGGCGGCGAACATCTCGGCGACGTCGACGAAGCGCTCGACCGCCTCGTCCGGAGCGGAGCGCGCGGACTCGATGGCCCGGCTCTCCGCGATCCGCGCCACGACGGGCGCCGGGAGATCCGACTCCGATTCGGAGACGGCTGCCGCCACCCGTTCCCAGGCCCGCGCGGCCCGCGGGTCGCGCGCGTCGGCGAGCCGGGTCGCGTCGGCGATGAGCGTGTCCAGGGTCTGCGCCGGTTCGGTGTCCACAGTGGACCGTCGCACCGGGACGGTGAACGACGACGTCCTTACGCCCAGCGGCAGGCTGTCCAGCAGCGGCCGCGCGGCCAGCCGCTGGCGCGACCGGTCGCTGACCGACGTGGTGCCGTTGCGCCTGTCGAAGCGCTCGCCGATCGCGGCGACCTCGCGCTCCACCTGCGGCAGCAACGCGGCGACAGTCGTGCTGGAGCCGGGCGGGATCGGCAGCTCGAGCGAGCCCTGTCCGACGTCGACGAGCCGCCGCAGCAGCACGGCGGCGCCCTCGTGCAGCCCGAGCCGGTTCGACGCGCCGTCGGCGGTTCCGAGCGCAAGCCGGCCGGCGTGCTCGGCCAGCATTTCCAGGCCGCGCGCCTCGTTGCCGGTCAGCGCCGCGAACTCGATGTGCTGGCCGACGGCGCGCAGCAGGTTCGCGTTGCCCCGAACCATCCGGTAGCCGCGCAGGTGGTTGGCGCGCGCGTCGTCCAGCCGGCCGAGCCGCACCAGCGGCAGCAGCGACTTCGCGAGGACGAGGTGCGGCTCCTCCAGGCACGTCAGCTCGCCGCGCAGCACCGGCGCCCAGGCGCGCAGGGCCTCGGCGTCGCGCCCGCACGCCTCGTGCCACTCCCCCTCGGCGTTCAGCTCGCACGCGTGGCAGTCGGACATCTCCGTACGCTCGGCTGTCGTCCACTCGTCGAAGTAGTGTGCGGCCTTCTCGTCGTCGCCCAGGTGGACGGCGAGGTGGTGGCGGTCGGCGTACACGGGGTGCATGCCGTGGCCGGCGATCCGGTACCGGCGCTCCATCTCGTCGAGCCAGTGCTGGACCGTCGCGAGCGGCACGTCCGGGTGCCAGATCATGCCTGTCGACGCCCACTTGAAGTGCCAGAACAGCCGGTACCGGGCGTAGTCGTTGAAATCCTCCGGCCGGTCGTCCCACATCTTCAGGACACGCGCGAACGGCACCAGCATGCGCTGGCTCTCGCCGCCGAAGTTGTAGGCCGTGATCTGCTCCTGCAGCGCCGCGATCAGCACCGGCCGGTCGCCCGTCTCGGCCGCCTCGTCGACGAGCCGCTCGGCGGTGGCGATGCGAGCCGCGCCGTGCGGTTGCCGGTCCAGCTCGTTCAGCGCGCGCGTCAGTTCCGCAACCAACGTCACGGCCGCACCTCGCTCCGCGAGGTGCGGCCTTGCCGCCTATCCGCGAGCGGATAGGCGGCACTGAGCTCGATGGTGCCCTCGCTACGCTCGGTCACCGGCCGTCCTCCTCGTCCGTGCTGGCCTTGTGCGCGGCCCACGTCAGCAGGTCGCCGAACGCGCGGTTCATCAGCGCCGTCTCGGTGGGCCGCAGCGGGCGGTGGGTCATCAGCAGCGCCTGCCCGTACAGCGCCTCGACGGCGGTGCCGACGAGTTCCGGCTCGGGCAGGGCGGCCACCCGTCGCACCAACGGGCTGAGGTGGTTGAGCACGAGTTGCGCCCGCGGCGCCGTCGAGCGCAGGTTCGACAGGATCTCCGCCCACAACGGGTCGGCCTCCGCCTCGGTCTGCGCCCGCACCCGCTCGGTCTGCGCGTCGCGGCTGTCCAGGTAGAGCGCCGGCACCGACACCGGGTGGAAGGCGCGCAGCACCACGTCGCAGTCCATGGCGTCCAGGCGGCCCCGCGCCGCGGACAGGAAGGCCGACAGCGCCAGCTCCTGCGCGGTGTCGACCATGTCGAGGTGCGCGACCACGGTGTCGGCCGCGAGCGGGACGACGCTCGTGCCCGGCACCACCGACGGCAGCCGCTCGACGAGGTCGGCGTCGTAGGTGTAGCCACCGTTGACCACGCCCAGCCCCTGCGCCGACGCGATCGCGGCGACCTGGCGGAACTCCTCCACGGTGCGGGCCAGGTGCACGACGGGGTGCGCGCGGACGAACTCGGTGAGGCTGACCGGTCCGTCGGTGGTCTCGAACGGCAGCCAGGGCAGCATGATGCGCAGCAGCGCCTCGTCGTGGCAGGCGAGCGCCTTGACGCCGAGCTGGTGTACGGCGAGGAACCGGGCCAGCCGCGCCGGGTCGCCCGCGGCCAGTTCGGCGAGCCAGTCCCGGATCCGGTCGCCGAGGGCGTCGCGGATCGCGCCCAGCGTCTCGTCGTCGTAGAGCGCCTCGCGCGACGCGGTCGGCCGCACCGCCTCGGTGTCGACCACGCAGCGGGCGAAGAACGCCCAGTCGGGCAGCAGCCGTTCGGCCGACTCCGAAAGCAGCATCCCCTTGAGGTAGACGCGGTGCCCGCCGCGGTCGAGCGGGCTGGCCGGCACCGGGAGCACGTACGCGACGCCGTGCACACCGGCCGCCGGCACATCGAGGTCGATGACGTCGAGGGCGGTGAAGCCGAGCGCCTGCTTGCCGTGGGCGATGAGCGCCTCGGCGCGCGCGTCCGGCGTCCGGTACCGGCGCTTCCACACGGGCGGGATCTGGTTGACGGTGGTGCTCGTCGCGCCGGCGTCCACCGTGACGTCGTAGGGCAGCAGCGCGCCGAACGCGCCGGCCAACTGGGTGACCCGCTCGGGCGTGAACCAGCGTTCCGCGCCGGGGCGGGCGCGCAGCGTCACGGTCGTGCCGGGCTCCTCCCGTGGCTGGTCCAACTCCGCGACGGTGTACGCGCCGTCCGAGGTGGCGCGCCACTCGACGGTCGGCGCGTCCCGGTGGGCCGCCGAGCGCGTGATCACCCGGATCTCGTCGGCCACCACGAAGCACGCCAGCAGGCCGATCCCGAACTGCCCCAGGAACTCCCGGCGGGCGGACTCGATGCCGGCGACCTCGTCGCGCTTGGTGCTGCTGCCGATCGTCGCCAGGAACTTGTGCACGTCGTCGGGGGTCAGGCCGATGCCCGGATCGTCGACGCGCAGCCCGTCGCCGTCGACGGTGACACGGACCCAGGCCGGCGCCGCGGGATCGAGCTGGCGCCGCGCGGTGATCGCGTCTATCGCGTTCTGCAGCAGCTCGCGCACGTAGACGCGCGGGCTGGAGTACAGGTGGTGCGACAGCAGGTCGACCAGACCGCGCAGGTTGACCTGGAATGTGTGCTGGGCCGGCTGGGTGGCCGGTGTCGTCGGTTGGGTTCGTTCGGGCACCCGGCCATGCTACGGATCGGCGGCCACCCTTACACGTCGGTAAATCGGGGTGCGCCCCGCTCGGACGGCAGCCGGGTGGCGCGGGCGAGGAAGCTGATCGCGTGGTACCAGCCGCACATCGCGATCAGGTCGAGCAGCTCGGCGTCGGTGAAGTGTCGTTTCAGCTCGACCCAGAGGGCGTCATCGATGTCACTGTGGTCGTGCAGAGCGTCGACGGCGCGGATCAGCAGACGCTCGCGCCCATCGGTCCAGCACGTGTCGGTGGCGTCGCCGTGGGTGAGCGAGTGGATCTGCTCTTTGCCGAGGTCGACGCGCTCGGCGAAGGACACGACGTGGACGCCCCACTCGTACTCGGCGCCGCAGCGGGCGGTCGTGCGATCGATGACGATCTCCCGCTCCCGCATGCTGAGCGACAGCCGCTTGGACAGCTCGTACCCGCCCCACTCCCACATCGCCGTCGCCATCGGCAGGTTGCGGACGAACATCCGGAACAGCGCGATCGGCGGCACGCCGGCGGGCATCATCCGCTCCAGTTGCGCGCCGACCTCGGGCGCGTAGGGCGCTTCCAGTGGCAGGATCCGGCTCATCGCGTCGCCCTCCATGTTTCGTTTTTCAAAACGCCTACGATGGACGCTAGCGTTTCGAATACCGAAACATCAAGGGGGCGACGTCATGACCGCTGGCACATCGCCGCGCGAAGCGCCCCGCCCGGGCCGGCCGGTGCGCGGATCGACCACCGGGCGGCCGTTGATGGCCGCACTGGACCTGCTCGGCCGGCGGTGGGCGCTGCGGATCCTGTGGGAGCTGCGCGACGGCCCGGTCGGCGCCCGCGAGCTGCTGGCGCGGTGCGCCGGGCTGTCGTCGAGCGTGCTCTACGACCGGTTGCGGGAGCTGACGGCCGCATCGGTCATCGCGCGCACGGGCGACGGCGCGTACGAGGTGACCCGGCTGGGGGCGGGGCTGGGCGCGGCGCTCGAACCGCTGGACGCGTGGGCGACGCGCTGGGCGTCGCAGCTGGATTCGTCATGAGGCGCTTGGGCTTGCGGGTGCTCCGGCGAACGCCAGCGCCTCGTCGGCGAGCGGTCGCCACGCCAGCGCCGACTCCGGGGCGAGCGCGAGCCACTCCTTCATCGGCGTGCCCTTGTTGGCGTCGAACCGGACGCCCTCCGCCGCGCCGACCAACTCGTCCACCCGCGCCTTCGGCAGTTTGACCACCAGCTGCCCGCGCACCAACATCGCGAAGATCTTGCGGCGGTAGCGCAGCGCGCGCGATCCGAACCCGCTGCCGGCGCCGCTTCCACTGCCGGGCGGCACGATGTCGGGCACGCCGGCGTACTCCGCGACGAGTTCCTCGAACCGCTCTTCGGGTGTCATAGCGCCAATCTAGACGACCCCGGGCACAACCTCTGACGCCTTGGTGTTGCTAAAGGCGGCGCCATAACAACACTTTGGCGTCAGAGGTTGCAGCCGGCCGGCGCCTCAGAACGGCCAGCCGCCGTTGCGGCCCGCCTCGATGAGCGGGATCATCCGGAACGTCGCGTCGGTGAGGCCGCCGAACTCGATCCGGTTCGGGGTGCCGGCGTCGAACGCGGTGCGGCCGTAGCCACCCAGGTTGAAGCCGTACAGCGGCGTCCCGCGCGGCACCACCGACGTCACGTTGCCCGTGCCGGACGCGGATCCGAACGTCTGCATGTCCGAGATGACGAACACGCGGGCGTGTCCACGCAGGGTCGCCGCGATCGAGTCGGCGATCCGGGTGCCGTGGCCGACCTTGCCTACCTGCTTGACGAACCGGTCGACCTCGCGGATCACCGACGCCCCGGGAGCGACCTCGTGACGGAAGACGCCATCGGCGAACCCGTACAGGTCGACCTTCTCGCCGCGCGCGGCGAGCGCCACACCGAACACGGCGGCCGCCTTGACCGGGCTCATCGTCGAGCGCTTCGAGAAGCCACCCGACGACATCGACGCCGACGTGTCCACGAGGATCAGCGAGCGTCCCGGCAGCGCCGGCAGGTTCGCCAGCGACAGCTGCAGCGCGCGGTCCAGCGCCGGACCCCACCGCAGCGACGGCGCCTGCTCGTACGCCGCGAGGAACCGGTACGGGAACTGCCGCGAGCGCGCAACCTCGTCGGGATCGGCGAGGCGTGCGGCGACCCGGTCCGCGACGTCGTCGGGCACTCCGGCGGCGTCGAAGTTGCGCAGGTTCCGCAGCAGCGCCATGTATCCCATCGTCGGGATGAGCGCCGCCCACGTCCGTCCCTTGTAGACACCACCCGACAGCGACAGCGCGTCCTCCCACGTCATACCGGCGCGCGAGAGCGCTTCGCTGTCGCGAAGCACCGCGAGGTCGGCCGCCGCGGTCTGCCGCAGGGCCGCGTTCGCCGCCAGCTTGCGAAGCGACGCGGGAAGCTCGGCCTCGCGTCCGTGGCGCCGGTCGAGTGCGTGCTTGAACAGGTCGCCCTGCCGCGCGTCGGCCGGAACCGGGTGCACCAGATCGACGACGTCGCCGAACCGGAACCCGTGCGACGCGGTGTCGTACTTGAGCAGCGCCCGCTCGGTGTAGAGCCGGGTCACCGCGTCGGCGATGCCGCGCTTGACCGGCTTGGGAACCGACCGGCCGTACGTCGCCATCCAGTACGCCAGCGCCTCGCCGGGCTCGTCCGCCCGCTGCAGCACCGACGCCACGATCCGCCGTCCGCCCGGAAGGTCGGCCGACAGCATCGCGCGCGCGGCCTCCAGCGCTCCGACGAGCGACGCCGACCGCATGTTCGCACCGCCCCGCAGCCACGCGAGGAACCGCGCCGTCCAGTCCGGGTCGGCCACGGCGACCTCGCGGACGAGCGCGGCGTAGCGCTTGTCCCGGTCGCCGGCCTTCTCGTAGAACGTGTCCTCGCCGACGAAGTTCGCGACGGCCAGCAGGAAGAGAGCGCTCTTGGGGTCGTGCGCGTAGCCGTCGCCGCCCTCGAAGGTCGTGCCGGTCGGGTTCGTCTCGGCGGCGACCGGCCCACGGCCGAGGACGCGACGAATCGCCGCGACGTTGAACTTGCTCAAGGACATCGCCTCGCTCGTTGTTGGGGTGCCCGAGATCAAGTCGGCCGCGGTAAGAGCTCTGCCAGTTGAGCTACAAGGGCGCGTGCCCTTGGCGGGACTCGAACCCGCAACCTCTCGATTAACAGTCGAAGTAACCGTGG
>Ga0068869_100001108_pt1 | contig 15697 bp, 11 predicted proteins | sample KBSMisM52_FD_64676 | JGI IMG/M metagenome (GOLD analysis project Ga0068869, IMG submission 64676) | Miscanthus rhizosphere microbial communities from Kellogg Biological Station, Michigan, USA - KBS Miscanthus M5-2 | ecosystem: Host-associated > Plants > Roots > Rhizosphere > Soil ... | reverse complement strand
CCCTGATCCTGGTGAACCTGCTGATGGCGGTGCTGCTGGTTCATACGCTGGTCACGGTCGTCGCGGCGCTTGACCCGCAAGGCGACCGCCGCACGGCGCAGGCGGCGATGGCGGTGGCTCTCTTCGCCCCCTTCACCATCTACTACTACCAGACCATCGACGCCCGTTTTCACCTCGGGTGGCTGGCGATGCCGACGCGGAACCATCTCCTGCTCTCGCCGCTCAACAGCATGATCGTCTTCGGCAACAACACCTTCGCGCTCGTGCTGGCGCTGTTCACGGCGATGCAGGTGGAGCGCTGGAATCGCGAGCGCCGCACGATCGACCTGGTGCTGGGAGCGGCAGCGTTGTCGATGGTGATCGGCTACAGCGTCACCCTGCTCTTCCCGCTGGTCGCCGCACTGCTCCTCTGGCTTGCGCTCGGCCGCATCGCCCGCCCGCTGGTGGTCCTCGCCTGGGCCGCGATCATCGGAGGCGCGGCAGCAGCGATGTTTCTGGCGATCCACGTGCTGAGCTCCGGCGACTCGCGACACATCACGCTCGCGTTCGACAGGGGGCAGTTTCTGAGGATGATCATCTTCGGGATGCTGCCTTTGTGGGGATTGCTGCTGAGTGCAAAGGCCGGCACTCTGTCAAATCGAGAGCCCTTCTCCCCCGCGGTTTTTGGCGGGGGAGAAGAGCCTGCCCTGAGCGAGCGAAGCGAGTCGAAGGGTGCCGACAGGCGGATGAGGGGGCGTTTCCCGCGTACGTCATTTGCCCATGTCGTTAGATCGCTCATGTCGCGTATACGCCCCCCTCATCCGGCTTCGCCACCTTCTCCCCCCGCAAAAAACCGCGGAGGGAGAAGGACTCTCGACGAAAGGTCGTGGCAAACGATTCACGCAGACCATGAGAAATACGGGCTGACCTTCTTTCACGTGCTGATCGTCGCGGCGATCGCCATTCCGTCGTTTCTCTACATCGCCGGCAGTACGACCGGGCAGGTGGACTTCTCGATCAAGACCGGCTCGCTGCTGGCGGTGGCCTTCGCCCCGCTGATCGCGGTAACGATCGAGAAGTGGTTCCTCGGCAGGCTGGCTCGATGGCAGACGATCACGGCAGCGTTTCTGGTGGCTTTGGGAGCCATCCAGACTTCGGCGTACGTTCTTCAGTTCCCGTACTACCGGCTGCGGCATACGGAATCCCGAGGAGTGGCCATTCCCGGCGACTACTACCGGGCGCTCCTCTGGATCAGGGATCAGACGCCGCGGCGGGCGATCGTTGCCGAACCGGGCGGGCTGACGATACGGGGCGAGCTCCCATCGACCTGGATCGCCGAGCGCCGGGCCTGGCTCCCGACTCCATATACGGAATCGATGCTCATTCCGCCGCCTGGTTCTCCCGTGCTGAAACGTGCTTCGCTCTGGGAGGCGTTTCTGCGCAATCCAGGCGACGCCTCGGCCGCCGGCATCATCGCCGCCGAGGCGGATTACCTCGTCCTGCCGCAGGAGGTACGATCGCCATTCTGGACTCCGGTACGCCGCTCCGGATCGTGGGTCATCTACCGCTCGACGTCGCGAGCCGGACGATGATGGTGAAGTCGAAGAGCTTGTAGTCGTGCAACAGGGCCACGTCTTCCGACAGGTTGCGTTTGCAGTAATCGAAAAGCTGCAACGGGTCGGCGTAATGGAGATCGGGCCGCTGCTTCTCACGATCGGAGTACGTGGTAAGGGCATTGAAGGCAATGCCCCGGCTGGCCAGGCTGGCCATGTCGTCGATGACGCCGAGCATGTACTGATGCCAGGCCTCGTTGTCCGCGTCGAGCTTGATGTTGAAGATTCCGCTGGCGACGCAGTAATCGGCCTTCGGCAGCTCCGCATGCTCCGTCGTGAAATGCGCCCGCGGCTCTCCGCCGAACTCCGCCTTCGCGGCCTCGATCATCGGCGCGCACATGTCGTAGCCCCAATAGTCGGCGTCCCGGCCGGCGCTTCGCAGGTACGGTAGCAACGCACCGTACCCACAGCCGTAGTCGATGATCGAGCGCTCCCTCGCGGCGTCCATCACCTTGCAGAGCTTTGCAAAGCGGATCTGCTGCACATCCGCCGAGTTCCAGCTGACGCCGGGAGGCGTGGGGCCGTAGGTGGCGAGAGTGTTCGCATAGAACGCCAGCAACGGTTCCAGCAGGGGATTGGGCTCTCTGGTCGTGATGCCGGCATGATACGACGGGCGTGTAAACTGCTTCCGGTCTTCATCCAACAATGAATTCAACAAACGCCGGAAGTCTCCGCGATGGCATCACCGTGGTCGTGCCGGTCTACAACAGCGAAGGATCGCTGACCCCGCTCGTCGAACGGCTGCACGCCGTGTTGCCTTCACTGGCCCCCAAGTGGGAGATCCTGCTGATCAATGACGGAAGCCGCGACCGGAGCTGGGAGGTCATCCGCGAGCTTGCCGACCGTCACGAACGCGTACGCGGGATCTGCATGCTGCGCAACTTCGGCCAGCACAACGCCGTCCTGGCCGGCAGCCGCGCGGCGCAATATGCGATCACCGTGACCATGGACGACGATCTGCAGCATCCGCCGGAGGAGATTGCGAAGCTATTGTCGACGCTGGCCCTCGGTGCCGACGTCGTTTACGGCACGGCGGCCACGCTCCCGCACGGCCTGTGGCGGAACTTCTTCTCCCGATTGACCAAGCGCGCTTTCGCCTTCGTGATGCGTGTCGATACCGTCGTCGACATCGGCGCCTTCCGCGCATTTCGCACCGAATTGCGCCAGGCATTTCAGTCCTACAACAGTCCGGAGGTGCTCTTCGATGTGCTTCTGTCGTGGGGCACGTCCCGCTTCGCCTCGGTGAAATGCGAGCATCTGCCGCGTGCGATCGGCCGATCGAACTACACGCCGGCCTTGCTCTTCAATCAGGCCATGCTCGTCCTCACGGGATACAGCACCGCGCCGCTTCGTCTGGCCAGTCTGGTCGGCTTTCTGTTCACGTTCTTCGGTTTTGGCGTTCTTGCCTACGTGGTCGGACGCTATTTCATCGACGACACCAACGTTCCCGGTTTCCCGTTCCTGGCTTCCGCCATCGCCATCTTCGCCGGCGCCCAGCTCTTCGCCCTCGGCATCATGGGCGAGTACCTCGCGCGCATCTTCAATCGCAGTGTCGAGCGCCCTGTTTACGTGGTGAAGGAAACGACGGGTAAGGCGATCGACTGACACTCGATCCGCGTCTCCCTGCGCAGCGCGATGGCGGCGCAGCAGAGCAGTGGCGGCCATGCGGAGAGCACCAGGCGGTGTACGTTCCAGTTCAAAACCAGGCCGGTGAGGACGGAGCGGACCGCCACGTAGAAGAGAAGCAGCAACACCAGCAGGGTGTAGTCATCGAATCGTCCCTGCCTCAGTTCCCGTACGGCGCGGACCAGGGCCACGCACGCCAGCGCAAGCGCGGCGATGCGCAGCAGAAGCAGGGCGCCGTAGAACGGCCGCCGCACCGCGCGCGGTACCGAGCCCAATGCCTCGAGCAGGGGAGCGTTGTTCTCCACGTTCACCCACAGGTGAATGGTGTGCCAGCCGCGCAGCAGCACCACCCGCAGCGGATGGTCGCGCTTTTTCTGCCGCGCCAGTTGCGCGAAAGCCTCGTCGTCAGCAGCGATGTATCTGCCGCGTGCGGCGATGCCGGCGGCGATCCGAAGGACTTCGTCCCGCTCCGCCGCGCTGTCGAATGCTCGTTCCGGTAAGTGCGCCGCCTTCCCTTCGCCGATCGCGTAGACGAAGTCGTAGGTCTCCTTCTCCGTCCCCAGCCACGTGTCGGCCCAGTCGAAGGCGCCGCGGTTGTAGATGTGCAATCCTCCGAAGACGCCCGCGCGGCCGGTGAACCAGGTCCGATAGCCAACCTCCAGCCCGACCAGCGCGCAGTAGACCAGCGCGGCCGCCGCCAGTTGACGGATGGAAACGCGCGCGACGCGCGTGCGCAGGATCATGGCCGCGGCGACGAGCAACGGCGGCATCACGATCATCTCCGGCCGGAAGAAGAGCGCCACCGTGGCCACGGCCGTGGCGGAGATGAGCCACCACGCACCGTGCCGTTTGGCGATGATCCAGCGCCACAAAAGCAGCAGGGCACAGGTGACGAAGAACACGTTCTCCGGATCGGGTCCGATTTCGTTGACGGCGAAGTAGGTCCACGGCGGAACGCCGAGGAGGATCGCAGCCGCATATCGTGGTGCGCCCGCGGCGACGGCCACAAGGTACAAAGCGAGAAGCGATGCCGCGACCATCAGCAACTGCGCGATGGTGACTCGCAGTCGTAGCGCGCCTGCAGGATCGTGGAAATCGCCGCCCGAGATTGCTGCCAGGAAAATCGCGTAACCAGGAGGCCGCCAATCGGAGTTGCCCCACGCTTCTCCACGCTCCACCGCCAATGCGCTCGGGTCAATGGGAGCGAAGCGGTGATGTTCGCTCAGGTACCGTCCTTTCGCGACGTAGTACGCCTCATCGGTGATCAGCGGGTGATGAAAATGGGTGAGCACGACCGCGGCGTGTACGGTGAGGAGTCCGATGAGCAGCGCCAGCGCTGGGTCGAACGGCCGTCGCGGAGAACGCATCAGGATGGGAGTAGCATAACCGCCGCGATGCGCCATTCAACGATGATTCGCGGTTGCCGGCTCGAGGCCATTCGATCTTGAGCGGTCCTCCGATCACATTCATCGCCTGCGTGGAGCCGGGCTCGCATCGCCTGGAGTACAAGGCCGCCACGCTCTTTCTGACCATGCGCCGCAATCTCGGCGCGCTTGCCGGCGCAGCCATTCGCGCGTACGCGCCGCGCCCGGGCCGCCCGGTGGCGCCGTGGCTTCGCGAGCTGATGGATCACTTCGCGGTCGACTACGTCGACGAGCCGGTCAACGCCGCGCATGCCGACTACGCGCTGGCCAACAAGCCGCTCTCGCTTGCGCACGCCGAGGCCACCGCCACGACGGAGTTCGTGGTCTTTCTCGATACCGACATCCTCATGTGGTCGGAGCCCAGCGCGTTTCTCTTCGACGACGGGATCGACATGGGCCTCGTTGCCGACACCACCAAGACCACGGCATCGGCCGGTCCGGGCGATCCCTTCGAAGAGTATTGGATGCGTCTCTACGATCTCGTCGGCGCGAGGGCCCGGCCGTTTGTCACGACGACGCTGACGCACGAGTACGTCCGCGGAACCTGGAACAGCGGCGTGGTGGCGCTGCGGCGCTCGGCCGGGATCGCCGCGCAGTGGGCGGAGGCGATGGAGCGGCTGCTGGCGAATGACTTCGCCCCCGCCGCGGCGTCGTATCTGCGCGAGAACAATGTTCTCAGCGCCGTGGGAGTGGCTCGGTTTGACCGCCTTCTGCAACTGCCGGTCACGTACAACTATCCGGTACAGAATTGGGATCACATGTCCGCGCACGGCACCACACCCGAGGAGGCGGTGCTCTGGCACTACCAGCCGTTCCTCGACAAGGCCTTTCATCGCTTCGCCGACCGGATCGACGCGGCGCGCACCTTCCGCGAGCGGCTGTCGCTGACCGAGAACTTTGCCGGCGATCTCCGGCGCAACTACCGCCGCCGGATCGGTGTCGACGAGACGTTTACGCAATGGCTCCGCCGCCGCGCCCGGCTCGGCCCGCGCATCCGAAGACTCCTCGGCCGCTCCAAAGCCTCGGACGCGAGAATCGACGGCTGAGCGGCCGTGCGGCCTGGCGCATTTCTCACGATCTGGAGTGAAAAGGCCGGCACGCTCTTCCATCGAGAGTCCTTCTCCCCCCCGCGGTTTTTTGCGGGGGGAGAAGGACTCTCGACAAAAGGGCGTGGCAACGGATTCAAGTAGACCGTGAGGAATGCCTAGCTAGAATGCCCCGATGCCGTTGCGACAATTTCTGGGGGCGCTTGCGTACGACGGCTGGAAGTTCGAGCGCGATATACGAGGGCGATGGGATCTGATCCACAACCGCAGCGAGACCATCACCGTCAATCCTGACGGTCCGGGCGTCCGCTGCGAATGGCAGTGGACCTCGCCGGTCGACTACTGCCGCTTCGTGCCGCGCGCGGACGTCCGGCTGCTGCGGGCGGCGCTGCGAACGTGGCCCATCGGACTCGCGGACGCGGTCGGAGAAAGCGCTCACCCGGAGGTCACCTTCCTCATCGGTCATCGCGGGCGGTCGCGGCTGCCGCAGCTGTTGATGACGCTGCGATCGATCGCCGCGCAGCGGGACGTGCCGGTCGAATGCATCGTCATCGAACAGGCGCACATGCGCGACGTGGAGACCGACTTGCCCTCCTGGGTGCGCTACATCCATCAGCCGGCGAACGAGACCGATCCTTACAACCGGGCGAAGACCTTCAACGCCGCTGCCGCTGCCGCGCGCGGGCGCATCCTGGTCCTGCACGACAACGACATGCTCGTGCCGGAGCGCTATGCCGCCGAGGTCGTGGCCCACGCGAACGCGGGATGGGATGCGATCGATCTGAAGCGATTCATCTTCTATCTGACGGAGTACGAAACAGCACGCGTTCTCGGCGATCGACGGCTGCACCTCGATGAACGAAGCGAGGTGGTCATCCAGAATCTGCACGGCGGCAGCGTGGCCATCACGAAGGCTGGCTACGCCGCCATCGGCGGATTCGACGAGACCTTCGTCGGCTGGGGCGGCGAGGATCTCGATTTCTGGGAACGGGCCGAGACGTTGCGCGCCACCCGCTTCGGCTACCTTCCGATCGTCCACCTCTGGCACGCGCCGCAGCCCGAAAAGCTGCTGGTGAACGAAGCGCCTGCCGTGAGGCGCTACGCGGAGCTGGCGGGGGTGCCGGTGGAGGAGCGGATTGCGCGGCTGAGATCGCGGTTGGTTGGTTGGTAGGTTGCTGGGTTGCGCGGTTGCTGGGTTGCGCGGTCTCGCGGCCTGTATGCGCCATCTCGCGCTCTAACCCGCATTTCTCACACGCTGAGTGGAAAGGCCGGCACTCTGTTCCATCGAGAGCCCTTCTCCCCCGCGGTTTTTGCGGGGGAGAAGGTGCCGACAGGCGGATGAGGGGGCGTTTCACGCGGACTGATATTTCCGCGTGTGGGTCGATCGCACATATCTCGTATGCGCCCCCTCATCCGGCTTCGCCACCTTCTCCCCCCGCAAAAAACCGCGAGGGGAGAAGGACTCCTCGACGTAAGGGCGTGGCAAAGGACTCAAAGCAGACTTGTGAGAAATGCGGGCTAACCTGAAACTCCGCCGCGAGACCGCGAGACCGCGAGACCGCGAGACCGCGAGACCGCGAGACCCGGCAACCTGGCAACCTGGCAACCTCACATCCTCTTCCGCGCGATGACATACCCCGCGGTGCGCGCGACCACGACACCTGATGCGGCGGGAGACGACGTCCAGTACTTTTCGGGGACGGCCATCAGATTCCAGTCGCGATGCTTCGCGGGGAGAGAGAGGATCGCGTAGTAGTGGCCCTCGTCCGGATATCCCTCTTCGATCATGCGCAGGAAGGTCTCGTTGTAGACCGCGCCGACATCGGCGACATTCGCGTGCGCGACCTCCTGCATCAGAAAGCGGCGGTCGTAGGTCGGGAAGCGCAGCGCGAACACGGGCTCCGGCGAATATCCGTACACGACGACGTCGCCGGGACGTCGGTTGGCGGCGACGGCGCGGTCGATGTTCTCGCGCAGGTTGCGGTCGTTGGCGATGAAGAGATTGGTGAACCGCACTTCGTTGATGGCCGCCTTGCCGACAGCGGCAGCCATCAGCACCGCCACGACGATCTGCAACGCGCGCGCGGGTGGCCGCCGGAAGCAGGCATCGGCAAAGGCGGCCAGGGCGACGAAGGCGACCGGCAGAAGGTAGCGATAACGGATGTCGCCGAATGACTGCTCCGCCGTCGGCATCAGGCCTTTCGCCGCCATCGCATAGGTGGTGATCACTGCCACAAGTGAGAAGAGCGGCAGAAAGGCGTCGCGCCGCGCGCGCCACCAGAGGAGCAGGGTCGCCGCGAATACGGCGCCCAGCCAGAGATGCCAGGTCTTGGCGTAGCCGATGGCGACGACGATGTTATGAACGTACGCCAGCGGATCGGGGGCCGCGGTCTGTCCTTCGCCGTACCACCGGCTGCGCAAGGCCACGGAGAGGACCCATCGCACCATGTCCGGCCATCGCGCGGCGGCGGCGCAGGTGGCGATCAGGAAACCGCCGATGGACGATGCGCCGATGACAACCGCGTTGCCTCCTTGCGACCTTAACGTTCCTCGGCCGGAGAGCAGCGCCGCGATCACCGCGGCGATGAGCCATCCCAGAAAAACGAACTTCACGCCGATGCAGGCACCGATTGCGGCGCCACAGAGCGCGGCGTTGCGGCGGCTGTCGTCGCGCGCGAAGGCTACGATGGCCATGACCGCCAGCGCGCCGAACGGCACCTCGATCGACTCGGGGCTGGCAATGGCCAGATAGCGCAGCGTCGCCGGCGCCAGCCAGAGCGACCAGAGCGCGGTCAGCTGCAGCAATGGCGGGAGGTCGCGCAGCACCCGGCTCCGGATCAAAAGCAGCAGGGCCGCGATCGTCAGCAGCGCCGTAGCGATGTACATCCCCAGGCGGTAGCGGTCGATGACCAGCGGGTGAGGGCCGGTCAGCGACATCACGCCAGCGGCAAGAAGCTGGAGCGGCGTGCCGGGATGATCGATGTTCGCCGGCGCCCAGCCGTGGCGAAGACGAAGGCCGTCATAGAAGAAAAACATCTCCGGGTCGGAGTACTGCGACCAGAAAGGACGCGGATGGATGAGAACCTTGATCAGCCAGACCCCGATGAACGGAATGGCTCCAAGCGCCGTGATGAGGAGATCGCGCCGGTTTCCTACCGCCATCCGCCCGCCTTCCGCGCGGCGGTAACGTCGCCGATGTGCATCACGGTGTTCGCACCGGCGGTGTTGAAGGCGGAGCCGCGCTGGATGTACCAGCCCGGCGCGGCCACCGTGTTTGTTGTCCCCCCTCGGATATCGGGCGACAGCGAAGGGTAGTGGTAGCGCAACACCGGATCGAACGACGGATCGGCGTAGACCGGCTCGCCGGGGAGATGAGAGTGGACGATCGCGTCGAACATCGGCCTGAGGTCGTAGATGTGCATGTAGGTCGCGTTGTAGGTGTCGCGCGCCACGCCGTTGATGACGAATGGTGCCATGAGCAGCAGCAGAAGCGGAACGCGCCGGGCACTGACCGCGAGCGACTCGGCAAGAAGCAGGAAGAGCGCGGGAAAGCTGAAGATCAACAGCCGCACTTCGCCGTACGGATAGATGTGAAAGGCGCTGGCCGCGGCCACCTCGAGCGGCGGCAGGATCGCCAGCAGAAGCAGGACGACGTTCCGTTCGCGCGCCAGCCAGATCACGATCAGGAGCGGTACCGCCAGCCACCAGAAGCGGACCAGGTTGAGCGCCTGCCCCGTCCAATGCAATGTGTTGGTGAGGAAGAGCGACGGCGAGGTAACCCAGCGTCCCGTGACCGTGAACCACTGGGTCATGTCGCCGTGAAGGCGGACCGATTCCGGTCCCGGCTTGAGCCAGCCCACATACGCGACACCACAGAGTACGAATACCAGCGCGAAGAGGCCGAGCAGGCGCGGCTGCCGGATGGAGATCAGTGCCATGGCCACGAGAAGAAAGATCGTCGAGTGCAGCGTCAGCACAGCGGCCGCGGCGACAAAGAAGAACAGGAAGATGGTCAGCGCCGAGCGCTTTTCACGAAACCGCAGAAAGAGCACCAGGAGGACGGCGGTGAAGAATGCCTCGATGGTGTATTGCTTGAGCCGCTCCGAATAGAAGATCAGAGGGCTGGAAAACGCCAGGAGCGCTCCCCAGACGAAACGCGATGCCCGAGGCAGCGGCGCGAAGAGCGGCACCGCACAGAGTGCCACGCCGAAAAACGCCGGCGGCTCCCGAAGGGCCACATCGGAGAAGCCTCGAAAGGCGATCCAGGCGCGCTCGATTCCGTAGAAAAGCGGGGGCACGTTGTAACTGTGCGGATGGAGTCCTCCTCGGCGCACCAGCTCCGCCACCCAAACCTCGTCCTCGAAAAGCGTAGTGCCGAGGAAGCGAAACCGAATCGCCGTGGCAACCACCAGCAACACGCCCCAGGCGATGGCGTACCAGAGATCGGCGTCGTCGCGCTCGTTGGTGATCATTGGGGGATGGGTATCGTATCGCGGGGTCGGTGGTGGGTTGGCAACCCGGCAACCCTTATCATTCACCCATGCTCGAACGCGACCTCACCGACCGCATCCTCACCGTCCGCATGGCTCATGGGAAAGTGAGCGCGCTCGATCTCGAGCTCTGTCAGGCCATGCTGAGCGCGTTCGAGGAAGCGGCGGCGGACGATGGCGTCGACGCGGTGGTCGTTACCGGCACCGGTTCGATCTTCTCCGCGGGCGTCGATCTGCCGCGCATGATCAACGCCGGCGGAGACTACATCCAGAAATTCGTCGAAGCGCTCGATGCGGCGTTGCGCGGTCTATTCGTCTTTCCCAAGCCGGTCGTCGCGGCGGTGAACGGCCACGCCATCGCCGGCGGGGCCATTCTCACCTTCGGCTGCGACTACCGCCTCATGACCGGAGGGCGCATCGGAGTGCCGGAGATGCTCGTCGGCGTTCCCTTTCCGGCGATCGCGCTGGCCATCGTCCGCTATGCCATGCCGCGCCAGCACCTGCAGCCGATGATCTATTTCGGCCGGACCATCGAGGCAGCGGAGGCGAAGAGCATCGGCATCATCGACGAGACGCCTGCCGCGGATGAGCTTCTCCCGCGCGCGCACGCCGTCGCGAAGACGCTGGGGGCGATCCCGCGCGATGCCTTCCGTCTCACCAAGCGCCAGCTCCGCGAGCCCTACCTCCGCGATGCCTCCCACATCGCCCTCGCCTCGGCCGATGAAATCGACGCGGTCTGGGCCTCGCCGGCAACGCACGAGCACATACGGGCATATCTGGCGAAGACCATCGTGAAGAAGTAGGGGCGGTCAATCCGCATTGTGAAGAAGGTAAGTTGTCATCCAGAGGCTGCGGAGGCGCGTAGCCGCAAGGCTACGGTCGCCGGAGGACGCCGAAGGATCTGCACGACGCCGCATGAGCCACAGGCGCGGCCGCTCAAATTACGCGGGCGGTGTTGAAACCCTTGTCAACGCTACACGGGCTGCGACTGAATCCTGCCATTGCAGATCCTTCGCCGTCCTGCGCCGATCGGCTGCTGCGCAGCCGCGGCTCCGGCGGCTCTGGATGACAGGCTAGTGGTCGTTCCTCAACTCAACAAACTCCAAGCTGAAATTGGCGACCGCATCCGAGAACTCGTTGATGATCACGCCCTTCCCGCAGCTGCCGCCGCCGCTCCCGGGATTGGCGCTGGTCGTCGCGCCGATCGTCCAGTTCGACGACGTGTTCGCCGAGGTGCAGGGATCCTTGCGCTGAAGATCCTTCATCGCGCCGGAAGGCATCGAGATCGTCGGACCGTCGACGACCGTGCCGGATTTGTTTTTCAGCGTGTAGCTCTCGCTGCCGTTGATCTGTGGGAACGCGCCGGCGCTGTTCAGGTAGACGACATTCGCGCCGAGGGTGACGCCCCAGAACGACTCGAACGCTGATTTCGTGGCGCTGCGGGCGATGACGACGTAGCCGTTGGCCGGGATCACCGTGCCTGCCGGGATGGTGAAGGTGATGGTGGAGTTGGCCTGCGTGATCTTCCAGCCGGAGATGTCGGTGCCGTCCGCATTGCCGTTGCCGTTGCCCGGCGGCTGCGGCGGCTGCGGCGGTTGCGGCGGTTGCGGCGGCTGCGAAACGCCGCCGCCGTTGGCCAGCCAGGCGATGCCGTTGGCGACCATCAGGCCGTTGTCGTATTTCGGATCGTTGTAGCCGAGGAACGTCTTGTGGCCGCAGCCATTGGTAGCGTCCTCGGTGACGGATGAATCGCCGATCGCGGCAACGCGTCCCGATCCGAACGTCGATGTCGCGTACGTGACCCCGATCGTTGAGTCGTGCGTCGACGTCGTCTTCCACACATGCCCCTTTGCCGCGCCGCTGATGGTCATCGTCGAGGAACCGAACAGCCCGAGGCCGCGGGACGAGGACGGAACGCCGAAGGCGCCAGACTTGATGATTGGCGAGCTTGCGTCGGTGGTGAAGTTCCCGTCCGGCGCATCATCGAACCAGCCGAAGACCTTGTCGTTCTTGTTGTCGTTGTAGGTGATTCCGAAGACGCTCGGGTTTCCCATCAGCGCGTTGAAGACGCCCGCGGCATCGATGCCGTCGCCGTTGCGATCCGCGCCGGCGTGGTCGGCGATCATGAACAGCCCGCCGCCGTTCTGCACGAAGTTGCGAATGGCCGTGATCTCGTCCGGAGTCAGGGCAATGTTCGGCTCGGGCATGACGAAAACGTTGTAGTGACCGAGGTCCTGCGCGTTCGTGCTGTCGCCGAAGCTGATGCGCGCGCCCGCCGGAAGGCTCTCCACGTGAAAGCCTTTCTTGACAAGATCGATCCCCATCGCCGAGTGCGCGCCGCTCCAGAAAGTCTCGGGCGTCGCCGGAGTGATCCCGGCCTGGTCGGGCGTGGGGAAGCGCTGCGCGGTGCCGCAGGTGTCTTCATCGAGCGTCCAGTCGGCGTTCCCCGCGGTCTGTTTGTGCGCAGCGTCGAAGAGGATGGTCTTCTGTTGCGCGGCAGCGCTGGTGACGATCACGAGGACGAGGGACAGCACGATGAGCAGGCAGCGTTTTTTCATGGCTCCTCCGATGGATCCGTACACAATAGTGCGAGTCGGCCACGCCGGCGTTTCATTGACTCCGCCCCGAATTTAGTCTGGCTTCATGAACAGTTGGGCTGAAAATCCGACTCGCCGGAGTAAGATTCGTCCCATCACCGCACATCCGTGCAATGCGCCACGCGGCTCCCCACCGACAAACGCATCAAAGAGGAGAAAGAATGAGACTTTTCAAGTCCCTGCTCCCGGTATGCCTGTTTCTCGTTGCCCTTGTCGCTGTCCCGTTGGCCGCACAGAATCTCGAGATCCACTACATCGACGTCGGCTGGGGTGGATCGGTCTTCGTCAAAGGTCCCACCGGCATCACCGTCCTGCTGGAAGGCGGCAATACCGGCACGGGGACGGCCTACGTCGTCCCGTATCTGAAATCGATCGGCGTGCAGCCGGCCAACGGCCTCGACTACATCATCGGCGGCCATCAGCACTGCGATCACACCGGCGGCCTCGATGAAGTCATCAACGCCGGCTACAACGTCCACATCAAGCAGTACAACAACGGGTCGTCGTACGCCTCGTCGTGCGTCGATCAGTGGAACGCCGCGTCGGCGGGAACGACCGCCGGCGCTCCGATCGCCATGCCGGTGGGCACGATCATCGACCTCGGCAGCGGTGCCACGATGACCTGTATAGCTCGCAACGGCTCGATCATCGGCGGCGGCTCGGTGGCGGTGACCGACGAGAACGACCGCTCGATCGCATTGCTGATCAAGTACGGCGGCTTCGATTACATCTGGGCCAGCGACATGGGCGGCGGCTCCGATGCCTGCACCGGACGTTCGACAGCGCAGCTCGACGTGGAGAGCTCGGTCATCACCGCCATCTCACCCGGCGGCGCGCATCCGCTGATCAGCGCCGGTGGCATCGATGTGATGCACGTGAACCATCACGGCAGCGAGAGCAGCACCAATCCCACTTACTTCAACATGGCCAAGCCGGCCGTGGCCATCATCGGCGTCGGCGCCGGCGAATCGACCGGCTGGGATCTTCCGCGCATCGACGTCGTCGATCACGTTCTCCTCGGCGCGTCGTCGTCCTGCGTCACCGCGCCGCCCGCGTACGTGCTGCAGACCGAAGAAGGGAATCCCGGCGCCACGCTCATGAGCCACTCCGGCTATTGCGTTGGCAACATAAAAGTCACCACGAGCGGAGTCGCCACCTTCACCGTCTCCGCTGATGGACTGGTCCACCAGGGTCCGAACGAGCTCGTGGCGTCCGGACTGCCGCTGAGTTTCACGCTCGATGAGTCAGGCGGTGGCGGCGGCGACACGATCCTGCCGGTCACCTCGATCACCGCGCCGCTCAACGGCGCAAGCGTCAGCGGTACGACCTCAGTTACCGCCTCGGCAACCGACAACGTCGGCGTGACGAAGGTCGAGTTCTACCTCGATGGCGCGCTGAAATCGACCGACACCACCTCGCCATACTCCTGGAGCTGGGACACCACCACGGCCACGAACGGCTCGCATTCGCTGACCTCGAAGGCGTACGACGCCGCGCTCAACGTCGGCACCTCGACCGCGGTGAGTGTCACCGTGAGCAACGGCATCCCGGTCAACATCGGCGGCTGGACGCTGACGCAGGCCAACGCCACGCTGAACTACACCATCCCGGCCGGTACGACCATCCCGTCGAAGGGCTACGTCATCGTTGCCCGCAACGCCACCAAGGCCGCGTTCCAGACGTTCTGGGGCGTGACCCTCGGCGCGAATGTCGTCTACATCAACTCCGCCGACACGATGCCGCAGATCAACGGCAGCGAGACCTACACGCTGAAGAACGGCGCCACCACGATCGACGGCCCGACGGTGGCCATGGACACCAGCGCCGGCTTCGATTTCGAGCGCGCCACCTGCGGCGCCGTGGGAACGCTCAGCAGCTGGTTCCATCGCGCCACGACGTCCGGCACACCGGGCACGGGCGGCCTGACCACCTGCAACAAGGGCGTCTTCATCAACGAGTTCTCCGACGCCCTCGGCACCGGCAACTTCGTCTACGAGTTCATCGAGTTGTTCAACGATCGGTAGTTTGCTTTTCAACGCGCCGCCGGCCCTTGCGCCGGCGGCGCCTTTTTGTGTACCCTTCCGGCTCCCACACGAGCGCATCCTCTGCGCTCTCTTTCCCGTTGCACCAATCAAGCGATGATTACCATTCTTCTACTGCTGGCGCTGCACGCGCCCGAGGCCACTGCCATGCATGACGACGTCCTGCTGAAAGCCCGCTACACAGCCGTCGAAGGGACCGATCCTTCTTATGGTCAGGGCGCGATCGAGCGCAACGAATTGCGACACCGCCCTCTGCCGAATCTCGAATGGCTGATCCTTGTCGATGGTCCAGCCGATCCCGCCGAGTGGCAGGCGAAGCTCAACGCCGCCGTCGATCCGAAACACGGCTCGTTCACCGTCGAATGCGCAAATGCTGAGGAGGAGAGGGGCGTGCGGGAGGGGCGGATCACGATGCAGAAGTGACGGCGAAAGGCGCTGGCGCCGAGGAGCGCTGGCGTCCGCGCCGGCTGGCTCGGCGGCGTCCCGCCGCCGACCCGACAGACACCAACATCTTGCCAAGCACGCGGCGGCGAGGACGCGCGCCGAGCCAGCCGGCGAGACGCCAGCGCTCCTCTACAATGCCCTCCATGCGCCGCATCCTGCTCATCATCACCATTTCGTTCATCGCCACGATCGCCGCCGCCCAAACCCAATACGACGTCTACGCAATCCGCTACGCCACCATCCCTGGCTTCCCGGTCGCTGGTCTGATCAAGGGCGCCGATGAATCGCGCAAGATCGACATCGCCATGATGGTGTGGCTCGTACGTGGCGGAGGGCACAACATCGTCGTCGACTCCGGCTTCTACCGGCCGCAGTTCTTCAAGAGCTGGAAGGTGAACGACTTCGTGCGTCCGGACGAGGCGGTCGCGCGCGCGGG
>Ga0068869_100001098_pt1 | contig 15764 bp, 16 predicted proteins | sample KBSMisM52_FD_64676 | JGI IMG/M metagenome (GOLD analysis project Ga0068869, IMG submission 64676) | Miscanthus rhizosphere microbial communities from Kellogg Biological Station, Michigan, USA - KBS Miscanthus M5-2 | ecosystem: Host-associated > Plants > Roots > Rhizosphere > Soil ... | reverse complement strand
CGGTGGCTTTATATTTTGGCGTCGCCAGTAGATTGATGCTCTCCGCGGCTCCCAGTGCAAAAAAAAGCGTCAGGGCTGCAATCCACCAACGTGCGCGAAGCGCTAGAAGAACTTGTGTAAGACTCATTATGCGGACCTTGGACTAAAAGAGGCTTTCCCGAACGTAGATCACATCGTTTGGCTGCACCAGGTCATTCATGTCGGGTGGCACTGTGACCATGTTGCCTTTGGCGTCGCGACGGTTCAGCCGCATATTTTTGACCGTGCCACGGAGAGTGATTCCGCCCGCAACGGACAGCGCCTGCATCACCGTCATGTTTGCCTCGAGCCGGAACTGCCCTGGCCGCTGGACCTCGCCGTAGATGTAGAACACAGGTACCCGAGGCACGTAAATTACATCGCCGCCGCGTACCGAGATGTCTTTGTCTAGCTGACCGGACTCGAACATCTGGGTCTGATCAAACTCCATCAACTGCGGTCTGCCCTCGACGTAGCGCACCAGCTTGACGGTGTCCGCACCGCTCGGCGCGATGCCTCCGGCCGTGGCTAGCATGTCGCTTAGTTTGGATGGTTGTTCCAGCGGATAGCGGCCGGGTCTGTTGACTTGACCCAGGACGGAAATCTGCTGGCTGCGATACGTCAGTACGATGACGCTGACTTGCGGCTTACGCAGGTAATTCCCTGCTATCAGCAGATCCGCGATCCGTTTTTCAACCTCGGCCGTGGATTGACCGCCAACCTCGATGTCGCCGATGAGCGGAAACCGTATCTTGCCGGTCTCTGAAACACGCGCTTCCGTAGTCATCTCCGGCCGGTCGAACACGTTGATCCTGACAACGTCCCCCGCGCCCAAAACGTAATCTTTGCTTTCGGTCGCCTGCGCGGCGCGCGCCGCAGCTATCGGCTCTGATGTCGGCGCCGCCTTCACAGGCTCGGTTGGCCTGGGTTGTTCCGATGGGCGAGCCGGAGTCACACTGGTTGGCGCCGCCGGTGCAGCAGGTTTTGTGCTAGCAGGCTTCGACTGCGTCGGCAGTGGCTGCTGAGCCGACGCGGACGCCCCCCACGCCAGCACCGCAAGGCAGATGGCGCCAACGCCAAGTCGCAGTTTAGAGCTGGTTGCAGCCATCGACCTTGCCTTCCTTGTAGTTGCCCGTCACTTCAGCTTTTGCAGACCCTTGTCCAGCACACTCTCCCCACTCTTCTCGACGGGAGCGGCCGGTGCGACAGGCTGCGCGGCCGCAGGCGGCGAGGTAGTAGGCTGCTCGAGCTTCGAGAACTCACTTGCATACTCGATTTTGGCGGCCGACCGCAGGCGCTTCATCTCGTCTTCAGATAGCTTGAGGCGCTCGCGATTCTGCAGGAATTGCTCAATAAACGGCTGGGCCTGCTCTTCATTTAGAGGCTGCGTCTGGGCGGCAGTCAGCTGCGAGACAACTACGCCTTGCGCCTGCGGAATGAAGAGCAGATCACCCACCTTCATCTGGTGATACTTCGGCAGCGCCTCCAGCGGCAGCTGCTCAGCTGCTTGGGTCATTTGCTGGGCGCGAAACTGGAGGTTCTGCGATTTCAGCCATTCGGCGAACTGCGTCAGGATCTTGGTCTTGTCGGACTGCTTGTCCAGCTCCTCGAGCTTGGCGCGAATCTTGGGCTGCATGTCTGTCGGGGCTGCGATGGCGACCTGTGTGAAACGATAGACGCGACGTTCCTGGAACAGTTCCGGATGCTTGGAATAGAAGTCTTTGATCTGTTCGGCATTGCTTTTCTGCGCATTGCCCATGACTTGTTCGACATAGGATTGCGCGAGGATCTGACGGCGCGATGCTTCGATTGCCGCCACCACGCGTGGATCTCGATCCAGTTTCTTATCTATGGCTTGCTGCACGAGAAGCTGCTGGTCGACCAATCGATCTAGCACTTGTTTCTGCGTCTGCTTCGCTTGTGCCTCGGGAACGTTTCCCAACCGCTGCATGGCGTTGTTGAGTTGATGCACAGTGATCTCATCGCCATTGACCTTCACGGCCACTTGAGTGGTTTTCTTATCATCTGCGCCCTTCCCACAACCGGCGATCAAGAGGGTCATCGCGAGCAGGGGAAGAATAATGTCTCGACTATGGAAATTCACTAAAGGGACTCCGAAGTTGTCTGGAAGACGCATTGGGCGAAGCGACCTGACCCGCGGGGCAACGCCTGATTTCTCTGCGTTAGGCACGGCAGTGTAGGTGGACCGTATTACGGCGGGATTTCAAAGGCAGAATCTACCATAAAGACAGTGACTAGGCGCTATTCTCCGGGGCACAGGATTAACAGTCGGGTGACCCTTTGGCAGCCTTGGCGCCATTGAACGAGCGTGGGTCGCGTTCCGAAGAATCACGCCTAGAACTGGATGCTTCCGCCGATCGAGGCGACGGTGTCGTGATAGCTGCCGAACTGAACATTCGAAATCCGTGGCTGGTAGGTAAGGCCTGCTGAAAACGAAAGTGTCCGCGTCGCCTGATAGGACGCGCCGACACCCGCAATGTAGAGTTTGTCCTTGCGTTGTTCTGTATTATCAAAATTGGATCCGAGATAACTCTGCTGGCTTGCCGACAAGTTTGCCTGCAGCGTGGTCTTTCCAGTCGCCTGATAACTTGCCGAGAGGCCAATACCGACGGTCTTTACGTACGTGGCTTGGGTGGAGTTGACCGGCCCGCGCAGATCGTACAGATTGGCCTGCAATTGCGTCCGCGCGGAAAGATAGTAGGTGTAAGTAAGGTTGCCAGATATCCCGTTGAAATCGCCGCGCCCGGGCAGAGTCGAGGCTTGCGTTCGAAACGTATAGCCGACGTTGCCCGCGAGGCGAGAATGACCGGTCAAAGGCCAGTCGAGCAGGGCTGAGAGCGTGTACTGCTCCCAATTGTTATCGAACACCGACTGACCCACAGGCGGCTGATTGGGTGACTCGCCGCGCTCAAAACTCAGTTGCACTCCGGTGACGGGGCCAGCGGGGCTTGTATAGCGACCGGCCACGGTGTAAGTCGACTGGTTGAAATTGTCGACTTCACGGACGGCGTCGTTGTAGCGGATTTGCGAGAGTGCAACAGACGCCTCCAGGTCCCATCGCGGGGTAAGTGCATTGTGTACGTCGATCAGCGTATTGTAATTCTTGTACAGGCTCGGAACAAAAAGGCCCAGCGAAGACGAGTAAGTCGTCAAAGCCTGAGTGACCCCTGCGGAGAGCGTCCCGTACCAGTCATTGCCCACGCGCCAGTCCCAAGCGCCGCTACCTCCATAGCCCGTATAGTCGAGCTGCTTGAAATGCACGTACCAATATTTGGTAGCCGAAGCATCCAATCGAATCGTCTGACGGCTGATGGGCAAGTTGGCATGAACGCCTGCCCCGAGCCCGTAGTACACGTCACTCTCCTGCGGACCACCGAGCTCGGCAGGCAATGTAAGGCCGTCAGCAACGTGGAGAACGTTACTGTCATAACCAACGCTGGCGCTGCCACGCAGCAGGATCTTGTCGCCATCCAGCGCGGCGACACTTGGGCACTGGAGCGATAGCGCAGCGCAAGCAGCTGCTACGATCGCGCGCCGGGACAAGTTCCTGAACATTGAAGATAGAGTTCTCAAATTCTTATTAAATCATACAATTATACGATAAACCTCACCAAAAACTCCAACTTCCTGTATATACGACCCAGGCACCCAGCATTCCATTGGTCACGGCGTGGGCAAGCACGACCGGCCATAGGTTTCCGGTACGGATATATAGCCCCCCGTACATCAGCCCAGCCAAGAGTCCGGCAAACCAGAGATGGTGTTCGATCGCGAACAAAGCAGAGCCAATAACGAGGGCGCGAAACCCGACAGTCTTCGGGTCCACGCCGAGAAAATCCTGCCTCTGAATCCAGCGCATCACGAACGAGCGCCAGAACAATTCCTCCATGACGGGAACCACCAGCGCCGCGCCGGCCAGCCGAGTCGCGACGAGAGCCCAGTCGACTTCGCCCGCACCCTTGCGAGGATCGAAGCCGCCAGTCACCCCAAATGCCAACGGCTGGAAGTTCAGATTGATCCAGAGGGCAAACACGACCACGCCAACGAGTAGCGCCAAAACCCATTGAACCGCAGACACGCGTCGAGCCGAAGCGAGTTCTACGTAGCTGCGCCAATACCAGATCACAAGCCACGCTACGACTAGAACTCGAATGGCATACCACCAACGTGGATCCATCCCGAGTGTCGGTGCGAGTTCCGTGAGGGTGCTGTCCAGCGCGATAAAGGCGATGAAGACACCGAACGGAACGATCCGCGCGATCGCCGGTGCTCGGAAATCAAAGGCTATGAGGTGAAAATCGCGCATCGACTTATTTTAGCCTGCATTTGCTTCAACTCGACCAAAAGCGACTCCGTACGCAGGCACCCTCATGGGTCATCAAGACAGCGAAATAAGACGCCATGCTCGGGCGAGACAAAAAAAAACCGCAGTCAGAATACCGACTGCGGCTATTCAGCGGTGCGCGTCGCCTACCCGAGTCGGCGTCGCGCGATGTAGACAATGCTGATCAGGCCGGCGAAGATCATCGCCCATGCTCCCGGTTCTGGAATGGGGTTCACGTCTAATGTCCCGGTCATGGCGATGCGAGCATTCGGCGTGAGTTCTCCACCTATCAATATGCGCAGGCTTTGCACAGAAGCAGCCACAACCTGCTGACCGCTCTCGAATGTGAACGCCATGCTTGGGGGATTTCCGGGTTTGCTAACAGCGTTCCCGCCTAGCGACAATCCGGACGCGATGAGATCGAACCAGTCCAAATCACCGCATAAAGCCGCTGCTTTGGCGCACCCCTGAATGATCTGCAGCGCTTCCTGGGATGCAGGAGACTTGTTGAAGGCCGCTCCACCTGGATCGGAAGTCAGCGTCACGTCGAGGGACGAATTCGCTTCGAACGCTGTGGCAAGGGCACCTAGATCGATGGGAGTCGATGTGACCTGGAGGTCAGAAGCGGCGGCACCAGTGCTCAGGCTCAAGCTGTAAGAGGTGAACACGGCCGCGTATGTGGTGCCGATACTTGCGCAGACCAATGCCGCGCCGACTCCAAATACCCAAAGCGGATTTAAACGAAACACCATGATCCCTGACAACTCTAAGGGCGCTCGCAAGGAAGCGCCGTCGCCTCGATTCGAGCTCATGCGAGGGACGGGGGCATCACTTATCGGGCGGTAGCGCGACGGAAGGAACCCGTCAAACCAAATTCGTTGCTATTTGACGACAGAATGATCTCGCGGCGTTGGGCCAGCAAGATTTGTAAGAGATGTGTTAATGCCCCTGGCTTATCCGAACCCGCGAGTAACGGGCATGCGCAATACTCGACGTAGCGAACCAGAGCCTCGGCACGCGAACCTCGTTGAGCAGTAGCTAAGGGCCAGCACGCCGACTTTCCAGCAGCGTCCTCTTCCATGCGCACTAGAACACAGGGTGAAGGCGCTGAGGATTGAATGCGGAGTTCTCGCATCGCGATCTCGAGACGCTCAGTACCTGCTGGACCCCTCTGCATTGCGGGTCAGATTGAGCACCATCCCTCTCGCCACAGCTTGGGCTCGGTTCTGTACATTGAGTTTGCGCAGGATTTTCTGGATATGGTTCTTTACCGTGAGAGGACTGATACTAAGGATTTGAGCGATCTCGTTGTTGCTCTTGCCCTGCTCCACCCAGGTCAGGATTTCGACCTCGCGTGCGGTCAGAATCTCCTTAGTCGACAGCGGGGTCAGTCCTTCTTGCCGAGGGGCCTCGCAATTGGCACGCACCCAGGCCGCGTATAAATAAGGAACAAGTAACTCGAGCGTGGAATTGGCGCCTTCGCCGAGTCCTCCGACCAGCTTCGAGAAACAGAAGAATCCGGCGGCGCGTCCGTCGATACCAGGAATGCCGTGGGCCAGCACGTTGTCCAGTTCGAGGCGCTGGACTTCCGCGGCCAACGACTGCTCGGTCGCGCTCAGTGCCCCGCCGCCCGCTGTTATTGCAATGGGCTGGCGACCGTCACGCTCCCAAAGGGCAATCAACCGGTAGATGAGCGCACCACTGGTGCCACAGAGGCCTGCAAGCCGTTGCTCATCCAGAGGGTGACTGGACATCGACTCCATGCGGTAGGAACGTGCGGCTGGGTCGAACAGCGCGCAGATGAGGATTTCATGCGCAAGCAACCCTTGAAATACGCCCTGAACCCAGGAGAAAAAATCCGACCGGCGTTTGATCTTGACTGCCGTCTCAATGTTGACGAGCAACACGTCAAGCTGCGTGCGGCTCCGGATCAGGATTTCGTCTTCCGTCATAGACCTGGGTCCGGCGCGGATGGATCCGGAGCAAGAGCGCCATAGTGCATGCACCTGGCCTGCGCATATGAGGCCATATGGCCCTCATGATGCACAGGAAACGTTGCCGCAAGATTTCGGATTTATGTCGACGGGGAGATCACAAGCCTCCTGCCGATCTGCGTATGGATACTCCACGGGACATGACGAACTAGCGAACGCCGCAGAGCGATGACGTAATCAACCTGTCCGCGCAACCAGGGAAGACAGTGGAGACAAGGTAGAAAGCAGGTCCTACGAGTCAGGGACGGAGCCGCAGGAAGAATGATTCAGAGGCGACTCGTGCACTCGCTTAATTTGCTGCGTAGCCCGGTTAAGCTAGCTGTGACCATCGATCTTCGCGCCGGGTCCGTTGCAGCGTTGCACTGCTTCGTCCCCATTGCGCAATTCGACTCGCATACTCCTTCGGTCAGTTCTTTGCTCCAGGTGGAACAAGCACGTTTCCTGGCAGCGACTGAGGACCTGGGTTCAAACCCGCGCCGGGAACGGGTGTCGGCCCCGCTCCTGGGATCGGCATACCGCCGGGAGTTGGCATACCGCTGGGGATCGGAATGGTGTTGACGGAGCCACCTGCAGCACTCACAGGCGCAGCTGCCGGCACACCCGGAGATCCAGCGGGCGGAGCACTCGTTGTGGCAGTCCCCGGCGTAAATACCCAATCCGTGTAGTTCTTAGCCTCAGAGAACTTGTCGAATTCCACCGGAAATCCGGAAGCCTTGATCGGCGTTGCGTCGGATTTGCTGTGTACTCCGACGATCCCGATACCCGGTAATACGACTAGCTCCCAATCGGGCTTGCCCGTCATCGGGTCGACATAGAGCTTGCGCAGGTGACGCGTAGTAAAGGCCCCAAAGCGTTTGTCCTCCAGCAGATCTTCGAGCTTCTTCGGATATTCCTGCTTGCTGGCGTTCCCCGGACTGATCTCCGAATAGCGCTGGATAGCATTGCGGAACTCACTTCCAATGAAGAGCAGTTCCGCTTCCTTGTCCCGTTGAATTGTCACGTGCCAAACGTGTGCAATAGCGGCAAGCCCCAGGCCCATGAACACGATCAGGAAGAGGACCCCCAGGTAGGTGAAACCGGCTGCGATTCCAACATGCGAACTCCGCCCCGCCCACCTGCACGCGGTGGTGCGGAGGAAAAGAGAAGACGATTGAATCCGGAGTTCTCGCATGGCGGTCACTGGACACTCACTCTGTCAACGCGAACGCGCTCATCGAGCACAAGTCCAGGCGCACGGGCGCGCCTCGTCTAGGATTTCGGTACCGCATTAAGCATGGTTTCGATCTGTTCCGCCGGCACCGCACCCGGTACCAGCTTGCCGTTGCTGAAAACGATTCCCGGGGTACCGGAGATGTTGAGTTGCTGTGCTAGCTTCGCAATATCGGCGATCGGGGTGGCACACTCCGCCTTCGCCTCCCCGGGTTCTTTGCCGGATTGCATCAAGTCGTCCCATGCCTTCACCCGGTCCTTTGAACACCAGATGGCCGTCGCTTTGCGCGACGCATCCGGGTGCAACTGAGTCAGAGGCAACAAGAATATATAGACCGTCACATCGGTGACGTTGGTCAGCTCTTTCTCCAATTGCTTGCAGTACGGGCAGTCCGGGTCGGTAAAAATGGCAAGCTTGCGCGAACCATTGCCTTTCACTTTCACGATGGCCTTATCCAACGGCAGTTTGGAAAAGTCGACCACCAACAGCTCGTCCCTGCGCAGTTCGGTAAGGTTCTTGCGCGTCTTGAGCTCTACGAGATTCCCGAATAGACCGACCTGGCCTTTGGAGTCTGTATAGAGGACGTTGACACCATTGATGATGACCTCATACAGATCGCCGTAGGGCAGCTTGGTGATGGGGCCGATCTTCGCGCCCTGCAACGCAGCGGTCACCGCCTCCCGTACCTCTTTCTCATCGGCCGAGGCCGAGAAAGAAATCAGCGCCGACAGAACACCTGCGAAAACAATCTTAGCGGTGGATTTCATAACACTCCTTTTACCTCATTACTCGAATCTTGCGGACGCGGAGACTTCCTTCTCCCATCCACTACCATTCTGAATACGCTTTGCCGTCGGAAGATTTGCCATCGGCCCCGCTCTTCACGTCGTAGACCTGTCCTTTTTCCTTGCCGTCGGCGGGCGGCAAGACCGTCCAGCTGCTCGCGCTGTCGGTAAAGGGGTCGATTGGCACTTCCCGTATGTAGCGCTCCTTTACTATCTCTTCTAGCGTGTCCGGATAGCGGCCCTTATCAGCGTAGAACTTGTCGATCGCGTCCCGCATCACGCTCAGATCCTGCTTCAGCGTCGCCTCCTTCGCTCGCTCGATGTGCGAAAAGTATCGAGGCACGGCAACTGAGATAAGCAACGCTAGGATTGCGAAAACGACGATAAGTTCTATAAGCGTGAAGCCGGCAGTCGCCGGCTTCATCTGACGGGAGGCGAGAGGTGGTGCCATCACCAATTCTTATATGGCACGCCATTGAGCCCAACCTTGCCCGATAGCGAATACACGTCGAAAACGTCCTCGCCTTCCCTGGGATCGTCAGGCGGACTGGCATAGCTGCGCAGGCCCCAAGTCTTGGCCGCTGCAACGGTCGAATCCTCGAAGAATGGATCGCGCGGAATACGTCGCAGGAAGTAGATCTTGCCGCCGTCGGGAGTCTTCACGTCTTTCACTCCCTCGACCAGAACATCCAGCTTGGGCGGATATCCAGTTTGGTCGGCTTTCTTCTCGATGCGGTTATCGTCGATCGCCTTCTTGTACGCATCGATAGCGGTGCGAATTTCTCGCAGGGAGGAGTGTAACTCCTGCTCCTTGGAGCGTTGTGCGGCGAGTTGCGTCAGAGGAATCAATCCACTCGCCAGGATGGCGACGATTGCGACCGTTATTACGAGCTCGATCAATGTAAAACCAGCATTCGCTGGTTTTACTAGGCGAGAGGCGAGAGGCGAGAGGCGAGACGGTGAGGCGCCCTGAGCCGGCGGGCTGCGCCTAGGCGAGAGGCGAAGGGCGAGAGGCGAGAGGGTGAAGCAAGGCGTGACACGCACGTGACATCCTAGCGATTCGATAGAGTGCGGCATGCTCATGTCGAGATAGAGCGCGCGCTGATGAGGCCTCGGAGCATTCTTGAGATTTCTTCACACGCCAATCGGAACTCCTCCGCTTCGATCTGCTGTAGATATCCAACCCCCTCGGCAATTTCCAGTTGAGCAATCAATTCGGCTGTCGATCCTTTCGCGATATAAAAAATCTGATCGATTCCTTGTCCGTTTCTCGCTCATCGCCTTCCGCGATATTGCTGCAGACACTCACCGCGGCTCGACGCATTTGCTCCCGCAATCCGAAATCCCGCGACAGTTCCCCTTCATTCGCGATGCGGTAAACGGCAATAGCAAGTTCCTTGGATTTCTGCCACACCTGCAATTCTCGAAATCCACCTGCTCACGATCACCCATCTTCCTCGCCTTAGCTTTGCCCTCTTGCCTCTAGCCTCTCGCCTTTATTTCTATGGCGTAATCGCGATATCCACCGGCCCTGGTCCCTGCACCGGGACGGTCGTGCCGGCAGGATCGACTCCTACCACGTTGTCGACTCGCACTTGTGCGCGGCCCGCAGTCGTCAGAACCTTAAAGCGCACGGCCGCAGAGCCTTCGATACGTAAGCCCAGACGTCCGGGCGAAGAAGTGGGCGCGCCAACGGGTTCCAGCGACTGCGGGTCGTAACCGATATCGGCGGTTGCACGCACCGCGCCTCCTCCAGGAGCCAGGCTGAGGCTGACGATGATCTCGGTTCCCGCTCTTGCCGCCAGAGGAGCAGACAACAACAAAATGGCGCCACCCGAATTCGGTGGGGGCGGCGCAATCGCAGCCTGGTTCTGCGCACCGGGTGGCCCACCAGCACCGGGTTGAGGCGGCGCCTGCTCGACCGGGGGTGCAGCAGGGTTGACCTGCTGGCGCGGCAGAGGAGCAACTCCGGGCTGCGTACCACTAGGCGCCATGGTCAGCGAGCCGGGCGCGGTTGCATTGATGCGTACGGGCGCCGAGCCTATGGACGCGTCGGTACCCACTGGCAGATCGGCGAGCGTGACTTGGACCCAATCGAGAGTCCGCACGATACGCGGCGTGATCAGCATTACGATCTCTGTCTTTTGCCGATCTGTACCGTGCGAAGAGAACAGGCGCCCGATGACTGGGACGTCGCCTAGACCGGGGAATTTGTTGACGCTCTCCCGATCGGCATCGCTGATAAGGCCCGCGAGAATCTGCGTTTCGCCATCGCGAAGTTGAAGTGTTGTCGCAGTACTGCGGGTCCCAAGTTGATAGGCAATCGTTCCACTCACGTTCACCTGGCTGATGATGTTGGTGATATCCAATCCAACTTTGATCGCTACTTGGTCGCGCAGATAGATAGTAGGTTCGACGTCCAGCTTCAATCCAACATCAAGATAGCTCACCGAGGACGAGACACCGACATTGGCCGTGGAAGTCGTGGTGATCACCGGCACCTTGGAGCCGATGTGCACTTTCGCTTTCTCGTGGTTCTTGACCCGGATACTGGGATTGGCCAGGACCTTGGCGTCCGCATCGGTCGCCTTGATGTCTAGAATGATCGGCGGGTTGACGACATAGCCTTTGAGCGTGTCGGTGCCGAGCACGAAGTTGCCGGGCGCGCCAGCGGCTCCCGCGGCTGCAGCCGCAGGGCTTCCGATGTTGACCGTCTGCGGATATTGAACGCCGATCTGGTCCAGGACATTGCTCGCGAGTTCCAGAATCTCGACCTCCAGCACTACTTCCGGCTCGGCGATATCAAGAGAACGCACCAGCTGCTGCACCACCCGCATCGCCTCCGGCGTGTCCTTGACCACCAGGAGATTGGCCTTCTCGTCGATGAACACATCCTGACTCTTGATCATGCCCTTCACCAGGTTCAGCGCCTGTTTCACATCGGCATTGGCGAGGTAGAAGCTGCGCATGACCAGCTCGCGATACTCCTTTTGTTTCGCTGGAGTATTGGGATAGACGAGTACGGAGTTTTCGTTGAGAACCTTGCGCTCGAGTTGGTTGGTCAGCAGGATCAGCTTGATGACATCATCGAGTGTGGTGTTGCGCACGAAGATATTGATCTTGGTGTCCGCGCGCACGTCTCGATCGAATATGAAATTGATTCCGGAAGTACGCGAGATCACCTCGAACACGGACTTGAGGGTGGCATCGCGGAACTCCAGCGTGATGGGCTTGGCGTAGGGCGACTTGATACCCGGTGGCATGTCCTGCCCCTTGCCAAGCGCCTCCGATCTAAGGCCGGCAATGACCGCCATCAGTTCGCGCGCCTCCCGCATGCCAGGCTCCTGGGCAAGGGCTCGTCTGAGTTTGACTTCCGCATCATTCAACTGCCCCGCCTCGATGTCCGTCTTCGCCTGGCGCACGGTGAGTTGAATCTCGCGCAGCTGCCCGACGACTTTCAACCCTGCTTCTGCACGCGCATTGCCGGGATCAAGCTTCAAGGCCTTCAGGTACAGGAGCTCCGCCTGATCCAGGCGGCCGGCCGTACGGGCCGTATCACCTTCGGATAGATTTTTGCTGACAAGAATCGCACGCTCGCGTTCGTACTCGGCCCTGTAGGAAGCGTTGTTCGGCGCCTCTCGCACGGCTTGTTGAAGCTTCGCCAGCGCGGCATCGGTGTCGCCGCGCATCATCATGCGCCGCGCATCTTCGTAAGCCGTATAGCCAGCGCATGCCGAGAGCACTGCGCACACCGTAGCGATCGCAAGGATGCGGAATAGGCTCATTACTGCACTCCGATGGGCAGGGACTGCTGCATGCCCGTGGGCAAGTGAGTCAGCATCACCGCGTTATCGCTCACCTGATCCAGGCGATACATGTTGTCGATTACGTCGCCGGGTTTGACGACCAGATTGCGGTCACCCATGGCCAGGAACACGATCGTCGCCCCGCTTTCATCCAACTTGCCCATGTAGGCAAACGGCAATGGCGGCGCCGAAGGCGGAGGCGGAGGTGCGGCCTCCTGCGCGGCCGAACCGGGCTGCGCAATCGCACGCTTTGGTAGAGGAGGCTCCGGCCGGAAATCACGCGGGCCGAATATCTCCCCGGTTGGACCCGCACTACGGGGGCGCTGCAGCTTGCGAAGATCCAAGGCCCCAGGCGCTTCCTTCGTCGCAGGTGATGTGGCTTGCGCGACTACCGTATCCAGTTTTGCTGGCGCGATCGCTTGGTTGGCCTGAGGGGGACGCGCGCTTCGTGCAACCGGAGCCACTACAGCACCCGCACCGCCCTCCTGCACGTCCGTTAGACTGTTGGCCCAGTACACCGCAATGACGGTACCCGCTAGCGCCACAATCATAGCGGCAACACGCAGCTTGGGGCTCATGGCTTCTATTCGACCCCAAGGTATAACGTGAAGCGCACGCGCGCTTCCAGATTCTGGTCGCCGATCGCCTGACGCTTCAGGGTGATCTCGTCCAAAGCGGCCGCCGGCACCGCGTCCAGGACAGCGTTCACGAAACCTCGCACCTGCGCATAGGTCCCGCGAACCGGAAACGTCACCTGATACTGGGCTAGCCGGAATTCCTTATCCTGACCGAGGCGATATTCGCCCTTGTCCAACGACAAGCCGTTGCGCTGCGCGGCCCGAGCGATTTCCCCGAGCAACTCCGGCACCGCCTGCGTCAAGGGGAAGAACGCGTAGAAATTCGACAGCTGACTGCGCTCGGTCGGTCGCGCAGCTTCCGCGCCACGGCTACCTAGCCGGGTAGCAAGCTGAGCACGCTCCTGCGCAAGCGCTTGCAGTCGCCCACGCGCCGGGTGCACCGCGAGCACATAGAAGGCTCCTGCGAAAATCAGCAGCGCCAAACCCAACATACCCGGCCAGCGCAAGCCTACGAGCCATCGTTTCAACGACCACGCGATATGCGGCCCGGATTTGCGATCCGACGCAACGCGCGGTAACGCCATGCGCGAGGCGCTCATGGCGCTTCCACCCAACTGGCCAACAACGAGAACTCCACCGGTTGCCCCGGCTCTTTGACTTTCACCTCGTGACTGGCGAGTACCAGGTTGCGCAGTCGTTGACTCTGTTGAAGGCGCGCCATGTAGGTGAGCACGGCCGGCAGACTGCGAGCTTCTCCACCGATCATCAGACCGCGGCCGCGCACGTCGGGCTGAACCGCCAGCAGCGCGACGTTACCGTCTTCGGCCGACTCGATGGCAGAAAACAAGCCTTCCCAGGGGACGTTCATCTGTGCCAGCACCAAGTTGGCTTTCTTGATTTGGTCGCGAGTCTCCGCACTGTCACCTTCACGGCCCGAGATCGCCGGCAATCCCCTCCGCGACATCCCGCGCAACTCCTCCAACTGAGTTTCGCGGCCGCGCACCTCGGTCGATATTTGCTGCTGAAAGGCAACCATAGCTGTCACCGTCAGCACTCCCAGAAGCAGCAAGATGCGGGCAGCACGCGACCCCCGCCCGGCAGGATGCAAAAAATCGAGTTGCACTAAGCTAATGCGTGCCATTCACTTCGCCACGCCCGCCGACACCAATGGCGCGACGGCAATCGGTCGCACGACGTCTTCAGCCAGGCGAGCAACTCGCCAGCCAGATACGCGAAGAGACGCAATGGCCGTTGTGTCTTCTCCGGCCAGATAGAGTGTCCCACCCTCGGCCACCGCGCCTGCGGCAGCCTCCTGCTTCAACATCGCAGGCAGCTCTTCGGCAGCGCTGCTATCCAGACGCCGGCTGCGCACGCTCAGCCATCCCACGTCGGCATGGAACGCCAGCGTCAGGCGACCTGGCTCCACACTGGCCAAGCAGAAATCTGCTCCTTTGAGAGCGGCACGGTGACGGTTGATGCGGCCAGACAATGATGGACTCACCGACCGCAGGCGCGCACCCTCCCCACGCACCGTGTCGCGTAGTGCCTGCAGCAAAGCCCGATCGATGGCACCAGCGAGCGATGCCTCGCCCGCCGGTTGTTCGGCCAGACACAAGTCCCAGGTATCCGCAAGCGATCCGTAAATTTCGCGAAATGCCAGCCGCGCAAACGCCAGCCGTTCCGCATCGCCGACCAGACCGGCGTTCCACGCCACCAACGCATAGCGCACGAAGTGATCGGACAACCACACATCGACCCCGGCATGCTGTGGTCGCATCTCACGCAGGGCGGTGCTCAAGCGGTCGACGCTCGCCCGCCACGCTTCACCCGACGACACGGGGACAACGCTGAACGCACGTGCCTCCACCACACCCCGCCAAGGCCACAGCGCCGAGCGACGATTCAGCCGGAGCTCATTCGGTCGCAGCACTACCTCTATGCGATCAGTCCAGGCCATGAAGCTACATTAGCCCACCAACGTGACACGATTGATTTCCTGAAAGGTGGTGTGGCCGACTTTGACGACTTCGAGCGCAGCGTCCCGCAGGAACTTGGTCCCGTTGGAACGCGCAGCCTCCTTGACCCGGCGGATCGGTTCGCGCGCGACGATCAGCTCGCGGATCTCGTCGTTCAACAGCATGATCTCCGAAATCGCTCTGCGTCCACGGAACCCTGTACCGCGACAGTGCCCGCAACCACGCCCTGCGCGCAACCGCCAGCCCTGCACCGCTTCCACGCTCAACCCCGACTCCTCCACCAGCTGCGCATCGGGCACGATGTCCTGAGCACAGAAGCTGCAATTGACTCGTACCAGCCGCTGCGCGGCAATACCATTGAGGGCGGACACGAAGCTATAAGGATCCACGCCCATGTGCATGAAACGTCCGAGCACATCGAATACGTTGTTGGCGTGCACGGTGGTGAACACGAGGTGGCCAGTGAGCGCGGCCTGCACCGCGATCTGCGCCGTCTCCGCGTCGCGGATTTCACCCACCATGATCTTGTCCGGGTCGTGACGCAGAATGGAGCGCAGCCCGCGGGCGAAGGTCAGACCCTTCTTCTCATTGACCGGGATCTGCAGCACGCCGGAAAGCTGATACTCGACTGGATCCTCGATCGTGATGAGCTTGTCGAATCCATGGTTGATCTCCGTAATGGCTGCATACAGAGTGGTCGTCTTGCCGCTACCGGTAGGACCGGTGACCAATAGCATCCCGTAAGGCTCGGAGGAGAGTCTGCGCAAAGTTACCACGGACGCATCGTCGAACCCTAAGGCATCGAGACTGAGTCCCTTCACGTGGTCCGCCAGGCTTTGCTTGTCCAGGATACGCAGCACGGCATCCTCGCCGAAAATGCTCGGCATCACCGATACGCGAAAATCGATTTCACGCCCCTGCGCGAGGACTTTGAAGCGGCCATCCTGAGGAATGCGGCGTTCGGCGATGTCCAGCTCCGCCATCACCTTGATGCGGGACAATACCTGCTCGGCCATGTCCAGTCCGGGCGCGCTGCCAACCATGCTAAGTAC
>Ga0068869_100001095_pt1 | contig 15781 bp, 12 predicted proteins | sample KBSMisM52_FD_64676 | JGI IMG/M metagenome (GOLD analysis project Ga0068869, IMG submission 64676) | Miscanthus rhizosphere microbial communities from Kellogg Biological Station, Michigan, USA - KBS Miscanthus M5-2 | ecosystem: Host-associated > Plants > Roots > Rhizosphere > Soil ... | reverse complement strand
AAACGTGGCGGGGTAGCTCAGATGGTTAGAGCGTGGGATTCATAACCCCAAGGTCGGCGGTTCGATCCCGCCCCCCGCTACCAATCTTCTCCTTGCATTTCAATCACTTACACAACAGCGGCTGATTGCAGTGAACGCCGTTGTAAGCCATTTTGCCGAGATTTTGCCGAGGATTTCGACGATAGCTGGTTGTAACTAGCCACCGCTTCCATCGCTCGTTCCATTTCCTCGGGTGAAGCATGAGTGTAATCGCCAGTCATGCTTGATGAGCTGTGTCCGAGAATGTCACGTCGTACATGCTCGGGAACTCCCATCTCAGCAGCCCGCGAGGACCACGTATGTCGAAGGTCGTGGAAAGTGAAATTGACGATCCCGGCATCACGGCAAGCGCTTACAAATCCCTTCTTCATGTCAGTGATTTTCGATCCTGTTTTTAGGCTGATGAAGACGTACTCGCTTGTCGTAGCGTCTTTACAGAGCATTTTCAGAATCGTCTGCACTCTCTGACTCATGGGAATTACGCGCGGCCTACCGCGTTTCGTCTTCTCGATGAGAAGCCAACCTGGAACTATTTCCCAAACCTCTCCCTTGATTACACGCGTTACACTCACGCGGTTAAAATTAATGTCATCACGTTTCAGCCGTAGCAGTTCGCCTTTCCGCATTCCAGTACAAAGGGCTGCTTCTGCAATCTGGCGAAGATACTCACGTCTCCCTACGAAGCCGACTTTGAAAAGTGCTGCTTCCTCGGTTTGAGAAAGCCGACGATTTCGCCGGCGCCTGGCTGGTATTTTTGCTCGGACCGACTTCGGCAATTCATCGCAGGGATTTGCGGTTGCTACTTTTTCTCTCATCGCCATTCGGAATATCGATGACAACAACGTGACTTCCTTGTTTACGGTGGTAGAACTTCGTTTCTTGCTCACTACCGTGCCGTCTTCTCTAACCTCCGTCCTTACTGTATTGCTCGTTAGGCGTTGGTTGATGAATTTCACCACCATCATCATTGTAATTTCCTGAAAGCGTTTGCCTTGGAATTGTTCTTTCAAAGCCTTGCAACGGAACTCGTCATGCGTGACCGACGAGTGATTCTCACGAGCAAATGGCAAATAAACCTTGTCCACAAACGTCTCAAAGTCTTTCAACTCCTCCCGCTCCATTTCGTCGCGGTAAGAACCATCTAGAACTTTGCGCCGTTCCTGGTAGGCTAACTCGCGAGCTTGGTTCTTGTCTTTCGCGATCTGCGTGCCGTTCTTTCCATTGAAGGCTCCAACGTAGCGCTTCCCGTTTACAAAGAACTCAAAGTGGTAAAACTGTCCTCTTTTTCTGATGTACATCAAGCTCCTTTCTTCGGGTCGCGGTCGGAAAGAAGCGGACGGAGTGTATCGCTTCCAAAAGATCGTGACAACGCTTTGCTCATAGTCGTCAAATTACAAATGACTCCGCTGAGACACTGGGTGAGATCGAAGCCTTCTTTGAAATCAAGACCACGTATGTTTCTGACGACTTGTCGTAGCTTGGTTCCCGCTACATTTTTTAGGATGGGTTCAGACATCTTTGAGAGGCTATGGCCATGTGTGGCTCTTGGTCAGTATTCGTTTGCTCTTGGTTGAGAGTTAGGTGAGGTCCGGCTCGAGGCAGGAGGTTCTTAGCTCGCGGCGCGTAACTTTTGCTTTGGTTGCTCTGCCCACTCTAAGAGTTTGACCCGATGAAACACCGTCACACCGTCCAAATCTAGAAAAGGGATCGGATGTGAAGTCTTCTTCTTCCGGGCTTTATCAACCAGGTTGCGAATATGACCGTCTGAGCAGCAGAGCAATAGATGAGCCTCCCTAATGGAAATGAACTCCTTAACCATTATTCGCTGCAACGCCTTTTGAATATTTGCTGCTTCGATGTCCTCTATCAAAGGATCTGAAGATTGACCCGGCTGGCCGACTAACTCGGCAGAGACCTCCTTCGAAATTCTTCTGATTCGCTCATCGAGAAGGGCGAGAAAGTTATCTTTGCTTTCTATACTCATATATGTATCTTTTTCTAAGAATCGCTTCTGACGCGCGCAACTTGCTTCGCCGCGAAAAGCCGTAGTGCATCTGCTATGCCGCGCTGCTACGGTTCTCAAAAACTTTTGTCCGCAGCCCATTCTGGCTCCGATTCTGTAGAGAATAGCTGCCTCCAATTACCTGAAATCGGGCCTTTATCAAGGGGTTCGCGCGTTTGCTTACACTTGAGCGACCGAAGTGTTCCCGTTTGCTGACACGGGCTCTTTCCTTGCCGGGGTGTGTCATTTCATATGTAGGGGTGTTAGAGATCGTAAACATTCCGCTTCTGACCTAATGAATTTGGGGCTTTCAAGCAACGGTATTGGTGTCTGGGACTCCAACATTAGGAAAGGTGTCCGTGGCCCGCGAACTCCTGGACAGCGGAGAGCCCGTTCTGATTGCGAAGGATGGCCACTGTATCGGAGTATCAAAAATTCTATTTTCTGTTGCCTCACAGATTCTTTCTGAAATATCTTCATGCCTCGATTACTCTGGATTGCGATTACAAGCGGTTCAGGAGAGCCTTTCGTTCAACTCGCCAATCAAGGCGTCGGCTTCATCCCATTTAGCGACGTCTTTACAATCCAGCTCCAGACGGCGCTATCAATCAACCAAATCTTCTACAAGGAACATGCCATACAATGGCGAGAATAGCGGAAGTGATTAGCCGACTGAGACGTAAACGCAAGAAGTATTGTGTTTAGAAATTTTTCGAAGGAACACGTTAGATCGATCCGAAAGCAATTTTGTAAGCCTTATTTGTAAAGGAAACTTTCCGGTGTAAAGGAAACCTGTCGCTGTCAGGGAAAGCTGCGCTGTAAAGAAAACCGTCGCTGTCAGGAAAACCTGCGCTGTCAGGAAAACCGTCGCTGTCAGGAAAACCGTCGCTGTCAGGTGAACCTGCGCTGTAAGGAAAACCTTCCACTTACTTCTATATTGGGAACCCTTAATAAAGGCCACTGCCAGGTCGGATTATATGCGGTGCGGAACTCGGTTGAACTCTCAAGACGCCTTGATTCATGAACGGCGAATGCGAACAGAAGCGCTCGGTTAGCGTTCCCGTTCTTCAACCGTAAGCCAGAGATTGGGCGTGCCGCTCATCCGGCCTTATACCTTTTGAGCCCGGCAGGAAACCTGCTTCGATCTTTCGTGCACATTCCTGAGTTGGATCGTTCTTCTTAGATTATTGAATGACGTTGGAAAGACCCTCGCGTCGACGAATAATGGTGGCTACTGTTTCTTGCCGCGTCATCCGCGTCAAGAGGCCCACATTCGGTGCGCGGGGTATGGTTTGAGCAGGTGGCCCTATTTTGCTTGTTTTTGCTTAGGTTTATTTTGAAAAGGATTCCGAACCCCCGTCACTGTGTTTAGAGGGGGTGTTTGCGATCGCAAACACCCTTCTGCCGAATTGTTAATGATCGATCCCACAGATGGGCTATTCCAGTCGAAAGAGTCTACACGTCGGTTGACGCAAATAAAAAAATACAGCTCACGAAGTACGAAGTTTTGCAGTCGCAGCTAAAGTTACATTCCACAATGAGATTGTGAGATCACTTTCTCCGCGAGAGTGCCGGATTTGGTGGACTCTTATAAGTGAATGAAAGCTAAGAACCGCAAATTGAGTCTCGAGTGGTATTGCGATTGCACTGCGTTGAATCGTGGCGAGAGAAACTACAAAGCTTGGTGGCAAGAGTCGTCTGGATAAATTGCGGAGCAAAGCCTCCGGCAATTTTTCGGCAACGGCTTTTAGAATCAAAAGGATCACAGTCAAACAGAGCCACTCAATCCACAAGCGCCACCTGATAAAACCAAACAAAGGTTAATTTCAACAAACCAAAAGAAAAGGAACAGCTTCTATGACACAGACAAACAACTCAGATCGCGGATACGACGAAATCTTGGGACTAATCCCGTGGGTCGAACGCATTGGCGATCACGATAACAAGATCGACGAATATCTACGGAACTGCATCTTCCGTGGCTATAGTGAAGACACTAGCATCAAGAAGATCAAATCAGCTCTAAAGCGAATCTTCCAGCGGGTGGAGATCGAAGACGCTACTCATGAAGAAGGGCGCAGACAACTTCTCTTCTGGGAGATTCTGCATCCAGAGCTCGGCTCATGCCGCCTTGGTTTAATCATTACCTCGCTGCTTCAGGACGACTTGGCCCCTGACACCCAGCGCCAATACATGATCCACCTTCGAAATTTTTGCGACTATGTTGTGGCCAAGCCGAACCTGCCTGGCAACGCCCATGTAACGATCGATGAGAAATATGGTCCAATTAGCTCCACTTTTACTAAGTATGACCTGCCCATCCACTGTCAGGACAAGCCGAGCAAACCACGGCACGCGTTATCGATGCCTCTGCGAGACGAATTTTACGAGTGCTTACGAACAATATATCTGCCTGGCCATGGTGTGCCTTATGTAGCGGCGCGTAATTACACAATCGTAATACTCAAGGCAGAAACGGGCGCACGCATTAGTGAAGTCCTTGGCATACGTGAGAGCGACATCGACTGGCCAAGAGGTCGGGTCAGAGTATTCGGCAAAGCTAAGCCCGGAAGTGGCAAGCGTATTCGCTGGATTAATCTGAGTCCACTGTCAATCGAAGTGCTAAGGGTCTTTGAAAAGGTCTTCCGACCCATGTTTCAAGCGGCATCCGGGTCTGAGTATCTCTTCATCAACGAAGCTGGAACGCAGTTCAAGAGTAATCGATTCTGGAAGTCCTTCAAGGTGATGGTTCAGAAGGCGAGGGAAGCCGGCGTAGATGTGCCCTTAGATCTTAAGCCGCACGACCTTCGGCGCACGTACGCGACTATTGAACTCGAGAAAAACCCGCTTGGGTATCGCAAGCTTCTAAAACAACTTGGTCATACGTATCCAAGTTCGGTCGCTCCTTACCTCGTGGCGACAGATGACGATGTGGAAGAGGCACAATCAGATGTTCTCGATATGTTTCTAGATCCGAAGATTAACAAACAGGGGGTGAGTGCATGCCAGTAAAATGGAAGCTACGGGAATGGTTAAGAAGGGAGCGTGATCAAACGCGGCCGACTGACATCAGTAGAATGATCTACAGGCGTACTGGATACAAAATCTCGGTGCAGGCTATTGCCGAACTTTTGAACAATCCCAAAATGCTTCGTTTGGAAACCATGGAAGCAATTTGCAGCAGTTTCGATTGCAAGATCAGCGACTTACTGGAAGTAATACCCAGCCCGTACGACGGGTTGGGTCGAGAGACTGAAAGTCGCCGGTTGGATACAGCCCTTGCAGCCGGTAGCTCGCTTGCCGGCGCGACTTCCTTGTCTGTTGGGCGTATGAACTGGGCCGAATTTTACCCAGACGCGCGATCATTTTCGTCAAACCAAACGTCAACGAAGTGAGAACCCAAGTTTGCCCCTCACATGGCTGGTCCAGTTTCTTATCCTTCGCTGACTAAAGAAAATATGAGTCATACGCGTTCCATGATTTGTGAGGTTTGTGGCTTTTCTCGCCGCACGCAACATTGGTTCGATATCTGCCATGGATGTCTGTCCAAGATGTCGAAAAAGAAATGTGCCCGTTGCTCGGGGCTCTTTTATCGATTTGCTCCTAATTCCGACAAATGCCGTCCATGCGACAAAAAGTCCTCGCAGGAAAAAGTAATTTGCCTTGACTGTGGCGCTCACGACTTTCCGACTGACCGTGAAGGCAAGCGTTGCCGTGCCTGTAACCATAAGCGCGCGAAGAAAAAATATCGACAGTCTCTACCGAAAAAAGTTGGCTGCGTCGAGTGCGGATTGTTGAGACCGTCGTGCAAGGCATCGGAGATGATTTGTCCAGGTTGCGATAAGAAACGAAGATGTGGCCATGTCACCTGCTCAGTAGCCGACTGCCACAAGCTAGTAAGCACCAAGCGGTGGCTGCTTTGCGAGCGTCACAATCTGGCACGCCGACGAAATGAGTGGGGGCTTTGCACAAGCACGGATTGCAATAATCTGGTTCATAACAAGGGGCGGCTACTCTGCGCCAACCACAATCTGGCACTCCTACGAAACGACTGCGGCCTTAGTTGCACGTTCAAGGATTGCAATAATCTGGTTCACAACAAGAAGTTGTTGCTTTGCAGGCGTCATTATGTTGATCGACTGATGCCAGGTTGGTTACGCAGGTACATTGACACTTACTCCTCACCTTTCTCGCAAAACCAACGCTATTTCTTGAAGCTCGTTTCGACGATCAATTGGGCAGAGGTTGACAATGGCATCAGGATCATAGGGCAGGTCGAGGTGGGCCGGTTCCGCGCGTTCGGCGATTTCCTTAAGGTTCAAGAACTACCAGAAAAGTTGACCTGGCAATTCATTGAAGAGACTCGGGCCCGGTTCATTAAGAAGGACTGGAACGGTGATTTTATTCGCTCGTGTCTACTCGAACTGGGACATGTTCTGGCCGCCAGTGGACTTCTGCAGGATTGGAATTCGTACTTGATAGAGCGGTGTTTGCTCAAGTCTTTGAACTCGGTGCCGGAGATCTTTCGTGACCATGTGTCTAGCTTCCAGGGCTGGACGCAAAGAGGGATGCCAAACTCTCGCCTGGAGCTCCCTATTGAATCACTTGCGCTTCTTTCCAATACTCCGGCCAGCCTACTCGATACGATTAGGTCTGTGAGTGCGATGCTGAATTGGGCTGTAAGACAGGGCATAAAGGCACTGACCGAGATTAACACGATAGTTTTTTCGAATTATCAAGACACATTGTTTTGGAAGCATGAGTGCGGAAGTTGCGGAAAGTCCGTACCTTTTGAGTCATATGAAAACAGACCACAATGCATCAACTGTGGAGCAACTGGCTCAGACGCTCCGGTGAGGCGGCTCTCTCGTCGCTCTACTGTTGTCATTATTTCTCGCCTTAGAGTTTTCTTTGATTGGGCATATCTTCACGGGTTCGTAGCGAGCAATCCAGTTCAGAGTATCAAAGGGACGAGTAAGGCAGGAGCCCTCAACCTCGTTGACGGTCGTGGTAAGACCGTTGAGGTTGCCAAGACAATTAGACGTTACGATGACACAGTGCTTCAAAAGTTTTTCGAATACCTGGTGGCCGTCAACGCTGAACCCGAAGAAGCCGTAATTTTGTACCTGGTTACCTTTCATCTTCTTACAATGAACCAATTGCGCAATGTGAAAATTCCATCCTTACTAAATAACATTTCTAGCAATAGCACATCTGGCGACGCCGAGAATTATCAATACCTGATCTTACCTTCAACAAAGCCCACTCGAGGAAACCGGTCAAGTAAGCGACCTAGGAAAATCAAGTTTCTCCAAGAGGCTTCGCCGTGGCTTATTCCGCTACTCGAACGTTATTACAAGAAACGTAACAGACTTGGGAAAGCCCGGCATTGTGAGTACTTAATCGCCACTGTATCGAGTGCGCGACATAACAAGCCGGTGTCGGGAACCTACGTCAGAACGGTTCTGGAAAGAGCCTCCCTTCATTTGTTAGGTGGAACGGTTGCAATATCTGATCTGCGACAAACAGCCGCTGCAGTTATTTCCCAACGATCGAAGCGTCGGTCCGCAGTCCTCGTTCCACTGGGCTATAGCGAAAAATGGGCCACGCGTTTCAACTATCTAGAGGCGCTTCCCTTGACGCCGAGACCCCCGAATGTCGTCTCCCCAATGACCGCCGGTGGAACCAAGCCTCTCGTTCTGCCTTGTTGAAAATAATCGTGGGTAAAAGTTTCAGACTTAGGAACCCTTGGTTCATGAGCTGCTAATGCAGCTCCTATATAACTCCTAGCCGTAGCGAGGAAGGGCAGTCCAGGGCGAAGCGAACCGCTTTGAAGGTTCGCGGAGTTTATCGAAGCGTAGCGAAGACCCTTGACGGCCGCCGCAGCGAAGGCTACTTCAGTGAAAAATTCAAATAATGACACTCAGGAAAGTCAACGGGCGGTTCGTCCTGGTCCGCGAGCAAGACGGACTAAGTTGTCGGCACGCTGCAACAAAGCGCGCCAGCCCCCGGTGGGGGCGTGAGCGAAGTGAGCACTGTGAGGTTGCGCCGAACGGGCGAGCGAAGCGGGCGCAAGGGGGCGACAGATAAACGCGAGGCGTCTCGATAACAGAGATTATGTCCGGGAGCGCCGAGTGAGGCGCTGGTTTGAGGAGGCCATAATCTTCTGTTATCGGATGACTCTCCGAAGAGGCCAGCGTCTTGCCCGCTGTAAGCTATAATGCCAACTGCAATCGTTGTGAATTCCTCATCAGGTATCCGTTTCGGCAAACAGTTTGGTGCCGCGTGTGTTAGCACAAAGTAGATGACTTTAGAAAACGGATTACAGATCTGGCAAGCCTTATTGCGATCAGGCTTGGAGCAAGCCCGCAAGCACGATCTACCGGGTTATGATGCAGAATTAATTGCCCGCCTCAAGCAAGTCTTATATCCCAATGCAATGCGGAGCTTGGAGGAAGAACTCCGTTCTGCCCCTCCGTCAACCGAGTCTTTCCTTGATGCGTTCTTTAATGCGCTCAAACCGTTCTCACAAATGCTGCGCGAAATCCTTCTGATGTTCGAGGAAGCTGGTGCGAGGCGTTCCGATGAAAATCTACGCATTGCTTTCGATTTTGATAGTGCCAGCAAACCCCTCGCCTTGACCCTTCAGGAGTTCCGAGAGGTCGAGACTTTCTTCCGCCAGATAGCGAAACCGGTGATCGAGCGAGAATGGAACTCCGATCTGTTGTGGTTACTGAATCGCGACATTGGGAGCGCTTTAAAGCTGATTGATGGGCCGCAAAAACCGAGTAACTACAACATGCCATCCCCAGTCAGAGATTTAGATGTTCGCCGATGGATAGGAGAAAACGGTAGGCCGAATTGGATTGCGTTCCCAGGCTTTCCGCGGACGGGAAATGCGGAATTGGATAACGCAATTGGCTCCGCAGAAGAGCTGATTCAATACATGTTTGGAGAAATTGTGAAGCTGGGTGCGACGTACGAACAGTTCTCATCGCGAGTATTCGAGTTGCCCACACAAGAGCCCGATGAGGCGGAGAACATCAGCCGAGTGGATCAGCTCCCACTTCGTAATTTTGTAATTGCTGCTCACGACTTCTGGCCCAACACCTTTGCAGAAAACCTTTGTCTTGCAATCGAAGCAGTAAACCAACATCGGCCTGAACAACGCGACGCGTCTGCGCAGCAACTGGTCCAAGCAATTGAGAAGGGTTTTGACCGCCCCCCGCAATCTGAGCGCACACGCATCACGCTGGAACAGGACTTTCAGGATCTGGTGAATCTCCCTATCTGGAAAAAGAGACATGAGTTATATGCCGTGTGGGTCGGTAGCCGCATAGCCGATGCACTGAGTGACTTCTCATGGGAGTGGTATCCAGATGGCGACACTTTGCGGTTTTCATTTTCAGGAGTGGAGCTGGCAGCGCTCAGTTCGGATCGGGCCAAACACGTCTTCTGGACCGAGAAGAGAACTGCTTTGGAGAAACGCGGTCCATTCGGACGTAAAAATATTCAGCCCGACTATCGCATTATGACTGTTCCGACACATCGCCGAGATGCTACGTCACTGGTAGTTGAGTGCAAGCAGTATCGTAAGTGGAGCAAGAAGAATTTTGGTGCAGCACTAGACGATTATGCTCTAGGCTGCCCCAAGGCGCCGATCATTCTCGTTAATTATGGTCCTACGGATCCGAGTATCCTCTCGCTGGTCGACCCATCGCGACGAGATCGAACGTTTCTTGTCGGCAATTTCAAACCCTTTGAAGAAATCGCTCTCAATCAGTTTCGAGAATTGGTGCGTGGAGCGTACCCTACAGCTTTAAGGCCGCAAAGCGGAACGATTGATCTGAGTTGGGGACCGTTGTTTCGTGATTTAGATCTTCATTTGTTTATTCAACGTACCGGTCTCATCCGATCCGATCTCACACATATTGGTTTCAACTCAAACCTCGGCAGTTTGAACGATGAGCCATGGGTAGAATGGTCGGGTGATATTCAACAATCACCGCCAGGGACTGAAAAAATGGTAGTCGCTCGTTGGCTTGATGCAGACTACGATGTGGTAGTCCATAACTATTCAGGAACGTCAGAGTTCTCAAATGGCGACATCGAGATAAAGGTCTCCCTAACACCTGGAGATCAGGAGCGAGTCTTTGTTCCTAATGGCGAAATCGGTCGTTGGTGGCATGTTTGCCGAATTCACGGGCCAGACTGTCGAATCGAAGAAATTAACCGAATTTTGGCTGACTGTCCGTTCGATAACAGGGAAAGTTCTCGGTAGGCGGGCATGAAAACCTACGTCACCTTTGGTGCAAGAGGTATGAAATGCCGAAGCACTAGCAATTGGCGTTGCTCAGAAAGGCGATTGGAATTTTTGTGGGAACGGCTAGCTAGTACCGAATGCACGGCCAGCCGGCCTGAGCGTTGTTATTTCGCAAACCGGATTGCAAAGTGTGATCGCAACTCTTTGCTCAGATCACTTGTTAGATCTCGACCCGCTCTTTCTTCTGATCCCCTCACTTTTGGTCCTTGCTGGCAACGTTGAAGGTAGGTCAAGCTCATCATCAATCAAAGCATCAACGTAAACCCCGGCAACTCTGGCATAGCTCAACAGCACAAGTAATTTTGGCTCTCGCACGCCACGTTCGAAAGCCGAGATTCTGGCTTGGGTCAGTTCGTCCTCAAGGTTCATGCGTCTAATTAACTCGTTTTGAGACACCCCAAGTGCCAGTCGTATCTGAGTGAGTTTCTTTGCAAGCCGTGCAGATGTCGCTCGTGATGCTTGTCCCATCAGGATCGACCTCCTGATGGAACAGTTTTCGAGTTCGCAGGTTTACATGTAAGCCCAAATGGGCTTATACTGCGTTTGAATTGTTGTGCCGCGAGGGAATGACGTTTCCTGACATTCCCTGTAGCGCTAGTCATGCGAGATGTTTTTCTCTCTACGCATGTATCAAGGACCTACAGCCAGGCGCTGTGACCGCCTCAAGATAACAAAGTGCTCGAGTCCCGGTCTATCTCTCAAGAAAATCAATGGTAGCGCCAATGCAAGCCAATGAATCAAAATGGCCGAAGAAACTGCTGATCGGTTTGCTAATTGGCTTTCTCTGTTTCGTCTTCATTGTTACTGCTGCGCCTCTGCTCGGTCTGTGGATTTCTGTTCGGCAAGAGCGAGCACGGCGTCCTCCGCAGGTCAAGGTGCCTAATGTTATCGGCCAGGACTATCGCAAAGGCGAAGCGATGCTCAAGGAAAAGGGATTGATGATGCGAGTGCTCGCGAAACGCTCGGATCAGAGCCAACCTATCGATATCATTTTGGATCAGGTTCCTCGTGGAGGTGAGAATGTAGATGTCGGCTACACGATCGGCGTGACCATCGGCGACTTCAGGGCGGATGGGTCTGTTTCGCCACACCGTTGAGCTCTGAAGACCTGCAAAGCAATTGGCGAAATAGCTCGCCATCCAGTTTTCTTGAAGACACACTACAACGTCGCTGCCGTGAGGCGGCTTTTTTGTTACCTGTCAAACCACCAAGGATAAACAAACGCGAAAGCGTTGCGGTTCACATGATAGCTCGGTAAGTACTGCGACAGACTTAACTAAGCAACTGCGACGCCGAGCACTGACAGTAAGGCATACAACGCTGCGTCCGATACTTGCCCTGCAAAACCACTGGTTGGTAAATCGCCTGGCGATGTTGTGCTCATAGGTGCAGGACTTCCACTCGTGGGCAAGTCGCCAGGCGACGGTGACGGTGTACCGCTCGTCGGTAGATCTCCTGCGAAGGTCGAGGCCGAGAGCAGACATGCGAAGGCGATAGCTCCGAAGAATCGCTTCATTGTTTTTTCTCCTTAGAGTTGAGGATGCAAAATTTTTTACATAGTTTAAGGGTATCGCAATTTTCAGAAGTTCTTGCAAGGTCCTTGACTTCACGCTTAGTATCCGGCTGACCTTGCAAGCACCCTTGCAAGTGCCCCTAACTCTCACGTCGAAAGGTGACCCTATGAACTTAACGTCACATAAGCGGGAAGGCGCGCAGCTTGCCCCTAATGCAGAAGCACATCAGAAATGTCAGGCCGCGTTAGATTTCAGGGACCAAAGTGATTACCAGAGTGCCCGTGCGGTTATGCATCCAGTGTGGGAGCGCATTGGTGAACGTCCTGACCTTAAGGAACTTCATGCAGAAGTCCGAGCAGAAGTTCTGCTGACCGTTGGCATATTGACAAGTTGGATTGGCAGCAAAGAGGGAATTGAGAAAGCACAAGAGGGCGCCAAGAATCTAATCAGTGAAAGCATCGGGCTTTACCAGACACTTGGTGATCTGACAAAAGCTGCTGCAGCTCACGCAGAAATTGCTTATTGCTACTTTCGCGAGGGAGCATTAGACGAAGCTCGAATCATGCTCACCGAGGCGCTTCAACAGCTACCGGTGATGGGGAAAACACGAGCGCGAGCACTTCTTAAACTTGTAACTGTCGAGTGGTCGGCCTCGAGATACGATGTCGCTCTGGAACTCCTAACTGATAACAGTTCTCTTTTCAAAAAAATCAGTGATCATACGATCCGCGGCAATTATCACAATGAACTTGGTGTGGTCCTTAGACGTCTCGCCGAGTCGGACGCATTTAAGAGAACGAAGCTCTTGCAACAAGCGCTTAAAGAATTCAAAGCTGCCGATGATCATTTTCACGCAGCCAAAAATAAAGTCTTTGGTGCCTGCGTAAAGAACAACGTTGGTTTGACGCTCTATAACTTACGTCGCTTTAAGGACGCCCACCGCTATCTTGAACAAGCTCGGCGGCTCTCAGTCAGTGCTAAGAACAAATTTCAAACTGCTGTAATAGACGAAAGTCGTGCTCAAGCATTAATTGCAGAAGGAAAGTTAAGTGAGGCCGAGCCAATAGCACGTCATGCGGTGCAAGTCTTAGACAAAACTGATCATCAAGGATTTCTAGCGGATGCCTTAATCACGCATGGTATGGCCCTGGCGCGCCTAGGTAAGAGCGAGCAGGCTCAATTCACACTACAAAGAGCTTTTAACACCGCGCACGAAATCGGGGCGCTAAACAAAGCCGGAATTGCCGCCCTCACATTGATCGAAGAAATCGAAGAACTAGCGCCCGACGTTCTTGAAGTAGCGTATGACCGCGCCAGTGAATGGCTTGCAACATCCCAAAGCCAGGAAGTGTTGCAAAGAGTGATCGCAGTCTCGAAGAAGATCCGAGTGAGTCCAAGCGGAGAAGAGGATTCGGAGAACACCGCCGATGCTCTTCTTGACGTCAGTTGCGATCTCAACTCGGAAAAGCTCAAACACGAACGCGAATTGATCAGGCAAGCGCTGGCAAAGGTCGACGGAAGATTGACGCGTGCCGCAGCACTGCTGGGCACGAGTTATCAGAGTCTTGCCTACATTATAGAACGAAGACATCCGGAATTGCTGAAAGAACGTTCTCCCATCCGGCGACGTTCATAGTTAATACTCAATTCATTTGTGTCGGGTCACATTCAAAAGCAAATCGATTAAAGACAGAAACTCGAAACCAGTTCCTGAAGATTACCGCGAGGGTGTTAACTCAGCGCTTGCACATTTCGACGATTGAGGGGGACGCGAATGGTGCAGCGAACGCCACGTATGAGGACAACGTGGCGTAGGACCGGCATGTCCTCCCACATGCCGGTTCTCAAATTCAATAACCTTGGGGCATGCCGCGAAAAAAGGGTCAGTTTCGGGCCATACGGCCGCCTATGCGTGAGAAGAAATTGCCGATTCAATGCTCTCGATAGTATTCGGAATCGAAACGGGCGGACATACGCCATTCAAGGAGGATGGTAATTGATCCGAGGTGACTACTTGACGCGCAAAAGTCGCAATCCGTTTATCGGCGAATAGCACATCAACATAGGGGAGGTACGAGAGGTGCTCCAAATCGTAATAATTGCTTGGATCATCAACAGGGGTGGCTTTGCGCATCTGTAGTTGGACAGCATACTTGAGCCAGGTTCCTGGACAATCTTCGAGTCTCACCTGCGCCGCAACCCGGTTGAGTTTTTCCGAATCCTCCCTAGGCCACAGCTCAGTTAAGAATTGCCGAACACTAAATGCAAAGGTGTGTTGTTGGATCAAGAGGTCGATTGGCTTGCGGAGGTTCGCTTGGTTTGTGGGGTCCACGCCAAGATATTCGGCAAGGGCTTTTGAGCTACCCACTTCCTCGGTCCGTTTCATAAATGTCTCAATGGTGCATCTCATACCACGAATCACATCATCCATTTGTCCCGGAGTAATAAGTCCGCGCAGCGCATCTAAATTGGCGATGCTGTCTCGAACTTCCTCTAACCGGCTGAGCACATCCGCGACATCATCGGGTTTTATTCCAGTGGCAGGTATTTCCGAGAGTCTGTGAACCTCGTACCTCGCTTGTGCTTGTCGGCTGTTCGCTACTGCTCCCATTCGATTTGCCTCATAGAAGGCGTCGAGTACATTACGATAAACATCAACCCTCGGAAGTTGCTTTAGAAGATCCATGTGATCTTTCGAGGTCAGCCGCTCTGGAAACCCTTCAGTGCAATTCTCAAGTGCGCCATTTTGTAGAGAGACTAATCCGCGGTTGATCAAAGCACTAAGAATCTCGCGGTTCGTTAACAAGGGGGAAAAAGGCGGAACGTTGTCTCCGACTGGGATATCTGAATGGATCGGCAATAACGATTCCAAGAGATCATTGCGGTCTGCGCGTCTTGACTGATCATCGTATCTATTTATTTCACTTAGGTGTACCTGTGACAGAGCAAGAGCACAATTCTGCGCGGACCACACTTTCACGAATGCGGCGAAACGGGAGGCATCTTTGCGCCTTGTTTCTGACAAAAGGTGTAGTTGGCTATTATCAAAATAAACTGTCCGTACCGGTCGCTCCATGTCTGTATGCTACGATAAAGTTACCGTTGAGTCGAAGAATGCGATGTAAGAGTGGATTGCGATTGTGGCTGAGCTTTCTAAGGACGCCCTGGGCGACAATAGTGGACTAAAGGGCACTGAATATCACCTTCTTTATGCCCTTTGGTTGCTCTTGCGCGATGGCGCGGATCGAGTCTCCTTCTATCAGGGAAATGATCTACTGGCTAATCCAATCGCGCCACCCAAGACGGATGACCTCGATACTGGTCTGCCGATCCCCATTCATGCAAGCGAGTCGAATGAAGATGTTTGGATTCAACTCAAATCTACGGAATCAAGTTGGTCTCCAAGCAGTTTCCTGCCTGCGAACACCAAAGACGATAATCTCCTAAAGAACTTTATTTGCAACGCGGTTCGATCCGAGAGCGAAGGCAAATCGTGGCGCGTCGAGTTGGGTACGCAAGGATATGTTAAGAAGAAAGAACTCGAAGACTTTATATCTCGCCCAGATGAGTTTTCTGATCTTAACAAGCACTTGCACGAAATCATTGATAAAGCCGAAACACATCTAAAAAAAGAAGGGTTTTCACCAAATCAATACGACGAGAACAATCTGCTGAAGCTTTCAATGTCCATTCTCTCGCAACTTGCCAGAGCTAGGCCCATCTCCCGCGAAAGACTATTAGCAGAAATTGAATTAGAACTTGCCTACGCTTGTTATGACCAAGATTTGGCAGCTCAAGTCTTAAGCGCACTTCTAGGCGCACTACTGTCTGACGTTTCTCCTTTGCCCATAGCAGGACGCCCTTATGACTTGAATTGGATAAATGAAGTAGCGGGGTTCGCCG
>Ga0068869_100001094_pt1 | contig 15789 bp, 14 predicted proteins | sample KBSMisM52_FD_64676 | JGI IMG/M metagenome (GOLD analysis project Ga0068869, IMG submission 64676) | Miscanthus rhizosphere microbial communities from Kellogg Biological Station, Michigan, USA - KBS Miscanthus M5-2 | ecosystem: Host-associated > Plants > Roots > Rhizosphere > Soil ... | reverse complement strand
ATGTGGGTTGGATCAACGCCGAAACCCTGGCCGGCCGCCAGCGCTTCTCCGGAGAGCTTTAACAGCACACGTTTGAAGACAGGGGTTGCCATAGTCGGTTCTCGGTTCTCAAACTTGAGTTCCCTGGGACAGCAAAAAGGGCGCCATCGGCGCCCTTGAATTCTACCCTGCTTTCGCCTCGGTGGGCTTGGTAATGGCGATGGTCTCGCCTGCGTCGCCTACCTTGAATCGGGCAAAGCGGCGGACGGCGATGTTTTCACCCAGCTTGCCGATCTTGGCGGCGATCAGCTGAGAAATCGAGACAGTCTGGTCTTTGATGAAGGGCTGCTCGAGCAGGCACACTTCCTCGTAGAACTTTTCCATCTTGCCGGCAACCATTTTTTCGGCGATATGCTGCGGCTTGCCACTAGCGATTGCCTGGGACAGAGCGATGTCCTTCTCGCGCGCAAAGTCAGCTTCGGTTACATCTTCGCGGCGAACAAACTTCGGATCGCTGGCGGCGATGTGCATGGCGATATCGTGGACCAGCTCTTTGAAATCCTCGGTGCGGGCGACGAAGTCGCTCTCGCAGTTGACCTCAACCAGCACGCCGATCTTGCCACCGGCGTGAATGTAGCTGGCGACAGATCCCTCACTGGTAACGCGAGTGGCCTTCTTGGCAGCGACGGAAACGCCCTTCTTGCGCAGAACGACGACCGCCTGCTCCATATCACCTTTTGCTTCGGTGAGGGCCTGCTTGCAATCCATCATCGGCGCTCCGGTTTTTTCGCGGAGCTCTTTTACTTGTGCGGCTGAAATATTCACAGTAGTTGCACTCATTTGACCTGAATTCCTTCTTACAAACTTTGACCCGCGCCGGACGACCCGCGCGGGTCAGGATGCGTCTCGAACTTGAAAACTAAATGTTAGTACGCTTGCGTTTCGACTTCGGGCACTCCGGCGTTGTCTTCCGACGCTACTTCCTTGCGGCGAGTCCCGGCGCCGAGCACTTCTTCCATGCTAATGTCTTCGCCGGTGTCATCGGAAACGCCTTCTGCCGCCGCCTGGCTGGCAGCATCTGCCGCCTGGGCCGCCGCCTGCATTTCAGCGATCTGCTTATCGTCGATCATCTGCACGCCTTCAGCGGCAGAGTCAGAAATCTTCGACGTGAACAGGCGAATCGCGCGCAGCGCATCGTCATTGCCCGGAATCACATAATCCACTTCGGTAGGATCGCAGTTGGTGTCGACCACCGCGACAACCGGAATTCCCAGTTTGCGGGCTTCCCGCACCGCAATCTGCTCTTTGTTCGAATCGATGACAAAGATCGCATCGGGCAGCCGGGTCATGTTCTTGATGCCGGCCAGGTTCGCTTCCAGATGCTTGCGCTCGCGCTCGAGCTTAATGACTTCTTTTTTCGGGAGCAGCTCGTAACGGCCATCGGTGGCCATCTCATCGAGTTCCTTCAGCCGCTTCACCGATTTCTGTACCGTCACCCAGTTGGTGAGCAGTCCACCCAGCCAACGCTGGTTCACATAGAACATTCCGCAGCGCTTCGCTTCCTCAGCCACCGCATCCTGCGCCTGCCGCTTGGTGCCTACGAAGAGGACAGTTTTGCCAGCGGCGGTGATGTCTTGCACGAATTTCGACGCCTCTTTGAACATCTTGAGGGTTTTTTGCAGGTCAATGATGTAGATACCGTTGCGCTCACCGAAGATATACTCCTTCATCCGCGGGTTCCAACGTTTCGTCTGATGCCCGAAGTGAACGCCAGCTTCGAGCAACTCCTTCATGGTGATATTAGCCAAACAACCTCCTTATTGAATCTGCATCCTTCGCGGCGACTCTGCCGCTCGGGATTGCCATTCCCGTCCCGTGCCCTCCAGGCCGGGAAGAATTTGACTCCCAAAAACTCTACCGCTTGCTGTACTGGAAGCGCTTACGCGCGCCCTTCTGTCCGTACTTCTTACGCTCTTTAGCGCGGGGGTCACGTGTGACCATGCCCGCGGACTTCAAGCCCTTGCGCAGTTCTGCGTTGAACAGCATCAACGCGCGCGTGATGCCGAGCTTCACCGCGTCTGCCTGACCGTTTACCCCGCCACCGGTGACACGCGCGAGAACGTTGAACGTGGCTGCGGTGTCAGTCGACACCAGCGGCTGCTTTGCGCTGGCCCGCTGCGCGGGAGTTACGAAGTACTCTTCAAACGCGCGGCCATTGACTTTGAAATCGCCATTTCCGGGGCGCAAATAAACACGCGCAATCGCCGTCTTGCGGCGCCCGGTTCCGTAGTATTGAACTAATTCAGCCATTTAAAATCTTTCTCCGATTTCGTTATGCCAGCACAAGCTCTTGCGGCTTCTGTGCGGCGTGCGGGTGTTTGTCACCCTTGTAAACCTGAAGCTTGCCGATCATCTGCTTGCCGAGCTTGTTCTTCGGCAGCATGCGAGCGACCGCATCTTCCACAATGCGCTCCGGCTTTGCAGCCAGCCGCTTGTTGAACTCTTCGGTCCGCAACCCACCTGGATAGCCCGTGTAACGGTGATAGACCTTGGCTTCGGCCTTCACGCCAGTGGTTTTTACCTTGTCGGCATTGATGACAATGACGTGATCGCCGGTGTCAAGGAAGGGGGTGTATTGCGGGTTCTCTTTACCCATGAGGATGCTGGCCACACGCGAGGCAATGCGCCCCAGCGGCTGCTTGGAAGCATCCACGACGTACCACTTGCGCACAATTTCCCCCGCTTTGGGGAAATACGTAGACATCAGAAATCTCCCAGAAAATTAAAAGTCCAAAGAAAACCGCTGAGCAACCTACATCAAGCGCAGAAAGCGCGGGTGTTCAGGCGGGCAACCGCAGGACTACCAAAGACTTAAAGATAGCCTAGCCTGTGGGAAATTGTCAACGCAGACACTGCACCAGGGTTAGGGCAGGGACTAATCCTAATCATAGGCTAAAGCGTCGATTGGATCTTTGCTGGCCGCTTTAAACGCTGGATATAAGGCTCCGCCTAGCGCTCCGACGATGGCAATGAGTGTGGTTTTCCCAATCCAGCCTAAATTGAAGACTTCCATGGGTAATACCGGCGCACGGGAATGGATGCCAAACCCGGCAATCAGGCTCAGGGCTGTTCCCAAAATAATGCCCGCGATCGCTAACGCCGTAGTTTCTCGCAGAATCAAGGCAACGATATAAGCCTTCGACGCGCCCAGCGATTTCAGAATGCCAATTTCACGCGTGCGTTCCATCACGGCGGTGTACATCGCCTGAAAAATTACAATGAAACCGATGGTCACAGAAATCCCAATCACAATCTTGATAAAGATTGACAACGCCGGGATGCTGTCCGCAGTCATCATCGAAAGATATTCGCGCATGGAATGCACGACATAAGTTTGCATTCCGGGTACAGCTTTTACTTCATCGACAACCGTATCCGCGGTATTCGGATCATCCAGCTTGAGGTAAAAAACCGAGGCCTTGCCGCCATTGCCAGTGATTTCCTGAAGGGTGGTCAGCGGCAAAAACTTTCTCGCGCCTTTTCCATGTTCCACAATTCCAGCAACATGAAAGGTGTGGTTCAAGATGTCAAGATTGTCCCCAACTTTGACGTGTTTGCTGTGCGCAAAAAAATCGTCGACCAAAACATCATCCGGCTTTTGAAAAGGCCCGCCTTCGAGATAACGAAATTTCGATCCCATCGTCTCGTAGGAATCAAGATCAATCCCGTAGATGATCTCCGGCGTGCCGGCAGACTGAAGTGTCATCTGCAGCAGAACCGGTGTCACGCTACGAACATGATTTAGCTTGGCCAGGACATCGGCGATTTTTATTGGTGCAGGAGCTCCAGTAATACCGATCATGAAGGAAGAATTCGGAGGCAGAACAATCACGTCTGCTCCGATTCCTGCTTGTCTGTTCTTGGTATCGTTCAGCATCCCAAGCGAGAAGCCGACAATCAGCAAAATCAATGTGACTTCCAGCGCAATGGCCACAATACTGATCAGCGACCGTAATGGTCGGTGCGCCAGGTTCGACACAATCATTTTGTGCATCATGGGGTAGGATTTTACTCCCCGGACCGGTTTTTGCTGGCGCGCACCTGGATTTTGCTGTCGTTCAAGAGGACAACCTCAGCACCGGGCGGCTTCTCAAGGATGAATTTGTCATTCGAGAGCGGGGTATTCAGGTCCAGCTTCACCATACTGAGGGTGATGTCGTACTCCTCCTGCGGACGTTTGATTTCGATCTGCGAAGGGAAACTTACCCCACTATATTCCTTGTACTCCCCATAGCGGACGTCAGTGATTTGGTTGCCATTTTCGTCGTTGACGATCTGCCGGTGCGGCAACAGGTCTGTGCGGCTAAACACAATTTTGCGGGCGACATACCAGCCATGTTCGCCATCCTTGATCACCAAAATTTCGTAATCCGCCTGTTCCACCATTTGCTTCTTGTTTTTAGGATCGACGACTTGCTCCACATCGCTTTGCATCACTGCGCGCTCAGTCAAATCAATCGCCGGAATCAATAGTGCATCGTAGATGTGCTGCGGCCGCAGGTTTTCGAGTGGCTGCTGCGGGTTCGGTGTCTTTACATCATTTCGGCCCTGGACGAAACGATTCTTCGGCGGAATCCAGAGCTTGAACTCCTTACCGTCGCTGACCAAATCGAACGCCTTGGTGCGGACCACCGGGAGCAAGCCGATCATGCGCAACATCTGAGGCTTGCGCGCAAGAACGTATCCGCGGATCTGCTGGTAATCGGTGACCCGGCCTTTTTTCGCCCCGCCCACGGTAGTGTCGATGTCCACGGTGGCGTTCATCGACTGCACCTTGGCCGCCTGGGCGTTGATGTAGTCAATTAGTTCGGCCTGGGTAGCGGTTTTGAGCGGAGCGGTGGAGGCAGTTGGTTTGTATACGTGCGACCGCCACAAACAACCGCTCAGCGGAAAAATTGCCAGGAAAACAATAACGATTCGTAATCTAGACATTGAAGACATGAAATGTAGTGTATGAAACAACCAGTATATATCGTCGGTTTCGCACTTAATGACACAGGTCTCAAATCGGGCAATACCTAATTGATAGGATGTCGGCGGTAAAGAGAAAGTCGCGTAAAGAATTAAATACGAATGAATTGCGAAGACTATCGCCTAAAGGCAATCTTACGGAACTTGGCTACATTGCGGTTATGTTCTTCCAGGCTGCGGGCGAAATTATGGTGTCCGTTGCCGTTGCTCACAAAATAATAGTAATCGCTGGTGGCTGGATGCAGCGCCGCTTCTAAAGAAGTTCTTCCCGGATTGGCAATTGGTCCAGGCGGAAGCCCCGGGTGCTTGTAAGTGTTGTAGGGAGAATCGGTTTGCATGTCCTGATGATGCAAAGCCCCAGTGTAGGTACCCTTAAGTAGTTCTCCGTAGATAACACTGGGATCCGCTTGCAGTGCGATCTTCTTAGATAGCCGGTTGTAGTAAACGCTGGCCACCAGCGGCCGCTCCTCCGCAACTGAAGTTTCCTTCTCAACAATGGAAGCCATCGTCACTGTTTGCTCGACGTCGGTGGTCAACCCCACCTGTGTTGCTACCTGACGAAACTGTTTCACCATGGCCGCTGCCATGTCATGCATGGTCATGGTGCGAGTGAACTCGTAGGTGTTGGGGAAAAGAAATCCTTCAAGGGTCTTCGCTTCCGGAGCTAAATCAGAAATCAGACTGGTGTCAGACTTCGCGACCAGCAAGAAATCCTGCGCTTTGCCGAGACCTGCGTCTTCAATCGCCTGGGCGATGTCGAACATGTTGAAGCCTTCGGGAATGACAACGGTATGAACGTAAATGTCTCCCCGAACCAGGCGGTCATGGATGGTGCGGGCATCAGCAGTCTTATCAAACAGGTATTCGCCTGCCTTCAGGGAACGTTGGCGGTGAAAGGAATGCCACAACACGAAAGCATCCGCGCTGCGGATCACACCGGCGTTCTTGAGCTCTCGAGCGATGCGGCGTGTTCCGTAACCCGGACGCAGCAGAACAAACGTCTGCGCAGCCGGCGTAATTGGCGAAAGTACCGCCCAGCCCAGCCATCCGCTGATGCCGAGAACCACCAGCAGCAGAAATATGAAAAATCTCCGCAAAGTATAGATAGTTTAGATGATTTTGTGCAGCCGGCCGCTAGTCGTTGGTCGCTAGCCATTGGTCATTGGCGATAGGCGCTAGCTCGTGCTTCCATCCAGCTTTGCAGAATCAGCACGGCGGCCAGACGATCCACTACTTCACCCCGACGTTTGATAGACATCTCAGAATCTCGCAGGACGCGGTTGGCTTCGGCCGAGGTCAGCCGCTCGTCCCACAGGTGGACCGGCAAACCTGAAGCCTTGCCCAGGTCTTCAGCGAACCTGCGCATCTTCTCAGACTGGGTTCCCTCCATGCCGCTCATACGCAAGGGGAGTCCGACCACGATTTCGCTGATTTCGTATTGCTGGATGATCTGGTTCAAGCGCCCGAAGTCGGTACGTTTATTTTTCCGGCGGAGCGTCTGAAGCCCTTGTGCGGTAATCCACAAAGGGTCGGAAACAGCCATTCCGATGGTTTTTGAGCCGACATCAAGCCCTAAAACACGCGGACGCAATTTAGTTGAATCGGCTGGATTGTTTGGCACATCCGAGATTATATGTCGCGTACGGAAGAGGCGGAGTACACTACTGCAACCACGGTGCCAGAACACAACACAATTCAGGCAGAAGTATCTATCCCTTCGCCGCGGATTGACACCCCACGTCCTCGGTACTGGGCGCTCAACGTGATCGGCGTCGCCGTCATTCTGGGAATTTGCTACTACGCCGAATCGGTTCTAGTCGTACTCCTGGTCTCTATTCTGCTGGCCTTCGTACTGGCCCCGGTGGTTGATATGCTTACGCGCATACGCCTGCCGCGTGCGCTAGCTTCCGGGATTGCGGTCCTGTTGTTGCTGGCGCTGGTGGGGGGAATCGTCAATTTTTCCTACAACCAAGCAACGAATCTTGCCGAAGACCTTCCCAAATACACCAACAAGATTCAGGACCAATTTTCGCAATTCCGCAAAAAAGCCGAGAGCTTACAGGTCCTCAGTCCGCAGCATGAAAAAGGTGTAGTCAACGTACGCCCGGCGACCGATTGGGGCAGCCTGCTAACACAGGGTTTTGGTTCCATGAGCTACGCCTTGCTGGCCGGGTCCTTCGTGCCATTCCTGGTGTATTTCATGTTGAGCTGGCACCACCACGTGCGCTCGGCTACGGTGATGCTATTCCGTATGGAGCACCGGCACACCGCCTACGTTGCTCTGGGGATGATCTCCGCTATGATTCGCAGCTTTATGGTAGGGAATCTACTGATAGGTCTTTTTCTTGGGGCTATCAGCACATTGATCTTTTGGGCTGTACACGTGCCGTTTTTCTATTTTGTGGGGTTCGTCAGCGGATTTCTGAGTCTGGTGCCTTATTTGGGAGTGGTGCTGGCCATCGCTCCTCCACTATTTGTCGGCATGGAGCACCTCAGCTCCCAGGACATGTTCGCCATCACTAGCGCAGTCATTGCATTGCACCTGGTGGCGCTCAATGTTCTCTATCCCAAATTCCTGGGAAACCGTATGCAGTTGAACCCGCTGGCGGTCACGATGGCTCTTCTTCTATGGGCATGGTTATGGGGAGCGATGGGGCTAGTGTTGGCTGTTCCTATCACGGCTGCCATGAAGATCGTCTTCGACCATATTGAGTCGCTGAAACCGTATGGGGCTTGGCTAGGAGAGTAGGGAAATAGCCTTAAGCTTCGAATTCAGTGGCTTCGGGGAACCGCAGGTTACATTTCGCGAGGGCTTTCGTTAGAAGCTCTTCTATCTGGCTGTCTTCGCAATTTTTAGCCATCGCCAGTTCACTTACTAGCAGATATCGTGCCCGCTCTAACATTTTCTTTTCGCGGAACGAAAGCGGCTTGGCCTGATTGACCACTAAGAGGCCCTTTAAAACCGCCGCCACTTCGAACAGTGACCCCGTCCGCATCCGGTCCGAGTTTTCCTTGAAACGGTCTTTCCAGTCTGCGTTGTTTCCGCACTCGCCATCTGTAAGAAAATCAAGGATTTTCTGAATTTCCCCGTTTTTTATCACCCGCCGCAATCCGACCGCCCCGGCGTTATGGAACGGGATCATCACTTTGAGGCTGCTGGATTGAATTTTCAGGAGGTAGAACTGCTCGACGTTGGATCCGATGGTGCGGCTGCTGATCTGCTCGATTACGCCTACTCCATGATTTGGATAGACCACCTTGTCGCCTATGTGGAAGTGACCGTTGCTACTGATCATGCAGGGCGCTCCGGGCAAACAAGGAACTTTTCAATTCTAGTTCAGTTGGGGACGAAAATCAACTGTTGGGAATGGCAGCCAAAACTGCAAAAACTTCACTCCAGTATAATTTAACCCTTTATTTTTCATAAAGATGGATTAGAATCATAATCGAACCAGCCGCTGAGACTCTAAGCCACCGAGCCACCATCGAAGTCCTCGAAGACAGACCGGTCATTTTATTTAGGTTTATAATTTTGCGAACATGACAGACGCGATTAAAAGAAAGCTGCAAGACGAGATCAATGCACTGGAGCATGAACTTGTCCACGACTTACCGCGTGAAATCAAAAAAGCCGCTGCGCTTGGAGACTTAAGCGAAAACGCTGAATATCACATGGCGAAACAGCGCCAGGAATTTGTAAAAGCACGTGTGCGCCAGCTCGGCAAACGTTTAGCCGATCTTTCGTTGATTAACATGGGAAACATTCCCAAAGACAAGGTTGGCTTAGGTTCAACCGTCCGCATCTACGACAACAGCAAAAATGAAGAGATCGAATACAAGCTGGTCACGAGCGAAGAATCCGACGTCGCGACCGGAAAAATTTCCACGACTTCACCCATCGGCCGCGCCTTACTGAATAAGAAAGTCGGAGATAGCGCGACTGTAGTAACTCCAGCCGGCAAGCGCGAGATGGAAATCTTGAATCTCATCACCATCCACGACGAAGCGGAAGCCGAGGCCAAGGCCTAATGGCCAAAACCTGGACCAGTGCTTTCGGGCGTGCCTGTGGAGTTCTTCTCGATGCGATTGTCCGTTGGCTCGCATTGTCGCGCATCAATCCCAACGTGCTCACGTTTATGGGTCTGGTGGTAAACACCGTAGCGGCGTTTTTGTTTGGCTATGCCAACGCTGACAGCCAGGCGCGTTTGTTCCGTTATGCCGGGTTGGTAATCATCGCTTCTGGATTTTTTGATCTCGTAGATGGTCAGGTGGCCCGCGCTACCAACCGTGTCACAAAATTCGGCGCCTTCTTCGATTCCGTAATCGACCGTTATAGCGACGCCTCACAATTCTTCGGATTGTTGATTTTCTTCGCCCGCGGTGGACGTTTCTACTACGTGTCTCTCGCCGCGTACGTAATGATCAGCGCAATCATGGTGAGCTACAGCCGCGCCCGTGCCGAGTCGCTGATCGGAACTTGCCGTGTCGGATTCATGGAGCGCCCGGAGCGATTGGTATTGGTAATTATCGGAGCTCTGTTCAACGTGATGGCACCCGTGCTTTGGGTAATCGCGGTTCTTTCCACAATCACCGTCATCCACCGCATTCAGTACACCTGGAGCCGCACCAGGCTGGTTGAATCCAATCCCGCCGGAAGTGGCCGGGCCGCCTAGTTTTCTTCAATTCCTGCTACAACTGATTTATCATCTGGCTGTTAGCGCCATCGGGCTTGAGGCGACAGTCCCCCAGCTGGTTTGTTCGTAATTCGTAACGACGCCTGAGTCTGACCTCACTATATGTTCAGCTAACTTTTCCATGGCCACTCCTGCAGAACTCGTCGGCCGGAAGCTGGGCCACTATCTGATCAAGGAACAGATCGGCGCAGGCGGGATGGGTGTTGTTTTTCTCGCGCACGATGAACGCCTGGAGCGCGACGTCGCGATCAAAGTTTTACCCGCGGGAACATTTGCCGATCCGTCGGTGCGAAAGCGCTTCCGCAAAGAAGCACTGACTCTTTCCAAACTCAATCACCCAAACATTGCGACGATCTTTGATTTCGACCAAGAAAACGAAACATGTTTTCTAGTGACCGAATACATTTCTGGTCCGACCGTGGACATCATCGTGAATCGAGGTGCGCTCGCGGAAAGCCAGATCGTCTCCCTGGGCCTGCAACTGACCGATGCTCTGATCGCCGCACATGATAAAGGCGTGGTGCACTGTGATTTGAAACCGGAGAATTTGCGTCTGACTCCAGACGGACGGCTCAAGGTGCTCGATTTTGGAATCGCCCGGCTCGTGTACACGGCAAGCGACGAGAACATGGCCACGATGACGATGACTCTGACTCAAACCAATGAGATCAGGGGTACGTTGCCTTACATGGCGCCGGAACAGTTATTGGGCGAGCCGCCGGATGCGCGCACAGATATTTGGGCAACCGGCGCTGTGCTCTATCAATTGAGCGTCGGCAGCAGGCCATTTCAAGGGAAAGTTGCAACTGCGCTCGCGGCAGAGATCATCCACTCGCATCCTCCGCAACTTTCTGGATTAAGAAAAGGTTTTTCGCCACTACTCGAGGGCACCATCATGAAATGCCTCGAGAAAAAAGCAGACCATCGCTATCAGACAGCGCGTGAACTGAAAGTTGATCTGGATCGGGTCTCCACGCGACAGATCACAGTTCCAGTGTCCGCGCCTGAGACTCGGGAACAGGAGCAAGAAGAGCCGCGAAAAAAAATCCCTTGGAAACTCGCCGCAGCGATTCTCTTTCTTTGTGCAGCAATTGCCGGTGGGTACTATTGGCGCCAGCATCACCCGCCTGCGGTTGCCAAGAGTTTGACACGACAATCAGTCGCCGTGCTGGGATTCAAGAACGAAACCGCCAACACCAAAGATGACTGGATTTCCAGCATTCTGACCACTCAATTGCCGATTGAACTGGCAGCTGGAGAAAAAATCAGAATCATTTCCGATGAAGACGTGAATCGTGCCAAACAGGATTTGTCACTAACGAACTCCAGCAGCCTGGCACGCGATACGCTCACGCGCATCAACCGGCGCTTGAACTCCGATCTCATCGTGGTCGGTTCCTACACGAACCTTGATGGTGTAATCCGTCTGAATTTGTATGTTCAGGATACTCAGGCCGGCGAAACCCGCGTCTCTTTTTCGGCCAATGGTCGTGCCGATGAGATCGAACAATTGATCACCCGTACCGGCATCGATCTGCGCCAAAAATTAAACATCGACCAGGCCGATGCAGCCACCGCTGAGTTGATGCGCGCTTCCATGCCCTCGAATGTGCAAGCAGCGCAAAACTATGCGGAAGGCGTTGCCAAGTTGCGTATGTCAGATGCGCTTGGCGCCCGCGATAAGCTGCAAAGAGCCATCGCCTCCGATCCAAATTACGCGATGGCTCACTCCGCGTTGGCCGGCGTGTGGGACCAGCTCGGTTATGACTCCAAAAAACAGGAAGAAGCCAAAAAGGCGTTTGATCTTTCGGGAAATCTTTTGCGCGAGCAAAAACTTTTGATAGAAGCACGCTATCGTGAAGCCGCATCGGAATGGAACCAGGCGGAAAACATCTATCGAACGCTGCAAACCATTGCGCCGGATGAACTCGATTACGGTTTGCGCCTGGTTGCCACACAAATTCAAGGAGGCAAAGGTCAGGAAGCCCTATCGTCAATCCAAAGTCTGCGCAGGATGCCATCTCCACAACGTGACGACCCGCGCATCGACATGGCAGAGGCCGACGCTGCCGAGACCTTATCGGATTTCAAGGCTGAAAAGGCAGCTGCCGAGCGGACCATTGAACAAGCCCAACAAAGAGGAGCACGTGCTCTCACTGCGCGTGCAGAATGGCGGCGCTGCTTCGCATTAATGAGTCTGGGCGAACTTGATACTGCTCGTAAGGCTGGCGAACATGCGCTGCAAATCTACAAAGACATTTCCGATCCGCTTGGCCAGGCCCGGAGTCTCACCTGCATCGGAAATGTTCAGAGCAGTAAAGGCGATTCCACAACCGCTCAGCAGTTTCATGAACAAGCTTTCAGCCTGACAAATTCCATCGGCGCCAAGCGTGATTCGGCTGGGGCCTCGATCAACATTGCCAATGTTCTCTCCGATCGCGGAGAGGTAAACGATGCCATCCAGCGCTATCAGCAGGCCATCAATATTGCCAAAGAGATTGATGACAAATGGCAATTGAGTTTGGCTGAGAACAATCTCGGCCTCATTTATTTCACACAAGGAAAATATGACGCCGCGGCCACGGTTCTGGAGTCTGCCCGCCAAGTCGCGACTAAGGTTGGTGATCTCAAGGGGCTGGTGCAGGCAAGAATGAATCTGAGCTCCATTCGCTTTCAGCAGGGCAATTTCGCTGAAGCGAAGAGCAATATTCAAGAGGCGATTGCCGCCGCCAAGCAGCTCGATGCGCGAAGTGATCAGGCAGACGCCCTGCAAATCTTAGGCGACATTTTGCTGGCGCAGGATGATTTAGCAGAGGCCGACAAATCTTATTCAGAATCTCTCGACATTCAGGCCAAGCTGGGCAACAAAGCCGGCGTCGCCAGTTGTCAACTGTCTCTTGCAGGACTGGAACTGGAGCGCAGTCAGGCAGCAAAAGCCCGGACGCTGGCCAGTCAGGCTATAGAGGAATTTTTAGCTGAAAACAGCCCGGATGGAGAGACATCCGCGAGGGTGGCAAAAGCTAAATCACACCTTGGGCAAGGACAAGTTAAGGAAGCACGCATGGAAGTCGATCAAGCCGAAAAGTTAAAAGCGGGCGACCGGACCATCAAATTAGATCTGGCGATCACGCAAGCTCGCGTTCTGGCACGGGAAGGTAACTTTTCCTCAGCCGGCAGCAAACTCCGGGACGCCGCCAATCAAGCGCGCCAGGCCGGCCTTAAAGTTTACGAGCTACGGGCGCAGTTGGCGGCTGGGGAAGTGCAAATCCTTGCCAAGAATCAAGTTAGCGGCAGCGCCATTTTGCAAGAAGTGCAAAAAAACGCTGCCAAGATAGGTTTTAACCTCGTCGGTCGTAAAGCTGCGGCAATGTTGGCAGGAAGCTAATTCGCTGCTGACAAGCGCAAACTTTGCTGCCGCCATCCCAGCCCTAGGCAGGCCAGGACCGCAATTGCTGCAAACCACAAGCTGCTTGGTTCAGGAACCGATGCATTGCTACCACCATTGATGGCAACGCTTGGAATAAAGGGCGTGGTGGTATCGATGCCAAACGGGGTTGTGGCGGCGAAAACAATCGGACCGGCTCCCAAAGTCGCAAAGTTAAAATTGATGAAATTAACCGTGCAAATCCCTGTTCCCAGGTCACAGGAAACGGCGCTTTCCACCGTCGAAAAATCCAAGCTGGACGAGGTGAATGGAACATGACAGATATAGTTGGTTCCATCGCTGCACGCGTCGCCGGGTTCAGCCGCCGGATCGAATTGGACCACGGCGAATGCATCCGGGGTCGATGTGTCAAATCCCGGTCCGAAGGTTAACGACGCGAGGTTGGCACCAGTCCCAAGAGTGATATCAAAGAAATACTCCAGATTCGTAGGGTTACCAGGACTACAGCTGTTGCAGAACACCGAATTGAGCGTTAGGGATACATCGTCTTGGGTGGTGCTAAAGCTGGGTGCGGTCAACTGAACCTGTGAGTTTTGGTCCCCATAGCTAGACGGACGCTTGGTAGGAATTTTGTCTGCCCATACCGGAACGACGGCGGTGACAATCAAGGCAAACAATACAGCCAAGGAGAGAGAGAGTTTTGTAGCCTTCATAGATATCCCCTCAATGCGGACAAAGTAACGGAGACGAAAATGGACGAGAAATGAGAGGAGCATTAGTGCATTTTTAAACCCACTCGATGAGCTTCTGCCTTAATGAAAGAGAAATCGCACTTATTCTCTTTCGATTCTTAAAATTAAACCTTGGCCGGTGTAAGTTCGGCCTTATCGATATACCCGGTTTCCACTGGTGTAATAGGTAATACTCTGCACAATCTGGGCAATTGAAAGGTTGGCATCTGCCCTTGAGGAGTCGGGTTCCCCCATTGTTTCCTGCTTGCTTTCCCTCCTCCATGTTAGATATAACTCCTTCTGTTTCAGTTACAAACCTCGATGCGTGCTTGCCAAAGCCCGCCCTTGTTCGCCTCGACTACGTCTCTGCCCGCGTATCTGCGTGCATTCTGATAGGAGATTCAATGAGAGCCTCGAAATCGATCTTGCTGGTACTGATAGTCCTCTGTTTGAGCGCCGTTTGCTTCGGGCAAAGTGCGGCAACCGGCGACTTGCACGTTATTGTGAAAGACGCAAAGGGCAGCGTGATCACCAATGCCACTGTGACCCTGACCGACGCCGAAAAGGGATTTCAGCGGTCGACAACGTCGAATACTGATGGTGAGTACAACGTCTTGGCTCTGCCTCCCAGAGTGTATGCCGTTACAGTCGAGGCTCCAGGGTTTGCCAAAGCCGCAATCCAGGAGGTAAAGGTAACCGTCGGTCAGTTGGCGGAGCTGCCGGTTGAATTGGCAGTCGCCGGAACCCAGGAAACCATCAACGTCAATGCCGAGGCCGAGCTTATTGAAACCGAACGCACTTCTTCGACCAACACCATCGAACAGCGGCGAATTGAAAATCTTCCCATCAACGGCCGCAACTACATCAACTTCGCTTTAACCGATTCACGGCTGGCACGAGATGACGCCCCCTCGATCGGCGCAGCACCGACTTCGGGTTTGAACATGAGCGGACAGCGCGGCCGTGCCAACTTGGTCAACGTGGATGGAGCCAATGCCGTCGACAACTCCACCAACGGCATCCGTTCCACAATTTCGCAGGAGGGAGTTCAGGAATTTCAGATTCAAACCAACGGCTACGCAGCGGAATACGGACAGGCTTCTGGCGGAGTCGTGAACATCGTGACCAAAGCCGGCACCAATAAGTTCCACGGCTCGATCTATGGATTTCTCCGCAACCGCAATTTCCAGGCGGTGAACCCCTTCAGCACAGTTAAGAATCCGGCTTACACTCGGGTGCAGCCTGGAATTACTTTTGGCGGACCAATCAAGAGCGACAAGACATTTTTCTTCTTCTCCTATGAAGGCACCTGGCGGCAAGAAACCGGCTTCTCCTCCATCGGCGCCGACAATTTTGGTTTAGTTCCCTTTGACACCACGCAAGTAGGACTGCCATTTGGAACCGTGCAGTTAACCCCGGACCAGGTTGCGTTCCTGACCAATCCCGCAATCATTCAGCAAGAGATGGCCAGTCCAGTTTTCGCTGCGCAAGTCGGACAATACACTGCGCTAGCTGCTGCCTCGTCTGGCATGGCGTTGGACGGAAAGTGGCCCGCGACTCTCGGCGGTTTTAGCGGCTTTGCAACCAGTTGTCCACCTCCGACGCCTACTTGTTTTGTGCCGAGTTCCTACGTGCCACTGCGCAGTCTGATTGGAAACTTCCCGGTATCGGAGCATACCGATCTTTACTCTCTCCGGCTTGATCACAACTTCACTGCTACCAACCGCCTCATGTTGCGGGGAGGGTTCAGCCCAAGTGACCAGACCGGCATCCAGGTGCAGGCGCAAGGCCCGCAAAATTTTGGTCAAAACGCTTTCTCGCGTACTTCAACTCAGAACTATCACGACTGGTCCATCGCTGCGCAGGATCAACTCGTTTTCGGAAATAAGATCAATGAGTTCAACTTTCAGTACGCCCGCCGCGGATTGCTGTACAGTTTCTCGCGCGGACCGGGTGGCAGCGATGTGGC
>Ga0068869_100001092_pt1 | contig 15805 bp, 16 predicted proteins | sample KBSMisM52_FD_64676 | JGI IMG/M metagenome (GOLD analysis project Ga0068869, IMG submission 64676) | Miscanthus rhizosphere microbial communities from Kellogg Biological Station, Michigan, USA - KBS Miscanthus M5-2 | ecosystem: Host-associated > Plants > Roots > Rhizosphere > Soil ... | reverse complement strand
TATTGGGCGGCGGCGCGATTCTCGGCGGTTTGATGCTGTGCGCGATAGCTGTGTTCATCATCGAGCGCGAATTCAGAAAGGCAGGCATCTTCGCGCTGGTGGCCGCAGGCCTCACGTTCTTCGGATTTATCCATGGCGAGGCAATCGGCATCGGCCAGACGCCGCTGGTTGCCATGAGCTACTTGGGCGTTGCTGCAATCCTGTTCGGTTGCGCCAAATACAGCATCGTGTTGCCCAAGCCGGCCTCGATGCACGACATGCACGAGGCCGCGGCACACGGCTCGCCGACCTGATGGCGAGTGATTCGGATTCAGATCGAGGAAATCACATGCAGCGAAAGTCGATAGCCGCCGAACCGTACGAGCTCGAATTCGATTCGGCGAGCACCGCCTTGATCATCATCGATATGCAACGCGATTTCGTGATGCCGGGTGGGTTCGGGGAAGCCCTGGGCAATGATGTAAAACAGTTGCAGGTCACCATCGCACCTACTAAAACCATCCTGGAAGGTGCGCGCAAGGCTGGGATATTGGTGATCCACACACGCGAAGGCCATCGCCCCGATCTGAGCGATTGTCCTCCTTCGAAGCTGGTGCGCGGGCGGGGCAAGACGCGCATCGGTGATGGCGGACCGATGGGACGCATCCTGGTGCGCGGTGAGGTCGGGCATGACATCGTGCCCGAGCTCTATCCGATCGCCGGCGAAGTCGTGATCGACAAACCTGGCAAGGGTGCTTTTTTCGCGACCGATCTGGAGTTGATCCTGCGTGACCGCGGCATCAAGACGCTGATGGTTTGCGGCGTGACGACGGAAGTCTGCGTGAATACCACGGTGCGTGAAGCAAACGACCGTGGCTACGAATGCGTGGTGCTATCCGATTGCGTGGGATCGTACTATCCGGAGTTTCAGAAGGCCGCCTTGGCCATGATCAAGGCGCAGGGCGGCATCTTTGGATGGGTATCGGACTCGAAGCGGGCGTTGGCCGCGCTCGCCTCTTAAGTCGTCGCTTGCCAGATCCTGGGGGAAAAGCCGCTAGCGCCCTTTCCAATGCGGGGTGCGTTTCTGAGTGAAGGCATCGATGCCTTCACCCACATCCTCGGCCATCATGTTGCACGCCATGGTCTCCGCGGCGTACTCGTAGGCGCCCTCAAGACCCATTTCAAGTTGCTTGTAGAACATCCGCTTGCCGATCGAGACGGCGACCGGTGACTTCGAGATGATCTTCCGAGCGAGTTCGTCGACGGCTGCATCGAGCTGATCTACGGTCACGGCATGGTTTATCAGCCCCCTTTGCACTGCGGTGTGCGCATCGATGAAATCGCCTGTTAACAGCATTTCCATCGCTTGTTTTCGCAGCACGTTGCGGCCGAGTGGCACACTCGGTGTCGAGCAGAACAGGCCCACGTTGATTCCCGAGACGGCGAACTTGGCATTGTCCGACGCCACCGCCAGATCACACTGAGCCACCAGCTGACATCCAGCTGCGGTGGCGATTCCTTGTACACGCGCGATCACTGGTTGTGGAATGCGCGTGATCGTCAGCATCATCTCGCTGCACTGAGCGAATAGCTTGTCGTAGTAGTCCTTGCGCGGATTGGCTCGCATCTGCTTGAGATCGTGACCCGCGCAGAAAGCCGAGCCATTGGCGGCGATAACGACGACTCGCACCGACGCATCGTTCTCGATCGATACGAGCGCCGCCTGCAGTTCAGTCAGCAGCTCCTCCGAAAGCGCATTGTATTGTTTCGGCCGATTGAGCGTGAGCGTCGCGACGCCAGCGCGGTCGTTGCGCTGCAGCAGCTTCTCAGCGATGTTCGGAGTCACAGTTGCGGTGGTGCTCATGAGGAGAACTCCGGTTGAAATCTTCAAGTCCGTCAATCAATTAATTATAAACCGCCTTGCCGCCTCGCGGCGCACTTCGCCGCCCAGAGTGTAAATCCCGCACCCTCCCACACCTTCCCAAGTCCCTGTATTATCAACCGGGGGACGATTGCTGCGCACACATGCCATGACAACGGGCTTACTGACAGATACTTTTGCCTATGGCCATGCCGCCGCGACAAGCTGGCGCCTGGCTGCCGAAGCTTGCCTCGCGCAATGCGGACCTGGCGTTCGCAATGCCAATCTCGGCTTCGTCTACGCCACTGATTCCTTCGCCGAAAGCTTTACCGAGATAATCGACTTCCTGCGCCGACGAACCGGTGTCGAGCACTGGGTTGGCACAGTGGGTCTGGGTATTTGTGCAACCGGTCGTGAGTACCTGGACGAGCCCGCTTTGGCAGTGATGTGTTGCGCCTTCGAGGACAGTGCCTTCCGGGTGCTGGGGAGGGTGGGTTCGCCGCGCGACGTGGCGCAAGCCAAGCTCGAGTGGGGTAACCATTCGGCGAACTTCGCTGTGCTTCACGCGGACTCATCCAATCGATCGTTGACCAGCCTGGTGCGCGAGCTGGCTGGACGCACGCAAAGCGGCTTCGTGGTTGGCGGAGTGACGAGCTCGCGTGGCCGCAGCGTCCAGTTCGCTGACGAGTTGGTCGAGGGCGTGCTCTCGGGTGTATTGTTTTCCGAGGACGTCGCCGTTGCCACGCGGCTGACGCAAGGTTGCTCGCCCATCGGCCCGCGGCATCGGGTCACCGAGACGCGCCACAATGTCCTCATTCGGCTCGATGGCCGCCCGGCGCTGGAGGTTTTGCGCGAAGACCTTGGTCCCCAACTGGCGGGCAGTATCGGCGCGCTCGGGGGATACATCTTCGCTGGCCTGCCGGTCGATACCAGCGATACGGGTGATTACATCGTGCGCAACCTGGTCGGAGTGGACTCCGTGCACAAACTCGTGGCCATCGGAGAACCGGTAAAAGCCGGCAGCCAGGTGCTGTTTTGCCGGCGGGACCGTGGAACCGCCAGCGACGACATGCAACGCATGCTGACCAGCATCAAATCCGGCCTGTACCGCCAGCCGCGTGGCGCACTGTACTTTTCATGTCTGGGACGCGGCGCCAGTCTGTTCGGCGAGAATTCCGATGAGCTGCGCATGATTCGCGATGGCCTCGGGGACATTCCCTTGGTCGGTTTCTTTTGCAATGGAGAGATATCCCACAACCGGCTGTACGGCTACACCGGTGTCTTGACGTTGTTCGTCTGAACCCGTGCGTGCTCTCGGGTTGACTTGGCTCGATCTGGTTGCACTCGTTTGGTTCTTCGGCTGGTGGATCGGTTATTCGCGCTTCGCTGAGTGGCACGGCAGGCGCGTTCCCAGTCTGCTCTCCGCGATGGCGCAGTACCGGCGCGAGTGGTGGGTGCGCTGCATCGAACGCGAGTTGCGCATGATCGACACTTCGATCATCGCGAACCTCTCCAACAGTTCCAGCTTCTTCGCTTCGACCACGCTGCTGATACTCGGTGGACTGCTTGCCCTGCTCGGCACGACTGAAAAAGTGTCGGCGGTCGTGCAGGGGTTGCCCTTCAACCGGCAAACCTCCGAGGCGGTGTGGGAGATCAAGATACTGCTGCTCGTTGCGATTTTCGTCTACGCGTTCTTCAAGTTTACGTGGTCGCTGCGCCAGTTCAACATGGCATGCGTGCTCGTGGGTGCCGCACCCAAAGTGCCCCTCGAGGCCGAAGAGGAGTCCGACTACATCGAGCGCTCCTGGCGCGTGAGCCATCTCGCGGCAGAGCATTTCAACTACGGTCTTCGGGCTTACTATTTTGCCCTGGCGGCGATGACTTGGTTCCTCAACGGCTGGCTGTTTATGGGAGCCGCCACCTGGGTGGCGTTCGTACTTTACTGGCGCGAGTTCCGTTCGGATGCGCTGGAGAGCATCAAACGGGAGAAGGAGGGCACAAGTACGAACCAACGTAATACCTGAGCGTGTGGCCATAAAAATACTCGCTGTGTCCGCTTCGCGTACTACTCCGCCTGCGTCGGCGGGCCTCTTCCTTCGCAGGGGGGTGAATCTTCTCCCTAACTACAAGAGGCAGGGTTAGTGAAAGACCGGGGTGCGGTGCGCCGCCACTAGGTTCCACAATTGTCAGCAAGGACCAAGAACTCAACCATGTCAAAAGCGCTTCATCTGCGCGATTTTCTGCATCCTTCCGCCGAATCGCGCCGTTACCCCTTCCTGGAACGCGCCACTTTCTGGGAAGAGCGGATATCGCTGCACCTGAAGGACTTGGCTACTGTCCTGGATTGGCCCGCCAGCGGCGATATGCTGACGCTTCCGCCTAAAGCAAAGCTCGAGATCGTTCCGCCTCCTGCGACCGATGCCGAGCCCAGTGGATCGATCGGCGAGTTGCCCTTCGCGTCGGCGAGCGACATTGCTTCGCGCGTGCGCCGCCGCGAACTGTCTCCGTTCGAAGTCGCGCGCGCCATCGTGGAACGTGCCGACGCACACCGCTCGCTGCGCGCTTTCATAACCCTGCGTCCCGAAGCCGTCTTGCGCGAAGCGCGCCAGCTCGAGACCCGCCTGCAAAGCGGCGAGGATCTCGGGCCTCTTGCCGGCGTCCCGGTGGCTGTGAAGGACCTCATGCACGTGAAGGGTTACCCGCTCACGTGCGGAACCAAAGCGCTGCCCGGCGACGAGTCGCAAAGCGACGCGGAAGTCGTGGCGAAGCTGCGCGCAGCCGGCGCGTTGATCGTCGGGACGACCAACCTGCACGAATTGGCCTACGGCGTGACCAGCGCCAACGGGCATTTCGGCCACGTGGCTAATCCGATAGCACCCGGGCGTGTACCCGGAGGATCGAGCGGGGGGTCGGCGTCCGCCGTTGCGGCAGGCCTGGCCGCCATCGCCGTGGGCACTGACACCGGTGGGTCCATCCGCATTCCCGCCGCGTGCTGCGGCATCGTCGGATTCAAGCCCAGCTACGAGGCAGTGAGCCGCCAAGGCGTATGGCCACTCGCGGCGTCGTTGGATCACATCGGGCCACTGACTCGCAGTGTGGCCGATGCCGCGCTTGCCTTCGAGATGATGGCCGGGCTTCCGGCGGGCTGCACCAGCGGCAAGCAGGTAAGCCGCCCGCGCTTCGTGAAGCCAGCGCAGTACTTTTTCGATCAACTCCAGGGGCCGGTGAACCGCGTCGTCAATGCTGCGCTAAATACCATCAGCAGCGCCGGGGGAGATATCGAAGAGCGCTCGATCGAGGGCATCGAGTATGCGCCATCAGCCCAGTTTCTTACCATCTGCACCGAGGCCTGCCAAGCCAACTGGGACCTTCTCTCGCAGCACGGAGAGTCCATCAGCCCAGACGTGCGTCTGCGGCTGGAGGTGGGCCAGTTCATTGCCGGCATCGACTACGTAAAGGCGCAGCGCATGCGACGTTGGCTGCGCGACAATATGCTCTTGGCTTTGGGCAGTGCACATGTGCTGGTTACGCCAGCGATGCCCGTGCAGATTCCGGTGCAGAATGCGACCACCCTCGAATTTGCCGGCCGCAAGTTGCCGATACCAGCGGCGGTGACGCGTTTCAGCGGACCATTCAACTCTGCCGGTTTGCCTGCGGTGAGTATTCCTGTAGGCAAGGATGACAACGGCGCGCCGGTGGGCCTACAGCTGGTCGGCAGGCCGGGTGCTGACGCCACTGTATTGGCGGTGGCGCGGTGGGTTGAGGGTGTCGTTGCTGGTAAAGCGTAGATCGTCAATCGTCAAGTCATGGATGCCACCCTCCCGCAACCGCATTTCCATTCCTCGCCTGGAGCCCTCATGCATCAATATCCCGCGGACATCTACAAGGAACCCGAACCGGATACCGACACGCTCGCAAATCTCGGGCCTCTATGCAGCATGGCTGGCGTTTGGTCCGGCACTACCGGTGAGGACGTCAATCCGAAGGCCGACGGTCCCGAGCATCAGCAGTTCATCGAGCGCTACGAACTTCAGCCGATCGACGCCCAGACCAACGGGCCGCAGCTGTTCTATGGCTTGCGCTATCACACGCGCATTGTGAAGCCGGACGATCCGGAGACATTTCATGACCAGGTCGGTTACTGGCTCTGGGAGCCAGCCACTGGCGCAATACTACTGACTCTGTCGATCCCCCGGGGTCAGATCGCGATGGCGGTTGGTCACGCAACACCCGACGCGAAATCATTCACGCTCGAAGCCGTGCGTGGATCGCTCACCAACGGCATTGTCTCCAATCCTTTTCTCGAGCAGGCGTTTCGCACGGATCGCTACACGATCAAGGTCGATATCCACGCCGATGGCACGTGGTCGTACGAGCAGGACACGCTGCTGGTCATCCCTGGCCAGACCGAGCCGTTTCACCACACCGATCGCAACCGCCTGCACAAGATCGCTGAGCCCATACTTAATCCGACGGCGCTGGCGGCGCAACGACAGCAGGTAATGCCTCGCGGCCATAGCGTTTGAACAGGGGGCTTTTCATTGACTCCAATGATTCCGCCGAAGACATCGAGACAAAGGACTTCCCGCTCCTGGATGCAGGATCGGCAGAGAGAGTATCGGGGTGACGCCAATGTGTAGAAACATCAGAACCTTGTTCAACTTCGAGCCGCCGGTAACGGACGACGAGATTCGTGCCGCCTCGCTGCAGTTCGTGAGGAAAGTGAGCGGCTTCGTCAAACCGTCGAAAGCCAACGAAGCCGCATTCCTCTCTGCAGTCGAGGAGGTCACGAAAGTTTCCAAGACCCTACTCGGTTCGCTCGAGACGAATGCGCCGCCGAGGAACCGTGAGGAAGAAGCCGCAAAGGCACGAGCACGTTCTGCCGTGCGATACAGATCGCTCTCGTGACCGAAGAACGAACGAAGTAGACTCTCGGGTTGAAAATCGCTGACCCGGTCTTGCTACGCACGAAGGTCATTCGGTGACGTATGCCGGGGCAGCGGCTTGCGATAAACCCTGAGCCTTGCCCATCATGAACTTGCGGCGCCATTCGAAGCGAACTACGCAAGTCGTTGCAGGTCTGCTTGCAGCAGCTTGGCTCTGCGCAGGTATCGCTGCCATCGTCCTGGCCATCGTAGCGCGGCGCTGGTTGTTCGCGCTCGCTGGCGTCGGGGCACTCTGGTACGGCGCCCTGTGGGTCCGCGTCTCGCTTGAGGGTCGTCAACTCAACGGTCGCGAGGCGCTGATGCCATGGCGTTCGCCCAAGAGCGGAGATTGAATGCCCCTGGCCGCTGCTTCAGCGGGTTGCGCCCTCACCTGATTCGGAAAGCGGCTGCTCGGGCCGCATCCTAAACGCGAGCACTGCGCCGATCGCCAGCAGGAGCATGGAGCCGACGAAGGGCCAGGCCCAGTTGCCAGTCGTGTCGATCATCCAACCTGCTACCACGGGCGAGACGATAGCGGCGAAGGCCGAGCCCACGTTCATCAGACCGCTGGCAGTTCCGGAATACCTTGGGGCGATGTCCATGGGGATCGCCCACATCGGACCGATAGTGAGCTCCGCGAAGAAAAATCCCAGGCTTAAAGAGACAGCTGCCGTCACTGCATTCTGGGTGAACATCAGTGGGATAAGGGACAGCATTGCGCCCAGCAAGCCCAGCACCACGAGATTGCGACGGGCGATATCGCGTCGCCCGGTTCGATGCAGAAGCCAATCGCTGACGGTGCCTCCGAGCGTGTCACCCACCACGCCAGCGAAAAACACGCCGGAGGCGAAGATAGCCGATCGCTTGATGTCCAGGCCGTGGTGTTGCAGGAAGTACAGCGGTATCCAACTCAAGAACAGCCACAAAGTCCAGCCGTAGCAGAAGTAAACCGCCGTCACCGGCGCCATGCGTCGGATCAGGCGCCTCCACGGAACCGGATGTGCGGAGCCGATGTTCGCATGCGCGGGCAGCGCATCGACTTCCTGCGGGGTGATGCGTGGATGATGCTTCGGGTCGTCGCGAAAATACAGCGCGAAGGCCAGCGTCCACGCGCTGCTTGCAACTCCGAGCACGACGAAGGAACCGCGCCATGATAGAGCTACCATCAGCCACGCGACCAGCGGTGGCGTGACCGCATTGCCCAGCCGCGCGAACGCATGCGTCAGTCCCTGCGCAAACCCGCGTCGAGAAGGGGCAGTCCAACTCGTCATCGCGCGCGTCGCTGCGGGGAAAGTTGCACCCTCGCCGAATCCGAGCATCACCCTTGCCGCCACCAGCGAGACGAATCCGACAGCCAGGCCGCTGCATACTGTGGCACCGGCCCAGATCAATCCGCAAACCAGCAGCGTGCGGCGCGCCCCGAAACGATCACCCACCCATCCGCCTATCACTTGGAAAACCAGATACGGGTAGGCGAACGCAGAAAACACGAAACCTATCTGCGTGTTGGACAGGGTCAGCTCCTGCTTGAACACGGCGGCCGCGGTGCTCACGTTGACGCGGTCCACATAGGTGATGAAGTACATCAGGCATAACAGCCCTAGTACGATCTGGCTGGCGGACGGAGGGCGTATGCGCATGGGCCGTCGAGTAATTAGGTGAGGCGAAACTTTGGCAGGAACGCCGTGACTTGATTCTTTCGCATGGCGAGAACTGAGGGTTGGTCTTTGCCCGAGCGCCAGATCGAGATCAGCCGCATCCCCTCAGCAGAAGCAGCTAGAAAGCCTGGAAAGCCGAAGAATAGCAGAGCGTATAGCGTCGGCCGTCTATGCAGCGCCATGACGATTGGCCGCCTTCTTCGTGGACTAGGCTTGAAGGTACTCTCTAGCCGCACGCTGACCTGCTCGCTCGATCACCACGGCTCCACCAGCAGGATTTCCAGAGGCTTACCTGAAACTGCATCGATCAGAACCGCAGCATCCTTATTGGTCGCCCGCAGTGGCAGAAACCTCACCGAGTCTTGCGATCTGCCTGCCGACTTCAGATATGCCTGGACTGCTTCCGGAGCGCGTTTGAGCAAAGTGTCCAAAGGCTTCGAGTGCTGAATGGCGTTGCCCGCTTCCTGATCGTAAGGAACGTACTGCTGCGGATACATTTGCAGATCTTTGCCAGACAGCGCTGAAGTTATGATTTTGAGTTTCTCATCCGGATTCTCCGGCACCACGACGGCAGCGTAGCGGGGTCTGCCAAGCGGCAGTTCCTTGAACTGCGCATTGGTTACTTTTGCGAGATCCTCGGGATCGAAATCCTTCGCGGTGACCAGGTCGAATCTGTCAATGGTGAACGTCAGATAGATTGGTCGCGCCAGGTACACAGTATGGAGGCCATACGCAAGCGCTGCGAACTGCACCAATGCTATGACCGTCAGATCGAATTTCAAGCCTTTCTTGCCAGTCTTGAAAATGATCAGCGTGATTAGGGGGCCGAGCGTGACGTCGACACCCAACAGCACGAAAATGAGATGACTGCCGCCGGCGGCCTCGAACAGAGGCCATGGGTACCAAACAGTCAGCATGAAGATAACGAGCGTCCCGCCGATGGCGGCGCTCAACAGCAAATGTATTCCGGATGCTTTCCAGCGCGACATTCGAAACGATTGAGACTTGAGCCGCTAAGAACTACGGTGCTCGAGGTTCGAGCTTTAGGGTGGCAAAGTGAAAAATTTCCCTCATCCCACGGTTCGTGACTCGTGACTCGTGGCGCGTGGTTCGTTACTTGTCACCCGTCACCCACACGAACCACGAACCACGTAACATCAGAACACCATCTGGAGCCGCGCCTGGAGGATGTATAGATCTCCGGGAGACGGTCCTCCGCTGACCGAGGCATATCCGCCGTTGAACTGCCAGCGCAGATAGCGGTTCCAGTACCAGTTCAGGCCCAGCATTCCGATGGCCATCCGCCCGCCATTCACTGAACTGTCGACGAGGTCCAGGTAGGACAGGCGCGCGGCAACCTCCCATGCACCCCACGTCTTGTTGCTCCATGAGAAGTCCTTATTGGGATGGAGCACCCCATTCACAATGCCGCCCTTCTTGTTGTACCCGCGCTGTTCCCCCGTCAGAAAATAACCTGCCGAGACGTATCCGCCCCAGAACCTGTCCGACTCGGAATCGGCCTTGATGTCGGTGCCTGCCACCTCCGCCGTGAGCGTAAATGGACCGCTCATGTAAATCGCTTCGAGTCCCAACAAGCTCGCCTGGTCTCCAGCGATCTCCCCGGTGTCGACCAGATACGGCGCGATGAAGCTCTCCGGACGAGAGCGGAACTCGAACTGGGAGCCCTTCGCGAACTGGTAGCCAATACTGACGCCTACGTGTAGCAGTGTGACGTCATTCTTGCCACGGTCCGCGTAGATAGGCAGCCCCGTCACCCGCAAGACGGGGTACAGCAGCGTCTGCGTCACGCTACCGCCGTTCAGACCGGGGTCGGATCCGATGGAGTAGGCGCCGAACGAGGCTTGAATGCGTTCGTTGTCGAACGTGCGGAACACCTCTACGCCGAGGCGGTTGCCCGGCGAAAACGCCAGCGACATGGAGGAGGCCTCCATGAAGGTCAAAGCGCTGAACGCGTAGATATTCTCCAACGTCTGCGGTACGGTCTCATATCCGGCCTGCACGTTCTGCACATAGTCGACGCCCTGCCATCGCAGCCAGCCCTCCGACATATAGAAGTTCCCGCTGACGGAGCCAAACTGAAGTTTGTAGAGCGTGGGATCGGTCCCTTTTCCGAATTGACCGTCCGTGTACAAGGTGAACTGCCGAACGGCGGTACCATCCGGAACCTCTTGCTCCCCATGGGTGCTGTGGAAGGCCGCCGCATCCAGGGATGCCTTGAGTCCAAGCCGTCCTGAGATCCGAACTTCCTCGCCGATAGTGCGCTCGCCTTGCGTGAATGGAACCGGTACCGTGATCGGCTGGTAGAACTGGTAGCGCAAGCCCTCATCCCAGTACATGCGCAACAGATCTTCTTTCTTCTTTGCCGGCGCCGGGGGTTCGGCGGTTTGCGCCACTTTTTCTCCGAGCGGGACCTCCGGCGCGACCGCTTCCTGTGCGCCAGCGGCAGGGATGGCGGCTACCGTCCCCTTGATGATGCTGACAATACGGTCGCGCGGTACAGACAACTTGCCAAGGCCAGTCGAATCAAACACGACCGACACATCATCTTCGGACACGACCTTGCCGATCAGCTTTTCGCCCGAAATCAGCTCCAAGGTATCCGCGATGCAGGGCATGCTCAAGGCGGCGAGCGCGATGCAGAGCCAAAGCTCCACACGCCAGAAGGCTCGGATTGAACGAACGGGTGGCCATGGGTTGAACATCGGAAATTCGAACTTATCACACCCGGCCGCACAAGGCAGCACCCTGCGGGGATTTCATGCTCAGCGCAAGCAGGCTTCCTTACGTGGCGATGGTCAAGAGGGGCCCGGCCTGCGCCATTTCTTCCAGACACAAACGCAGAGCCGTCTGCCAGTCCGGGAGCCGCAGACCGAACACGGTTTCCAGATGCGCATTGGAAAGACGTGAGTTCAGTGGTCGCTGCGCTGGCAGAGGGTAGTCCGATGAGTCGATCGGCGTGATCGTGCGAGCTCGGGCTTCGAACCCGGCCACATTTGTGGCTTGGGCGATCGCTTCGTGGGCAAATCCATGCCAGGAGGTCTCGCCACCTGTGGTCAGGTGGTAGGTACCCGGTACCCCACTATGTTGGGAATGGCTGAGCACGACGAGTTGGGCAATCGCCTCGGCCACAAGTCGACTCCAAGTGGGCGCGCCGATTTGATCGCTGACCACGCGCAACTCCTCGCGTTCGCGTGCAAGGCGCAAGATGGTTCTGAGAAAATTCTTGCCTCGCGCAGCGTAAATCCAGCTGGTGCGCAGAATGAGATGGCGCCCGCCGGCTTCACGGATTGCAGTTTCGCCCGCAAGCTTGCTCAAGCCATAAGAGTTGATCGGATTGACGGCGTCGTCTTCCACGTATGGCGAATTCTTTCGTCCATCGAATACGTAGTCGGTCGAAATGTGGACCAGCAACGCCCCGCTGCGGGCCGCTTCCTGTGCCAGCACGCCGGGCGCTTCGGCATTCAGCCGCATGGCTAGGTTCAGCTCGCCCTGCGCCTGGTCCACTGCCGTATATGCAGCCGCATTGACGATGACGTCGGGTCGTAACGCACGCACAGTCGAGGACAGCGCGCCGAGATCCGCAAGATCGAGCCCGTTCCGCCCGAACGCCAGAAGTTCGCCGAGTGGCGCCAGCGTGCGCTGCAGTTCCCAGCCGATCTGCCCGTCCTTGCCGGTGAGCAGAATTTTCACGCGTATCGCTCCGCGACCTTGAAGAGCGGCGCGGTTTGATCCTTCTCCGACAGTATCGGCGTGGCCTGGTCTTTGGCCGAATGCGTTGGCGCATCGGTGCTTGGCCAATCGATTGCAAGATCGGGGTCATTCCAGCGAAGACTGCGTTCGTACTCGGGTGCCCAGTAGTCGGTCACTTTGTAAAGGAAGTCGGCGCTGTCGGACAAGACGAGGAACCCGTGCGCAAAGCCCGGTGGTATCCAGGCGATGCGCTGGTTCTCCGCCGACAAGTGCAATCCGACCCAGCGGCCAAACGTTGGGGAACTGGCGCGCATATCGACTGCTACGTCGAAGATGCTCCCCTGCAGCACGCGGACCAGCTTGCCCTGCGGTTGCCGGATCTGGTAGTGCAAGCCGCGCAGCACGTTGCGGCTCGAGCGCGATTGGTTTTCCTGCACGAACTCTACGTCGATGCCTGCACTTTTCGCGAGGACTCGACGGTTGTAGCTCTCGAAGAAGTGCCCACGATCGTCGCCATGGATTTTGGGCTCCAGCAGGAGAACATCGGGCAGTTCGGTTGGAACGACCTTCATTAAAAAATACGCTCGTGCAGAATCGCTTTCAGGTATTGACCATAGGCGCTCTTGATCAACGGTGCAGCGAGGCGCTCGAGCTGCGCCGCGTCGATATAACCCATGCGATATGCGATCTCCTCGGGGCAGGCGACTTTCAGGCCTTGCCGCTTTTCGATGGTTTGCACGAATACCGCAGCCTCGATCAGCGACTCGTGCGTGCCGGTGTCCAGCCATGCATGCCCGCGGCCCAGCGGTACCACTTCGAGTTCGTTCCAGGACAGATATTGGCGATTGACGTCGGTGATTTCGAGTTCTCCGCGTGGGCTGGGCTTCAAACTCTTGGCGACCTCGACAACGCGGCGGTCGTAGAAGTACAGACCGGTGACTGCGTAGCGGGAGCGGGGCGCAGTCGGTTTTTCCTCGATGGATACGGCGCGGCCGTTGGCATCGAACTCGACCACGCCGTAGCGTTCCGGGTCCTGCACAGGATAGGCAAACACTGTCGCCCCGACAGTTCGGTTCGTCGCGTGCCGCAGGTCCTGGGCCAGATCATGTCCATAGAAGATGTTGTCGCCTAGTACCAATGCGCAAGGCTGTCCGGCGATGAACCCTTCGCCGATGATGAAGGCCTGCGCCAGTCCGTCCGGCGAGGGCTGTACCGCATAGCTCAGATTCAATCCCCACTGACGTCCATCGCCCAGCAATTGCGTGAACCTGGGAGTGTCGAGCGCGGTAGAGATGATCAGAATGTCTCGGATCCCGGCCAGCATCAGCGTCGACAGCGGGAAGTAGATCATTGGCTTGTCGTATACCGGGAGCAATTGCTTGGAGACGACTTGCGTTGCCGGATACAGCCGTGTGCCCGAGCCGCCGGCCAGGATCAGTCCTTTGCGCGGGGTGGTGGTTTTTGGTTTCGGTCGACTCATCGTGGATCGAGTGTGTTGTCCGCTTTAGTTATTGCACCTTCGCCGCTGGCTCCGGATACTGCAGCCGCACCCACTTCTCATATTCTCCGCTGACGATATTCTGGACCCAGTCGGCATGCTCCAGGTACCAGGACACCGTTTTACGGATGCCGCTCTCGAAGGTTTCGCTCGGGCGCCAGCCCAATTCGCTTTCGAGTTTGGTGCAATCCATCGCGTAGCGTCGGTCGTGACCGGGACGATCGCGGACGAAAGTGATCAGCCGCTCATGCGGCGTGACCGGTGAGCTCGGGTGCAGTTCATCGAGCAGCGTACACAGAGTGCGAACGACGTCGATATTGGAGCACTCGGCGCGCCCACCGATGTTGTACGTTTCTCCCATCCGACCACGCGCAAGGACCTCGCGGATTGCCGCGCAGTGGTCGGCGACGTACAGCCAGTCGCGCACATTCAGTCCGTCGCCATAGACCGGCAGGTTCTTACCTGATACGGCATTCTGAATGATCAGCGGGATCAACTTCTCCGGGAACTGATACGGGCCATAGTTGTTGGAACAGTTGGTGGTGAGCACCGGCAGCCCGTAGGTGTGGTGGTAGGCGCGTACCAGGTGATCGGAGGAAGCTTTGGAGGCCGCATAGGGGCTGTTGGGCAGATATTGGTTTGTTTCGCGAAACGCAGGGTCGTTCGCCGTCAACGAACCATAGACCTCATCCGTCGAAACATGCAAAAAGCGAAACTGCGCGCTCTCGTCCCCTGCCAGCTCTTTCCAATAAGCGCGTGCGGCTTCCAGCAGCGAGAAAGTGCCGTTGACGTTGGTACGGATGAATTCGGCCGGACCGTGGATGGAACGGTCCACGTGGCTTTCGGCCGCGAAGTGCACGATCGCCCGCGGGCGATGTGTTCGCAACAGCGCGAGTGCGTTGGGTGAATCTCCAATGTCCGCGCGCACGAACACGTGGCGCTGGTCATCCTTCAGGCTCGCCAGATTGGCCAGATTTCCAGCGTACGTGAGCTTATCGAGATTGAGCACCGGCTCACCGGTATTGGTCAGCCAGTCATGGACGAAATTCGAGCCAATGAAGCCGGCTCCTCCCGTGACTAATATCATCCAGGTCCCCTACCTAATCGTGGCAATCCCGCTTGCCGATCTTGTTTGTGGCCACCGTCGGAGGAGGCTGCGACGCATTGTAGGCCCAAGCCCGGGGGCAAACCAAGAATGCTTCAGCAATGCAAACGAGCGGCCTTGCATTTTGGACGTGCATGACTTAAGCAGCGAAGCCGATCTCTACGGCTCCAAGCCCTTCGACGGAAAAACGGTATTGCTCTCCGGCGGCCGGGAATCGAGTCGTCACGAGACTCCCAGTCGAGACGATCTCTCCTGCGTGAAGGGTTTCGCCCCGCGCGCTTAGATGATTGGCCAGCCATCGCAGCGGCTCGAACGGGTGTCCTAGTACATCGCGCCCGTGGCCCTTATCGATGGATTTGCCACCAAGCTCGACTGTTCCACTCGCGTTCGCCAGATCCGGCCAGCTAGAACGCCAGTCCCCCAGCACGATACCCTCGTTCCACGCGTTGTCCGCCACGAGAGAGAGCATATCTAACGGATATGGCGAGTTGCGGTCGTCGATGACCTCGAAAGCCGGCGCGACAGCGTCCACGGCGCTTGCAACATCTGCCAACTCATAGGGTTTGTCACGGGGTGCTAGAGATTGCCCAAGCCGCACGCAGATCTCGAATTCGATGCCTACTCGGACGAAATCCGACAGGCGCAAATTCACTCCACTGCGCATCAGCCGTTTCTCCAGCACCACGCCCGCAACCGGATGGTCGATACTGCACATCTGTTGCATGCGCTTCGAAGTCAGGCCGATTTTGTAACCGAGCCGGCGGCCTTGATCGACATGCATCTTCTCAACGAACGCCGCTTGAATCGCATAGGCGCCTGCAAGGTCGACCGCACCCCAATCGCGCGCGAACGGGACGAGGTTGCGCTTCAGCGCGTGGTCGCTCACCAAGGTGGAAGCTGCTTTCTGCAGGTCGATACTCATAAGTCGCCTCGACGAAATCGACGCCAGAACTTTCCCTAGATAGTGGCGCGGTACGACATCATATCTACTCTTCGCGGTGCTGGCGCTCGAGGCGGGCAAAACACTGCAGTACCCGCACCACCGTACGCAGGTAAACTATAAGCGAA
>Ga0068869_100001091_pt1 | contig 15829 bp, 14 predicted proteins | sample KBSMisM52_FD_64676 | JGI IMG/M metagenome (GOLD analysis project Ga0068869, IMG submission 64676) | Miscanthus rhizosphere microbial communities from Kellogg Biological Station, Michigan, USA - KBS Miscanthus M5-2 | ecosystem: Host-associated > Plants > Roots > Rhizosphere > Soil ... | reverse complement strand
GAATCACATCGTTCAGGGCATCCGAACCAACGAAGCCGTTCAGGTCCTGATTGCTGCCGTTGGTCAGGAAAACCGGCAGGTGGTCGAAGGAGTTGCTCCAGTCAATCCAGTTGCCCTGCAGGTTTAAGCGAAAGCGCTTGTGGGCCTGCCAGGACACGCCAGCTGAAAAAGCCTGCGGGAACTTGGTCACGACTTCTGCGTCGTAGTGAAAGTCGCCCTGGAAAGTGGTTGCGCCCAGAGCGTCAAACTGCTGGCGGGCGTTGCCGGAGGCATCGCCGTGCGAGTGCACAGTGGTCTTGGTCTTGTAGGAAAGCCGACGGTGATCTTGCTGCTTGGCGTGTAAAGCGAGGAGCGGCTTTACCGCGAAGGCCTACCCAACAACCCCCTGAAACAACATAAAGAGCAAGAGCCGCAGACAAAGGCCGCCCTGAGCGCCACCGCTGGAAGCTAGTTTTCGGCTCAAAGCCATTCACCTCTAAAATTCTGCCAATTGCTGCTAATCCTTGGCCTTTCTATGGCTTACGTTGACCAAGCGGGTACCAATCAGATACCCTAGAGGTACTAATTCACAGTGGGGAAGTGTACCCTAAAGGCAGGAAAAGCCATTGCCTGACAATAAGACTCTATTGCTGTTAAAACCTCGGGGATTCTGTGCCGGGGTGGTGCGGGCCATTGATATTGTCCGCATTGCCCTCGAAGCCTTCGGGCCACCAATTTACGTTCGTAAAGAAATTGTCCACAACCGCTTTGTGGTGGAAGAACTTCAGCAGAAGGGTGCCATTTTTGTCGACGACGTGGATGAGGTTCCGAATGGCGAGCGAGTCATTTATAGCGCCCATGGAGTGTCTCCGGAAGTGCGCGAGGCCAGCAAGGCCCGCAATCTCCGCGTGATTGACGCCACCTGCCCACTGGTCACCAAGGTTCACGTTGAAGCAGTGAAGTTTGCCAAGGACGGCTATTCGCTGGTTCTGATCGGCCATCGCGACCATGATGAGGTTATCGGAACGTTAGGCGAGGCACCTTTAGTCACGCAGGTTGTGGGATCTCCTGAGGAAGTTCGGACGTTGGAAGTTCCCGATCCGGAGCGCGTGGCTTATCTGACACAGACCACTCTGAGCCTGGACGAGACCAAAGACATCATCGCGGCTCTGCGGGCAAAGTTTCCCAAGATCGAAGGACCGCACGCGCAGGACATCTGTTATGCCACCGAGAACCGTCAGGTAGCTGTGAAGCACGTAGCCTCGGAGGCGGACTTGCTACTGGTTGTGGGATCGACCAACAGTTCCAACTCGAATCGATTGGTGGAAGTTGCGCGCAACCTGGCGACTTCATCGCATCTAATCGATAGCTACAAGGACATTCAGCCCAAGTGGCTTGAGGGCGTGAAGACCATTGCGTTGACCGCAGGTGCTTCCGCTCCTGAGTGTTTGGTGGAAGAGGTTGTAAAGTTCCTTGACGCCAAAGGTTTTACCAACGTGAAAGAACTGGAGATCATGCCGGAGAACGTGCGTTTCGGTTTGCCTCCTGAGATTGTGCAGGCTATCGCCGCAGCTCCAAGTGCAGCGCCTGTGAATTAATACTGCAAGAGATTTTTAACTATGGACGAGACCACCTCCCCGGCCTCTGTTTCCGCAGCGCCACAATTGCGCTTCGGTAAAATCGAAGATTTCACCAGTCGAATCTCGGCTGCCGTAGACGGCGCCCGCAAGTTTCTCTTCTCTCAGCAGCACGAAGATGGCTACTGGTGCGGGGAACTGGAAGCCGATACTACTCTAGAATCCGATTACATCCTGTTGCACACACTTCTCGGTACAAGCACGCAGGAGCGTTTCCAGAAGTGCGCCAATCATATTCTTCGCAATCAGAACGAAGATGGCGGATGGGGAATTTATCCAGGAAGTCCGTCCAATATCAGCGCATCAGTCAAAGCTTATTTTGGCTTGAAGCTAACCGGCTACAAGCCGGATCATCCCGCGCTGGTGACGGCGCGCAAGAAGATTTTGGAGATGGGGGGTGTGACCGAGGTCAACACCTTCACCAAGATTTATCTCTGTTTCCTCGGACAGTACGATTATGACGCTGTGCCCGCCATACCGCCGGAGATCATCCTGTTTCCCAAGTGGTTCTGGTTCAATATTTACGAGATTTCTTCGTGGTCGCGCGCCATCTTGGTGCCGCTGTCAATTTGCTATGCGAAAAAGCCCTTCAAGAAAATTCCCGATGAAATGGCAATTGACGAGCTATTTGTTGGCGGCCGCGACAAATCCCGCATGCGCTTGCACTGGGACAAAAAACTGATTTCCTGGCGGAACTTCTTCTTGGTTCTCGACCGCATGACCCACTGGTTTGAGACGGTGCATATTCGTCCACTGCGTTCGATTGCGTTGAAGCAGGCAGAAAAGTGGATGCTGGAGCACTTCGAGATGAGCGATGGTCTTGGCGGAATTTATCCGTCCATCGCCAATTCGGTGGTCGCCATGCGCTGCTTGGGATACTCGCTGGACGACCCGCAAGTAATCCGCGCGATTGACGAATTTGAAAAGCTCGGAATTGAGGAAGACGACACCTTTCGCATGCAGCCATGCAAGTCCCCGGTGTGGGACACGGCCTATGCATTGTTTGCTTTAGGGGAAGCTGGAATTTCCAAAAACGACGCGCGGATGGTGGAGACCGCCGACTGGATTTTGCAAAAGCAGGTTCGCCACGCGGGTGACTGGAAGGTGAAAAACAAGAAGGGCCAGCCGGGTGGTTGGTACTTCGAGTTTAACAATGAGTTTTATCCGGATGTGGATGATAGCGCGATGGTTTGTCTGGGGTTGAGCCGGGTTGAACATCCCAATGGCCGCTATCAAGTTGAATCGGTGCAGCGGGCGATTGACTGGATCATGTCGATGCAATGCCGCAATGGTGGATGGGCATCGTTCGACAAGAACAACGACCGGATGGTGTTCCAGTATGTGCCGTTTGCCGACCACAACGCCATGCTTGATCCGGCGACGGTCGACATCACCGGCCGCATCCTCGAGATGCTGGCTGCTTACGGCTACGATAAAAATCATCCCGCTGTACAAAAAGCCATCCAATTTATAAGGGATGAGCAAGAGCCTGATGGCGCATGGTTCGGCCGCTGGGGTACGAACTACATCTACGGAACCATGCTGGTCCTGCGCGGACTGGAAGCGATCGGCGTCGATGACCACGAGCCGTATGTTCAGTCGGCCGCCGAATGGCTGCGCATGGTGCAGAACCCTGACGGGGGATGGGGCGAGTCGTGCGGATCCTACGATGATCCCGACATGAAAGGTGTGGGCCCGAGCACTCCATCACAGACCGCGTGGGCGATCATGGGATTGCTGGCAGCGAACGATACCCGCAGTGATTGCGTGGCGCGTGGGATCGCATACTTGCTGTCGACACAGAAGCAAGACGGATCGTGGGATGAGAAGCACTACACGGGAACCGGTTTCCCGCGAGTGTTCTATCTTGGATATACGATGTATCGGCAGTATTTTCCGCTGATCGCGTTGACGACGTATGCGAAGGCAATGAAGGATAAAGATTAGGCTAAAAGATGCCAGTTCCAATTTCACAGATGTGGACGGTCGCAACTTATGTCCTCGGACAAAAGATCAAGGGACGCAAGCAATATCCCCTGGTCTTGATGCTGGAACCGCTGTTCCGCTGCAACCTGGCCTGCGCTGGATGCGGAAAAATCCAATACCCCGCACATGTGCTGAAGATGCAACTCACGCCGGAGGAGTGCTTCAAGGCGGTGGACGAATGCGGGGCGCCCACGGTCTCTATCCCGGGTGGCGAGCCTTTGCTGCATCCGCAAATCGGCGAAATCGTCGACGGCCTGGTAGCCCGCAAGAAGTACATTTATCTCTGCACCAACGCACTGCTTCTTAAAGAGAAGATTCACCTTTTCAAGCCAAGTAAATACTTGACCTTTTCTGTCCACATGGACGGCCAAAGAGAGCACCACGACTTCTCAGTCTGTCTCGAGGGCGGCTACGAAAAAGCCGTCGAAGGAATTAAAGAAGCCGTCGCCAACGGCTTCCGCGTCACCACCAACACGACTCTATTTGACGGTGCCGATCCCAAGAGCGTCCGCGCCTTTTTCGATGAGATGATGGATCTGGGCATCGAGGGCATGATGCTCTCCCCGGGATATTCGTATGACAAAGCTCCCGACCAAGGCCATTTTCTAGGCCGTGCCCGCACGCGCCGCTTGTTTCGCGGGATTCTGTCGAACCGCAATCCCAAGTGGAAGTTCAACCTGTCGCCGTTGTTCCAGGAATTTCTCATGGGCAAGCGCACCTACTCCTGCACTCCGTGGGGCATGCCGACCTACAACGTCTTCGGCTGGCAGAAGCCCTGCTACCTGTTGCAGGACGGCTACGCCGACAGTTTCCAGGAATTGCTGGCCAGCACCGAATGGGAAAAGTATGGCACCGAATCCGGCAATCCGAAATGCGCTAACTGCATGGTGCACAGCGGATACGAAGCCTCGTCGGTTGACCACACCTTCGGATCGTTGAGCGGTTTCTTCGCCACGGTAAAAGCGACGCTGTTCAGTCGCTATAATGATCCCGCAGCATTACGATTGCTCGACGAACCCGTGAAGCCAGTTCACAGCTTTAACCCCTTAGTACAAATCTCCAGCGACGTTGCTGAGGAGACACGGGTTTGAGCGGCCGGGAATCAGGCCGCGAAGCGCACAGCGCGGAAACCACCAACCCCGATGCGCTCGAAGTGGTCGCAGGTTTTCAGCATCAGAAGCTCGAAGGTTGGGTGCCAGATCTCGCCACTCCGGAAGAAACTCTTGCCGCGTTAGAGCAGGCCTTTGATTATCGCGGTGACGTCTCCATTACCCGCAAAGATGGCAGCAAAATCGAAGGCTACATCTTCGACCGCCGCCAGGGAAAATCACTTGCCGATAGTTTCGCGCGCATCCTTCCCAAAGATGGCAGCGGGCGCGTGGCCGTCTCCTACGCTGATATCGCGGCGATGGCTTTTACCGGGCGCGACATGGCCGCGGGGAAAAGCTGGGAGAACTGGGTCAGACAGTACTGGGAGAAAAAGGCTTCGGGGGCGGAAGATATTTCGCTTCAGCCGGAGGAGTTGGAATAGAAACTTTCAGCTATCAGCTTTCAGCCGTCAGCTTATGTGGTTTTGCTGAAAGCTGAATGGCTGATAGCTGACAGCGTTTATGAAAGCTTTGGTTACAGGTGCGACAGGTTTTGTAGGCAGCCACGTGGCCCGGGTACTCGCAGAAAAGGGTGCCGAGCTACGAGTGCTGGTTCGCTCCTCCAGCAACCTGAAAAACATCGAAGGCCTGAATGCAGAGCGAGTAGTTGGCGACTTGCGCGATGCGGATTCGCTGGAAAAGGCAATGTCCGGTTGCGATGCGGTCTTTCATGTCGCGGCGGATTATCGGCTGTGGGTGGATGATCCCGAACAGATGTACAAGGCCAACGTTGAAGGCACGCGAGCGTTGCTAAAAGCCGCGAAAGAAAGTGGCGTACGGCGGGTGGTTTACACGTCGAGCGTTGCCACGATGGGATTCATCTCGAACGGGCACTTGGCCGATGAGAATTCTCCTGTGTCGCTGGACAACATGATCGGGCCCTACAAGCGCTCAAAATTTATGGCGGAGCAGCTGGCTATGGAGGCTGGCCGCAAAGAGATGGACGTGGTCACGGTCAATCCGACGACACCAGTGGGCGACCACGACATCAAGCCGACTCCGACCGGACGAATCGTTGTAGATTTCCTGAAGAAAAAGTTCCCTGCCTATGTGGACACAGGTCTGAATCTGGTGGATGTCGATGAGTGCGCTCGCGGCCACGTGGAGGCATTTGAAAAAGGACAGAGCGGAGAGAGATACATCCTGGGTGGCGAGAATTTAACCCTGAAGCAAATTCTAGACAAGCTGGGCGCGATTACCGGGCTGCCATCGCCAACAATTAAAATCCCTTATGTTGTGGCCTTGGCGGCAGGCGTGGTGGATGAAGTGTTTACCGGCCGGATTATGGGCAAAGAACCGCGCGCAACCATCGACGCAGTGCGCATGGGTAAGAAGAAGATGTTTGTGACTTCCGCCAAAGCTGAAAGGGAACTGGGGTGGCGACAGGTCACGGTGGACAATGCGCTGCAGCGTGCGGTTGACTGGTTTAGAGCAAATGGCTACGCCGCTTAGATCGGCATAGGCGGGATGTGATGGAAAATTACAAGATTGCTATCGTCGCCGCTATGGAGCGCGAGATTGCGCCGCTGGTAAAAAATTGGCAGATCGTGACAGGGCAGCACGAAGGTCGCTTATACAAGTTCTTTGAAAAATTGCCCGTGGTTCTAGTCTGCGGAGGAATTGGTGCAGAAATGGCGCGGCGCGCTGCCGAAGCAGTCATCAATTTGTACCAGCCAGCAGTGGTGATTTCCGCAGGTTTCGCGGGAGGACTTGATCCAACCCTGAAAGCTGGGCAGATGCTGACGCCGCGACATGTGATCGATGCCGGCGACGGTAGCCGTACAGATTCAGGCGCAGGCGAGGGAGTCCTCATCAGTTTTGAATCGGTGGCAGACGTGGCGCAGAAAGCCAAACTGGCCAACGCGTACGGGGCGCACGCGGTAGATATGGAGGCCGCAGCCGTAGCCCGCAGCGTCGAAGCGCACGGAATAAAATTTCTGGCATGCAAAGTGATTTCCGACACGCACGATTCACATTTGCCGCCGATCATGCATTTTGTGAACAATGGCCAGTTCAATACCGGCGGATTTATCGCGCACGTAGCGATTCGTCCCTGGCTCTGGCCCGCCGTAATAAAGTTAGCGCAGAACAGTGCGGTCGCATCCAAGGTATTAAGCGAAGCCCTGGCAAGTCCTAACCTCGGCAACGCACAGCAAGATGTGCTGCTAGGTTCGAAAACATAATATGCCCGTAGCCCGAGAACTTGCAGTCGAAGATCAAACCCATTCCATCCCTGCCACCATGCAGGCACTGGTCTATCGCGGAATCAACGACGTACGCTTGGAAACTGTTCCAATTCCAAAAATCAGCAAAGGCGAGCTGCTCGTCCGTATACACACATGTGGCATATGCGGCACGGACCTAAAAAAAATCGCAACCGGTTCCCACTCTGCGCCGCGCATCTTCGGACACGAAATCGCAGGTCGAATTGCAGCCGTCGGCCAGGGAGTGCGCAACTGGAAACCCGGAGATCGCGTCATGGTCTTCCACCACATCCCTTGCCGCCAGTGTTATTACTGTCGCCACAAAACTTTTGCTCAGTGCGAAACCTATAAAAAAGTGGGATGCACGGCCGGCTTCGAGCCCTCCGGCGGCGGATTTGCTGAATACATCCGCGTGATGGATTGGATCGCCGAGCAAGGGACCGTGCGTATTCCCGACGATGTTTCCTACGAGCAGGCAAGTTTCGTCGAGCCGGTGAACACATGTTTGAAGGGAATCGAGAACCTCAATCTCCAGCCAGCAGAGACGGTTCTCGTCATCGGCCAAGGTCCTATCGGCATCATTCTGGGGAGTTTAGCTAAACGGGCGGGGGCCACCGTGGTCACTACCGATTTATATCCCCAGAGGCTTACAATAGCTAAAGAACTTGGCCTCGACATTGGAATAAACGCTTCGCGCGAGGACGCGGTCAAAGTTGTGCGTCAAATAACCGAAGGTCGCGGTGCAGATGCGGCGATTCTGGCGGTCGGCGGAAATAAGTTGATTCGTACCGCTATGGATGCAGTCAGGCCGGGCGGCAGAGTTTTACTATTTGCTCAAACGGCTCGCGGCGACGCTACGATTGATCCTGCTGCCGTGTGTGTAGACGAAAAGACTTTACTTGGTTCTTATAGCGCTTCAGTTGATTTACAGGAAGAGTCAGTACGCTTTGTGATGGGTCAGGAAATGAATTTGGAACGTCTTATCAGTCACCGCTATCCTCTTGCTGAAAGTGTAAAAGCAGTCAACCTAGCTGCGAACCCTCAGTCGGACTCCATGAAGATTGCGATACAGCCGGGCAGTTCATGGGGAGGCAGTTTACTGTGAATGGAAAGATGACGGCCGCCGTCCTCTACGGCAAAGAAGATGTAAAGATCGAGAAAGTCCCCATCCCGCGTGTGGGTGATGGGGAAGTGTTGGTCAAAGTGCAGGTGGCCTTGACCTGTGGGACTGACTTGAAGGTCTATCAGCGCGGTTATCACGCGCGCATGATCGTGCCTCCGGCGTTATTTGGGCACGAACTGGCCGGAGTGATCGAAGAGGTCGGCTCAGGTGTTCGTGGCTTCAAAAACGGCATGCGCGTGGTGGCGCTGAATTCCGCGCCCTGCCAGATGTGCTTTTACTGCTCCAAGCACCAGGAAAATCTCTGCGAAGATCTGCTGTTCAATAACGGTGCATACGCCGAATACATTCGCATTCCGCGTCGTATTGTTGAGCAGAACATGCTTGCCATTCCGCCCAATATGAGCTACGAAGAGGCCGCCATGATTGAGCCTCTCGCCTGCGTGCTGCGCGGATTGCATGAGACCAAAGTTGAAATCGGTGACACCGTTACCATCATCGGCGGAGGCCCGATCGGCCTAATGTTTGTTCAAGTCGCCAAAGCCATCGGCTGCAAAGTGATTTCCGTAGTGAAGCGAGACGGACAAGTCACTGCCGCCAAAAACATGGGTGCGCACGAAGTCGTGCAAATCGACAAAGTTCCCAATCCAGTCGAAGCCGTGCGCATGATTTCACCGGAGAAGCGTGGCAGCGACGTAGTCATCGAAGCTGTCGGACGTCCGCAGGCCTGGGAGTGGGCGATCGACATGGTTCGCAAAGGCGGTACCGTCAACCTATTCGGTGGATGCGCCAACGGAACCAAGGTCCAACTCGACACGACTCGTCTGCATTATTCAGAAATTACTTTGAAGGCCACGTTCCATCACACGCCGGAGACAGTGCGCCGCGCGTTTGCGTTGATGGCGGAAAAGAAAATCCGTTCCACGGATTACATAACCGGCGAGGCGCCGCTTTCGCGTTTGCAACAGGTCCTTCGCCACATGCTGAATCGCACAGGCGATATTAAGACAGCTATTATTCCCGGGCACTGATTCCAGTCAGGCCAGGTTGCGAAATTCATGAGCTGAGAGAGAGTGCACTCTCACAGTATCCGTCTAAAGCCCCGTCAGGGCGACTAAAGATAGCCTAGGGCTTTTGGGCCCTGGGAGTTCGATAGCAAATGATTAAGTCCCGCAGGGACGGCAGAAAAGCGTATGTCCACACTAGCCAGCAACGTGCCAGCGTCTACCCATTCGCCGGGATGGAGCGCTCTGCCAGCGGAATACGCCATTCCCGACTCACCTCCATCGTTGGCTGAAGCCCAGACTTATTGCGAACGTCTAGCGCGTTCTCACTATGAAAATTTCTCCGTCGCCAGCTGGTTTCTGCCATCGCGGTTGCGTCAGCATTTCTACAATGTCTACGCCTACTGCCGTATCTCCGATGATCTGGGAGACGAAGTCGGCAGCCCGCAGGCGTCATTGCAACTTCTGGATCAATGGGAAGCGGAGCTGGACGCCTGTTGTCAGGGGAATCCTCGCCACCCAGTTTTTGTAGCGCTGCGCGAAACAATCGCGAAATTGGATATCCCGCGCGATCCCTTCGCGAATCTTCTGAAGGCGTTTCGCCAGGATCAAACGGTCACCCGCTATCAAACATTCGACGACCTGCTCGGCTACTGCCTGAACTCCGCGAACCCCGTCGGCCACCTCGTCCTCTATCTCTGCGGTTACCGTGACGCCGAGCGTCAAAAACTCTCCGATTTCACCTGCACGGCGCTTCAGTTGGCGAATTTCTGGCAAGACGTGAGCATTGACTACGCCAAGGGGCGAATCTATTTGCCGCTCGAGGATTTGGCGCGTTACGGCGCCAGCGAAGCCGACATCGCCAAGCGCAACAATTCTGCGGCGTTCTGTAACCTGATACGCTTCGAAGTCGAGCGTACACGCGATTGGTTCGGGCAAGGATTTCCCTTGGTCGACAAGGTTGATCGCGAGCTTGCAGTCGATCTAGAACTGTTCAGCCGCGGTGGGCTGGAAATTCTGAAAGCCATCGAGCAGCAAAGATTTGCTGTTCTCGGACGCCGCCCGGCCATCTCCAAGAGCCGCAAATTATGGCTTGTAGCCCGCGCCGCCATGGGGAAGCTGCTATGAGCACGGCCGTCCGGCACGCTCCCGATTTCTCGCCGACTGCGTCGCAGCTGGCAATCGCGTACTCGGTGTGTCGCGGCATCACGCGCGCTTCCGCCAAGAATTTTTACTATGCATTCTTAGTGTTGCCGAAATCCAAGCGCCGTGCCCTGTGTGCCGTGTATGCCTTCATGCGGCGCTGCGACGACATCGCCGACGATCCCGGTTTAAGTTTTGAAGAACGTCGGCAAAAGCTGGTTACCTGGTTGGACGCGCTGCATCGTGTTCAAACCGGACACCCCACGGACGATCCGATCCTGCTCGCCCTGACTGATGCCCAACGTCGTTTCAAAATTCCGCCTGCGCTACTGGATCAATTGGCGCAGGGGACAGCGATGGACATCGTGGAAGAGGGCTACCAGGCACAAGGCTTCCAAGTACAGTACAGGACCTTTGAGGATTTGCGAGTGTATTGCTATCGCGTAGCTTCGGTGGTGGGACTGGTCTGCATCCGCGTGTTCGGTTACCAGGACTCGAAAGCGGAAAAACTCGCAGAGCAACTGGGATTGGCGTTTCAGTTGACCAACATTATTCGTGACGTAAAAGAAGACTTGTCGATGGGTCGGGTCTATTTGCCAGACGAAGATCTGGCCAAGTTCGACATTCAGGCGACACAGTTACAGAATTCTTTTGATCCGGCCCGACTGCGGCAGGTTTTGGCAATTGAAGCTGACCGCGCCCGTGAACTCTATCTCTCTGCCGATGCTCTGCTTCCATTGATTGATGAAGACAGCCAGCCGGCGCTGTGGGTCCTTTCGACCATCTATCGCCGTCTGCTGGAAAAAATCACCCGTCTGCAATACGACGTTTTCAGCCAGAAAATCAGTCTCACGACACGCGAGAAGCTCACGATTCTGGGAAAGGGCTTTCTAAAGCGTCTGGCATAATGACCAAACCCTGGACACAAACTCCAACCGTAGCGGTCGTCGGAGGCGGCTTAGCAGGCTTGGCCACGGCCTGCGCGCTTGCCGACAGCGGGCTGCAAGTCACAGTTTTTGAGCGGCGTCCATATCTCGGCGGGCGTGCTTCTTCCTATCAGCACCCGTCGACAGGTGAGGTGGTAGACAACTGCCAGCATGTCCTGCTTGGCTGCTGTACCAACCTGATCGATTTCTATCAGCGGCTGGACGTCGAAGACAAAATCCGCTGGTTCGACAGCCTTACATTTTTAGAACCCGGTGGACGGGCTTCGGTCATCGGTGCATCATTTCTGCCGGCTCCTCTACATACCGCACCGGCATTTTTACGGGCATCTTGCCTGAACTTGGTCGATAAGCTAGCCATTGCGGGTGCGATGTCCGCTTTGGCCCCGCTTACACCCAAAGATACTGGGGAAAGTTTTCTGGCTTGGCTGCGGCGCCACGGCCAAACCGACCGTGCCATCGACCGTTTCTGGAAAACGATCTTGGTCAGCGCGCTGAATGAGGATGTAGATAGGGTATCGGTGCCATATGCAGCTCAAGTGGTGCGTGAATCGTTTCTTAAATCCGCCAATGCCGGTCGCATGGGAGTTCCCACCGTACCATTGACTGAACTTTATGGGGCTGCGGAAGGTTATGTTCGCGCACGCGATGGGGAAGTGCGTTATCGGGCCAACATTGAATCGTTTCGCGCAGAGTTTGATGGGGTGAACCTGTTGAGTCCGGACGGCGAAGCCAAGTTCGATTTCGCCGTGTTGGCTGTTCCATTCGACGTTCTGCCGCGCATGCTGCCGCAAACATCAACTGGAGACCCGCTGCGGCAGATTTTGTCACGACTTGAAAGTTCGCCTATTACCGGCGTACACCTGTGGTTTGACCGCGAGGTCACCGAACTTGAACATGCGGTCCTGCTCGATCGCACCATTCAGTGGATGTTCAACAAATCTAAGCTGCTGCTCGAACGCAGCAACGGCTATAAGTCATCGGCTGGAAGCTACATCGAACTCGTAATTAGTTCTTCGAAAACGCTGGTAGAGAAATCGCGTAGCGAAATTATCGATCTCGCATTGGCAGAAGTTCGGGAATTCTTCCCGCAAGCCCGCAGCGCGAACCTGGTGAAGTCGACAGTGATCAAGGAAGTCCACGCGACATATTCTCCGCGACCCGGAGTGGACAATTACCGTCCTCGTCCAGAGACGGTCTGGCCGCGTGTGTTTCTTGCCGGAGACTGGACTGCCACCGGTTGGCCCTCAACCATGGAAGGCGCGGTGCGTAGCGGGTATCTGGCTGCGCAGTGCGTTGCACGGGTTGCAGGGGTAAATCGTGCAGCATTCCTGGTGCCCGACCTGCCTGCGTCAGGTTTCATGAGATTGTTTGCTTAGACAAAATACTCAGAGCGACAGCAACGCCACGCCGCCAGCTACCAGTAAAGCAGCCATCCACCGCCGATGATCGACCCGTTCATGAAGAAAAACCTTGGCGGCGATTGCGTTCAGAACGAATGTGAGTGAAGCCGAAGCGGGAGCGACCAGGCTCAGATCTCCCCACGACAACCCGATCAGCAAGCTGAAGAACCCGAGAGCCAAGGCGCAAATGCCCAGCACAAAACTCGGTGTACGCAGCACCCTCCCGATCACAACCAATACGCCCCTGGTTCTCCGCAGCTCTCCTAAATCTCCCACTTGCTTCATGGCCCGTGAAAGTAACACGTCCCCAATCGTGGAAATGGCCGCAACGGCGATAATTGCACCCCAAACGTAAGCCTGGCTCATCGCTCCACCGCCGTGGGAACAGCTTCTTGCAAATTTCTTTCTCCGGCTTGTTTTGGGGGAGTCAACTCAGGACCACGCGTGACGAATCCCACGCCAGCCGTAATCAACAAAATTCCTAGCCACCGCATCGGGCTCACGTGCTCATGCAATGCAAACTTCGCAATGAGAGCCACGATCACATATCCGAACGAAGTTGCGGGAAGAACGTAGGTGAGGTCTGCCCAGGAAAGGGCTGTCATATAGGTGGCAAAAAAGCCGAGAAGAAACAAGATCCCCACCGCCACCCAGGGATTCAAAATGGAAAGTACCACCGACGGCAGGTGGGCGAGAGAAACGCTGCCCACTTGTTGCATGCCGTGGGCAAGCATCGAATCGCCAACTGATCCAAAAAAGGTGACGCCGGCCAAGACTAAATACTTACGGAGAGTCACACCTTAGGCCCCAACTGGTTGAGTCGTGGAGGTGGAATTGTCCTCTTTGCGCTTGTCTTTTACCCATTTGTTGCGGCTGGCGCGAAGCTTCATGAAGCTCTTAGCTTCTTTGTAGAGGCGTTTCCGCTCGCCGCTGTTGAATACCGCCTTGCGCAGAATGCGGTAGACGGCTTTCGGACGGAAATAGTACTCATCGTAGAAGCGATGGACGGCTTCCATGATGTCATCGGCGGGCAGTCCGGGATACTGAATCTGCGCCAACTGATGGCCGCCTTCGTCGAGCATCTTGGTTTCCGCGGTGATGAAGCCATTCTTCATGGCGTAATCCCAAAGTTCTGTGCCGGGGTAAGCGTGGGCAACGGAAACCTGAATGGTTTCGACATCCAGCTCTTTTGCGAACTTGATGGTGTTGTTGATGGTCTCGTGAGTTTCACCCGGTAAGCCGAGGATGAAATCGCCGTGAATGACCAATCCCAGTTTGTGGCAGTCCTTGGTGAATTGACGTGCACGCTCAACCGTGGCGCCCTTCTTGATGTTCTTGAGAATCTGCTGGTCTCCGGATTCATATCCAACAATCAGCAAGCGGCAGCCAGCTTCCTTCATGGCCTTCAACGTTTCGTAGTCAGTCGTGACACGCGAGGTGCAAGACCACGTCAACCCAAGTGGTTTCAATTTTTCGCACAATTCAATCGTCCGTGCCTTCTGGATGTTGAAGGTGTCGTCGTCAAAGAAAAATTCTTTGACGTATGGGAACAGTTCCTTGGCCTTGACCATCTCACGGGCGACATCATCGGTAGAGCGCTTACGCCACGGATGTCCGCTCAAAGTCTGAGGCCACAGGCAGAACGTACACTGCGCAGGGCATCCGCGCGTGCTGTACAACGAAACAAACGGATACAACAGGAACGGCACATTGTATTTCTTCACGTCCAAATCGCGCTTGTAGACTTCGGTGACATGCGGCAGGGAATCCAGGTCCTGAATTGCAGGCTGGTCCGGGGTGTGAACGATCTGGCCATCGCGCAGGAACGAAACGCCTAAAATCTCGTCGAGAGGCTTACCTTTGGCGAAGTCGGTGACTGCATAATCGAATTCCTTGCGGACGATGAAGTCAATCGCCGGACACTCACGCAATGAACGCTCCGGCAGCACGGTGACGTGCGGTCCCACGAAGGCGATCTTGATCTTCGGATTTAGTTGTTTAATGGCTGTGACCAGTCGGATATCGCCCGGGAACCCCGGAGTGCTGGTAAACAGCACCAAAAATTCGTAATCCTTGGCAATCTGGATAGTCTCTTCGCCTGAGACATGGTGTGCCGGGGCATCGAGCAGCCTCGATCCCTCCAGCATTCCCGCCGGGTAAGCGAGCCATACCGGATACCAGAACGATTCAATCTCGCGGGTTGCGGGCCAGCGCGAACTCGCGCCTCCGTCAAAGTTCTCAAAAGAGGGCGGGTTCAAAAACAGTGTCTTTAAAGGCATAAGTGGATACTCAATATTAGCATTTGATGCTGTGAATTCCGCGCCTGATCGTACATATCAAGTACATAGCACCAAGTAGTGACTAGTCTGTAGGTAACTCATAACGCACTACTTAGGAATTCCCACCCATGATTCCAGGTCGCCCGTGGCCCGCAACAGGCCGATCTTTGCCCGTTGCAGCTCGAAGTCAGCGCTTTGGAAGGCATGATAGCGCTCGTTGGCCTGCGTGCGGGCATCGTCCATGTCGTGCAGATTCGCGGTTCCTGCGTCTACGCGGACTTGTAGAGCTTCCAGGTTTGACTGGGAGATCTGGTATTCGAGACTTGCTACTTCCTGTGCCGCGGCCAGCTGTTCCACCGAGCGCTGCATTCTGAGCGTCTGATCGGAAACTTTGTCCTTGGCGGTTTTGGCATCGGCTTTGGCGTGGAGTGCGGTAGCGTCCGCGGCTTGGGCGCGAGCGTGCTGTGAAGGATTGAAAAAGGGAAAGCGAATCGAGACGCCGACGGTGGCGTTATGCCGCTGGAAGGATTTGAAGTAATCGTCGTAGTTGTTGTATTCGGCCAGCATTGCGTACTGCGCGGCGAAGTCTACCGAAGGCCACAGCGAACGATGTTCGCCTTTGGCTCTGAAGCTTTCGGCAAGCGCGTGATTTTCCGCTTGCAGCACGATGGGGCTGAATTGCACGGCTTTACTGACCAGATCGTCTTCCTGTTTGACCTCCGGCATTGCTGGAATCGAGTCGGTGACAGTTTCGATGTTGTCCGCCGACAGGCCTGTGAGCTGTGCCAGCCGGTTTCGCAAAATATCAATCGATCCATGAGCTTCAGCCGCGCGCAGGCGAACGCGCGCTACGACTAAACGCGCCTGGTTTTTCATGGCAGGACTATCAACTCCGGCGTCGACTCGCTGGTTCACCATTACTTCCATTTTTGCTGCGTCGGCTTGTTCCTGCTCCAGATGACTGAGAGTCTGCTCCCAATGA
>Ga0068869_100001087_pt1 | contig 15859 bp, 16 predicted proteins | sample KBSMisM52_FD_64676 | JGI IMG/M metagenome (GOLD analysis project Ga0068869, IMG submission 64676) | Miscanthus rhizosphere microbial communities from Kellogg Biological Station, Michigan, USA - KBS Miscanthus M5-2 | ecosystem: Host-associated > Plants > Roots > Rhizosphere > Soil ... | reverse complement strand
TTCCAGTTATATTTTTCTGCTGCTGTTTTGAGGAGATCAAAGCCCTGAGCGTACGTTAGAAGGATTGATATGTGCAGAGCGTTTTCAAGAATCTTGTGAAAGTCTGTAACTGAATGTGTTTTTTGATGAGGTGCCATAAAGGAGAAATTTTCACTGATGGTTTCTCTTTCTTTGTTTCTTGCAGAAATGGCGCGGGCAAAAACGGCTTCAGCGATGTTTGGTATGGCTATGCCTAAATCCAACGCTTCCTGGACGGTCCAGGTGCCTGTGCCTTTTTGTTCGGCGGTGTCTAGAATCCTGTCGATGAGATAGGTTTTAGATCTGGTTTCAACGTCGTCTACTTTGCGGAGAATTGGTGGAACGATGCTGAATAAAAATGAGTTTAGTTTTCCTTTGTTCCATTTTTCAAAAATTTTTGCGATTTCGGGGGCGGGTTGGGGTGGCCAAATTTGGAGCAGATTGTAGGCCTCAGCGATCAGCTGCATAATGCCATACTCAATGCCGTTGTGTACCATTTTTACGTAATGGCCGGCGGCATCTGTGCCAATGTGTGTGACACATGGTTTGCCTTTGAAATCTTTGGCGGCAATTTTTTCTAAATACGGTTTGAGAGCTTTCCAGGATTCAGGGCTTCCGCCTGGCATGAGGCTGGGTCCTTTGAGAGCGCCTTCTTCACCTCCGGAAATTCCGCAGCCCATAAAATGGATGCCGATTTTCCCCAGATTTTTTTCACGCATGTAGGTGTCGTGGAACTGTGAGTTGCCACCATCAATAATAATGTCGCCTCTTTTGAGAGAGGGGACTAACTGTTGAATAACAGCGTCTACGGCTTCACCAGCTTGGACCATAAGAATAATTTTGCGCGGGTGTTCCAGGCTTTGAACAAAACCTTCGATATCGTAGCAGCCTTCGATGTATTCGTTGCCGTGATTGCTTATAAACTGTTCTGTACGTTCTTTGGTGCGGTTATAGACGGCTACTTGAACTTTATGATTGGCAAAGTTGCGGGCAAGGTTAGATCCCATTGCAGCTAACCCGATGATGCCAATTTGAGCACTTGTTTTCATGATTAGTACTGATATTTTTTAAAGAAGAATTTTTTGGCGATTTCGGCACTGATAAAGTAACAGGCAATGATGCCAAGAACAAAAAGAATAATGTTGGTTGGAAGTATTGTGAGTTCGAATAAACTGCCCAGAGGCGTTAATACCAGCACAAACAGTAGCGCAGCAACGGCCAAGGAAATACTTAAGAGGACTGTACCAGGTTTGCTCATGAAGAACATTTTGCGGGTGCGAATGGAGAATGTCACCAGTACTTCGGAAAGCGCGGATTCAAAGAACCATGCTGTACGGAATAAGGTTGGTTCGGCTTTGAAGATGAACAGTAATGTGAGGATGAGTGTCATGTCGAAAATCGTACTGAGTAAGCCAAAAAAGATCATGAAGTGTCTGATCATGGCGATATCCAGTTTTTTTGGTTTCTTCAACTGATCTTCATCAATGTTGTCTGTGGCAATTGCAACCATTGGTGTGTCAGTTATCAGGTTGTTTAACAAAATCTGAGCCGGCAGTAAAGGTATGAATTTTAAAAACAAAGAAGAGCCTGCCACGGTGAACATGTTGCCATAGTTGGCGCTGACGGTGTTGAGAATGTATTTGGTGATGTTGGTGAATATTTTGCGGCCTTCGATAATTCCTTCCACGACTACATTGAGACTTTTTTGCATGAGAATAATGTCTGCGGCCTCTTTGGCGATGTCTGTGGCGGTGTTTACGGAAATACCCACGTCGGCGATCTTAATAGCCGGCGCGTCGTTAATACCGTCACCCATGAAGGCCACGGTGCGCGTTGGACCGCTGTTGAGAATTTTAACGAGACGGTATTTGTGTTCAGGGCTAACGCGGGAAAATACGTTATATTTTTCGGCAGCTTCGGCGAAACTTTTATCATTCAGTTTATCCAGATCGTCTCCGGTGAGAATTTTGCCTCCTTTAATTTGAAGACCTACTTTTTTACAGATAGCTTCGGTGACCAGAGGGTCGTCGCCGCTTAATACCTTAATGTCTACGCCCAGCACTTTCATTTTTTCCAGGGCAACTTTAGCGGATTTGCGCGGCGGATCCAGGAAGATCAAAAAGCCGACGAGCGTGAGGACGGTTTCATCTTTCTTATTGGATTTATCACCTTTCAGTTCTTTGGTGGCAAGGCAGATAGTTGTGTAACCCTGCAAACGGTACTTATCCGTGGTCTTTTTAAATAAGCTGAAGTTGGCTTTGTTGAATGGAACAACTTTGCCTTTGAGGACGATTTTGTCACAAACAGACTCCAGTGATTCCAAACCACCTTTCACAACCAGGGTACGTTTTTTATCAGGACCGCTGACCAGAACACTCATGCGGCGGCGTTCGAAATCGAACTCGTTGTTGTCGATAATTTTGTATTTTTTGAAATCGGCCATGACTTTCTTTTTGTCGGGAGTTTCCCAGATGGCACGGTCGATCATGTTTCCTTCAACCTTTTTTTTGCCCACAATGGCGCTGTTACAAAGCATGCCATAAACAAGAAGCTGGCTGTCCTTTTCTTCATTGGAGTTAATGTAGTTTTCCAGGGAAAGTTTTCCTTCTGTGAGTGTTCCGGTTTTATCCGTGCAGAGTACATCCATGTTGCCCAGATCCTCGATGGAAGAAAGTTTTTTGATGATGACTTTGGTCTTGGCCAGATTCTGGGCACCTTTGGAGAGACTGATAGTAATGATAACCGGTAGAGCTTCAGGTGTAATACCCACAGCCAGAGCCAATGCAAAGAGGAATGAGTCAAAGAGCCCATGCTGCAAAAAGGCGTTGATACCAAAGATAACGATGGTCATGACAATAATGATCTTGAGCAGAAAGCGGCTGAAGCTGCTGATGCTTTTTTCAAAGTCGGAAATGGTTTCGGCGCTTTTTAAATAGGACGCTGTTTTGCCGAAGTAGGTTTTTTCGCCGGTATTAATGACCACACCGTAACCGTCACCACTCATGACGTGTGTGCCCATGAAGGCAATGTTTTTCAGGTATTGCGGGAGAGTACGCTCAGTGGGTGTGATGTTCGTGGTTTTCATCACAGGGACAGATTCACCGGTGAGGGAAGACTCATCAATAGTCATTTCATCCTGATGTAAGATGCGGATGTCCGCCGGAATAATATCGCCGATGCTCAGGTATACAATGTCGCCGCGGACAATATATTTGGCGTCGATCTCAACTTTTTTGCTGTCACGGAGTACTTTAGCTTTGCGGGAGATGAGTTTACTTAAAGCCCGAACCGTCTTTTCTGCTCCAAACTCCTGAACAAATCCCATCACTGCATTGAAGATTACGATGCCGATAATAATAATGGCATCTGTTTGTTCACCAAGAAAAAAGGAAATAATACTGGCCACAATCAGCACTAACACCAGAGGATTGAGAAACTGTTCCAGTAAGATAACGTATGCAGGTTTTTGGCCTTTTCTGGCAATTTCATTGAGTCCTTCCTCCGCGAGTTTTTCTTTTGCTTTTGCACTTGAAAGACCTTTGGTTATTGAAGTGTCAAAATTTTTCAATAACTCTTCCGGTTCTTGAGCCCATGGGTGGGTGGGTTGAGGCAGTTTTTTTGCCATAATGTTTTGGAAGTAAATTTATTTTTTAGGATATTTTGAAGCTGCGCTTCAGAGTTTATTGTATTTTACTCTGAACGCTAAGGTTTATCAAAAGAAGCCGGATTTTGTTTAGGTTAGAATTTCGTTGACGAGTTCATTCACGCCAATCCCTTTTTCGGCAGAGAAGAGGATGATTCTGTGGGCTCCGACTTTGTTTTGCAGTTTGATGAGACTGTTTTTGCGTTCGGATGGTTTTACTTTGTCGATCTTATTCATGACGATGACGATGTTTTTCCCTTTTTCTTCCAGGCCTTGAAGTGCTTCCCAGTCGCTGGCGGTCAGGCCCACAAGGGCGTCGATAATGAGCACAACTTTTTTTTGCTTGTACGGAGAGTCGATTAGATACCAGAAAATCAGATCCTGAATTTTTTCACGGCGGTCGCGGGAGGTTTTGGTGAAGCCGTATCCTGGTAGATCCAGTAGGTAGACCTTCTTATTAATGAGGTAGAGATTGATTTCCTGGGTATGGCCTGGGAAGGAGCTGGTCTTGGCCAGGCCCTTTTTGCCTACCAGTGTGTTGATGGTGCTGGACTTGCCCACGTTGGAACGGCCAATAAAGGCGACCTGTGGCTTTCGCTCTTCCAGAAGCCGATCTTCCTCAACTATACCTTTGATAAATACTGCTGATGTAATCTTCATAGAGGCGTATCATAGCGGAAAAACCTCAAAGTAGCGAGCTGTTTTTTAGGGTGACTTGTGAGTTATTTTTGGTAGTTTCTTTTTATATAGTTCAATTTTTTGAGAGACGGTCATTTTTGCGTACCGGGGTGAAGGTGATGGGAGACAATCGGTATTTTTAATATCAGGGAAACATTTTTTGAAATGCTTTTCTACAAACTTACTGGTGAAAAGGATATTTTTAATGTTGTGCTTTTTGAATATGGATTCCAGATTTTTTTTGTTGTATTCAATGATCTCCAGATTTTCATCCAGATTTGTATTTTTTGTTCTTTTCACTTTCAACAAAATATCGGTAATGCCTATTCCTGCTTCGGAAAAAAGTGTGATTCGTTCGGCCTTTGTATTGAGGGGAATACCATAAACTCCTGATAGAATGGTCCAGAACTGATTTCTTTTGGAGCCGTAATACCAATGGGTTTCGTCTAAGAGAATTTGTGTTTGTTCACGACCGGGAAAACTTCCGATAATGAGTGTCTGGATATTATCGGGTATGAATGGCTCAAAAGGATGAGTTTCGATGAGGGGTATGGATTTATTCTTTGTCTGCATTTGAAGTTTTATGGCTGCTTGTGAAGCAGTATAATGCATTTAGATTATTTAATTTACCTCGTTATGCGTAAATTTCTTTGTACTTTTAGCTTAGTGTTGCTGTTTGCGGGCATAGCCCAGGCCGGAACTTTTGATGCGCGTGAAGCGCCGCAGGGCAGTACGATTGAGATTTTGATCCCCAAACTGGATCTTACGAATGTTGGAGGATCTGTTGATGGTGAGGCGGTGCGTTTTTATCCGGTTTCTCAAGAGCCGGCATTTGATGAGTCTATTACGCGTGCTGAGTTTTTGAAACTGATGTTTGTGAATCACGATTTTGGTGATGTGGATGTTTCAAAAGTGAAAGATTTTCCGGATGTATCTTCCGCTGATCCTTATTACGACGTTATTCAAAAAGCTGAAGCTCTGGATATTATTAATGGTTATGAGGATGGCAAGTTCCGGCCATATACATCTATTACTCGAGGACAGATTGCTAAAATTTTGGTGAAAGCTTTTGATCCGCCTGAGGTTTTGGAAAAAGCTCCGAGTTTTCCGGATGTTCCTGTTGGTCATGTGTTTTATGACTCAATCAATCAGGCAATTCGTGCGAAAATATTTCAAGGGTATGCGGATGGTTACATGCGACCGGATCGGGATATAAATTTCTCAGAAGCTGAGACCGTTATTAAACGTGCAGCGCAGTTGGAGGAATTTACATCACTTGGCAATCGTGACTATTATCGCGGGTATGTTGGCATCCATCGCTTGAGCCCATTGAAGACCAAAGATCTGCTTTTACTTCTTTCAAGGGGTAATGAAACCGAGCCGCAAACGATTCATTTAAATGTTGTGAAAAAGGATTTCCCGACGGTCTCTTTTTCTCTGGCCAAGGATAAAAATGATCTTTTTGGGAAGGAACAACAGGATGATACCTGGACGAAAATTGATGCAGCAAAAGCAAGTCCGGTTGAGGAACAGCTGTGGGAGGGTCCTTTTGTCATGCCAACTCAAGGTGAGTTAACTTTAGGCTTTGGCGATAAACTTTATATTAATGGTGTGTATTCGGGATCGCATTTCGGTCTTGATTTGGCCAATGATGAAGGTACCAAAGTGTATGCTCCGAATAACGGAAAAGTTACATTGGCTGATTGGACCACCTCTTACGGCAACACCATTGTTATAGATCATGGACAAAATATTTTTACTATGTACCTGCATTTGTCAGCACTTAAAGTTCAGGCAGGCCAAATGGTACAAAAAGGCGACTTAATCGGTTTGATGGGTTCTACGGGACTTGCTACCGGGTCACATCTCCACTACACACAGTTTGTTGGTGGGATTGTGGTGGATCCGCAGGAATGGTTGGATGGGAAGTTTGCTGATAGCACGGGTGTTCCAATCATTACAAATATTCCAGATCCATCTACATCGGGTTTTTAAATATAAAGAAAGACGCCGGCAGTATGTACTGCGCGGCATCGTTCTCATCGTTGCCTGCAGGAGCCATGAGCTCAACCGCGGCGACGGAAGGGGACTTGGTCGGAACGTCTAAAGGAACAGCGACGGCTTTTACAAGCTGTCCTTCGTCTACGCGCTGAAACGCTGCGGTGAACCAGAGGGGATCACGGGGATCGGGTTCTCCCATCCAAATGGGAAGATATACTTCTATCAGTTCGCCAGTGAGATGAGGGCTGAAAATGGCCCGTGGCCGCATGCTCTTCTCAATAACCGTTTTCCCGTCGATCTCCGGCGTAAGGTGGTCGAGTTCCATTGACGAGATCTCAACCACTCGAAGGACGTGTTTGAATTCATCCTTCTGGATCCTTATAAAACGTGCGGCGACAACAATTTCGCCGATCATGAACCGAGGATGTGTCTCGGCGGTCCTAAGCCACTCATCGTGATCCGTGGGGATCCAACCGAAAATGTTGAGCTCAGTGTTGAGATTCTGGAGAGCCTCCTGTGTTCCAGGCGTGTGTTCCATTATGAAATTTTCCTTCCGTAGTGTCGATGAGCAGAGTCCATGAAAATGAGAGCCGAAAAGTTCGCTTCCACCTAAGCAAAGACAAGACGGCAATTTAAGGTAGTGATGATGTTTTGTCAATAAATCTTGTCATTGTGGGATCTGATTTGTTTTGTTCTCCAGAAGCCATGTTTGGACTTCTTAATTTTCTTTTATTTTTTCATTGACCCTAACGTTACGTCATAGATTATGGTATACTCGAAGGTGAGGTCGACGCCTTATCCAAAGAATACTTATCTATGTCATATTCAGTACAACAACTCGCAAACTTAGCCGGTGTGAGCGTCCGGACGCTTCACTACTATGATCAGATCGGGCTTTTAAAACCCTCGACTGTGAAAAGTAACGGCTATCGGTATTATTCCGAGAAGGAGTTATTGAAACTTCAGCAGATACTATTCTTTCGCGAGCTGGAATTTTCTCTGGAAGATATTAAAAAAATCATGTCATCGCCAAGCTTTGATATGAAGGAAGCGCTTCTTGACCAGAGAGAACTGATTGAGCTCCGCAAAAAACGTCTGAGTCGATTGGTGAAAACCATTGATAAGACACTCTTAAAACTTAACCATAAAATTACCATGCAAGACGACGAATTATACGGCAACTTCTCTAAGGAGGAGATGGATAAATATACTGAAGAGGCCCGCCAGAAATGGGGCAACACTGAGGCCTTCAAACAGTCCCAGGAACGTGTGAAGAAAATGGGCAAAGAGGGTTTGAAGAAAGTTATGGAGGAAGGTAAAAAGCTTACTTTGGAACTTGCTGACGCTTTAAAGGCCGGCGAAGATCCAAAGAGCGATAAAGTACAAAAACTTATTGCCCGACACTATGATGGCTTGCGAGCCTTCTATGAACCAAACTTTGAAATGTACCGCGGCCTGGCAGAAATGTATGTGGCAGATCCACGCTTCAAAGCCAACTATGAAAAAGTTGCGGTTGGGCTGGCTGAATATCTGCGTGACGGAATGATCTACTACGCGGACACCAATGAGAAGAAATAGTTGTAACTAAAAAGGGCCATCGTTTATGCGGGGCCCTTTTTGTTTTTTAGTGCTGTTTGGAGGTTTTAGGCTTCTTGTGAATCTCTTATTTGCATCAGTATTTTTCCCAAATTATTTTGGCCTGTGCCGTCTTTGCCGCAACCCCAAAAGTAATCAAAAGGGGAGTTTTCGATGAGTTCAGCATCGCCCGTGCTCATAAGCAATTCCATTAATTCGGAATGTGTGGTGAACTTTTTGGTGACAGCTCTTCGCATGATTTCTAGTCTAACCTCATCCCAGTCGGGTTTGATCAGATATTTTTGGGATTTGCCAAGTTCAGCAGCCTTTTTGGGATTCTCAACTTTTCTGATGAGTTCGGCGTAATCGCTATCAATAAATTTTTGTGATTGATAGAAATGTTCGACGGTCGGGTACCAGATACCGTCCATCTCTATGCCAAAAGGTGCGAAGTTGGAAAACTCGCCGTACTTTTGGTCTTGTGAATAAAAATAGATTTTTTCCAAGTTGTTTGATTAATTTGCCTCTACGTATTTTTTGAAATTTTCCAAAATAGCCTGCCAGCCTCCACGCTGCATCTCTTCCGGATTTTCATTCTCTTTTTCAAATACTGAAGTGACTTTCACTTTGTCGTCCGCCTGTTTTTGAAAGAGAGTCCAAACTTTTCTTTTGCCGTCCCCGTCCATGGTGTAGCCAATTGATAAATTTGGCTCAACTTCCGTATAAGTGCCGCTCAAATCAAAGCCCGCGCTGCCATCTTTGGCTTCCATTCGGGTTGTAAATTTTCCGCCTACTTTTAAATCGTTTTCAGCACGTGGTGCCTGCCAGTCGTCGGAAGCAAAAGCCCACTTTGTGATGTGTTCAGGCTCATTCCAGTATTTCCAGACTTTATCGATTGGAGCATTGATTACAGTTTGGACTGTGAGCATATTTTCACTTTCAGCAAGATCTTTGAGTTTTTTAAGTGCATTTGGCCACATATCGGTGAACATTTTTTCGAACTCATCCGGCACACCAAGAGCGTCAACTTTTACTTCTGTCATGCCGTCTTTTTCTGTGAATGTGTAGTTTTCATGTGCATTCTCCCATTTTTTTGATGATTCAGCACCGTCTTTCAGCTCTCCAAGATGTTTAATAGAAACAAATTCATAGGGTTTATTCTCTTCGATTTCTGAGAACATACCTTGACCATCCGGTCCTAAAAATTTGATTTTGGAACCTTTATCCCAGCTGCCTTCAAATGTTGAGCCGGCTCCAAATTCTGATGTCCAGATTTCGTATGTACCATGTGAAAGCATGATGTCCCAGACTTTTTTCTTGTCTGCTTTCATACTGAATTCAAAATGAAGATCTTTCATAAGATGTAATTAATGAATATGTAGATAATTGTAGCGATAATTTTCTTATTCGTTAACCCAATTAATATATGGTATAATTATATTATTGTAATCTTTTAAAATAAATACTTATGGCAGACGAAAGAAAAGTTATTGAAGAGTTTTCCGTGAAAGATTTGGAGGATAACTCCTCTTTAAAGATCATGGTCGAAAGTTGTACAGAAATCGGAAATAACGCAAAACCGGGTATTCAAATTCATTACCTTGGACAGATCGTGACGTTTGAACCAAATATTGTTGAACAATGGGCTTACAAAGCAAAGAAAGCAAATCTCACTGAAATGCTTTTAGAGGATAAATCCTGGATGGTACATGAAGATCAGTATATTAAAGTTTACCTGGTTCTCGGCACGCCAATGAAAGCTAAGGTTGAGGTAAAAACCCGCAGCTCAGAAGTTGTGACGAAGACCTACGATCTGCCGATGCAGTTTTAAATTGATTACTCCTTTCCGGGAAAATCGAAGAAATGCTCTTCTGCCTCATCGGTGAGGAATACGATGCGGCGAGTATGTTCATCTGTTGTGATGAACATACTGGTGTGACTTGCTGAAGCTGGAGCGGTAAAGAAATACTTTTTACCCTCTTCTTTTTCAAAAAATTTGTCCCAGTAATCCTGGGTCCAGCCGCTGTTGGGTGTGGCGTATTTAAAGTAGAGAGTTTTAAACTCTTCTTTAGTGACCTCTTTCTCTTGGTTTGGATCTTCCAAGTTTATTTTGTTAGAAACTCAATAGCCTTTTGATACTTTTTCACTCGTTCCCGATCTGTATCGGTCGGATTTGGAATTCGGTCCAGATTGGAATTATCTTTCATGTCAGCCAGCTTTACCGGAATGGCTAGAGGATTCATTTTTACCCTTCGAATGAAATCATCATATTCTTCGTTCTCCTGTTTTGTTAAGGCGCGAACGGCGTTAATAACTTCTGTAGAAAATCCCTCTTTGGCCAGATCTTCAAATGTATAGTGGCTGTCTTCAACAACATCGTGAAGAACAGCGATGGTTTGGAGATCCATAGTTGGCATCTGTACCATGAGACGGATGGGGTGGAGCACGTATGAGTTCCCGCCTTTATCCACCTGGCCTTCATGAGCTTTGAGCGCGATCTGGATGGCTTTTTCGAGTTGGTTCATCATTTGGGTTTTTGCATTAAGGTGAGTAGTTTAGTTGTGCTGTTCCAGTTGCGGATAGTCATGTTTTTATAAATTGGGAGTGAGACGACTTTAGATAAATAACTTTTACCTGCCAAGCTGATGAGTCGTGAAAAGTAGAGGACTCCATCGCCAGCGTGGGCTGTATCAACGCCTTCACGTAAGACGATATCTTTGATGGCATCTTTTGCGGTGAGAGGTTCTTTGAGAAAAATGACATCGTAACGGTATTTGTCAGGTGCTGAACCAAATTTTGGCGGAGCTTTTTTTACGACTTTTTCCAGATGTTTATCGGTAATCAGAACAATTTTTGATTTGTAATTAAATCTTTTGGAAAGACATTCTTCTATGGCCTTTTCAAGTTTAGCTTGGGACTTCTCCTGTGCAGTGAACACCACATTCCCGCTTTGGATGAAAGTTGTGACATCAGAAAACCCCATACTTTCAAAGCAGGCTTTCAGGTCCACCATTTTGATGATGTTGTTTCCGCCTACGTTGATGCCGCGAAGGAGGGCGAGGTATTTGATTCCATTCATATGGATATCTTAATTCATTGTAATTCTTTTCCACAAGGCGTCGAATTTGTCAGCGAGTTCCATATATTCATTGCTCCAACCATTAGAAATGGCGATTTCCTGGTAGGTGCAGGTGGGAAGAAATTCAACATGAATTTTTTTGAGAGTGGCAATATCACAGGATTCGAGTTTTTGAATGTCGGCATTCAATTCAGCGAGAAATTCATTGTGATCAACAAAACCGGCCCACAGAAAATCTGTTTCCGGATAAATTTTAGATCTTATTTGCCTTAAAATACCGGCGACTTCCTGGAACTCCTGATAATAGGGTTGTTCACTTTTTTCCATAATCAGTTTGTTTCGGATTTCCTCTGGTATTTATAAACACGCCTTCTCAATCGCCTCCGCATCAATTCCTGCAACGTGATACAGTTGCTCGGCTTTTCCGCTGAGTTGGTACTCAGCCACACCAATCATGGTGAACTTGTCCAAAGAGATAGACTGCATTTGTAACTGACGAGCCAACTGGCCGCCGAGGCCTGATAGCGTGTTGTGGTCTTCCACGGTAATCAGTTTCTTGGTTTTCTTGATTGAGTTCATCAGAGTGTCGTCGAACTTTTTGATGCTGGTGACGGCGATGATTTCTACACTGAGTTCCGGTTTGGATTTCTTGAGGTTTTCGCGGGCTTTAATCGCTTCCGGGATCATTGCTCCCGTGGCTGCTATCGTGATGTCTTTCCCCTCTGTAATCAGATCGCATTTGCCATATTCGTACACGTAGTTTTCGTCGTAGAAAGGGGTGCCGTCCTCTTTGAGGATGACTGGGTATTTGTGGCGGCCCATTCTTACGTAGAAGTTCCCCCAGTGGGATGCTATGTAGCGGATGATGCGGTCGCATTGATTCGGGTCGGCGGGTTCGATGATGTTGGTGTTGAACATGCCGAGGAAGCTGCCGGCGTCGTCGATGGCTTGGTGAGTCGGGCCGTCTTCACCTACAGAGAGTCCGCAGTGTGTAGCAACCATTTTTACGTTGGTGCGGTTGATGTCATTTACGCGGGCCTGGTCTTTGGCGCGGGAGCTCATGAAGGCACCGAAGGTTGAACAAAATGGTACGAAACCTCGAAGACTTAAACCTCCAGAAACAGAGATCATGTTTTGTTCGGCGATACCGACTTCGATGTGGCGGTGATCATATTTTGCAGCCAGAAATTTTGTCATTACGGAGCCGCGAAGGTCTGCTGTGAGAGCTAAAACGCCTGGGTTTAATTCTGCTAAATCAAGCAGAGCCTGACCATAGGCTGAACGGGAATCGGTGAGAGTTTCTGTGGTGTAGACTCTTGGTGTGCCGGTTTGGATGTTGTCGAGTTTTTTGAGATTTGGAATGAATTCGGTTTCTTGAGGTTTCCAGATAATGCCTTTTTTGAACTCTAGAATGCGAGCAGTTTCTTCCGGTGTGAGCGTGAGTTCTTCTAAAGCGAGAGATTCATCTGCCTGTTCAGGTTTAGGCGCGTTGCCGTGCCAGGTGGCTTTTTTGCTGACGCCTTCCGGCTCCATGAGCTGAACTCCTTTACCCATGATGGTGTGGCCGATGATAACCACCGGTTTGTCTTTTACCTGATACGCCTGTCCGAGTACGGTCCACATGTTTTGGAAATCATGACCGTCAGCTTCCAGGACCTCCCAGTGGCCGCCCTTGAAAATGTTGATCAGATCGATTGGCATGATTTCGTCCAGACTGGCTGTGAGTTGGACTTTGTTGTAGTCAATAAAGAGAATGTAGTTGTTGAGTTTGTATTTGTTGGCGAGGAGCATGGCTTCGTACACCTGACCTTCTTGTGCTTCGCCGTCACCCATAATGCCGAAAACTTTTCGCTCGGTGTTTTTGAGTTTTTCAGCGAGCGCAAAAGAGCCTGCTACGGAGACGCCGATGCCGAGTGGGCCGGTGCCGTAGGTTATGCCTTTGACATGTCGTGTAACGTGACCTTCGTAAATACTGCCGATTTTGCGGAAGGTTTTGATGGCTTCATCTTTGGGGATGTAGTCCATTTCGGCCAGGATGCTATAAACTCCTGGGGAGATATGACCGTTGGAAACAACGACATCTTCGCCGGTTTTACTGATGATGTTGGCGTAGAGTAGTGTGAGATAATCTATTGAAGAGAGAGAGCCGCCCGGGTGGCCGCTTTGCGAATTTTTGACCATCTCCACAATTGAACGGCGACAAGATTTGGCAATTGCCTTGAGTGTTTCAATCTGTTCGGGAGTAAGGGGCGTGCCGGGTGTGAGGAGATCGGTCATGGGTTAGGCTTGGTGGTTAATTAAAAGTTCTTTTGTGATAATTTTGGAACGCTCCACGCCCGGTTGATCAAAAGCGTTGATGCCGTACATTTCGCCAAGGAAAGCGGTTGCGCCTTCAAAGAGGAGGAAGAGTTGGCCCAAATAGTTTTCGTCGATGTGATTGATTTCGATGGTGATGTTGGATCGTTTGTTTTCTGTGAATGCGCGGGCGGTTCCTTCGAGTTCAGTGTGGAGGAGTTTGGTGAAGGAGACATTTTTCAGGAAGTCGGTGGTTGGGTTTTCTAAGATCCATGGGATGGCTACGTCCTGGCCAAAATCTTCAACCTTGAGGAAGATGATCAGTTTATCGTATGGACCTTCGTTGTAGAGTTGGGTTTGGGAATGTTGGTCTGTGGCACCCAAAGCGTTTACCGGCGTGATGCCGGTGTTTACGGTTTCCTTTTTGTCGTTCAAAGTTTTGCCAATGCTTTCAGCAAGGAGCTGTTTGTACCAGTCGGCAAAGCGGATGAGTTTTTGGGCGTAAGGCATAAGAACGTGGATGTGCTGGCCTTTCTGCGCCAGCAGATATTGGATCACCGCTAGCTGGAAAGGGAGGTTTTTGCCTGGGTCTGTTGAAAGAAAAAGGTCGCGCATCATGCGGGCGCCGCCGATGAGTTCTTCAATGTTGATGCCGATCAAAGCCGCTGGGAGTAAGCCTACCGCGGTGAGCACAGAAAAGCGCCCGCCCACATTTGGCGGAACATCAAAGCAGGGGATTTGCTCCGCATTGGCAATCTGTCTGAGCAAACCTTTTTCAGGATCGGTAATAAACACAAAATGGTCTTTGGCATTCAGATGCATTTTATCGATTTGATCACGGAAATAACTGTACTGAGCCAGTGTTTCCGGTGTGGTACCGGACTTTGTGACCACCATGAATAAAGTTTCCGGCAGACTGATGACATCGTTTATTTCGTGAATCAGCACCGGATCAATATTATCCAGCACATGCAGTTTTGGACTTTCAGTTACATGTTTTTCATTTTCAAAAAGATGTTTGAGACTTTGCTGCAAACATATGGTGCCGAGTGACGAACCACCAATAGCCAGCACAACAATATCGCGATATTTCCCCTTCACCTTTTGCGCAAAATCTTTAATGCGAACCAGCTCGTCCATGTGGTCGATCACTGTATAAAAACCTTGTTCGCGCGTTTTGAAATTTTCCAGCCAGCCGCTTAAATTACTGTTGAGAGACGTGAGCTCCTGATCCGTAAGCCCGTGTTCAGATCCGATTATTGTGAGATTCGATGCGTCGAGGGTGATCATGAGCGGGCTCAAGTGGATTAAAAATTACTGGAGGGATTTTACTTTCTCCCAGTCAGCCAGGAAGGCGGCAATGCCTTTATCAGTGAGCGGGTGTTTTACAAGTTTTTCCAAAATTTCCGGTGGCATAGTGGCAATATCTGCACCAAGACGTGCTGAATCAATCACATGACGCGGGTGGCGGATACTTGCAGCGAGCACTTTGGTTTTAATATCAAAGTTTCTGAAAATCTCGACGATCTCGGCAATCAAAGCCATACCGTCTTCAGAAATATCGTCCAGTCGGCCAACAAAAGGGCTGATCAAAGTTGCACCGGCTTTTGCCGCGAGCAAAGCCTGACCCGAAGAGAAAACCAGAGTTACATTTGTGCGAATGCCTTCGCTTGTAAGCACTTTGCAGGCAGCCAGACCCTCAGCTGTCATTGGAAGTTTTACATAGACGTTTTTGTGCCATTTGGCATACGTGCGGCCTTCTTTTAGCATGCCTTCTGTATCTGTGGCAACAACTTCGGAACTGATCGGACCGTCTACTACTTCAGCAATCTCTTTAATACGTTTTTCCAGAGAAACACCTTCTTTGGCAATAAGTGAAGGGTTGGTAGTTACACCATCAACAACACCCCAGGAAACAAACTTTTTAATCGATTCAACGTTGGCGGTATCCAGGAAAAACTGCATAGAATTAGAGATAGAGAATGTATTTTTTCGGTGGTACTATACTGGTGTTATTTTTCCTATGCAATCAAAATCATGAAAAAAATATTTGGGCTTTTACTGGTTGTGCTTGTGGTTTCTTTGGTGCTGGTCGCTATCGTTTTTGGAGGCCCGAAACTACTGCCTTTACTTATGAATAAACCTATCCAGCCGCAAACTCAGCAGCCGGAGATTACAACGCAAGAGACAGAAATATCCACTCAGGAGTCCCAACAGATGGATCCTGCGGTTTTTGAGAAGCAGGAGGAGAATAAAGGTCGTTTGACCCAGGCTTGTCTTACTGGCAAAGACTGCATTCAGTCTATTGATAATCCAAAATTTGTTTCAGCCAAACAGGCGGCCAAGTTTTTGAAAGATGACGATATGGTTATCGGCATGGAATTTGTAGGTTGGGAGAAAGAGGACGATCCGGTGAAAGCTTATCCGATAAAGATCATGAATTATCATGAGGTGGTGAACGATTTTTTGAATGAAACCCCTGTTGCAATTACGTATTGTCCTCTCTGTAACAGTGCGGCTGCATATGAAAGAACGCTTGATGGTGCTGTGACCTTATTTGGAGTTTCAGG
>Ga0068869_100001084_pt1 | contig 15870 bp, 9 predicted proteins | sample KBSMisM52_FD_64676 | JGI IMG/M metagenome (GOLD analysis project Ga0068869, IMG submission 64676) | Miscanthus rhizosphere microbial communities from Kellogg Biological Station, Michigan, USA - KBS Miscanthus M5-2 | ecosystem: Host-associated > Plants > Roots > Rhizosphere > Soil ... | reverse complement strand
CCAAAGCGGTGAAGCGGGGTCCCCGGCCGGGCAGCCCGGCTGGGGTGCTTGCCAGGTCACCGCACTCCAAAGAGTTGACAGCTCTGATATAACAGTCGGGCATTATGAACCGCAACAGATGACCACTCAAGCCAACTTCTCTCTCGGAATTTATGATCGCCGGACGATTCTATGGTCGTGGCTCTTCCCGCTCAGCTATTTGATTCATATCGCTGAAGAATATTGGGGTGGTGAAGGTTATCCGGCATACCTGCTCCGGCTCAGAGGCGTGCACATGTCGACAGCACGGTTTCTCGCAGCTCAGAGCGTGGGGCTTATTCTGGTAACAATAGGAGTGATTCTCGCGAGACAACTCAAGTTTCTGCCAATGATGTTAGTCATTTTGGGAGCCCTGGTGGCGGGCAATGCCCTCACCCACACAGTCACGGCGCTCAGCATTTTCGAATACGGGCCGGGCCTGCTTTCATCGATCTTCGTCTGGGGACCACTCGGAATAGCGACGATCATCCGTTACAAAAGCGCCATCGACGATCAGCGGCAGTACTGGATCGCGATTGCAATTGGCATCGGTATCAACGTCGTCGTAGGAATTCTGGCAATGCGCGGAGGGAGAGTTGTGTGAGGGCACAGCCATCAGTAGACAGCAATCAGCAAATGGCAAACAGCAAGACCGTCGCTGAACGGTCTTGCTGCTTGTGACTGACTGCTGATTGCTGATTGCTGTGCTCTTTAGAAGCCGTTGCTTGCGCCCTTGAACCCGTGCATCGCCTGCTTGAGTCCCCAACTAATCACGCGCATGTTGTCGTAGCAATAACCCAGAATGTAGTTGCAGGTTGAGAGACAGTGTTTCGTGCATTCAACTTTCATCTCGTCCAACTGCTTCACGTCAAACTTGTCGTTGCCTACCGTTCCCCAGTCGTGCGTTGCTGAATACATCGGGAAACAGGGCGCCAGCGAACCGTCAGTGCGAATGATCAGCGAATTCTGTCCCGCGCGACACTGCCAGGGTGGCACCTGGCCGCGCATCAACAGCTTCATGTCTTCCATGTGCTGCGTCGGGTTCGCCATCTTGTAGCCCTTATTGACGCGCAGGTCCTGCAGGTAGTCGAGCAGGGCATCGACCTTGGGCCAGTCGTCGGGGGTCAGATAGGTCTGGTTCTCGTTGAGATGTTTGAAGTGTGTTTGCTCCATCATCGGCGTTTCGTTCACGTGATAGTCCGTGGCGATGCCGTTGTCGTGAGCAATTTCGGTCAACTCCTTAACATCGTCCATGTTGTTATGGCAGATGTTGATATTGAACATGACGGAGTAGCCGTAATGTTGCTGGCGTTTGACCAGATAATCGAAGTAAGGGCGAATCGGATCAAGCGCTTTCGGCAGCGACTTGCGTTCTTTGACGGAATCAACCGCCAGATTGAACGTCGCAATGCCGGCATCGCCAAGCCGATCGATTACATCGGGTTTCATCAAGCGACCATTAGTCGGCAGATATACGAAAATGTCTCGCTTGGCGCTGTAGTCAACAATCTTGTGGATAAACTTTGGACGCAGCAGCGGTTCGCCACCCATCAGGGCCAACACGCGCGAGCCAATTGAATGAAGCCAATCGATGGAACGTTTGGCAACATCTTCGGTCATCCCTTTTACAGCATTGTTGTAGGACCAGCAGTAGTGACAATCAAGGTTGCACTTCCATTCCGTGAACAGGTAAGGAATGATGGGGCGCAACGTATTGCTGTGCCAGCGCGACTTGAAGTAGGGAGAGCCCCAGCTCTTCCAGGTCCGAATAGCATTAAACTTCTGGTACTCCTTGCGGGTCATCGGCACCGGATCGGGCTTCTGTGGATAAACCGGCTCCGGCAATACTTCCTGGGGCATCGGTTCGAGCTTGGGGGCTGCTTCCGATTTGTAAAGGATCTGATGGAGTTTTTGATCTATGCGGAAAGGTTGGGCGGAACTTCCTGCCTCAATATTCTCCTGAATTTCTGCCATGTTGCTTCCTCTCTGAATTCAATCAAGCGAACGAGAATCGCTTACTTAAATCAACCACAACTGTGGAAAAGAGTTGCTACTAACAACTATCGATCAGCGGAATCAGCCGGCCCCAGGTAGAAGATGCCAGCCGCTGCGATCTAAGGTAACAAACGACGCGAATATTCGCCGATTTCCCCCGGAATTGCAAGCGATTAAAGCGTACATATAGCGGGTTTTTGGGGTGTTGGTACAGTTTCTTTAGCTATACAACACCAGTTGACGAGTGCCGCACAAACTCGGTGCCGGGAGCCTCGCAACAGGGTGATGCTTGACTACTAATCCAGTTGCAGCGCGCTTGTATTTTCCCTGATTCGTACTCGTCAGCGACTCTCCCGCCCGTCTTTGTGAATCGGAAATTTCGGAGTTCAGCCGGTATTCGGCCGAAGTATCCAGTTTCTTGACCTCAGGTTGCGCCGCTCTTTGAATCGCGCTACCCTTGCCGCTTTTGTCGGACGCCTTTATCCACCCAATGCGGACCCAGCTGAATTGAAGGACTGAAAACGTTGGCAACCAGGGCTGATGCCATCATTACGGCGGGCTTGAGACCCGAGCTTTTCGCGGAACGCGGCGTCGTTTCGGTAAACAGGACTCTGCTTGCCGTTCTGCTCACCGTGATTGTTCTGGTCGGCTTCGGTTTCCGGATCTCGAACTTGAGTGCCGAGGGCCTGAGTGAAGATGAACTAAACAAGCTGCAGGCGGTAGCAGAATACCGCGAGCATGGACCCACATCGGCTAATAGTGAGCATCCCCTCCTTATGAAAGCGCTGCTGACAGGCAGCGTCGTGTTCGCCGACAAATGGAACAGCATACCTTCGCTCGGTGGCCACTGGCCCATCGCTACAGAAACGGCGGTGCGCTTTCCGGCGACGCTCTTTGGCGCGCTTACCGGGCTTCTTATTTACTTGCTGGCCGCCGAATTGTTTGGCGCTGAAGTCGGATTAGTCGCGGCGGGGCTGTGGGCAGTTGATCCCATGGCCATCGGCTTCAATCGCATCGCCAAGGAAGACACTTTCGTCTTGTTCTTCTTCCTCCTGGGCAACATCCTCTGGCTGAAGGGCCAACGCGTTGCCGAAACTAAGTCGACCGTTGAAGGCGAGAAATACTATTGGCTGGCAGCAGCCGCGTTTGGCGCGTTAATGGCTTCGAAGTATGTGCCGCAACTTCTGACGGTTACCATCTGTTACTACTACATATTCCAGAACGTTCCCGCCACTCGCTGGCGTTTGGGGAAAATACGATTACTGAAGTTCTACGGTCTCATGTTCGTCGTCTTTCTGCTTCTGAACCCAACTGTTCTGCTCCCGGAAACCTGGCATCAGATTTTTCAGTTTGCCGGACAAAAACGCATCGGCCATGACGGCTACGAATTCATGGGCAAGCTATATGGCCATCGTCTTACCGACTGGTTTCGGGGAATACCCTGGTATTTTTATCACCTCTTTATATTGGTCAAGCTACCGGTCTTGACGGTGGCCGCGTTCCTGGTGGGCTTGCCCTTGATTTTTCGCCGCAAGCTCGGCGACGGTCGCTACTTTATTATGCTGTGGATGTTTCTGTGGATGATGACGTTTAGTTTTGGTGGCGGAAAGTTTACACGTTACGTTACGACTGTGCTGCCGGCGGTGCTCATCACCGCAGCCATCGGAATCCAAATGATTGGGCGCTGGCTTGGCGAAAACCTTTCGGTGTTGTTGTCCGCAACCTGGCCTCGCGTTTACGCTGGACCGGTGCTGGCTTTGATCATCATTGCAGGGTCGCTCAGCGCCTTAACGAAAGCCGCACCACACTTCAGGCTCTACACAAACGTTATCGGCGGGGGTCTTGCTAAGACCGGCTACTACTTCCCGCACGACGAGTTCTACGACGCCAGCATGCGTGAGGCGATTTTTGAGATCGCCAAACGCGCTCGGCCCGGAGCGCGCGTGGCGAGTGAGAGTCAAACACTAGCTACTTATTATGCCGCGCGCGCCGGGCGCTCCGATCTGGCGTGCGTGTTCCTTTCCGATCCAAATGAATTGCAGCAGTTACGCGAGGGAGACTTTGCAATCGACGCGCGCGGACGCCGCTATTTCAGCAACGAACTGATTCTTGAGGCGTTGGCTAAGTCCGCCACGCCTGTGTTTCGAGTTTCACTCGGCGAAGTGCCGTCAGCCTCAATTTATCAGTTGGATCAAAAGTCGCTGGGTGCGATTAAGGAAGTAGTGCCCCAACTTCCGCCGGTTGCTGTAATTCCAGATCCGACATCATCCGGCGCTTCATTGCTGGTACCACGGATGTCCCGAACGCAATAAGCGCCGCGTATCGGATCGTTCAAGCCATCTTCGTCTGGTAGCCACTAGTCTTCGTCTTTTTTGCTTCTCTAAAAACAGGAGGACTCCCTTTGAACAAACTATTCATCGCCACGCTGCTTCTTTGTCTCTCAGTTGGGTCACTGCTGGTGAAGGCTCAAGACGAAGTAAAGCCTTTCACGCTTGAACAAGTGATGAGTGCTCCCTTTCCCTCTGGTTTGGTGTCAGCACCGGTGGGCGGCAGCGTTGCCTGGGTGCAAATCGCGAAGGGCTCACGAAATATTTGGGTAGCCAGTCCGCCCGAATACAAAGGCAGACAGTTGACCTCGTATAGCGGCGACGACGGCGAGGAGATTGGCGAACTAGTCTGGACCGCGGACGCCCAGGCAATTATCTATACGCGCGGTGGCGACCTCGATAACTTTGGTGAAAGCCCGAATCCTCGCAGCGTGCCTGAAGAACCAAAACAACTGTTGTGGCTGATAACCGTAGATCAAAAGCCGCCACGCCAGTTGGCCGAAGGCCACTCCGCCGCCGTGTCTCCCAAGGGCAATCTTGTCGCCTACATCTCCAAGCGAAACATTTGGTCTCTCAAACTGGACAGTAAGGACAAGCCTGCCGCGCTCGTCGAGGCAAAGGGACAAAGCGAATCTCTCCGCTGGTCGCCTGACGGCTCGAAGCTTGTCTTCATCAACGGCCGCCGCGATCACAGTTTTGTTGGTGTGTATGATCTCGCTGCGAAGTCCGTTCGGTATCTTGATCCCAGTGTGGATCGCGATAGTGATCCGGTCTGGGCGCCCGGCAGCAAACAAGTTGCCTTCATTCGCATTCCAGCGTCACGAGAAGCTGGAGCTTTTGCGCCAAGGCGCAGCGGCGACCCCTGGTCAATTCGCATCGCCAATGCCGAGACCGGGGATGGTCGTGAAATTTGGCGGGCAGACAAAAACGCCGGCAGCGTCTTTCGAAACATCGTTGCCGATTACCAACTTATCTGGTCGGCTAATGACCGAATTGTTTTCCCCTGGGAGAAGGATGGCTGGACACATTTGTACTCAGTGTCTGCAGCCAATAACAACTTTAAAGCGGTTCTCCTGACTCCGGGAGAGTTTGATGTCGAGCACGTCTCTGCCGGCGCTGATGGCAAAGAGATCATCTACTCGTCAAATCAAACCGACATCGATCGTCGCTACCTATGGCGCGTTCCCGCCGCAGGGGGAAAGGACCCGACGGCGGTAACGGCCGCCATAATAGGCGGCGAAAGCATCGAGTGGTCGCCGGTTGCGACCAGCGATGGCAAAGGAGTGGCGTTTTTTCACTCGGATGCGAGGCGCCCCGAACGTGCGGCGATTCAGATTGGCTCGCAAACAATTCGCGACCTGGCGCCCGAAACCATACCCGCCGAGTTTCCCCAACGTTCTTTAGTCGAACCTCAACAAGTAATTTTTGATAGCGCTGACGGCCTCAAGATTCACGGCCAACTATTCCTTCCCGCTAATCTCGACAAGACCAAGCGGCATCCGGCGGTGCTGTTTTTCCATGGTGGTTCGCGAAGACAGATGCTCCTCGGCTGGCACTACAACTATTACTACCGCAACGCCTATGCGATGAATCAGTATCTAGCCAATCACGGTTACATCGTTCTCTCGGTGAACTACCGCAGTGGCATCGGCTATGGCATGGAGTTTCGCGAGGCTTTGAATTATGGAGCAACTGGTGGAAGTGAATTCAATGACGTGATGGGCGCAGGCGTCTATATGCGTAACCGTTCCGACGTGGATCCACAGCGTATTGGATTGTGGGGCGGCTCTTACGGCGGCTACCTGACAGCCATGGGGCTCGCGCGCGCTTCGGATCTTTTTGCAGCGGGCGTCGATATGCACGGCGTGCACGACTGGAACCTCGTCATTCGCAATTTTGTGCCGGCGTACGATCCGCAAGCGAAGCCTGACGCCGCGAGGCTGGCGTTTGAATCATCCCCGTTGGCGTCGATAAAGACGTGGCGCTCCCCAGTGTTGTTGATTCACGGCGACGACGATCGCAACGTGCCGTTTAGCGAAACGGTTCATCTGGTTGAAGCCTTGCGGAATCAGGGTGTGGAGTTTGAACAGCTAATCTTTCCGGATGAGATACACGATTTTCTAAGGCACGAAGATTGGCTGCGCGCCTATCACGCGAGCGCGGATTTTCTGAACCGGCATTTGAAGGATCGCAAGCCGTGAGTAGCAAAAGAATCCCTGACGGGTTGGGCCCAGAGCCTGTTATACGCCCGTCAGCATCGAGCTTAGGACACTCGTTTCCCTGAAAGCCTAATCTCACCGGTGAGCCGGTAGCAAGTAAACTTTACGTCAGTAGGCATCTTATCGTCTGCGATGCCGGCGACTCTCTTCATGAGTGGAATTCGATAGGGTCCACTGGCGGGGCTCATCGCGACGATGTCCTTAATCTCCTCAAATGTGTGGTCGCAAGAGGAATCACGAATAAGGCTAAATTCCCGGGTTCCCTTCGCCTGAAACATCTCGGCGGAGAAGGCACCAGCGTTGCACGGGTATTCTCGCCGTACCAGTATGTAAGGCTCCTTGGGCTTGCCCTTGTTCCTGCGAGTGACCCAAACCACCATCGACTGCCGGCATGGCCCATCGGTCAGCATTACCCCATTATCATAGGCAATGACGACTCCGGTAACCTTCGTAAGATTTTGTTCTTTGGTCGACTTTTTTCGAATTGCGGCAGGTCTACCATGTGTTTTGAGAAGACGTTTGTTGCGCTTCCTCAGCGACGGCTTACTCTCTTTCTGACAAGCATCGCCAATACCGTTTCCATCCATATCCTTTTGATCGGCATTAGGTACGACTGGACAGTTGTCTTCTCCATTTGCAATGCCATCGCCGTCGGCATCAATTAGACGAGCGCTCTTAATCACCTCGTCGAAAGTCATTTCTTGCTGATCCGGAGAAACTTGTCCTCGCGGAGTTGGCGACGGATTCGCCAAAGGAGTCGGACTTGGAAGAGGGCTAGTTTGAGAAGACTGTGCTAAGTGAAGCGTGGGCCGCGGTGTAGCATCCAGACGTTGCCAACCTCCAACCAAACCCCTGTCAGACTTGTCGAGAGTCCACAAGGGCATTGAGGGAATAATAAAGAGGATAAAGATTGTCCTGATCACATCCGACTCTCGCTGGAAGATTTTCCGCGAAAATGCTCGCGATTCACTTGAGAACGTTCATCGCAGCGCTGATGCGATTGACGTCGATCATTTCTAATTCATGCGAGAGGTAGTTGGCGACAAACAAAGTCTTGCCATCCGGCGATTGCCCAAATTCTCGCGGAAAGATTCCCGCCGGCACGCTTCCCATTATCGCAGCCTGCCCTTCACTGACTCGACTTGCGTCGATTACTGTCAACGTCTGCCGCGCGCTCTGATCCTTCGCGAAACGGTTTGAGTTGGTAACCAGTACGAATTTTCCGTCGTTCACAACCGCGACTCCCACCGGAGAAGATCCAACCGGCACTTTGCCGACTTGTGCGTGTTCCGCATCACTTCGCAAAGCATTGGTGTCAAACGCTAGTAAAGAATTCGAGTTTCGTGCAGTTACGTAGACTCGATCGCCACTCGGTGAGATTGTCAGGCGTACCGGACTACAACCAGCCGGGACGTTCGCAACGATTGAGTTCGCCGGATCGGTTTGAGCACGGGCCACATCCACCACCGTGATGGCCCCCTGGGCATACTCCTCTTTGGCTGTGGCTGGATCGGCGCCTTCTGGTTTGCAGGCGATTGGCCAGTTGAGAGACTTCGCCGCTATCTGGCTGGTTGTGTATAACCACTTACCGTCCGGTGAAAACGTGAGCGCGATTGGTGCCATACCCGTGGGGATCGTTCCAACTTTCGCTGTCTCCTTAAACCCTTCGGCGCGAGCCTTCTCCAAATTGATGACCGTGATCTTTTCCGTGTTCTCATCACTGACAAACAGGAATCTGTCATCGGCCGTCACATTGACATAGACGCTGCCGGAAAATCTGCCATCGCTTAGGTAGCCCAGGATCGGATCCCCCTGGCCCGAAGTCATGTGCATCACGTCCATGAAAACCACGTATTCATCGTCAGCCACAATCAACAACTTACCGTCATGTGTCATGATCATTCCTGTCGGAGAGGCTTCAACCGGAAAGACCTTCTTTAACGTGATGCGCCCATCAGCCCGGCTTAACATCGCTACGCCGTTAGCTGATTTGGGATTCGAACTGGTCATTGACACAAAAAGCCAGCAGCCATCGCGGCTGGCGATGGTGCTGAAAGGGTAGCCGGGCAGCGAGACGTAGGAAACCGGTTCGACTGCAGCGGCGTTACAACGAGACGTCGTCTTCGCTCCCGATGCTTGCGCCAACGCGGACGAACAGAGCAGCAGCACAAACACTGCAGCGCCAACAGTCTGCTTCAAGAGCCACCTTGTCTCAAGTAACTTTTTCATGATGCTGTTCTCCCGGAGTTTAAATTTGCTGCGACTTGAAGATGTTGATTTCGCCGTAATAGGTTGCGTGCGAGCGAGTTATCCAAAAAAGCTTGACTCGTCCGAAAAAGCAAAAAGGTCAGTCATGGATCAGTCTATACCGAATCTACTGAGGAAAATTGGACATCAAGCAGCCCAGGCTTGCACAAGAATTAACCGCAAGGCGAAGTCCGAGCGGTGGGATGGTAAAAGTACCTTAGTGGGTCAACCAATACAGAACCGGTAGCGGTAGCGACCGGGTGGCACTTGCGATACACGGAATCTCGAAGTGTAACGCAATCAGCCGATACTGCTTGCTTAGGATATCGTTGAGCCCAGCGCCACGCAGCTCCGGTCGCTACGGCTCCCGGTTCCGTATTCGTTGACCCACCACGCAGACGCTGCGACTTTTTGTGTGAAGCCCAGCCCAGTACCAAAGCGGTAACAGGTCATCGCACTCCAAAACTAATGCCGCAACTCAACCTCAACCGGTTTCGCATCGTGCGAATCATACCCTTCCGGCCAATTAGAAATGTTCACGCCGTAAAGCCAATCTGAGTCGGGGGTGACGGCGAAACGAATCGCGATGGATTTACCGCGCATGGCGCGAAGACGGACCAGCCAGGCATCAACTCGCCATTCCTGTATCAATGGTTGACCGACAGGCTCGACAGCGATCAGACGAGAGCCGCAGTTTTTACCATTCACGAAAAGCGTCACGCGCGTTTTGATGTTTTCTGGTTTAGCATCTTCCGGCAATACCGGTTGAAGGTGCGCGCGAACGATTAGTTCACTAACCCGCCGACGATCTTCGCGTTCAGGAACCGTGTACTGCAAGAACCCGGCCCCGTAACCCCAGATATATCCCGGACCCGAGCCTGTCTTTTCGAATCGTTCACTGGCAGCCATCTGCGGCTTGAAGCGATACAAAATGGATTTGTCTTCGCGCACGATTGCTAGCGGCAAGGTGGCGGGATCATTTTCTCCGCGCGACCAGACAAACTGGCGTGGCACCAGGTTCCGGGCGCTATCGGTTAGCCGCTCTGGTGGATCTGCCGAGGCCAGCGACGCAAACAGCTGCGAAGCGCGAGTCACTTCCGCCAGCACCGCTCTATCGCGATCCGTCACATAAGTCACGCCATAACCACGTCCAACATCGGGCGTCAAAATCCAAAACATTGTCCCGGCCGCACCAGCCCGAACGTTGCCTTCAAGGTAAGCGCGGTACCATTCCGCCTGTGAAAAACCCTTGTAACCTTCGTCTGCCATTCCAAATTCCCCAAACACTAGTGGCTTATTCAGAGACAGGGCGGCGGCGGCCCGGTTATCGATAAACTCACGCAGGGCCGTTGGCGAGTCAACAAAGCTGTCGCCGTCATCGCGCGGATAGTTGTGCACATCGCAGTAATCGATGTTCGGCAACTGATGGTCGCGGACCCATTCAATTCTTTCCGCAGCGGTGCGGTAGCCCCAATCGCCGGGAGCGATGATGTGATTGGGATCCAGAGACTTTAAGTACGCGCTCATCTCCGCCATCCAGGCGCGACGTTCAGCCCACCGGCTGGTTACCGCCTGAGCTTCGTTCATTAACTCCCAGCCGAAAATATTGGGATCGTCGCGGTAGAGTGTGCCGGTTACGGTATTGCGACGCGTGACTAGTTTCTCGAGATGTTCACGATAAAGCCGGCGCGTCTCGTCGTTGGTGTAGAAGAGCATCGCGCGTTCCGTATTGATTCCAACACGAAACTTTTCATCAGCCGCGTCTGTTATGCCGGCCCAGCGCAAATACTGGGTCACGCCGCCGGTGTCGCGCCACCAGTTTACCAGGCAAAGTTGCACCAGCAGTTTATTGCGCGCGGCCTGGGCTATCACATTATCGAGGTGAACGAATGCTTCTTCGTTCCAATCGCCGGGAGCCCAACGAAATGGGTGCGTGCGCGGCCAGTCTGCAGAGTCTGCGCCGACCGGTCCGATATCGTTTGGCCCACCCTCGCCCGATGCCCAAACACGGACAACGCGGATGCCGGCCAGGGAGGCTTGCCGCAGAGTCTCCGGCATGCGCGCGCGATCTTCGTCGCGATACATTACCGAAACGTTTGCGCCGACAAAGCGAAACGGTTTGCCGGCGATCACAAAGCGGCTGCCGCGGGCGCGCACGAAAGCATTTGGCGGGGAGTCACGATCCGTGTGGGCTTGCTCGCGAATCAACAAAAACGCCGTGCCCACAACTAGTGCGAGCGCGGCGATTACAAAAGCTTTTTTCTGCATCAAGCGGTTTCTAACTGTTCAAACACTAACGTGGGTTCGTTAGTCTAACAAACCCCATGATTGCGCAAACCGCACCAAGAATAACAAACAAGTTGAGGAACGTTAGAATACTGAACGCCAGGCCCGTATCGTTTGTCACCATGCCAAAGCCAACGGCGATGATCTGAATATGAAACAGCAGCAGGCAAACTGCGGCGAACGAAAACCATCTTGCCGATGGGCCAAAGGCGCGCGCGCGCGCGAACCCGAGGACCGAGGCTATCAACCAGGCTACCGCGCCCAGCAGGAACATCCCAAGGAAGACGGGAATAAAGTAAGCGGGCTTGTTAGCAGTTGTTTCCACCTGGGCCAGCATTAACATTGCAACTATCAACATTCGTCTCTCCTGAAAAGTTTAGGCCTTCTGACAGACTAAGCGCCGTTTGGGCACGCGACAACCGCAACTGTGCACAAACGGCGTCAATTCGGATTCCGGCAATAAATACAGCGAAGCCCAATCAGCTTTGTCGGTAAAGCAGAAGCACCACTCGAGCGAGCGAAGTATCACCTTACAGCTACTGCGTGATGTGAATCTCTTCTTCCTGATTTACGTGACCGAGGAAGTAGATTAACCCGCAAACGAAGGCGACGGCAGCGAGGGCCAGTGAATACCAGCCGAAATGGCGACCGCCGCTAGCTTCTTCGAAGGTCACAAACTTGTAGAAAAAAAAGATCGCACCAACGGCTGCGGCTAAACCCACCAGCGCTGCCAACAACTCTTTGATTTTCATTTTTGCCCTCCGGCACTTGAGTCGCTATGAAGGTTTAAGAGAAAAAGCCGAACACGCTTGTATGGCCAGCATGTTAACGCCGCCCATCGCGGAACGCAAGTGTTTCAAATCCTCGAAAGTCCGCAGTTTGAAGGTTCTCCTTATAGGGCCCTTGCCATTCATCGGGTGACATGAGGTCAGTACCACCACGCGGTAGCGGGTGGGTCGGGCTTAAGAGTTTTCGACTGAAGACGAGCGATTGGGCTGTAAATGCGAACGAAACCCACCCACTACCGCGTGGTGGTACTGACTTGACTCCACTCAGCGGCCGAATAATCAAGGTTCACTTCAAGATCACCCGCTTGTCGCCGGCGCGAACAGTAATACGTTCGCGGTCGAAGTACTCCAGCAAAGGAATGGCATACTTGCGAGAAACGCCGGCCAGATCTTTGAAGCCTGGCACGTCGATAAGCCGATCAGGCTCGTGCGCGCTTGCAAACTCACGCAACAAAACTCTCAGATGTTCAATCGCGCGAGCGTGAAAAAACATCTCACCCTGCACGCGGACCAGCGTCCCGTTATCGATTAGCAATTGCAAAATTTTCCGCGCATGCGTTCGCTGCGCCGCGGGTATTCCGGCTTCGACCAGCGCTTGGTCGAGAGTCGGCGCTTCGAGGCCGGACTTCTCATAAGCCTGGGCGATTTTTTCGCGTAGCTGTTCGTCCGCCGCCGAAAGCTCCTGTCCATGCTCGCGGGCGCGAACAATATCTTTTTCCGCTACCAAGTCGCCGTCCTTTTCCAGGCGAGCGATAACCGCCCGGAATATCTCAGGCGCAGCGTGGGTGAAGTGGCGTTCTCGCAGTGTCTCGCGCGCCAACCCGCGCGCCAGTGGCTCGCGCTCGTGATGACGCTTCACTTCGTCGATTGTTGTCCGTGAAAGTCTTTCAAAGTTTTCGGTTGAGACCAGCACACCATCGGCATCCCTTATGGTGGCCGCCTCTCCGTTCGTCGCCTGCAGCGCTTGCTTCGCAACCTGCATTACAACTTCATCGCTCCAACCTGTTCTCGCTGCGATCTCAGAAGCTCGTAAGCCCTGGTCGCCGGACGCCGCAACAAACACGGCGAGTTTCCCCGGGCGTTCGGAATCACGCAGCGACCGCAAACGTTCATGGGTCTTAGCCATTTCCCGGCCACGATGTTTTGTAGCCTGCGGATCTAAAACCAGTCCCCCGGCGATGGTCTCAGCCGGCGAGTAAGAACGAATTATGAAGCGCTCATCATGCAGGGCTACGACAGGAGTCTCGAAACGTAACTGTGCGAAGCCACTCTCACCGGGCGCAATTTCGCCGCGATTGTTTAGTACCCGGATGCGCGCCAGTACTTCCGCCGATCCCAGGTGTACCCGCACGCGTGCACGGGTGCGAATAGCGCGCGGCGCGGTTGGCAATACGTTAAGCTCCACGTCGATAATTTGCGTTGGCAACAAACGACCAGTCGGAGCGAGCGTCATTCCTCGTTCAATTTCACTCACTTCAACGCCGGCGAGATTCACCGCCGTTCGCTGACCAGACTGTGCTCGTGAAACCAGCGCGCCATGTACTTGCACCCCGCGGGCGCGCACGCGGCGACCGATCGGTAGTAGTTCCAACTCGTCTCCCGCCGCAATTTCTCCCGACACCAGGGTGCCGGTGACTACTACACCAAAGCCTTTCATCGTAAAAGCCCGGTCGATTGGGAGCCGGGTAACGAAATCGGACGAGCGTTCAGGTATGACTCTGGCAATTTGACGGAGCGCTGCCCGCAATTCCTCCAAGCCAATTTTCGATCTGATGCTAACCGGAATTATAGGCGCGCTCTCCAGAAACGATCCGGCGACAAGTTCCTCAGCCTCGGCGCGAACCAGCGACAACAATTCATCCTCAACCAGATCCGTTTTGGTAAGTACCACCAAACCCTGCTGCACGTTCAGCAGCCGGCAGATTTGAAAGTGCTCGCGTGTCTGCGGCATCACCCCTTCGTCCGCCGCGATGACCAGTGCGACGGCGTCGATTCCGTGAACACCGGCAAGCATGTTTTTCACGAAGCGTTCATGACCGGGGACATCAACAAACCCAACGCGCACCTCGCCAAGATCAAGGTCCGCAAATCCGAGATCGATGGTAATGCCGCGGCGTTTTTCTTCGGGTAAACGATCAGGATCTTTTCCGGTGAGTGCCTGGACGAGTGAACTTTTCCCGTGATCGATATGGCCGGCGGTGCCGATGATGATGGAAGGCATTTTATGAAGCGGAGATTGGGGCTTGGGGCTTTGGGCTTGGGTCTTGGGTCTTGGATCTTTGAACTTTGTACTTTGTACTTTGTTCTTTGAGTTTTGGAATGCACTCCTCGAAAACGTCTAAGCTCAAAGTACAAAGATCAAAGCTCAAAGCTCCAAAACCCAAAGACCGAAGACCAAAGCCCCAAGACCATCTATTTAACAATTTCAAAATCGATCCATTGCGTAGCCACACGATGTTTTTCGTCAGCCAGGGGATCCGTTACCGTTATCTGCAACACATACTCGCCTGGTATTAGATCATTGCCCAACTTTACTGCGCCCATCATTGTAATTCGTTTCAAGTCCGGCTGATTGGCGTCGCTTAAAGGTTGTTCTTTCCCGGTGAAGACGAGTGCACCATCGCGAAAAAATCGCACCTGCGTAAGTAACTGCGTCTTAGCGGTCGTTTTGTCCAACTTGGCGTTATAAACGATGACGGAATACTGCAACTGCTGCCCCCGCTTGAGCTGGCGGGTGGCCGCATTGATCGACATGCGAGACGTTTCAGGATTATTCGAGGGATCTGGACCAGGCGATTGATTGGCCGCGTCCCCGCCTGGCGCAGCGGCCTTGTTCGTGGGTGAGGTTTCAACCGCATGTATGAGAATGCCCGAGATAACCAGCCGGTTCTTCTTTATGTCAGGTACATCAATAAACTGGCTGGCGGATCCGATACGCGTGGAGTCGTGATCTCGCAGTGCCGCTCGTAGCTGATAAGCTCCCGCCTTCTTTATCGGCACCGTCAGGAAAAATACGAAACCGTCCCTGCGCAAGCGCGTGTATTCCTCAGCACGCGCTCGAAGCGTAAAGCTTTGTCCCACCTGATCTATTACTCGTCCATTGTCGCCAAATGTGATCGCGACCACGTCAAACTCCGCCTTATGCCCGCCATCAGGTAGATCGGTGAAAGTGAGATCGTTCGCGTTTATGTAAAGCAATGAACGCATGTAGGAGCCGGCCTTTGTATCGTTGGCAAACAGCGTGGTCAGCCGAATTCGCACCCCCGCGGCCCCGAAGGGAGAAGTCAAGGCTCTAAGAATTTGCAGGCGCGGGGTAACAGCCAGCGCCTTCTCGTCGTCGTCGGAAATCCCGTAGAAACCGTTGCGCATTCTGACGTTAAATTTTCCAGGCCGCGTAATCTTCAAACTTAGTTTGTGAAAGGTCCGGCGCCCTGACTTTGCATCGAAAGTAGATTCGTCGGGCCGGTAGCCAATCAGGTAGTAACTCTTTTGATCTTCAATAACGCGACGAATGCCCCCGCTGAGGTCATTGGTATTGCGAATCGCGATACCTCCGGTCTCTTTGGCCAAATAGTTCAGCCCATCCTGCGACTCGAAAGCCGCAGTGCGACGATCACTCAACATCTGCTCGACCTCTGCGGAAGTCCTCCCCTCGGTTGCATCGGCAGCAGTGAGTCCATAGACCTGCAAGCCCGACGCGTTCATCGTGTAGATCACAACTGTCGCTCGATTCGCCTGGTCGATTAGACGGCGCAAGGCCAACAAAGTACGGTAATTGCGCTCGGGATCGTCTGCGCTCCTGATTCGAAATCCATCAGACATCAAGAGGATCGACTTGCGGCCCGGCAGCTCGCGCATTCCGTTCACAACATAGCTAATTGCGCCGAGCGTGCCCACGGCAAAGACGTCTTCGCGAAACTGATCTAGATCCTCATTGGCTGCCTGTTTCGCTTCGGCTGCCTTTAATCTGTCTTCGCCTGGACTTTTGCC
>Ga0068869_100001075_pt1 | contig 15932 bp, 19 predicted proteins | sample KBSMisM52_FD_64676 | JGI IMG/M metagenome (GOLD analysis project Ga0068869, IMG submission 64676) | Miscanthus rhizosphere microbial communities from Kellogg Biological Station, Michigan, USA - KBS Miscanthus M5-2 | ecosystem: Host-associated > Plants > Roots > Rhizosphere > Soil ... | reverse complement strand
GCGGGGTCACCACCGGGGTGGGGGCGGTGCTGAACACCGCGCGCATCGAGGCGGGCTCGACGGTGGCGGTCTTCGGCGCGGGTGGGGTGGGCCTGGCCGCGGTCCAGGGGGCGCGCATCGCGGGCGCGCGCATGATCATCGCGGTGGACACCGTCGAGGCCAAGCTCACCACCGCCAAGGAGCTCGGGGCGACGCACGGGGTGAACGCCAAGGCCGACGACCCGGTCAAGCAGATCCGAGCCCTGACCAACGGCGGGGTCGACTACTCCTTCGAGTGCATCGGCCTCAAGGTCGCGGCCGAGCAGTGCTTCGACTGCATCCGGCCCGGCGGCACCGCCACCGTGGTCGGGATGATCCCGGTGGGCCAGAAGATCGAGCTGGACGGCCCCATGTTCCTCCGCGAGAAGAAGATCCAGGGCTGCAGCATGGGCAGCAACCGCTTCAAGGTCGACATGCCGCACTACATCGAGCTATATCGCCAGGGGCGCCTGCGCCTGGACGAGATGATCACCCGGCGCGGGAAGCTCGAGGACGTCAACGAGGCGTTCCGCGCGATGAAGGCGGGCGAGGTCTCACGCACCGTGCTGATGCTCGGATAGGCGTCTGCTACACTACGAGGCGATATGACCGACAACACTCCCAAGAGCGCGCTCGAGCTGGCGATGGAGCGTCTCCGCCAGAAGGACAAGGCGTCGAACGCGCCCGATCGGCCGCTCTCCGACGAGCAGAAGGCGGCGATCGCCGAGGTGCGGCAGATGTACCAGGCCAAGGGTGCCGAGCGCGAGATCCTGCACCAGGCCGCGCTGCGCAAGGCGGCCAGCCACGAGGAAGTCGAGCAGCTCAACGAAGCACTGCGCCGGGATACGGAGCGGATGACGGGCGAGCGTGATCGCAAGATCGCCGCGATCAGGGAAGGGAGGTGAGCACATGGCCAAGGGCCGGAGCATGAAGAAGGAGAAGAAGAAGCCGAAGAAGGAGAAGAAGTAGCCGCGCGTGCCCCGTTCGCTTCTTCTGAGCTGTGAGGGGGTGGGCAAGGCGCACGGCCCCCGGTCCCTCTTCGAGGGGTTGTCGTTCGGGCTCTTCGAGGGGGACCAGGTGGGGCTGGTGGGGCCCAACGGCGCCGGCAAGTCGACCCTCCTCCGCATCCTCGCCGGGATCGAGCTGCCCGACCGCGGCCAGCGCTCCCTCCGCAGCGGGCTGCGGGTGGGCTATGTCCCGCAGGATCCGGTCTTCTCGCCCGAGGGCACCGTCGAGGACGTCCTGACCGCGGTGCTGCCGTCCCTCGACGAGTACGAGCGCGCGGGCCGCATCGCCCTGGTACTGGGCCGCGCCGGCTTCGCCGACGGGCGCGGCGAGGTGGCCGGGCTCTCCGGCGGCTGGCTGAAGCGGCTCGCGATCGCCCGCGAGCTGGCGAGCGAGCCCGACGTGCTCCTGATGGACGAGCCCACGAACCACCTCGACGTGGAAGGCATCCTCTGGCTGGAAGGGCTGCTCGGAGCGCGCGCGCGGGCCTGTCTCGTGGTCAGCCACGACCGGTACTTCCTGGAGCACGTGGCCACCCGCATGCTCGAGGTCAACCGCATCTACCCGAGCGGTCTCTTCGAGACCGACGGCCGCTACAGCGAGTTCCTCACCCGGCGCGACGAGTTCCTGCGGGGCCAGGCCGCCTACGAGGAGTCCCTCGCCAATACGGTGCGCCGCGAGATCGAGTGGCTGCGCCGGGGCGCCAAGGCCCGCTCCACCAAGGCCAAGGGCCGCATCAAGGAAGCGGACCGGCTGATCGAGGAGCTCGGCGATGCACGCGCTCGGGCGGTCACCCGCACCGCCGACATCGACTTCACCGCCTCCGGCCGTCGCTCGCGGCGGCTGCTCGTCGCCCGGGGCCTCGCGAAATCGCTCGGCGGTCGCGCGCTCGTCCGGGGCCTCGACCTCATCATCACGCCCGGGACGCGCGTCGGCCTCATGGGGCCGAACGGCAGCGGCAAGACCACCCTCCTCAACGTGCTGGCGGGCGCGCTGGCCCCCGACGCGGGTACGATCGAGCCGGCGGAGGGGCTGCGCATCGTGCGGTTCGAACAGCAGCGGCCGGGGCTCGATCCGGAGCTCTCGTTGCGCCGGGCCCTCGCCCCCGAGGGCGACACGGTGACCTTCCAGGGCCGGACCCTGCACGTGGCGGCCTGGGCCAAGCGCTTCCTGTTCCCGCCCGAGCAGCTCGAGGTGTCGGTCGGCCGGCTCTCGGGCGGCGAACAGGCCCGCATCCACATCGCGCGGCTGATGCGGGAGCCCGCCGATCTGCTGATCCTCGACGAGCCGACCAACGATCTGGACATCCCGACGCTCGACGTGCTCGAGGAGAGCCTGACCACGTTCGAGGGCGGCCTGGTGCTGGTGACGCACGATCGGTTCATGCTGGATCGCGTGGCGACCGGCATCGTGGCGCTGGATGGGCGCGGAGGCGCGGAGAAGTTTGCCGACTACGCGCAGTGGGAGGCAGAGCGCCGTACCGCCTCGCGGAAGGACGCGAGAGCCGCCGAGCTCACCCCGTCCTCTCCCCAGAGGGGAGAGGGGGAGAAGGCAAAGGGGCGGGGGAAGCGGTTGGGGTATCTGGAGCAGCGGGAGCTGGATACGATGGAGGCGACGATTCTCGAGGCGGAGACCGCGTGGGAAGCGTGCCGGCGGGCCGCGGAGGATCCAGCCATCGCGTCGGATCCGGCGGCGCTGCAGGCGCGCTACGCGGAGCTCGAGGCCGCCCGCGCCGAGGTGGACCGGCTCTACGCGCGCTGGGGAGAGCTCACTGCCAAAGGAGAAGGACGATGAGCGATACGGACGCGGTGGCTACCGTCAAGGTCGACAATGCGCGCGTGCGGGTGACCGAGTGGCGCTTCGCGCCGGGCGCGCACACCGGCCATCACCGGCACGAGTACGCCTACGTGGTGGTGCCGCTCACCACCGGTTCCCTGACCGCCACCGGCCCGGCGGGCGAGGCCACCAACGCGCTCCGCGTCGGCGAGCCCTACTATCGCGAAGCCGGGGTCGAGCACGACGTGCGCAACGCGAATTCCTTCGAGTTCGCCTTCATCGAGATCGAGCTCAAGGACGCCGGAAAGACGTGCTAGTGTGGTAGGGCCTTCCTCTGGGCCCCCGAGGCTCACCGGCATCTGGCTCGACCTCGACCCCTGACACCGGTATCTCGCCCCGTCTCGAAGGGAGCCCCAATGAAGAAGAAGCCCCCGGGAGTCTTCTCGCTCATCGTCACCGCGTTCACCGGATTCGGCGCCCACCTCGTGGCCCTGTGCGCCACCGGACGTGACCGCCTGCTCGCGTTCCAGGGCCGCAAGACGCGGCCGGGCAAGAGGTAGGCGCCCGCATGAGCTTGCCGTCCACGGTCTACACCGCGGGAGACTTCGTCCGGCGCGTGGTCGAGAGTCTCCTCCGCGGCGAGTGCCGGGGTCAGTTCCTGTGCGCGCGCTGCCTCGTGAAGCTGACGAAGGACAACCTGGACCGGAGCTACGCGAAGCCGGACGTCGCGCGGGCGATGGAGGACATCTTCGCCAACCCGGGCGCGCTCACCCTCGCGCCCGCGAGCCTCTGCGCGCTGTGCGCCCGGAAGAAGGTCACGTGTCTGGGCGGGTCGGGCCCGCGCTGACGCGCGGGAGCGCTCATGTGCGTGTACTGCCGGGAAGACGCCGCCTGCGAGCACGAGCGCGATTCCTGCTCGGCCAGCGGCGGCGAGACGTGCGCGGCCTGCGGCCATACCTCCGCGGCCCAGCCCTGGCGCCCGCCCGCGTTTCCCGGGCCGGGACCGCGGTGGAGCCGGCCCCGCCCGCGTCCGGTCAGGAGCCGGTCGAGTGGGTCCGGACGACCGGCCGTCCGGCCTTCCGATCCTGCCCCGCCGCGTCCCCGCGGCGGGGGGCGCTGATCGTCCGACCTACCGGGTCACTCCGCTTCGCGCGCGACTGATCCACTGCAGATCCAGGTCGTGGTCCGTCCAGCCGTGGGAGCGCAGATGGGCGATCCACGCCCTGACGGTGGCCGCCGGGACCTCGAGATCGGTCGAATCGACCTCGATCGGGGCAGCGCAGCGCAGAGGCTTGCCGGAGAGGATAGGCTTCGTCGGCGTGATGGCATCCATGGCTGGCTCCTACTCGACGATCATTCGCTCGTTGATCTCGCTGGTGAAGAGCGCGAGGTTGAGCGGACAGGGCAGCTCGTTCTCGTCGATGTATTGACAGTCCTTCTCGCTGCACGCGACGAAGAGCTTGCCCCGGCCGGCCATGGAATTGCGGCGGCGCAAGGTGATGGACACGGTCTCGGACACGACACTGCACGTGAAGGACTTCGACGGCATGCGGCTCACGTGGACTCCTTTGCGAGTGACGTCGGCGCTGAGACGACGGGAGCGTGAGCTGCGGGCGAGGACGATGGAGAATGGCAGGGTCGCGACGGCCTACCAGCATCTTCAGCGAAGACAGGGTCAGTATAGCTGAACGGCTCCCCGGGCGGGGGCCGATTTCAGCTCGAGACGGCAATGAGCGAGCGGAGCACCGCGATGATCGCGGAGTTGTCGTGGTCGCCCCGGCCGCCCGCCACGCCCGCGAGCAGGAGCTGCCGGTGGAGCGCGGTCGCCAGCAGCGGCGCGCCCGCCGCGTGGCCCACCTCCAGCATGAGCTCGACGTCCTTCAGGTGCTGGACGAGCTTGCCTTCCGCCTCGAATTTGCCCTCGATCATCCGCTCGCCCTTGATGTCCATCGCCCGCGAGTAGGCCGAGCTCTCCTTGAGGATGGCGAGCAGGGCGTTCCCGTCGAGCCCCTGTCGTAGCCCGAACAGCAGGCCCTCGGCCAGCGCCAGCCGGTTGAGCCCCAGGACGAGGTTGACCACGAGCTTGGCGCGGGCACCCGACCCGCTCGGCCCCACGTGACGCACGCGCTCGCTGAGCGCGTCCAGGATCGGGCGGCAGCGGGCGAAGAGGTCGGGATCGCCGCCCACCATCACCGGCGCCTCGCGCCGGCGCGCCTGGCCGCTCGATCCCGCGACCGGGGCGTCCAGCATCGGGATCCCGCGCGCGGTGAGGCAGGCGGCCAGCGCGGCGGAGGCGTCGGGGTGGATCGTGCTGTTATCGATGACGACGAGCCCGGGCAGCGCCGCGTCGACCGCGCCCTCGGAGCCGAGCAGCACGTCGCGGACGAGGTCGGCGGTCATCAGACAGGTCATCACCACGGCGGCCCCGCGGGCCGCGTCGGCGGGCGAGCGCGCCGCCACGCCGCCGCGCGCCTCGTGCTCGCGCATGCGCTCGGGCGCGATGTCGAAGCCGCGCACGGTGTAGCCCGCCCGGATCAGGTTGCCGGCAAGGGCCGAGCCCAGCAGGCCCATGCCGATGTACGCGATCACTCCGGCCAGCGTGGGCTCCGGATGACTAGCGGGCGGCGGCGCGCAACCGCGGGGTGGTCCACTTCGGGCACGGCGTGTCAGTGGTCAGCCACGGGCGGACAACGTTCCGGACAGCGCTCACACGATGTCCACGATTCGCAACTGGCCAAGCAGAGGACTCATCGCGACGGCCGCCCTGGCCGGTAGGCGAAGATGAAGCCACACGTCTTGCACTCCCACACCTGGGATGGGGAGGGGGCGTTCGATGCGCCTGCGCTTCCCCGAATCGCAACGTCGGCGCTCCCACAGCCAGGACATCTTGGGCCGTTGTCGTTCATCGCCTCACCATTCTGCACATTGTCGCTTGCTGGAGCGACGGCGTCGGTCCACAAGCACCCGCCCGTTCGATGCAACCCGTGCTACCTGATGAGGCAGAAGCCCTGCGCCTCGATCCCGAGCGGCACGTTGAACTTGCTGCGGAAGTTCTCGAGCGCCACGGCGGCGGTGAGCTCGACGACCTGGGCCTCGTCGTAGAAGGTCCGGAGGCGCGCGAAGAGCTCGTCGCTCACCCGCTGGCCGGTGATGGTCATGGCCTCCGCATACTCGAAGGCCACGCGCTCGGCGTCCGAGAAGTGCCGGCTCTCGCGCCACGTCGGGACCTCGCGCACCTTCTCCTCGTCCGCCCCCGCCTGCATCCCCCGGGATGCATTGATGTCGATTCAGAACGGACAGCCGTTGATCAGGGCGACGCGGAGGTAGACCAGCGGCAGCAGCGCGGCCGGGAGCCGGCCGGACTTCTCGATGGAGGCGCCGAGCTGCTTGGCCGCCCTCATGATGGGCGGGCAGTGGGCGAAGACCTTGGTCGTATTCAGGAGGCCGCCGAAGATCTCCCGCTCCCGCGTGAACACGTCCTTCAGGATCGGGTCGCCGCCGTCGTCCTCAATCTCGCGCACTCTGGGCATGGGAAACGGAGTATACAATAGGGCCCGCGGAGGCGGCCATGAGTGACGTGCGGCACCGGACGGTGGAGACCAACGGCATCCGCATGCACGTGGCCGAGCAGGGCGAGGGCCCGCTCGTCCTCCTCTGCCACGGATTCCCGGAGTCCTGGTACTCGTGGCGCCATCAGCTCACGGCGCTCGCCGCCGCCGGCTTCCACGCGGTGGCTCCCGACATGCGGGGCTACGGGCAGACCGACCAGCCCGCCGAGATCGACCAGTACACGCTGCTGCACCTGGTCGGCGACATGGTGGGTCTGGTCGACGCGCTGGGCGGGGGCCCCGCGGTGATCGCAGGACACGACTGGGGCGCCCCCGTCGCCTGGCACGCGGCGCTCCTGCGCCCCGACCGCTTCCGCGCGGTGATCGGGCTCAGCGTGCCGTACCGGCCGCGGGGCACGGTCCGCCCCACCACCGCGATGCCCCAGACCGACGACGCGATCTTCTACCAGCTCTACTTCCAGGCCCCGGGCGTGGCGGAGGCGGAGCTCTCGCGGGACGTCCAGAGCAGCATCCGCCGCATCCTCTTCTCGGGCTCGGGCGAGGGCCGGCGGGCGCGCGCCGGGCTGGGGAATCCCGCCGCGGTCGGCATGGTGCCCCGCGTCGGCGGCTTCCTGAACCACACCGCGGAGCCGGCCGAGCCGCCGGCCTGGCTCACCGAGGCCGACGTGGATTTCTACGCGGGCGAGTTCTCCCGCGTAGGCTTTCGAGGCGGGCTCAACTGGTACCGCAATATCGACCGCAACTGGGAGCTGATGGCCCCCTACGCGGGCGCGCGGGTGACCGTGCCCGCCCTCTACGTCGCGGGCGACCAGGACCTCGTGGTGCACTTCCGCGGCATGGACCAGCTCCTGCCGAATCTGAAGAAGTTCGTTCCCGAGCTCCGCCAGACGATCATGCTCCCGGGCTGCGGGCACTGGACGCAGCAGGAGCGCCCGAAGGAAGTCAACGACGCGATCGTCGCGTTCCTCACGACCCTGTAGCCAAGGAGAGCTCAATGGGCCACACCCTCGAGCAGCTGGCGGCCACGATGCACGACATCCTCGCGGCGGAGCCCGGACCCGCCGGGCGCGAGAAGGTCCGCGCGCTGGTCCAGGAGGTCCTCACCGACGAGGCCTTCGTCGCGAAGCACCTGGGCGACGACGTGCCCGAGCGCAGGATCCTCTTCGAGGATCCGCAGCTCGGCTTCTGCATCCTCGCCCACGTCTACAAGGGCGCGCGCGAGAGCAACCCCCACGATCACGGCCCGACCTGGGCGATCTACGGCCAGGCGCGCGGCGAGACCCTCATGAACGACTGGGCCCTCGTCGAGCCGGCGAGCGAGGCGAAGCCCGGCAAGGTACGCCACGTCCGCAGCTATCCCCTGAAGCCCGGGATGGCCCACGTCTACAACGAGGGCGATCTGCACTCGCCACGCCGCGATGGGCCGACGCGCCTGATCCGCATCGAGGGCCGCAACATGGACAAGGTGAAGCGTCTGGCCTACGACAAGGTCTGAGGGAACAGGAGGCTCACGCCATGAAAGACAATCTGCGCTTCGTCGATTCCGACATGCACATCATGGAGCCGCCCGATCTCTTCGAGCGGTACCTGGATCCGAAGTTCCGCGACCGGGTGATCCTGCCGATCGGGACCGACGGGCGGCCCAAGCGTGGCACGATCGTCATCGACGGGCTGCCCACCACGATGGACGCGGAGCTGCAGCAGTACCGCAAGCGCACCCGCGGCGGGGCGGTGAGCGCGCACAGCACCCAGCCGCTCTCCGGCTCGCGGCTGCAGGGGACGAACCGGCTCGACTTCGCGATCGAGCGGAACTACGACCCCGAGGCGCAGGTGATGGGCATGGCGATCGAGGGCGTGGACATCGCGGTCCTCTATCCGACCACCGGCCTGAGCCTGCTCGCGCGCGACAACATGGATCCGCTCCTCTCTCTCGCGCTCTGCCAGGCCTACAACAACTGGATCCACGAGTTCAGCGCCTATAGCCCGGAGCGCCTGAAGTTCGTGGCCATGCTGCCGGTGCACGACGTGCACCTGGCCTGCCGGGAGCTCCTCCGGTGCGTCCGCGAGCTGGGCGCGATCGGGTCGTTCATCCGGCCGAACCTGGTCAACGGTCACTACTGGCACTCCAACTACTGGGATCCGCTCTACACCCTGCACGAGGAGCTCGGCGTCACCTGGGGCTTCCACGAGGGAACCGGCGCCTGGAACTCGCACATGAACGTGCTCTACGGGGAGAACCGCTTCTACCGTCACGTGGCCAGCCACTGGATCGAGATGCAGCAGGCGCTGATCGCCATGATCATCGGCGGGGTGTTCGAGTTCCATCCGAAGCTGCGCGTCGGGTTCCTCGAGGCGCAGAATTCCTGGGTGCCCGGCATCCTGTCGCGGATCGAGTGGGACTACCCGCAGTACCGCGACACCCACGCGCCCTACCTCGGCCTGACCCCGAAGGAGTACTTCCGGCGCAACTGCTGGGCCGCGGTGGAAGGGAGCGAGCCGGAGATCGAGGCGACCGCCGGCCTGATCGGCGCCGACCGCATGTGCGTGTCCACCGACTACCCGCACTTCGACTCCAACTTCCCCAACGTGTCGGAGAACGTACTGAAGAGCTGCGCGCGGGAGACCGCCGCCCAGATCCTAATGGGCGGGGCGCACCTCTACGGGCTCGGCGAGGCGGACTTCGCGAAGGCCGACGCGGCGGCGTCGCGGGGGCGCGCGAGTACGAACGGCGCGGAGGCGGCGGCCGCGAAGCGGAGCGGGGTCGCGGTCGGCGGGTAGGTCCGGGGCGGGCGTCCGCGGATCAGCGGCCGGTCGCGACCGGCCGGTTCGCGGGCGCCATCGCGGGGGCGACCTGTTCCGCGAAGAGGCGCATCGATCGCAGCGCCAGCTCCGTGTCCAGGCCCGGCAGCGCCATCAGGAGCAGCACGTGCCGGTACCCGGTCGCTTCCAGATACTGCTGCAGGCCCTCCCGGACCTCGCCCGGTGAGCCGATCAGCGCCCAGCCGTCCGCGAGGTACTCCGGGAAGGTGCGCAGCCGGAGGAGCGAGCGGTTGAACGAGCTCGGCACGGTGCCCCCGGTGGAATCCGAGCGAAGCACCGACATCTTGCGCTGGTAGCCCATGAACGGGGCCTCGACCGCGCGGAGGGCGGCGTCGCGATCGGGGGCGACGTGCACGACGCGCATCCCCCAGGCGCGGTCCTCGAGCGCGGCGATCTCCGTCTCCGACCGCCCCGCGGCGAGGGAGAGCTCCCGATAGAGCTTGTGCCGACGCTGCAGCTCCTCGATCGGTACGAAGAACGAGGAGAGCGTGGGCAGGCCCAGGCGCGCGGCCGAGTGCACGCTGTCCTCGCTGTTGGCCGCGATGAAGAGCGGCGGATACGGGCGCTGCACCGGGCGCGGCCGCACGTGCAGGCGCTCGGCCGAGTGGAAGCGACCCGAGAAGTCGAAGGGCTCCCCGCTCCACGACTTCTGGATCAGGGCGATGCCCTCCTCGACCCGGGCCCGGCTGTCCTCGCGGTCGGACTGGAAGGTCTGGTAGTCCTGGAGCGTGCCGCCGCGCCCGATGCCCACGTCGAGCCGGCCGCCGCTCACCACGTCGAGCACCGCGAGCTGCTCGGCGAGGTCCACCGGGTGATGGAGCGGCAGCAGGCTCACCCCCATGCCGAGCCGCAGCGCGCGCGTGCGGGCGGCCAGGAACGCGGCGAGCACCGGCGGGACCGGGCAGAGACCGTAGTCGTTGAAGTGGTGCTCGGCGATCCACACCGAGGAGTAGCCGAGCGACTCGGCGGCCAGCATCTGCGCGAGGCCCGAGTCGTAGACCGCCCCCTCGCTCCACTGGTCGTCGCGCTGCATCAGGAAGAACAATCCGAAGTCCATGGGGGGTAGCTTAGCTTGACTTGGGCGCTCGGGGTGCGGCATAGTCCCGGCACTCGGAGCTGGTGTAATGACGCATCGGCTCGAATTCGCTCGAGGGTCCTTTCCTTCACGCAGGCGTGAGAGGAGAGCCGCGATGCCAATCGATCGCTCCGGCCCGCTCAACCGGCTCAACCGCCGTACATTTCTCGCGCGTGCCGGATGGACCGGCCTGGGCGCCAGCGCCCTCGTAGCCGGCCCCGGCCGCCGGCGCGCCTCCGCCCAGGCGGGAACCTCGTACCCCGACTGGATCCCGGCGAGCCCCAAGCCGCCCAAGCGCGGCGGAACGCTGACCCGCGCCTCCCAGTGGGATCCGCCGGTGTTGGACCCGCGGCTGACCCAGTCGGTCGGCACCTACCAGTTCGCGGGCCTCGTCGGCAGCCGGCTGATCCGCTACGCCTTCCCGGAGGAGGTGACCGGTCCGGCGGACATGAGCCTCAAGGGCGATCTCGCGGAGTCGTGGACGTCGACCTCCGACGCGCGCGTGTGGACCTTCAAGCTGCGCCAGGGCGTGAAGTGGCACAACGTGCCGCCGCTCAACGGCCGCGAGTTCGTCGCCGCCGATGTGAAGTACTGCTTCGAGGCCTACGCGAAGGAGGGCGTGCAGTCGTTCACCTTCCAGGAGGTCGAAGGCGTCGAGACGCCGGACAAGTACACCGTCCGCGTCCACCTCAAGACCCCCAACGTGCTCTTCCCGCAGAACGTGGCGGAGCCGATCACCGTGATGTTCTCCCGCGAGGTGCTGGAGGAGGACGGCGATCTCAAGAAGCGCATGATCGGGACCGGCCCCTTCCTCCTGAAGGAGCACACCCGGAAGGTCCGGGTGGTGCTCACCCGCAATCCCGACTACTGGGACAAGGGCCGGCCCTACCTGGACGAGTACGTGATCCTCTCGACCCCCGACGCGGCGACCCGCATGGCTGCGTTCCGGACCGGCCAGAGCGACTTCATCTGGCTCGCGGGCCCCTCCGAGGTGGAGACGCTCCGCAAGACGAACGCGAACGTGCAGGTGCTCTCGTATCACAACAGCCTGGCCCCGTTCGGAGTCGCGCTGGCCCAGGACAAGCCGCCGTTCAACGACGTGCGGGTGCGCCGCGCGGTCTCGATGGCGATCGACCGGCAGAAGCAGGTGGACACGCTGTTCGAGGGGCACGGTATCATCGGGTGGGGCGTGCCGTACATCTACTACACCGACAAGCAGCCCACAATGGCCCAGCTCGGGCCCTGGTGGCAGTACCGTCCGGCGGAGGCCAAGAAGCTCCTGGCCGAGGCCGGGCACCCGAACGGCTTCGAGACCACGTTGTTCTACTACGAGTACTTCCCGCAGATGACCTCGCAGGTGCAGGTCGTCCAGCAGGATCTCAAACGCAATCTCAACATCAACGTCAAGATCACCAAGCTCGACTACACGACCTATTACGGCCGTTACGTCGAGAGCAAGTGGGACGGCATGGCGTGGGGCTTCCAGTCGGGGCACGCGATCGGCCTCGACGAGCGGACCTACCAGTACATGCACTCGAAGTCGACGAAGAACTTCTTCCGGGTCAACGACCCGGTCATCGACGACCTCACCACCAAGCTGCGCCAGACCCCGATGGTGGCCGATCAGCGCGCGCTCACCAAGAAGATCGTGGACCGGGAGTTCGACCAGGTGCTGCGGATGTGGATGCCCTACGACAACGGGTTCCTCGTCTTCCAGCCCCACATGCGCAACGGGGCCGCGCCGGCGCTCCGCCGCACCGACGGCTACGGCTCCCCCATGATCTCGCGCGTCTGGCTGGACAAGTAGGGGGACGGGAGACCGGCCGGGCGCGATGTACAAGTACACGCTCCGCCGGGTCATGCTGGCGGTCCCGGTGCTGCTCCTGTCCTCGCTGATCGTCTTCGGGCTGATGCGCGTCATGCCGGGGGACGCGCTCACCGCCCTCATGGGCGAGTCCGGCAACATCGGCGAGAAGGAGCTGCAGAAGCTCCGCCGCGACCTCCGCCTCGACCTGCCGTACTGGGAGCAGTACCTGCTCTGGCTCTGGCAGATGGTGAGCCTACGCCCTGGCGACTCCATCTTCACCGGCGAGCCGATCACCACGAGTCTGGCGAAGGCCATCCCGGTGACCCTCGAGCTCGCGGCCCTCGCGATGATCCTGGGTTTGGCGGTGGCGGTTCCGATCGGCGTGCTGTCTGCCACGCGGCAGGACAGCGCGCCCGACTATGTGGGCCGGGTGGTCGCGGTGTCGGGCCTCTCGCTCCCCGACTTCTGGCTCGGCACGCTCGTCATCACCTTCGCGGCAATCTGGTTCCACTGGATCCCCGCGATCGGCTACGTGAGCTTCTGGGAATCCCCGCTGCGGAACCTGCAGCAATTCTTGCTGCCCGCCGCCGTTCTCGGCTACCGCCTCGCCGCCGCGACCATGAGGATGACCCGCTCGACGGTTCTGGAAGTTCTGCGCGAGGACTACGTACGCACCGCCTGGGCCAAGGGGCTCGAGGGCCGCATCGTGGTCTACAAACACGCGCTCAAGAACGCGCTGATCCCGGTGGTGACGATCGTGGGCGGCCAGCTCGGGGTGCTGCTGGCCGGCACCGTGATCGTGGAGACGATCTTCGCGTTGCCCGGCATGGGTCGGCTCACCGTGGAGGCGATCCTTTTCCGCGACTACCCGGTGGTGCAGACGAACGTCATGCTGGTGGCGGGCACCCTCGTCAGCCTGAACCTGCTGGTGGATCTCACCTACGCGTGGCTCGACCCGCGCATCCGGTACCAGTGACGGAGGGCCCGCGATGGCCGTGACCGCGCCCGCCGCCCACTTCGAGGCCGAGCCTACCGTCGAGCTGGGCCGCGCGCGCTCTCTCTGGAGGGTGATCCGGCGCAAGCCCCTCGGGGCCGTCTCCGCCGCGCTCATCGCGGTGATCGTGCTCACCGCGATCTTCGCCGAGGTGCTCGCGCCCTACGACCCGCTCGCCGCTCAGCCGGAGATCCGGCTGTCGGCCCCGAGCTGGGAACACCCCTTCGGCACCGACGACATCGGGCGCGACGTGCTGAGCCGCGTGATCTTCGGCAGCCGCATCTCGCTCTGGGTCGGGCTGCTCGCGGTCGGGATCGGGACCATCGCGGGCATGATCATCGGGCTCCTGTGCGGCTACTGCGAAGGGCGCACCGACCTCGTGTTCCAGCGGATCATGGACGCCATCCAGGCGATCCCCGGGCTGGTGCTGGCGCTGGCCATCGTCTCGGTGCTCACGCCCAACACCACCAACGCGATGCTCGCGATCGCGATGGTGATCATCCCCGGCAACTCCCGGATCGTGCGCGGGGCGGTCCTGGCCGCCAAGCAGAACCGGTACGTGGAGGCCGCGCAGGCCATCGGCTGCCGCCATCCGCGGATCATCCTGACCCACATCCTGCCCAACGTGACCGCGCCCATCCTGGTGATCGCCTCGATCTGGCTCGGCAACGCCATCCTGATCGAGGCGTCGCTGTCGTTCCTCGGCGTGGGCACGCAGCCCCCGACGCCGTCGTGGGGCCTGATGCTCAGCAGCAGCGGCCGCGCGTTCATGGAGCAGGCGCCGTGGCTCGCGCTCTTCCCCGGCCTGGCGATCAGCCTGGCCGTCCTGGGGTTCAATCTCTTCGGCGACACGCTGCGGGACGCGTGGGATCCGAAGCTTCGAGGCTAGGCCCATGCGCGCTCTCGTGTCCCTGATCCTGGCGGTCGTGCTGCTCTCCGGTGCCGGTCTCACCCCCGCGGCGGCCCAGGCCAAGCCGGAAGGGGAGATGCGCTGGGCGCTCTACGTGACGCTCGCGCCGGCCTGGTTCGATCCGGCCGAGGTGGTCGGGGTGCTGACTCCGTTCTGGGTGCTCACCGCGATGCACGACGCGCTCGTGAAGCCGATGCCCGGCAATCTCCTGACCCCGAGCCTGGCCGAGTCCTGGAAGGTGAGTCCGGACGGGCGCGTCTACGACTTCAAGCTGCGCGAGGGCCTCAAGTTCCACAACGGCGACCCGTTCACCGCGGAGGACGTGCGGTTCAGCTTCCACCGCGCCCGGGGTGCCAAGGTGCTCCAGGAGAAGGTGCGCGACGTGGAAGTCGCCGGGCCCTACCGGGTGCGCTTTCACCTTCACGAGCCGTGGCCCGACTTCATGACCTTCTACGGGACCTACGCGACCGGCGCGGGCTGGATCGTCCCCAAGAAGTACATGGAGCAGGTGGGCCCCGACGGCTTCAAGAAGAACCCGGTCGGCCTCGGCCCCTACAAGTTCGTGAGCAATACTCCGGGCGTCGAGCTGGTGATGGAGGCCTACGAGGGTTACTGGCGCAAGATGCCCTCGGTCAAGCGCCTGGTCTACAAGAGCGTGCCCGAGGCCACGACGCGTATGGCCATGCTCAAGCGCGGCGAGGTCGACCTGGCCTACCTCCTCGACGCGCCGCAGGCCCAGGACATCAAGAAGGATCCGTCGCTCAAGCTCGCCTTCTCGGGCGGCATCGGCACCTACTATCTCGACTACCTCGATCAGTGGGATCCGAAGTCGCCCTGGCACGATCGGCGGGTGCGGCTGGCCGCCAGCCACGCGCTCGATCGTCAAGCGCTCAGCGACGCGGAGACGCTCGGCGCCTCACGGCCCAATGGCAGCCTGATCCCGCGGAAGTTCGAGTTCGCGCTCCCGCTCGACCCGCATCCCTACGATCCGGCGAAGGCGAAGCAATTGCTGGCCGAGGCGGGGTACCCGAACGGCTTCGATGCGGGTGACCTCTACCCATGGCCGCCCTATCTGTCGATGGGAGAGGCGGTCGGCGGTTATCTGGGCGCGGTCGGCATCAAGGTACGCATCCGGACCATGGAGCGCGCCGCCTTCTACACCGCGCTGGAGTCGAAGAAGCTCAAGGGGCTCTGCGTCTGCATCAACGCGGTGTACGGGAACGCGGCCTCGCGCATGGCCCAGACCGTCCCCAGCGACGGCGCCTTCGCCTACGGCGGCTACCCGGACATCGACGCGCTCTACAAGCAGCAGAGCCGCGAGTTGGACCCCCGCAAGCGGGAGGCGCAGCTCCATCAGATCCAGCGCCTGCTCCACGAGCGGGTGCGCTTCGCCCCGATCATGGACTACATCTGGCCGAGCGGGGTCGGCCCCCGGGTGGCCGACCCCGCGCTGATGCTGATCGATCCCTACCCGTGGTCGGCGCCGCTCGAGGACGTCCGGCTCAAGAAATAGGCGGCCAGGGCCAGCGCCGCGGGCAGGAACTGGGTGACCAGGATCGACGTCTTCGCGGTGAAGCCGCCGAAGACGCCCGCGATCACCACGCAGACCAGGAAGAACACGATCACCCGCCGGTCGCCCCGGCCGAGCCCCCAGAAGAGCCCCGCGGCCAGGAAGCCGTTGTAGAGCCCTTGATTCGCGGCGAGCACCTTCGACGCCGCGGAGACCTCGGGGGTCAGGTTGAAGATCTTCCGGCCCACCGGGTGGTCCCAGAAGAACATCTCCAGCAGGAAGATCCCGACGTGCTCGAGGGCCACGAGCCCGGTCAGCAGGATCGCGACGGTGCGCATGGCGGCCGGCGCGTCAGGCGCCGAGGGTCTTGCGGATGCTGCCCAGGTGGTCGTTGATGTGGTTGATCAGGATGCCTTCGACGGCCTGCTGGGTGGTCATGGCCGGGATC
>Ga0068869_100001068_pt1 | contig 15991 bp, 15 predicted proteins | sample KBSMisM52_FD_64676 | JGI IMG/M metagenome (GOLD analysis project Ga0068869, IMG submission 64676) | Miscanthus rhizosphere microbial communities from Kellogg Biological Station, Michigan, USA - KBS Miscanthus M5-2 | ecosystem: Host-associated > Plants > Roots > Rhizosphere > Soil ... | reverse complement strand
ATCGTTGATGCCGCCGAAGAACCTTTTGAAGCCGCCGGGCAAAAGTTTAATCGCGGGACTTTTATTATCCGCAAGGCTTCCGCTGATGAGGTGCAACGGGCTGCGGCCGACCTTGGAATTCCGGTCTATGCTGTCGCGGACGCGCCCGTGGTTCAGACGCACGCGCTCAAGCCGGCGCGCGTAGCGATGATGCATACCTGGCTAAACACTCAGGATGAGGGCTGGTGGCGAATCGCTTTTGATCAGTTCCAGGTACCCTATGCCTACATCAGCACGCAGGACGTGGCGCGCGAGGCGAATCTGAAAGCGAAGTATGACGTAATCGTTTTCGCACCCGCGGCGCGCGATTCCTCGCTGGTTGTGAATGGCTTGCCGATGTACGGAAACCCACTGCCCTGGAAAACGACTCCGCTTACTCCTAACCTCGGCAAGATCGACTCGACTGACGACATGCGGCCTGGCCTCGGTTGGGCCGGCTTGATGAATCTGCAAAAGTTTGTGCAGCAAGGCGGAGTTCTAATCACGGTTGACGACACCGCGGGCTTTGCAGTGAACTATGGCTTTACACCGGGCGTCTCAATTGCCCGCCCAAATCGACTAAAGGCTGTAGGCGATATTCTAAGAATGAAGACTGTCGATGGCATGAGCCCAATTGCTTATGGCTATGCCGATTCGTTGGCGATGTATTGCGCTAATGGCCCGATCTTTAATGTCAGCAACTTCGCCGGCGGCGGCGGTGGTCGTCGCCGCAGCGCTGAACGCTTTACCGGGCGCGGTACTTCGAGCGATCCGGATGTCGTGCAGGGTCGGCCACCGGCGGAAGTGCCGGAGGCGCCCAAGGCAGAAACATGGGAAGCACTGCCTTTGACTGACGAACAGCGACGCAACAACGGCGTCATGGTTATTCCCGCCGCCGAGCGCCCGCGCGTTGTCCTGCGCTACGCCGACATGAAGGATCTGTTTGTTTCCGGATTGCTGGACGGTGGCGATGAAATCGCGGAACACGCAGGAGTGATTGACGTGCCTTCAGGCCGAGGCCACGTGGTGCTCTTCTCGACAAACCCAATCTGGCGTGGCCAAACTAAAGGCAGCTACATGCTTGTCTTCAATGCAATCTTGAATTTTGATAACTTGAATGCAGGTAGGAAACTCGACGATAAGTAGAACAGACTTCTCAGCCACCTAACAAGTGATTGCTGGGACCGCGGGCGTCCCGCCCGCAAACGCGCCAAAGGCGCGCGGGGATCGGATTTGAATTGTTCGCGCTTCGCGCTCATTTGCGGGCGGGACGCCCGCGGTCCCAGCACTTCGCTTGAAGCAATCGCTGTCACTCTCACCTTCCCATCGGCAGGTACGAAAAGCTATGCGACTTGGTGCCTTCTCCGGCGTCAATGCTGGCGACCAAAGAACCGTCAGAACCCTTTCGGTACATGACGCGCTTCGGGTAGTCGTGGGTTGGGTTCTCAAAAATCACCTCGTGCCCGGCAAGTCGCGTAAGCTTGAAATCAGTTTGGGGACAGTTCGCGTTGGGATTCGCCACATAATAGATCTCATCGCCGCGTTGTTCGATTCTCAGAAACTCAAACTCGGCCGTTTTGTCCCCAACAACCGTGCGGCCCATCCCAATCATCGTGCCGCCGGCGGGAAGGGTCCAATGTTCTTCAATCTGGGCGCGTGCGCCCGGCGCGGTCTGCCAGTCGCCGGCGATCCATGAGAGTTCCGATATTTTCGATGCCGGGCCCGAGGGAACCCTCTCTCTTGAGGCGCCAACGCTCCAGACAATCATTAGCGTCACCGCCAAAATAGATGTGGCAACGATACAAATGCGCGTGCTTGTTTTCATAATCCATCCCCCGTTTATTACTTACAATAAATTTACCGCGAGCAATCTAAGCGGATCTCAGGTGGGTGTTCGAACCGATCGGGTTAAGACGTCAAGGTTTGTTTCCCGCACGGATCGATTCCGACAATTTCTTCACGTCGATTGGAGTGGAGCTGATCTTCAAAGTTGCAACTGTGTCCAAAAGAAATTTGCGTCCCTCGGCATCTGGAGTACCGCTGGTAGCCTCGCTATTCAGCAACAAAACGTAGTCTTTGGCCACCAGCGTCAGATACAACTGCTTCTGTGCTTCAGCATTCATTTCTTTGGGCATATCGAATTGCCATATCAATGCGTAGCTGCCATCGCTCAGTTTGGTGTTGAAAGTTTGCACCGTGAGCTTGCTGTGAAGCAGCCCCTCAATATACTTTGCCTCCCAGTCTCGATGGGCCGCGAGAATAGCTTTGTCGTCCAGCTTCTTTTCTTTCGCATCCGGTGCAAAGTTAACGATGCCGGCTAGTTGAATTTGCAGTACGCGGCCATCAACATTGAAGAAAATATGTTCGGGGTCATTCAGCGGCTTTACTTCTTTTCCCCTCAACAAAAGTGAAAACGAAAGACCGGACTCATTCCAGACGAAAAGTATTCCCTCGTCCGTCTTGATCGCGCTCCAACCGTTCTCCTGTTGCAGAGAAACTGCCGGGAGATATGTCGCGTGCGCCCTGACGTTGGGTAGTTCTACAAAAAGGACGCTGCTGAGCAGCAAAGCGAATGAAGCCACCAGTCGCCTAACGGCCAACGACCGATACACTAAATTTAATTGCAACCTGAGTGGAATCTTTATCAAAGTTATAAACCCATTCTGTTAGGCTCTCGGCAACATTGCCATAAGCATTTCGAAAGAATCGTGAACGGCACTAAAAGATGCTCCAAGCCGGGTGTCAGTTCCATGCCGCGCGTCCGCGTTGTATCTAGCTAAGGATTGGCTGAACTTCCTTAGTTCCTTCGCAAACTCTGCTCGATTTCGCTTGCTCATTCCGCCAGGAACTCCCAGTCTCACAATGGCTCGGCCACGCCAGAGTAGCGTCGCCGACTTCGCCCTGATCTCTTTGAAGTTCTTATTAGGTAAGGCGTCGTGCTGCAAAGGACGCAGTACGTCATGAAACTCCGCATACTGTTTGACACCAAAGCCATGTTTACCCCGGTGGCCCTGCTGTGCTGCAGATACCAGCGGCATCAAAGACAAGATTACGAATACAAGAACGACTGGCGGGCGAGTTCGTTTCAAGACTATTTCTCCGTTTCCTGGAAGTGTCTAAGTAGAACAGGGCGTACTGCTGAAAAAAGATGCCGGGAGATTATAATCCGAAAACGGTCCGCTCCGCGTGACTTGACTTGATTAACAATGAATCTCTACAACGCAATCTTCAAGGAGAATCTAGCTGGACGCACGGCTATTCTTTATGAGCGGCAGCAAATTAGCTATGCCGAATTGCGCGACCTAACATTAGCATTTGCGCGCGCCCTGCGCGCCTTGGGTGTAGATCGCGGTGATCGCCTCGCGCTGTTGCTGAACGACTCTCCGGAGTTTATCGCGGCCTTCGTTTCAATCTGTTCCTATGGCGCCATTGCGGTACCCATCAACATGGGGCTGCGAATCGAGGAGCAGCGCGCGATATTAAACAACTGCACCGCGGCAATTGCCTTGGTGGAGGAAGATCTCAGTGAGGCGCTGCTTAAGGGTGAAAGTGAATTAAGTCATCTAAGAAAACTTGTTGTCGTTAGTCGAGGTGAAAACAAGCCCCACGAAATTTCGCAGACGTCGTTGCTGTTAACGCTTTCCCTGGCTGAATTATTGACTGCGTCTGAGCAACAACCAGCCCCTGAGTTCCCTTCTCCAGACGAGAATCAGCCAGCCTTCATTCTTTATACTTCCGGCAGCACCGGCGAACCAAAAGGCGCGGTTCATCGCCAGTCAGACATTTTCTACACGAATGAAACTTACTGTCGCGAGGTGTTAAGGCTACGAGAGGGCGACAGGCTGTTCTCTTCTTCACGTCTGCCCTTCGCGTACGGTTTGGGAAACGCCTTCTCATTCCCACTGCTCAATGGCTGCACAACGATTCTCTGTCGCGAGAAGCCTGTCCCTGAGATCATCTCGAGAGTCTTCGCCGACTACAAACCCACAATCTTCTTCGGCGTGCCCGTTGTCTATCGTCTTCTGCTCGACGAAGTCAAAAAGCTTTCTGGTAGTGCAATGCTTGACTGTTCGGCTCTGCGGTTATGCATTTCCGCCGGCGAAGCGTTGCCGGCCCAACTCGGGGAAGACTGGGAAAAGACCTTTGGCGCTCCAGTGCTTGACGGAATCGGCTCGACCGAGATGCTGCATATGTGGATGTCGAACCACGAGGGCGATGTGGTCTACGGCAGCAGTGGGAAACTATTGCAAGGTTATGAAGCGCGACTGCTTGACCCCGAGGAAAATCAAACACCTCCCGGGGCTGAAGGAAATCTTTGGGTCAAAGGGCGGAGCGCTGCCATTGAGTATTGGCAACGGCCGGAGGCCACCGCCCACACGTTCGTTGATGGTTGGGTGCGCACCGGAGATCTTTACCGGCAGGACGCCGGCGGTTATTGGTTCCACATGGGTCGCTCCGATGACTGTTTCAAATCAAGCGGCCAATGGGTTTCGCCGGTAGAAGTTGAGGGGGTGTTGCTGCGACATGAAGGCGTTAGTCGCGTCGCCGTGGTTGAAGACTTCGATGAGAACCGCCTGCCATGCGCCTGCGCTTTCGTCGTACGATCTGCGGCATCAGCAGACAGCGGAGAGGTTGAACTCGCTCTGCGAGAACTTGCACGCTCAGCACTACCACGTTTCAAGCAACCGCGCCGATACGTCTTCGTGGATGACTTGCCTTACACTGCCACCGGAAAAGTGCAGCGCTTCAAACTTCGGCAGCAGTTGCGTATGCCTGCCGCAGAAACCGCGAAGTAGCGACCATGAACCATCCACAAAAAGGGAGCGAGCTAAACAGCTGCATGGAAGCCATAAAATACTTTCTGCAAGTTGCTGTTGCCGTTCTATCTTGAATCTGTGTAATCTGCCTAACCTGCTCATAACCAGGCGACCATCACAAGATAACTATGACTGAAAAAAGCATCCAGGAAACCTACGCCCCGAACCTGAAGTGTTTTGGCTGCGGTCCGGCAAACGAGAGAGGGATCCACATCCGCAGCTTTCCGTCCGGCGAAGAAGTTATTGCTGACTGGCAGCCTGAGTCTTACCAGGAGGCGTTTCCAGGGATGCTAAACGGCGGCATCACCGGCACCGTGCTCGACTGTCATTGCAATTGGACTGCCGCTTACCATCTGATGAAACGGAATGGTCTCGATCATCCACCCTGCACCGTGACTGCCGAGTACACGATCAAACTCATGCGACCAACGCCCACCGACAAGCCAATTCACCTGGTCGCGCGCGTAGTTGAATCAACCGCCGATCGCGCCATTGTCGAAGGCGAGATAATTGCACACGACAAAGTCACTGCAACTTGCCGCGGCACTTTCGTTGCTGTTAAGCCGGGCCATCCTGCTTATCATCGGTGGTAGCGGCCGACTGAGACCGCTACCGCTTAAGAGACAACATTTTCCATTTGTCATTTGACATTTCTCATTTGTCATTGGAAGAGATGCTTGAGCAGGCAGAGGTCAGTTGATGCTTCCAGTCCTGATGCCAGTTGTCCCTGACTAGAACTTCTTAGTTGCGCACCGCACCTTCGAAATGACAAATGAAAAATGTCCAATGACAAATGTCAAATATCTTTTTTAACCTGTAGCTACCCACACCCCACCGCTGTGGCCTGCTCGCGTGTAACCCTCATCCCGCACCACTAAACTCATCCTCGTGGCAAGTTCTGATACAAAACTTTTCCAACAATGATTACCCAACTAAGGCTGGAGCTCTTGAAGCTGGTGCGCTCGAAGGGCTTCTACTTGTCGTTTGCGGCGTTGTCAGCCTTCGTCATGCTGATGCTCTGGGGGTTCTATTCCTATGCGCAAAAGAAAACCAATGGCCTGGCAACCGACCAATTCAAATACACCTACGAATCGAAAAGCTATTTCAACGGCTTGACCTTCACGCTTTACTCGTTGATGTTCGCCTTCAGCCTTGTAATACCAATTTTCGTAGCGATGACTGCCGGTGGGCAGATTGCCGGCGAACGTCGCACCGGCACGCTGCGCATGATCTGTATTCGGCCGATATCACGGGCCTCGTTAGTGGTGTCCAAGTTTCTCGTCGTCGCAATCCACACTTATCTGTTGTTAGCCTTTTTCATCGGGCTCAACCTACTCGTGGGCCTGCTGTTCGTCGGTTGGGGAAATCTGGAGCTGTATCCCGGCCCACTAGATCTTGTCGACGCGCCGGGTCAAATTCTTCGTGACGATGCGCTCTGGCGCTTCTGTTACGCCAGCCTCTCAGGCACCTGGGCGCTGCTGGTGGTGGCGGCGATAGCCATGCTTCTGTCCGTGATTTTCCGGAACCCGGTAACAGCCGTGGCCGCGACAATCGCGGTCTATCTCATGCTCTACATCGTCGGCCGCATTGAATTCTTTGTAGACCTGCGGCCTTTCTTCTTCACCACCGACATGGACTTCTGGCGCGACGTCTTGAAGCCCGAAGTGCCCTGGGCCGATCTGGGTCACTACGCTGCGACCTGCGGGGCATACATCTTTGGATTACTGCTGACCGCTGTCATTATCTTTGAACGCAAGGACATCACAACCTGAAATGTGGCTCAAGTTATTACTTAGCTTTTTCTTCGTCCTCTCACTTGTAGGCGCATTCGTCGTTGGCCCCGGAGGCGAACGCGAGCGGGCTCGTGAAGCTAATTCAGCTAATCAAACTCAGAATGATCATGTCCTTCGGCTGTTGACCTGGAACATCGGTAACGGCGACCTCGAATCTGAAACCCGCGCCCATGATGAAGATCTATCAGCCGTGGCCACGATAATTCTGGACAACGATGCAGACGCCGTCGCGCTTCAGGAACTAACCGGCAAGGATCAGCTGCGTCTCCTGTTGCAGCACCTGGAAAACTGTTACAGCGGATATGTTTGTAATTCGGCTGGTGGTGACCGAGTGGAGGCAGTATTGATTAAGACCAGCGGACATAGGGGTTCCGCCGCCGCCAGTCCGACGTTCAGCGACGTCCCTGCGGGCAACAGGTTTGCAGCCGCGGCAGCCTTTCATTTGCGGAAAGACTTGCCCGAAGTTGTGCTGGTGAGCGCGCATGCTGACGCGTTTAGCGCCTCGCGCCGTCGCGCCTTTGCTGCAGACCTTACTGACTGGAGCCGCAGTCACAGCAGGAACGAACTCACCTTCATCGCTGGGGATTTCAATTTCGAAGTGAGCACGCGGAACAAAAATAACCTCTTCACCGACGATGCAAAACACGACAGCGAATCCTATGCCTACCTGCTGAATTCTTTTCGCGATCTAGGGCTTGATGCCGGCGAAACTTCAATCAACGATCGCCGCATTGATTACGTCTTTGGGCCAGTGGCAAACGTGACGCTACGTCGCGCGGAAGTGCTTCGCTCTGCGGCGGTTGGCCGAATGGATCACTGGCCGTTGCTTATTGAGGTCGCCTTTTGAATCAATGAATGACTTGATCCTGAAAACCGAGGCACTAACAAAACAATACGGCCGGCGGAAGGTCGTTGACGATCTCTCGCTGTCGGTTGAGCGCGGTGATATTTTCGGCTTTCTGGGTCAGAACGGCGCCGGCAAGTCTACAGTGATTCGCCTGGCGCTGGGCCTCGTGCGCCCAACCCGCGGACGCGTTTTGCTATTCGGACATGACATGGGACGACATCCGCTGAAGGCGCTGGGGCGCGTCGGCGCCATCGTCGAAGCTCCGGCCTTCTACGAAAACTTTTCGGGTTACCACAATCTCCGCATCTTCGCCGCGATGTCGGGAGGAGCTGAACGAAAACAAATTGAGCAGTCGCTCGAGCTCGTCGGTCTTCAGGAACGCGGCAGGGACAAGGTACTTACCTATTCACACGGCATGCGACAGCGGCTCGGAATAGCTCAGGCACTCCTGCCCCATCCGGAATTCATCATCCTCGATGAACCGACTGATGGCCTTGATCCGCAAGGCATTCACGAAATTCGTTTATTGTTGCCGCGGCTGCGGGATGAGCTGGGGCTGACAATCATGTTGTCCAGCCACCTTCTCTTCGAGGTTGAACGCATCTGCAATAGAGTTGCGATTATTGACGGAGGCAGGCTGCTTTATCAGGGGGCGATTGAAAACCTGGTCTCAGGCGAGCGATTGGTAAAGATTACCGTCGAACCACTCGAGGAAGCCTGTAGTTTGCTGAGCCGCGAGCTGGCGATTTCGGTAAGCCGAAACGGTTCTAATTCACTTTATCTACGAATGAGAGACGAAGACATTCCGCGGATGAACGCGCTATTGGTCGCAAACAAAATCAAGGTGATGGAGCTGGCGCCCCAACGAGCGACTCTCGAGGAAGTTTTTCTGACCTTAACCGGTCCTGGCGTGACGCCGTTCTCGCGCCCTTAAGACCCTTTCTTCGAGGGATAATTCTCCAGTTTTCCTGTCTGGAAATCTGAGCAGGTTTGACGACCGCTGTTGGACTTTGCTTGCTTCGTCCATCAAGAGTATCGATTCATTACGCTTGTAGCGAGCTTCGTTTCGTAAGCGAGCAGCCTCCCTATTATTACCCTGTTGAAGTAGATTCTGGGCCACCGTCAACATAGTCGTTGAAATTTCGAGTGCGGCCAGCGCCCGTTCCCGAAGTGCCAATACCAATTCCTGATCCATTACCAGCTCCCGTGTCCGTTTATAAAACGTAATATTAGAGTCGTCTTGGCATCTCGCAACGAGCATACCCTCAAGCCTGACTGGCCTGGATGCCATGAAACTGAAATGAATAAATCAGGAAAGGGCTACCGAGTGGGGTTTAGTTGGAAAAACGAGCCAGTTTGGCCTTGTCACGTGGGCCAGTTTGCTTACCTAATTCTCTGACAGTATCATTCTCAGACCACAAATCTTGAATTCAGCTCTCAAGGAAAATCATTTGCCAGACCTCTTTCATCGTCCCCGCCGCCTGAGAAGGACGGAAACCTTGCGCGCGCTGGTTCGCGAAACATCTCTCGCGCCCGAGGATTTTATCCTGCCCCTGTTTGCTTGCGCGGGAGAGAAAGTTCGCCGCGAAATTCCCTCGATGCCGGGGGTGCACAACCTTTCCGTCGATGAAATCGCAAGGGAAGCCGCTGCCGCAGCTGAGCTCGGCGTGAAGAGCGTAATCCTGTTCGGACTGCCCGAAACTAAAGATGAAGCGGGCTCGGGCGCCTATCACGAGAATGGAATTGTCCAGCAGGCGGTGCGTGCAATTCGCGCTGCCACTCCGGGCCTGGTGATTGTTGCCGACACTTGTCTTTGCGAGTACACCTCGCATGGACACTGCGGCGTGGTAAGCGATGGTGAAGTCTTAAACGATCCATCGCTTGAGCTATTAGCTCGCACCGCCGTAAGCCAGGCTGAAGCAGGCGCTGACGTGGTTGCGCCTTCAGCAATGATGGACGGGCAGGTAGGCGTTATTCGCGAGGCTCTTGATGACGCGGGATTCGATCAAGTAGCGATCATGGCTTACGCGGTGAAGTATGCGTCAGGATTTTATGGACCGTTTCGCGAGGCCGCGGACAGTGCCCCGGCTTTTGGCGACCGTCGCGCCTATCAGATGGATGCCGCCAACGCCCGCGAGGCGCTGCGCGAAGCGGAACTTGACTATGCCGAGGGCGCTGACATTCTCTTAGTTAAGCCGGCCACTTGTTACCTCGATATAGTGAAAACACTTCGCGATGAATTTGATGCGCCCATCGCCGCTTATCACGTCTCCGGCGAATACGCGATGATCAAAGCCGCGGCGCGAAATGGCTGGATTGATGAACAACGCGTGATGATGGAAACGCTGACCAGCATCAAACGCGCCGGCGCCGATATTATTCTTACCTACTACGCTCGCGAAGCCGTAAAAACACTTGGCAAGACCTTCTAATTCTAGTCGCCCTGCCAGTAGTGTTCATTCAAGGTCGCATTGAGTTGTAACTCGCTCGGGCAACTGACCCAAGTACTTAATTTTCTGACTACACGAGGTTCTTAGATGCGGGCCAAGCTGCTCCCTGTAGTTCTCGCCACACTTGTACTTTTCTCGACTCTGCAAGCGCAAACAAATTCAAAGCCCAAAGCCAGTCCTACGCCGGCTGCCCCAGCAAACACTAATGATTGTGGTTGTGATGTGCCGTTGCCGGAAGTTCTCGCAACCGTCAATCGGGTCAACATTACGCGGCAGCAACTTACGGCCAGCCAGGCACGAATCAAGGAGCTTCAAGAGGAAGTCAGCAACGCCCGCAAACGAGAGCTGGATCTGCAGATCAATTCCCGGTTGCTTGATGAAGAAGCAAAAAGACGCGGAAGCTCTACCGGAAAGGTTTTGGAGGAGGAAGTAATCGCGAAAGTAGCTGAGCCAACCGATGCTGAGGCGTTGGCCTTCTTCGAACCGAACAAAGATCGTATTCGCAGCGACTTTGCCACGGTGAAGAAAGACATCATCGATTATCTGCGTAACCAGCGACAAACCGAGCAGGCTAATCTGTTTGTAGATCGCTTGCGCGCGGCCGCGCAAGTTAAGTTATCTGGTATCGAGGTTTCGCCGCCCGCGAGCGAGGCGGATCTGGCTCGCATTTTTGCCACCGTAAACGGCAAGAACATTACCTCGGCCGACGTCGAAAACGCGCTCAAGCCGCTGGTGACCAGCGTGCAGGACCAGGTCTATGCTTTGCGCAAATCTGAAATGGATGTAAAGATCAACGACATACTCCTGGTGCAGGAAGCTACGAAAAAAGTAACTTCCACTAAGGCGCTTTTAGAAGCAGAAGTCATAGCGAAATTGCCGATAATTACTGAAGCCGTGGCGCAGAAGTTTTACGACGAGAATAAGGAGAGGCTGAGGGGCGACTTCGCCACCCTGAAAGTCCAACTGATTGAGTATCTAAAGGAAAAAGCGAAGTCGGACCAAGAGGAAGTTTTTGCGACACGACTTCGCAATGCCGCAACCGTCCGGATCTTTCTAACGCCGCTTATTCCACCGCGATGGAGCAAGCCCGATCCTCCAAAAAACAACCCATGAAAAAATCGATCTTGTTTGTTCTATTCTTTACGTTCATCGCCCTCGTCGAAACGCAGGCGCAAACAACTGCTGACTCTCAACTAGTCAGCGCAATTGCAAAGATAAAAGCGATCGACAATCACGCCCACCCGTTGCGCTATGTGGCGCCGGGTGAGAAACCCGATGACGAGTTTGACGCCTTGCCGCTCGATGCCATCGGGCCCATTCCGCTGCCAGTGCGTTTGAGTCCGGGCAATTTGGAGTTTGTTCAAGCCTGGCGGGACCTCTATGGTTACCAACACGACGACATGAGCGAAGCGCATGTGCGCGAATTGCTGCAAACAAAGCAACGCATTGCAACTGAGCAGGGCGACCGGTTTCCAGCATGGGCCCTCGACCAGCTTGGCATTGAAACAATGTTTGCTAATCGGGTGGCGATGGGCCGAGGACTGGCAGCGCCGCGTTTCCGCTGGGTGTCGTTTGTCGACGCGCTCCTGTTTCCCTTGAGCAATGAAGCAGCCAAGAAATCGAATCCGGACTATCGCGGCTTTTATCCGGGCGAGGAGCGTCTACTGAAACGCTATCTGAACAGTGCTGGATTGAAGGCCTTGCCCGCGACGCTCGATGCTTACCTCGCAAAGGCGGTGACCACAACGCTCGAAGCAGAAAAGCGTGACGGGGTAATCGCAGTAAAGTTTGAAGCTGCTTACTTACGCAAGCTCGACTTTGAGGAAGCTGACATAGTGTCCACCCGCCGCGTCTATTCGCGTTATGTTCGTGGCGGCGAACCTTCGGCCGCTGACTACAAGACGCTACAGGATTTTATTTTTCACTACATTGCACTCGAGTCAGGCCGGCTTGGTCTCGCCGTCCACATTCATGTTATTGACGGCGCCGGCGCTTTTTACAAACAAAGCGGCAGCAATCCCCTGTTACTCGAGTCTGTCTTCAACGATCAGTCTCTCAGAAAAACCAACTTCGTAATTATTCACGGTGGTTATCCGTTTACGAAAGAAACCGCGGCGCTGATCGGTAAGCCAAACGTCTATGCAGACTTTTCCGCGCAGACATTTCTTATTTATCCGCGCGAGCTAAGCGAGGTGTTGCGCAACTGGCTGGAAGCCTATCCCGACAAGATTCTTTTTGGCACAGACGCGTTCTCGTTTGGGCCGGAAGTGGACTGGCCGGAAGTGGCCTGGCTCTCAAACACGAGCGCGCGCCAGGCATTGGCCCTGGCCTTGACCGGCATGATGAATGACCATGAGATCACCCGCGCCCAAGCGGTTGACCTGGCGAGGATGGCACTTCGCGACAATGCCCTCAAACTCTATAAGCTGAACGGCAGGTAGGCATTCGGAACTCCTGTTGCGGACAACACCGGCTTTTCTCATTTACACCTGGCTTCGGCCAGGTAACCCCCAGTGCTCCTCAAGCGGGGAAACCAATAAAGGTAAACTGAGAGCTATGAAAAACACACATACCTGTCCTAAATGCAATTCACAGGAGATCATGCGCATCGAAGGGCGAATTGGTGGTTATTCAGGCGGTAACGATATTGCTGGTACTGCGGGCTCATGGAGCTTCAGAACAGTTAAAGTCACCCGATACCTATGTGGCTCCTGTGGCTTCAGTGAAGAATGGATTGACGCACCAGAAGATTTGCACAAGCTAAAAGAAAGATACGGCTCTTCTTAACCAACAGCCGCCGCGGTAGCGAAGGTTAGCCAAGTATATTATTCCCGTTTAAACGGTTTCCGCTTCTGTTGGCAACATAGCCACCTGGCGGAAGCCAGGTGTGAATGAAACGGGCGGGGCTAATAACGGTTCCAAGTCTAATTAGCCAAGTTGCTCTTCAAACTTGAGAAACCACCTTGCCTGAAAAGGGCACGCAACCTTGGGCGCCTTACGAAGCTTCTAAGGGAACATCCACCGGCGATGAAGGCTTAACTTATGTGATCTCAGGCGCACGGCCTGTCTGGCCCCCGAACGTGAGCATAATGAGCTTATCCCTCAATTTGGTACGCGCACTGCGAAATCGATGGGGCTTTACCGTCGTAGTGTTGTTGCTTGGTTTCGGCCTCGAAGCGAGGGAAGCGAAATCCCAGTCCGGACGACGCACCGCTGCACCTTCCACTCCGCCGGTCGTGAAAAATGAGAGCTCGAGTACGGAGCCAGAGAAACCGCTGGGGGCGCTTCCAGACAAAGTCCGGCTGCTGGTTGCAAAACAGCCGACCTCAAAACACCTGGGCACTGAAGATCAGATTTTCGCCAGCTTCGTCAAACAATTGAATCGCTATGAAAACATCGAAGCCATCTCGGTTGGCGACCTGAAAGAAGCTCGGGCGGTTGAACGCGCGAAAGCGGAAACCGAGGCGTTTGTAATACTGATGAAGTTTGACATCGATAGTTTCCAAAACGGAACGATCATTACGAATTCGCAGGACATGGACATTGAGTACTCCGTGATTGCGCCTCGCACCGGCAAGAAACAGACGAAGGGTAAGGTCTACTTTCAGTCTATTGGTGGCGGCAGAATGCGAAAGGATGGTTGGCCAAACGGCACGCCCATCAGGATCACACCGGAGGGGACCGGCATTGAAGCCGCCGACGGTTTGTATTTTTGGCTGAAGCTCGCGGCCGCCAAAAAAGCAACGGCGCAATAGATACTTCGGATTCCCAGCCTCTAGCGTTGGCTTTCCTCTGTGCCACCTTTGTGTTCTCTGTGCCTCCGTGGTGAATCCTATTTGGCAAACACTCACCACAGAGACACAGAAATCACAGAGGACGCACAGAGAATTTCAACTTAGACCTACTACTTCAATTCATCCAGTGCCTGGGCCAATCGGTCGAGTCCTTCCCTAAACGATTCCGAATCGCCACCCATGCCGATACGAAAATGGGCAGGCATCTCAAAGAACCTTCCAGGGACAACTGAGGTCTCGTATTTCTCTCGTAATAACTCACAAAGTTTTTCAGAGGTCTGCTCGCGCACGCGCGGAAACATGATCGAGCCAAACGCCGGTCGTATTGCCTCCAGGTCATCCCGGCCATCGAGAAACTGATTCAACATCGCGCGATGCGAGTCGAGTCGGCTTTGAGCGCGTTCGGCGATCGCCGGCAGTTGCTTGAGCGCGACTACGCTTAGCCGCTCACCGGAATGCACTGGCGTTGCCGCGAAGAGATCGTTCAGTCGCCACATTCTTTGAGCAAGCTCCGGCTCGGCGAGAATCCAGCCGCAGCGTAGTCCACTTAGACCATAGGCCTTGGTCAGACTGCTGGTTACTACGAAGTGATCACCCAGGTTGAAGGAGGTCTGAGACGGTTCGCCAAAAAGCATTTCCAGATAGACTTCATCAACGAGCACCCGGGCGTTGCTCCTGCTGGCCAGTTCGCCCACTTCTCTTAACGTGTGATTGTCAGTTAGAACTCCGCTGGGATTGTGAAAGTTAGTGATCACAATTAGACGCGTGCGCGAGCTAAGGTTTCGTTCGACCTCAGCCGCCGAAACCCGCCAGCCATCTTCAAACCGTCGTTGGAAACGTTTCAGCTTGGCGCCAAGGTATGCAGCCGTCGCCAGCATCGGTTCATAAGCGGGACTCTCGAAGAGTATCTCGTCGCCGGGATTGATAAGCGCCGCCAGCGCCAGATGGTTGGCAAAAGACGTTCCGGCTGCGGTTACGACACACGCCGGGTCAACGTGGAATCTACCCGCAAGTAAACTTATTAGCGGCTGATAACCGTAGCCGGAGTCTCCGGTTAGCTCGAGGTCAGACAGCGAAACCTCCAACTCCTGCAACGTCAAATTCGCGAGTCCGCTGGTCGCGAGATTGAAGCGGGCCCGCGAACGCGTCTTGGCCCAATGCATGTACTCCGAAGCTCTTACGCGTCTCTCATACTGTGCGGCACTCATGTCGTGTTTCTCCCACGCCAAAAAAAGAAGGCCGGAATTCCCGCCAATAGAATAGCTATTCCAATTAAGGTGTTTCCCGGATAGCGGTAGATTGTATTGATCACAACCAACCAGCAGATGGTCACAAAAAGCGCAGTCGTTACCGGATGGCCGGGAATGGTCGTCATCCGCAGACCGATGTCCGAAGCCCCGGCACCTTTCGTCTTACCGCGCCGGCGAAAAACGAAAACACACAAGGCAGTGGCCCCAAAAAATATGAAATCAACGGACACAACGTAGTTCAAAATCTGTTCGTACTTGCCCCAGAGTGTAATCGCAATAGCCAATAGACCCTGCAGCACGATGGCCAGAATGGGAACATGCGTCTGCGGATGCAGCTTGCCCACACTCTTAAAAAAAAGTCCATCTTCAGCCATCGCATAATAAACGCGCGGCGCTGTCAGCATTCCCTGACTCAGAAAACCCAAGGTTGAAATAGCAATTCCGGCTGCAATCGCGCGAGCGCCGGCCGGTCCCAACGCCAGACGCATCACGTCTGAAGCCGGTGTTGTGGTATTGGCCAGGGCGGAAACTCCAAGCGCGTAAACACAAACAAAATTAACTGCGAGGTAGAGCACGACGACCCCGGTCACACCGATAATGAGCGCTCGCGGCAGGTTCTTTCGCGGCTCGCGTATTTCTCCGGCAACGAAGCTGGCGGTCTGCCAGCCTCCGTACGAAAACAACACCGGCACCATCGCCGCGCCGATGATGGTTAGGAAATGCGATGGGCTAAAGACGAACCCAAAGCCGCCGATGCCTCCCCCGATCGATGTCACTTCAGGTGCAGAGGTCATTGTCGGTGACATAATCAGAAACAGGCCGCAAGAGACGAGCGCAACAATCGCGAGAATCTTCAGCACCATCAATAGACTCTGCACAGTACCGCCGCTGCGGACACCTAAACAATTAATAACCGTCAAGCTGCCAAGCGCCAGCGCGGCGATCACTGAATCAGCAACCTGAAGTCCGGTCAGTTCCCGGAAGTATCGGGCAAACGTCACTGCAACCGCCGCCATGCCTCC
>Ga0068869_100001066_pt1 | contig 16007 bp, 9 predicted proteins | sample KBSMisM52_FD_64676 | JGI IMG/M metagenome (GOLD analysis project Ga0068869, IMG submission 64676) | Miscanthus rhizosphere microbial communities from Kellogg Biological Station, Michigan, USA - KBS Miscanthus M5-2 | ecosystem: Host-associated > Plants > Roots > Rhizosphere > Soil ... | reverse complement strand
CCCTGTCGGCGACTGCCAAGACGCTGGTTCCACGATTACTCGGTACGACTTGAACTTATGGTGTTCAACGGCGCTAAGAAAGGCGATGAGAAATCCTCAGCCTCACCTGATCGACGCAAAGTATTAGGCGCGAAACCACGTGACCGCAGAGTTCAAGTCGTCCGAGTACTCCTGGAAGGTTCGTTCCAGCAGAAACTGGGCCTACGAGATATGAGCGCCAAAGTGAATTTATCACGGTGGCGACTGGCCCATCTCTTCAAGGCCGAGACGGGTATGTCTCCGCAACGCTATCTGACTCTGGTGCGCCTGCAGAGGGCTAGGGATCAGTTGGCGAACAGCTTCCTTTCGGTACAGGAAATCGGCGCTGCTGTGGGGATCCCAAATCCGAGCCAGTTCACCAAGAATTTTAAAGCTGCTTACGGGATGACTCCGGTGGAATACCGAAGAACGCGATTTGAAACTTTAACGTTTGGGCAACGGCCATCGCCGACCGGCGAATCTTCCGACGACTGAAAAATGTCACAGGCACCGAAAGCGTTTGAGCGCGAACGAACAGGGCAGCACGCTGGTGGGAAGGGGATTAGTGAAATGGGTGAGTGCAAAGGATGTCATGGCAGTGGCAAGTGCTCGAAGTGCAATGGCAAGGGCGGTAAGGAAGGGATGTTCACGAAGTCTGTTTGCTCGAAATGCGGTGACTCCGGCAATTGCACGGTATGCAAAGGCAGAGGCCGAACGTAACGTTGAAATTCAGCATGGGCCGACAATGAGAAATTCGTCCGCAGTCAACGTGAGCTGGATCACGGTCCTGACAGGCAGGGAAGGGGCCGAAGCTCTATGAGCGTCAACAGATGAGCTCTGTAAGCGTTTATTGCTCCAGTTGCGCCTCTCTGTTGGAAGCGGATTGTGATTTCTGCCCAAGTTGTGGCACGCCGAGACCTGTCGCTCGAGCAATGAAAACGCCAAAGCCTGCCCATTCATGGATGGGGAATGTTGGTCACCAGAATGAAGTGGTTCGGTCGCGGCCACTAAGCTTAGCTCAATACGCCCCATCGGTTCCTTATGCTCCTTACTCTACCAGTTCACCTCAAACGTCTTCCCAGAATGCTACGGCAAATACTGCGGGAACGCTTGGGATCATAGTTATCTCGTTGATGGCGGTGGGCCTCATCCCATGTATTGGCTGGCTCAACTACATAAATCTTCCTTTGGCCTTTGTAACCGTAATCGTGAGTATTGTTGCGTCGTCGAGTTCAAAGACAAGTGCTGACAGGAGCGCTGCCATGATCGGTCTGGCGTTCGCGCTGATTGCGGGCTTTGTCGGTTTCATTCGCTTGCTTCTGGGAGGTGGCTGTCTTTGAAACGGCGAAGCGCCCTGACGTGTCATAACGGACTTAGTTCAGTGGATGCAGGGAACTACTTTGTCATGCCCTCTGCAGCGGAATGGTGGAAATCTTCGCGCTACGTGTTGCTCATATTCACGATCCTGATAGCTCTTGCCCTCGCTGGTTCATTTATCTCGTATGAGCAAGTAATCGCTCGTGGGCATCCATGGTTGCCCGCCAGGCAGTGTCCGGGTTGTCCCTTCTGCGGCATGACGAGAAGCTTCTGCGCTATGTCGAGTGGACGCTGGGAAGATGCTCTGAAGTGGAACAGAGGCGGACCGACACTATACGCAATCTTCTGGCTTTGGCTCTTGAGCGGAATGGGACTTTGCGTCACAAATCTTTTCCAGAGCCATAACCGGAACAGTCCGCGATTGCTCTGATAGATCAAAACGCGGATGCGTAGGTTGAAACGATTTATGACTTCGCAGTGCTTGAACAGAACTACCGCCTTTCTCAGATCCGGACGTTAACCTTGAAAGAGAAACGAAAGATGGCTGAATATTTTCGATCCTGGACCATACTCCTCTCACTGCTATTGCTGAGTTTGTCGATAACTGCATGCGGGCCAACCTGTCCTGAGTGGAATCAAGCGCTCAAGAATCAACCCACAGGCGCTCAAGCTCCGGCTGCCACCCAGGTAAAGACAACGAACGAACTCATTGTCTATCTCGACACTTCCGGCAGCATGGCCGGGTACCGCTCACGCGACGGACAATCAATCTTTGAAAAAACTCTTCGGGAATTACGCACCGCAGCTGGGACGTTTGGTAGTTCGGATGTAAGGGTCCTCGTGCGTCACGTTGGCGCTAGCATAGGACCGCCGTTAACGGACACGGAGTTAACAAGGGGATCCTGGGAATCGATTTATCACGATCATGAAACGAATCTAGCCGGCGTGATTTCCAGCTTTAGAGTTGCAACTCAGGATGCGTCTGCACCACAGGACAAAGAACCACATAAGGGCGCCGGGCCAACTGGTGCTGGCGCTGCGAATGATGCGACCGAGCCCGTTCCACCGGCGCGATTTCACATACTCGTAACTGATGGCGTTCAGTCTGCAAAGCAAGGTAACGCTACTCGAGACTGCACGGCCGGTTCGGATCAGTTTTGCGTGAGGCAAAAGATCGGCGAGTTGCTCCGAGCTGGTTGGGGTGGGTGTGTACTGGGTATCAGGGCCAACTTCCATGGCAAGGTATGGTCCGAAACCAGTGGTGCTCCCATCCCTTACGACAGCGAGGACAATGATCCGACTACGCTAAGACCGTTTTACCTCTATGTCTTTTCTCCTGACCCGACGCTGCTGGATCCATTAGTTAAGTCACTAAAAGAACGATTGCGGCCATTAACACCCGGAGCAGAATCGCTGCGAGAACTCAATCTATCCTTTCCCTACGTCGAGAGTTTTAGCGAGTTAGAGATATCCATACCGACCGAGTCCAGAGGAATTATTCAAAGAAACAAAGACAAGGGTGGACCACCAGAAAGGTACACGCTTCGCGTTGACGTCAACACAGAGCGATCTGGAGCCAAACCATTCGCTCTTAGGGTCAAAATTCCCTGGTCGCCTCATGCGAGAGACACGGGAAATGCAGCCCAGCTGATGCAACTGATCCGATGGAATATTCTTCCGGTGTTTCCTGCGGAAGAAGTGAAGGGTCAAAGATTTCCAACGCTCAAGGTCGTCGAAAAACCCACTTTTGATTCGAGTAACGGGGCCGACGGAAGGATCGTGTTGCAGGCGACCGCCGGATTTCCCACTGGCACCGAAAAACCCTCGTGCCGTGTTTACCGTCTCGAAGGACGGCTGGATCTTAACCAGGCCACACCCGAATGGATTCGCTCATGGTCCACCGACCTCGATACCGATCCAAAAACCGGAAACCGCACATTCAATTTGGAAACTGCACTCCTGGGTCTCTGGAATAACTCAAGCGTCAAAGATCAGTTAGTGGCGGAAGCTTACCTGAGAGTTGGTCCATAGATCACCGCGAAAGGACACTGTGATGCTTGCATTAATACTTCAAGGTTCGACTTTTCTTCAGATGTTTATCGACTCCTGCGATGAAGAAGGTTGCGAAGACACGGCATTGAATTGGTTTTTAGGCGCGATTGTGGTCGCGCTTATATGTGCTTTGTTGATGTTGGCTTACAAAGCGTTGAAAAAGTATACGGCCATGAACCTGGTGCAAAAGGCCTGGAGCCGGGGGCAAACGATCATCCTGATGATCGTCGGACTGGTTCCAGTGGTGATTATTCTGGCGACACTTTGGTACACGACTCGGAACTTTTTCAACTACGTCGGGGTCGGCGGATTGCTCAAAGGGATCGTTGTATCGTGGGTTCTGTATCTCTTCTTCATGCTCACGGGCCACCTTCTCAGCCCCTGGCGTCGAGAAATTCTCTAATCAGCGAGGTTTGATATGCGAAACGTTTTTATTGCAGTCGGTGGCAGCGGCACGAAAGTAGCGGAAGCGCTGGTCCGACTTTTGGCGATTGGATTTCCTACCCACAGGGAAAACGGCGTTCTAACCAGCGCTGGAAATTCACTCCAAATCTGGCGTCTCGATCCGGACAGAAACTCAGGGGCTGCCGTCTCTTTGGGAAACTGTCTAAAAGACTACGAAGACTTGCAGGGCCTACTCAACGGGAATCAGCCGTCAGTAAATCTCGCCAGTAGCCGCTGGGCCATGGATATCGATACGCGGGTCCGTCACCTTGATCCTTTGCAATTGCCTCGTGTAACCGATCTTGATAATGAAGTGAAGAAGCTCGGCGGAATTCTCGATTCGAGATATGGAGGCGGCATTAAAAGTTCCTTGCCGTTTCTGGCGCCGTTCTATGAAAAGAAGGATCTCGAAGTAGAGATCGACCGCGGCTTTTATCAGAAGCCGTTTATTGGCGCTGCGGTGATGGCGGTTTTTGCTGAGTCTCTGAATGACGAAAACTCGCCCGGAGGAAAAGCCTGCAGTCTGACCGGGTTTCAGAACGTCAGTACGAATTTCTTCCTCTGCGGCAGTCTTCACGGGGGAACCGGTGCTTGCGGTGTGCCCGTGATGGGGAAGTACTTGGGAACCCTTAAGCGCCAAAATCAATCCTGGGACTGGCGAGTTGGAGCTTGTTTGTTAACTCCATATTGTGTGCCGCCGCAGCCTCCCTTTGGGGCGTTGCGAGAGGGCCACCCAACCACTCAACAGATCGACGACCTGGTCAAGGAGCACGGCGACAAGCCCGCATTTGCAGGCTTGACGATTGAAGACAAGCGCAAACTGGTTGAGCAGATTCTGCTGGGGTTTTATGCGGAGCCTGATGCTATGGAAGCCCGGGCGCGACAGGGTTTGGCCTACTACCGAGATCACAGCGCCGATTACTTCGACGAACTATATCTTGCCGGTAAGCCTGAACCTGACAAGCTCAAAGTCTGGAGCAATGGGGGAGAGAGTCAGAGTAATCCACTCAACTCTGCTGAAGTTGTCGCCGCGCTTGGCGCTCTGAACTTCTTTTCGCGGGCTGGCACTGGAAATCCCGCCTCCTACGTTATTCCCACGTCTACGACCGAGTTGAACTCAGAAAAGATGAACCTCCGCGATCTGCCGCGTTACTCAACCGGCGAAGAAGACATTGACCCTGAGCGGATTTTCCTGACGACGGCAGCAATGCACCACCTGCTAACAAAACAAATTCCGTGGGACATCCCGGCAAAGAGCTGGCCTAAGGAGATCGATCGTCTCAGGAAGATTTACCAGGACAACGAGAACCGGAAGACCGAGGACTGGAAACGGTTTAATGCGGCCGCCGATCTGCTCGCGAAATTCCTGATGACAACTGTTGACCCGGATCCACGACATACGATCGGCTGGAGCGGTGAAGATGCTAATCGTATCCGGCCATACCTCGCCAGCGACGCAAACAGTGTCAAGGAAATCACCGCGAAGACTGCGAAGAAACTCATGAGCAAAGAGGCAAGAGGCGAACTTGAGTTGGGCAATTCTTCCATGCGCATTTCTACTTTTCAATTCGGTGAGTGGTGCCCAGAGACTGCTGACTTCACGCGTGGAGAATACTTGCGCCTGGTTTGGTCCAACCTACTCCAGGGGGTTCAGAAAAGGATGCGAGTCGGGGCAGGCAAGAATTGATGTCACCTGCGAATTAGTTAAGTTGCAAGGCGAAGCGACATTGAGGAGCAAAATAAATGGTAACCGGAAATCGTAAAGACTTTTTGAATACGGGTATTCTTGGCGGCGGTGCGGGCATTGCGGAGAAGCGTGGCTTCCGAGCTGTCCGCACCGAATACATCACCAGCCCTGACTACGATCCGAAATACTTCGAGACTTTTCCCACTTCCTGGGCTGCGGGCTACGCCTTTCGGAAGGTGCTTGATTTGCCGGTTCGGCAAGGCGTCGATGCGGGACTGTTTGCCGATGAAGTTTCTCAAGCGGTTGAAGAATGGGTGACATTGTTCCAGTTACACTACTTCGGTATCCTCTACCTGGCCGAGTTCAAGAAACTTGATCTACAACAGAACTACGATAGAGATCTCTGGATGGCCTTGAGTGGCACCTATCCGAGCGCTCGCGAGCAACCTCCCAATACGATCAAACTGTTGCAGACCGATTCTCAAACGGTCGTCGGTGCTTACTATCCCGCCGTCATTTTCTTCCCGGCGCGTGACCGCACTTCCTGGCTGAAGGATAGGACACTAGCCGACTATTTGCTGGACAATCGTCTTTCCTGGACGCGTAGTCGCCGAATCCTGCTCACCAGCGAAAAGGAAGAGAGAGATTTTCACACTCATCTCCGCCTGATTGCCGAACATGCAGTTCCAAGTAGAGGCTTGCAAGACCGGCTCATTACCTTCTGCGAAACCAACTTCCGTGAGCGAATTGATCTGGCCGGAACCATCGGGTTGGATCCGGCGGGGTGGGAAGTGCCTGGTCTCAAGAGATGGGAGCCTGAAGAACTCCTCGATTTGTACCCATTGCGCAAGGCCGCGAAGGCTTCCGATGATCCTGAAGCAAAGGTAGGCCGCACGTTTTATTTGGTTAACGGCCTGTCTGAGTATGCGCCGTGGATGAAAACATCAATACTGGCCAGCGGTCCAGCACCTTATCACTACCGGAAAATTAGCGACAAACAAATTGTCGTTGAACTTCCCGGCCGGAGGTTCGAGTGCAATCTTAATGATGAAGACGAGATCGTTCTCCTGAAAGACCTGTTCCTCGCGGATTCACCACACTGGTGCAAGATTCCCAAGAGTGCTGAGACACACGCGTTTCACATCAAATCACTCCACAAGATAGAACTGCGGGATCCGGTAGTGACCGAGAAAGATATCGCCGTCTGTCTCGCGCCGATCAACAGCAAACTGCTCAAGCACTTTCCCGAGTTGCTGCGCAATCTTGATGGTATTGCCGCCATTCCAAGCCTCGAAGGATCGTCGGTGGATTGGACCATTCCCATCATGAACCGCGAAGTGAGGTGGCAAACGCGGCCGAGCTACGCCAAAGGTCTGCCGGGTTCATCGTTGGCAATGTGGCCGCCGCGTTGTTCCAGCGAATGGAGGTTGTATGCGGCTTACGGGGCTGGTCCAAAGGAGGACTCAGGTCGTTGGCATTTGGTTGATCAGAATGGCCAGCTTGGGAAGCTGATTGATGTGGACGAGGAGGAGTATGTAAGCGTGCTGTATGGGTCGAGTACCCCCAACCAGCCCCGGGCATTGGTGCTAACCGATAGCAACGATCGAGAGCGCGGCGTTCTCCTGCTGTCAGACTTTGGCGGAGATCAGACACCGAATCACGATTTGGATACAAAACTGGCGGTGGACTTTGGCACGAGCAATACGTCTTTGGCTTACGCCTTCAGCAACGGCCAGCCGGAAACTTTGCGCTTTGAACTTACACCCCGCCCGATTTGGGGGGTTCGCCGAGACACACAACAAGAACAAGCAGGATTCTTCCCATACGAATGGAGCGCGACAACAACCAAAGGGTTCTACCCCACCATTCTACTTTCGCGACGCGGCGGTACCGGGCTAACCGATGAACTTGAGCCAGAAAATGTAGCGCTGGAACACCTCTTCAAGGTGGATATTCCAGGGTTACACAAAGATCTCGAGCAACGTTTGTATGAGGGAAGTCTCAATGCCATCTGGAAGCCCCACGCAAACTTGAAATGGGATCTGGAGGGCAGAACGGAGCCCTGGCGTACGCTGTTTCTGGAGTTAACACTTCTCTACGCCCACGCGGACCTATTCTTCACGAAGCGTGCAGTTGTTGATGACTATGTCTTCACTTTTCCGCTCGCCTTCCGGAAGGACGACCGCGACAGCTATCACGCAAAGGCGAAAAACGCACTCAAACAAATTCGTTACTACTGTTATGGCGCGAGCCTGATGGGCGTTCGCAACTACGATGATGCTGTCGATGAAAGTACTGCTATTGCCGAATCAGTTGGTTCAGTTGGGACCAAGGCGACTATGGAGGTCTTCATCGATGTTGGCGGCGGGACCACAGATATCGCAGTCAGCCACGATCGAAACTTCCTGGTTCTCGATAGCATTAGAGTTGCCGGCAAGACCTTCTTTCAGTTTGCTAAAAAGAACTTTGGGAATGATCTGCTCGGCTCGCTGGAATTTCGGAAACATCTCGGCAAGCTGCTGCAGGGAACTAACGACAGTGAACTAAAGCTGGTCAATCCCGATCCCAGCTTTGACCTGGATATTACCTATTCTGTTTGGATAAGCGGTCTCGATGATCAGCACTTCTTAGAGCGAGAAGCGGCAATCCTGCGTAAGACAATGGGAACATTTTCTTACCAACGCTATCGAACACGCCTGTTTTTCCGACACATCCTTACTTACGCATTGTTGCAAGCATGCGCCGCCGTGGTGGACAACAAAATCAAGTTGTCGAGCGGAATTAATTTGATTCTCGGCGGTAACGGTTGGGGGCTGATGCTCTTCGCGGAGTTTCGTCGGGAAAGCGACTTGCTGAGGGAACTAGCCGAAACAATACTCAAATCACTCAAGGAAAAGCTCGCAGAACATGTAACTGAAGAAGAACGCCAATATCTTGACGAGCTGAAAATTTCATCAAAGCTGGTCCTGCTTAACGAAGAGAATCTAAGCAAGGCTAAGACGAATGTGGCTGTAGGCGCACTCAACGCTGACCGCATACGCAGTACCGGCGACCGCAGCTCCACCATGCCTTACACGGGAGTTACGCTGGAAGGTCTCCAACTAAGCGGCGCGAATCCGGAAACAATTCGTTGGTGCGAGCGTTGGGGCGTGGCCAGCTTCAAGAAAAAATTTCCCGGAGTCGAGCAGGTTGAGGATGGCAGCTTTGTTGTTCCGGATGACCTGGAGAAGCCGTTCACCTCGGTGCTTTCCGCATTCACCTCAATCGGTAATGTCCGCAGTCAGGGCGACAACATGCCAAACGAAGCCTGGACCAACATAAACGGGCGCGTGGAGCAGTTCATCTCATCGCTGCGCGGGAATGTGGAACGTCTGGAAACCTCCCCGATAAATCACTTTCTCTCCGAGGTTCTCTATTCGAAGAAGGCGTCGCACGACTTTCTGGACACGCTCGCTGAAGTTAACGGAAATTACCGGCCCAATACGCGGAAGGATTGATCTGATGACTAGTCGAAGGATTCTGACACTGGTACTGCTGGTGCTGTGCCTGCCGGCTTTCGCGTGCAGCGACAGCGATGAGACGCCGTCGAATTCGGCACAGGCTAAGGCGAAGGGTGATAGCGATTACTCTCGAGACGTCAATCGAATTCTAACGGACGGCAAAGGCGAATTAGCGGATGCTTCCGGTGCGCTTGAAGAGGCGATCACAGCACTGAAAGGGAAGACGGCCGTGGCTGGCAAGCCGGAGATTAGTCCATCGGCTAAAACCGCGAAGAAAAACGAGAATTCTAAAGATCGAACTCAAACCTCGCCTAAGGGTCTTGGAGGACCGGCTCCGCCCAATATTGGAGTGGCGACACAAAAGATTGATAGTGCCATTGGCAAATTAAGCGGGTTAGGCGCTTGGGCAGATCCATTAAACGAGGCTTTGGCAAAACGAGAGGATGCCAGCGAGTCGGTAAAAGTTTTGGCAAATGTACGCAAGCAAGGGGACGACGTTCTGACTGAGCTGCGGGATGTTAGAGAGACCCTCATAGCATCGCAAGCTGGGGCAGACGATGACCAAAGAAATACTCAGATCGGAAAAGTGATCGGGCGGTTGAGCACCATCAAGGAAAAGCTTGGTTCAGCAGAAGTGACCGCGGGCAGAATTGTAGTACCAAAGGACATGAAGGCAGAACCCTCCCTTGCCAGCGGACTCATCTCGACATGGGGAATGACGGCCGCATTCGTAGTGGGCTCCGTGCTTACGCTTCTGCTCCTGGTTTTCCTTGGTAGGTACCTCCTCAAATCTTCTGCCGGCCATGTTGATGACAAGTGGATTGGAAAGATTCAACCATCACTCTCTAGTATTAAAAAACAGCAGGCAGAGATTGGGACGCAACTCACCAGTCTAAGCGCCAATCAAGTCGAGTTGGGTCGCCGGTTGGAGGACATTCATGCCGAAGTGCGATCGGTGAGCAGAATCGTGAGAGAGGTCGCGCTCGACGGTGCCGGAAGACGGCCTCCGGTAACCACGCCAGAGGTTTATGGCCAGGTCGATCAATCATCGCTTAAGGACGAGCCTTCATTTCCCATCTCGGCAATCGACTATCTTGGAAAAATGCAACGGTTCTCAAATATTGTCAGGCCCGATTTTCAAAACGGCATTCTGGTTAACGATCCTCAAGGCAAGGGCGAGTTAGTCCTGATTCGTGACTCCAGGCTCCCGGAAGAAACCCAGCCTCTATTCGTAATTCCTCGCTCCACTCAGTTTCAAACCAAACAGGATTTCTACACTTACTACGAAAAATACTACGACTGTGCGAAACCCTCCGCCGGCGACGTTTGGATTATCGACCCGGCAGTTGTTTCCACGGTCCACGGCGGCTGGCAATTGCGTGAAAAAGGAGTGCTGGAGGTGCGTTGAGGCAAGCAAACGCGCGTCTATTCACATTTGAGTGATTCCTAAACGCCGCATTTGACTCCAAGAGGTTTTTGTTTTCATGGTCGCAGTCGCTCCCACAACGCCGCGTGTAATTCGCGTCTATTGCCCAATCCACAAGGTCGGCTTTACCGCGGATGCTAACCGCACAATTCAGTGTTCCACTGAAAAGCACACTCTCGCCAACAATCTTGGCGATGAAAACTTTTGGGAATATTGCTGCGACTGCCAACATTACTGGCTTCTTGACGCAGCGAAAGGCAGTGCCGGAAGCACTGAGTGTCCGGCGTGCGAGCGCGCGATCACGAAACGCTTTTTATGCGACGACTGTGACGTTGTAAGTGTTGAATCAGACAATCCGGCGAAGCGCAAGGCATACTCATTCTCAGCTGGTGGTCTTCCCCAGCCGGCCTGTCCTGGTTGTCTGTCGACGCCAATTGCTGCGGTACAGGAACATACCTGCGCGGACTTTGCGGGATCATTTGTAACTTCCCGATCAACCTGCCCTTTTTGCGACGATGTTCTCGAGTTGCCACCCTCGTTCCCCTGCTCAGTTTCAAGCTACCTGGAAAAGTTGCGCGCGCCTTCGACGAGAGTGCAATTCGATCCGGCTGCAAACCACCTGCGAGAAGCTAACTCCGGCGAATACGTTCTGATCGAGAGAGTACCTGGTTCAGCGCTCCCTATTGTGCTTCCCGGAGCCGTGAAGCTCGGATCGAAACAGGATTACTACGAGACGTATTACGAACTGTTCAATTGTGATAACCCGGCGGCTGGTGAAGTGATTGTGCTCAGTCCTGCCGTAGTGGATAAAGTTGCCGGTGGTTGGACCATAAGAGAGCCAGGTTTTATTGAGATCAAGCCCGACGCGCCTCAGCGCGCCGCCACGCCTCCCTTAGTTCAAATTCCATGTTCGGCCTGTGGTGTTTACGGAGACGTGGGACACGCCTTTTGCAAATCCTGTGGCTCGCCAATGTTGGGCCAACAAAGAAGTGAGTCAAGTCCGTCAACAGCAACCTCAGAATTTGCAGCGGCGTCGAAGCCTTTTGAAACTCCGTCGTACTCGTCGCCTGGTCCCCCGTCGCTTAGCAGTGATCGTACTGTCACCGCGCCTGAGAGCGGCCCTCCGATACCCTGGAAAGGGATCATGGGCCTTGGTGGCGGAATTGCCGCGTTGGCCATTGTGATAATTAGCGCCGTCTTATTTAGCGGCGGCAGCTTGCCCGGTAGTAAACCTTCGGTCGAGAGCAAACTCGATCGTGCTATCTCGGCCGGCAATTTGTTCAGCCCGGCTAACGAGAACGCTCATGATCTTTATTATGAGTTAAAGAACAGCGGCGCCGGTGATGCAAAGCTGCGTACCTATCGTGAGAAACTAACGCCCCTGCTGACGCCGCACGGCTATGCCCTCATCAGTAATCTCATGCAAATTGGCTACGATGAACCTGACTCCCCTGAATGGGTTGAGGCTGCACAGAAGCTTGAATGGGCCCAGGAACTAAATCCTGATAACACCTTTATCGCTGCCAGGGCGACGTACTGTCGGGGACGCGCCGCTTATCTACAGAAAGACCTCACGGGTGCGCTTAGCTGGTGGACGAAGGCTGCCGCCTTAGACAAAGCATTTGTGCTCCCCGTTAACGGGATAGGAATGGTTCACACCGCCAACAATAGCTTTGGCCTGGCTCGCACTTTTTTCCTTCAGGCGCTTGAACGTGATGCCGCGTGGCCTTTCCCAGAGGAGAACATCGGGAACACTTACTGGGAAGAAAAAGACTACGAAACAGCAAAACAGTATTACCGGAAAGCGATCGCGAAGGCGCCTAACTGGTCCAAACCACACATTCATCTGGCCTATATAGCGCTTACTGAAAAAGATTACGCCACCGCAGTTACCGAGTTTGAAACGGCTCTCGCTCCAGATGCTATTGGCCTGAAGGGCAAGGAACCCGCAGGGGCGCAGAAGGCGCTCGAAAAAGCCCGGCAAAAACTTTCAGAACAGGGTTACTGATTTCTACCTCGCCTATGACTGCTCTCCGGCATAAAGCCATTTGGCTACTCTCCTCTCGCCTGCGCGTGTTCGTTGTCGTCGCGGTCGTCGGCTCGTCGATGGGCTTGCTGGGCGCCTGGTATCTGTGGCCCAGGGAGGAACAGCCAACCTGTTCAGGAAGTTTCGATCTGGTCGTGGCTGGGGCCGAGGTCATTGACGGCCTTGGCGGCAAATCGTTTCTCGCTGACATCGGCATTCGAGAAAAGCGGATCGCCTGCATCGGCACATTTGGCCCTAACGTGGGACGGCGGGTTATTCATGCGGAAGGTTTGACCGTGGCTCCCGGCTTTGTAGATGTGCACACGCACGTCGAGCGAAATGTGTCACCAACCGCTCCTTTCAAAGCTGCCAATTTTGTTCGCCAGGGAGTTACCACACTCATAACCGGGAACTGTGGGCGATCGTTTCTCCGCATCAGCGAGCTGTTCAGGGACCTGGAGAAAAGCGGAACTGATGTAAACGTCGCAAGTCTGATTGGGCATAACACTATTCGCCTACGCGTTATGAACCAAAGCGGCGCGGCGCCAACGGCTAAGCAACTTGAAATGATGAAGGAACTGGCCGAGGCGGCAATGCGCGACGGAGCCCTGGGGATTTCCACCGGCCTTGAGTATGTGCCCGGAACCTTCGCTTCTACCGATGAGCTCGTAGCATTGGCAAAGGCTGTCGAACCGAGTGGCGGAATCTACGCGTCACACCTTCGTTACGAGGGATCTAAAGGCGAGGAAGCTATCCGCGAGGCGATTTCCATCGCCAAACAATCTGGAATACACGTCCATCTCTCGCACCTCAAGGTCCAGGGCCCGTTGCAATGGGGTTCTGCGCAGCAGCGCCTTGGTTTGGTCAAAGCAGCTGAGGCGGAGGGTTTGTGGATCTCAATGGACCAATATCCCTACGCCGCTTCCAGCACCGGCCTCGCGATCCTTCTGCCATCGTGGGTTTCTGAGGGCGGGCTGAACTCAAGCAGGCAAAGGCTCGGCGATCCTGCCATTCGCAAGAAGGTTCGCGATGAGATGGTTCGCGACCTTCGAGCTTTGGGCTGGCAAGATTACTCATATGCTCGTATCGCCTACTGCGAGTCTGATCGCTCGCTTGTAGGTCTGACAATAAGCGAAGTCTCACATCGCAGAGCAAGTGCACATTCAACTGAGAGACAGGCTGCTCACGCTCAACTTAAGTCAACCGCAACTGCTTCACAGATCCCATCTGACAACGAAACAGAACTCGAGCATCAGGCAGACACAGTAATGGATCTCTACAGTCATGGCAGCGCACAGATGATTTTCTTCAACATGAACGAAGCCGACGTGGAAACAATAATGAGGAATCCCGAAGTGATGTTCGGTTCCGATAGCAGCGTCCGGGAAGCCGATTCGGCAGACCTTCCGCATCCGCGAGGTCTCGGCACTTTCCCAAGAGTACTCGGAACCTATGCGCGCGATAAGGAGCTGTTTTCGCTCGAGGAGGCGATTCGCCGGATGACCTCTCTCCCCGCCAGGACGTTTGGATTAACTGATCGCGGACAGATCAAAACGGGCTACTGGGCTGATCTCGTCGTCTTTGATGGGAGTCGAATTCACGACACCGCTACCTATGAAAAACCCTTGAGCCCTCCTGAAGGAATTGAGTACGTACTCGTTAACGGATCTGTTGTAGCCGACCACGGCGTGCTAACCACTGCGCTGCCCGGCATGGCGATCCGGCATGTTGTCGCTGCGAGCCAATGAATTGTTTCTATGAGTCAAGTTTCAGCTAACGTCTTAAAGTTTTACTGCCCGACACACCAGGTTCGATTTCAAGCAGCTGGTGGAGAGGTTATCTCGTGCGAGCAAGGTGGGCACATTGTCGGATACGGGTTCCCTGCGAGTTCGTGGTGGGAGTATTGCTGTGACTGCGAAACATTTTGGCCCAGTAACCCGGGAAATGAAATCCTGCGGCGAACTGATTGCCTGGTCTGTGACAGACGGATAGCCAAAAGGTACGTGTGTAGCGCATGTCAGATAGTGAGCCATGAGAGTGCGTTATTGGTCAGGCGAAAAATTTATTCTATTGACACCAACACCGGCATCAAGCCCAGCTGTCCGGGTTGCTCGCAACCAAGCGTTAAGATTGTGGAGCACAGTTGCTCGGAAGCCGCCACTAGTTTATTGACTTCACGATCTGTCTGTCCCTTTTGTGACGGCCAGATCTCTGCGCAAACTCCTACTCGCACAGCCGTCACTCCCGATCGGCAGCCTAAGCCACTCAACGCTTTTTGTCCTTTCTGCGGTACAGAACAAAAGCCCCACAACAAATTCTGCAAACGATGCGGCAAAGCACAACCGAAAAGTCTCGGAGCGAAGAGACTGGACGAAGGCGCGCAGGGTCAGTTAGCGGCTGCAGCTGAAAGTAAAGTGAAGGAAGAGGCGCGACTCCAGGCGGAAGCGCGCCGGCAAGAGGAAAAGCGGCGCCGGCTCCAAGCTGAGGCGGTACAGCGCGCAGAAAAAGAGCGGCTGGCAGAAAAACAGCGTAGAGACCTGGAAGAACAACGGTGCGTTTCACAACAGCTTCAACGACCCGACGAAGATGAGCAACGTCATTTGAAAGCGGAGGTTGATCGCGAGGCAGAACAGGAACGGTTACGAATTGAGCAGCCTCGCCAAGGATCTGCACTGAAGGCTGGCGACAACGGGAACAGTCAGCGACAAGCTGAAAAAGAACCCAAGCCTGCCGCCGTGGAAGCTGATCAGGCTTCAATTCAGTCTCAAGCCGAGACTCCAGCGCCCACCGAAAATACCAAAAGCATCTCTAAGGTCGAGGATCTCGGAACTGAACATTCCCTATCTCAGTCGTTCGCGGAACGCCCTTTGAATTTGGCCGTTGCGCAACCAGAGACTTTGGTCTCAGGTGCCGCAGCTGTGAGTGAACCAGTCGCGCCAACAAATGCTAGCGTTTCAACCTCGGCTCCTCCTGATACAGATGACTCCAGCAACGGTTCCAGGTATGCACACGGATGGGAATATGCCGGGCCGGTAACCTCGCAAACAAGACGTACTCGCAGGATCTTTGTCGTCGCAGTCGTCATCGTTGGTCTTAGTGCAGTGATCGGGATTGCGATATTTTCCGCCGTAAGCAGACCAAACGAGAATCAGCGACCGGCTCCGGTGGTGTCGCTTCCAGTCGCTCCAGCCGGCATGGTCTACATTCCTGGCGGCGAATTCGTAATGGGGAACAGCACCGGTGACGACTTTGAGAAGCCAGCGCACAAGGTAAACGTCAAACCCTTCTACATGGACGTCCACGAAGTTACCTGCGAAGAATATTTGAAGTTTGTTTCCAGCGCCGCAATTGGGCCAAGCCTCGCAAGAATCACCCGAGAAGCCTCGCCAAAGCTGGCTCAATCTGCCGCGACGAAAGGAATTTGCCCGGCGGGTGCCACGCAAACGCCAGTAACTGGAATGGACTGGAATAGCGCCAGCGCATATGTGCGTTGGGCGAAAAAGAGACTGCCAACTGAAGAAGAGTGGGAGTTCGCGG
>Ga0068869_100001062_pt1 | contig 16027 bp, 12 predicted proteins | sample KBSMisM52_FD_64676 | JGI IMG/M metagenome (GOLD analysis project Ga0068869, IMG submission 64676) | Miscanthus rhizosphere microbial communities from Kellogg Biological Station, Michigan, USA - KBS Miscanthus M5-2 | ecosystem: Host-associated > Plants > Roots > Rhizosphere > Soil ... | reverse complement strand
CTCCGCCTTTTCCGACAACGCCCCCTACGGCCCCGACGGCTGGCGGCTGCTCGGCGCCTCTGAACGCCAGGCCAAGGCCTCCCTGTTTCAAAGCTGGTGATAAGCCCGCCAAACACCCCTGATTAACAGGCCTGCTCAGGCCTATCAGCGATGGGTAAGTAAACGCGCCCGTAGGCCCCTAACCGCAAGGACGGCTTCTGCCGTAGAGTATGCGCATGAGCTTTCTATCGCGCACACCCGCCACCCGCGGTCGTTCGTCCGGGCGACGAACCTCAGGCTTCACAATCCTTGAAGTGGCCATCGCCGCCTTCGTGATGACCGTCACCATCTCCGGCTCCATCGTCGTCCTCCAAACCGGCTTCAAGGCCCTCGACAACGCCCGTAACACCACCCTCGCCTCGCAGATCATCCAAAGCGAGATGGAGCGCATTCGTCTGCTAGCCTGGAACCCCAGCGACCCCAGCGACCCCAACGCCAAAAGCGTCTCAACGCTGCGCAGCGAAGGCATTACGCTCAGCACCATTTTTCCCAGCGACACCCTCACGACCACCATGGCGGGACGCTTCACCGCGACTCGCAAGGTCGACGACGTCTTCGGCAAGGCCGGCGAGATGAAATCCATCACCATCACCGTGACCTGGAAGGGACTCGACGGCATCACCCACTCCCGCAGCTCCACCGGCTACTACTGCAAGGACGGACTCTATGACTACTATTACACACTCGCCTGACCGCACCCGCCGCGCCTGTGGCTTCACCCTCGTCGAGGTGATGATCTCGGCCACGCTCGCCGGCTTTCTGCTGGTGGCCGTGCTCACCAGTTTCCTGTTCCTCGGCCGCACCGGCGCGAACATGCAAAACTACACCGAGATGGAGGTCCAGGCCCGCCGCGCCATCGAAACCTTCGCCGAAGACGTGCGCATGGCCAAGGACGCCACTTGGAACAGCCCCACTTCGCTCACCCTCACCGTGGTTACCTCCTCCGGTGCCACCGCGACCTACACCTACGCTTACTCGTCCACCACCGCCAAACTCACCCGCCAGTCCGCCGCCACGACCACCACGCTGGTCTCGGGCATCACCTCTTTCAGTTTCACCGCCTACAAGATCAACACGAACCAAATCACCCTCACCACCGACAGCGCAGTCCTCGCCGCCGCCAGCAAGGACACCAAACAGGTGCAGATTTCCCTTCGAGCCATTCGCAGCACCCGGACCGTGACGGACGCCACCAACTCCGTGATCTCCGCCCGCTTCATCCTGCGCAACAAGACCATAACCGCATAACCCTCAACCCCACCCCGCCATGAACACGCGCCGCCCATCCCCTTCTTACCGCAATGAGCGAGGTTCCGTTTTGATCGTGGCCCTACTCCTCGCCGCCATCGTAGCGATCTGCCTTACCTCTTACATCCAACTCTCCACCCAGGCCACCACCATGTCCTACCGCAGCCTGTATGCCGGCGTGGCCATGAACAGTGCCGAGTCGGGCCTCGAACAGGCCATGTGGTCCATCAACAAAAAGAAGGCCGGCTCAACCACCGCTTGGGATGGCTGGGACACCACCAGCGGCACCACCGCCCGCCGCACGTTTTCACTCGGCACGGTCGATGGCGGCGGCACGGTCACCGTCAAAGTGCTGGTGAGCGATCGTAATCTTTCGACCACCTCCCCCTACGCCATTGCCCGCGCCATCGTCACCCCCGTCCGGGGCGACACCATTGAAAAGTGGATCAAGATCACCCTCCACCAGCGCTCCTTCTTCTCCAACGGCCTCGTGGCCAAAAAAGGCATCACCTTCTCGGGCAACAACCCCTCGGTGGACAGCTACAACTCAGCCAACGGCATCTACACCCCGTCGCCCTCCACCGTAAACCGCTTTCCCCGAGGCAGCGCCGGCAGCACCTCGGTCGTCACCGACAGTCTATACGTTGGCAACGCCGATATCTTCGGCCCCGTAAGCATAGGCAGCAGCGATTACTCAGCGCTCAAAGTGGGGAGTCAGGGCAAAGTGACCAGCGACTTCAACGCCGCCGGCGGCACCATCGACTACAGCCTCGTCTCCACCGGCTTCACCGCCAGCTTCGACGTATATAATTACACACCCAGCACCTCGACCGGCTTGGGCACCGTGAAAAATACCGACCTCCTTCTTCCGGTGAATCTCACAGACCCCACCGATACGAATTCCGAGACAGGCGTGGTCACCTATTACTACACGGCCTCCAGTATTTCCAATACCAACGCTAAAATCACCGTGAGACCCGGCTACAACGTGGCCCTTATCGTCAGCGGCAGCATCGACATCGGCGGCAGCTCGGGCGCCATTGTGGTCAGCAGCACCAACACCAATGGCGTGTTGCTGACCAGCACCCTCAATATCTACGCCGCCGGCGACGTGACCATCGCCGGTAACGGTGCCACCAACAGTCTCACCACCACCACCGGCACCACAACGACCACCACCGTCAACCGTCCTCAGGACCTCATGATCTGGGGAACGTCCACCACCTCGCAAACCATCAAAGTCGCCGGCAACGGCGAACTTAGCGCGGTGGTTTACGCCCCCAACGCCGCCATCGAAGCCAAGGGCGGCGGCACCAGCGGCTCCCTCTACGGCGCCTTCGTCGGCAACACCGTCAAGATGACCGGCAACGACGCCTTCCACTACGACGAATCCCTCAAGGATCTCGACCTCGGCGAACCCCTCGGCATCGATAAGTGGGACGAATTCGTCAGCGCGGCCGACCGCACGACCTACGCATCGGTCATGAACTTCTGATCCGGCCCACCCCCCTTCACCGGGCGGTGTCCGCCATCGCACCGACCAGCGCGTAAACCGTCTCCCGGGGCAGCCCCACGTAGCTCGCGATAAACAGCGGCGACGTGCGCTCCCCGGGATTCTGCTTTTTAAAATCCAACGTCGTCACGTCGGGCAGACGTCCGCCGCCCGAGGCCGCCGCATACCGCGCCCGCGCGCCCGCATCGAGCGACGTTTCCCCGCACGCCAGCGCCGCCACCCAGAAGGCCGCCTGGGCGGGCGCGTCGCCCGCCAGCGACTCCAACGCAAAAAAACCCGGCGTCCGGCGCAGACTCGTCCCGTCCCGCCAGGCGATCACCAGTCCGCACAGCCTCCCCGCCTGCGCCGGTGTCAACGGCCCCTTCAGCAAGCCGATGAAATCCGCGCGGCGCGCGTCCCGGTCGCCCGACGCCTGGTCGATCTCGCAGCGCAACGCCGCCGTCTCAAACGTCCCCAGCACCGCGGCATGGAGGTTCAACACCACGCCGGCGTCCCCCGTGCGTCCCAGCCGGGCCAGCCATTCGACCTGCCGGCGGATCGCCAGCGGCTCGGCCGCGGTAAACCGCATCGCCGCCAGCAGGTCGCCCGCGGTCCGTTCGTCTCCACCCTGCCAGGCCTCCAGCACCGTAATAAATCCGCGGATACGCGCGGGCAGCCGCGCCAGTTCGCCACGCCGGCCCTTCGCCATCGCCGCCGCCAGCCGTCCGTGGTCGAGGGCGAATCCCAGTGAGAATTCCCACAGGCTTTCCGGCGCGCCCGCGCCAGCCTCGCCGAGCCGATAAGCGCACAGGTCCGCCAGCGCCGCCAGTTGTCCCGAGGCGAGCAACTGGTCGTGCCAGACCACTGCGGTCGCCGCGGCGCGCTCAGGGAAATCCCGCATGACGCCGCGCACGATTTCCTCGCCGTAGCCCACGTTGCCCACATGCGCCCAGAACCGCGCAAGCAACAGCCGGTCGTCATACCCGCCGCGCGCAAACCGCTCCGCCGTCGTGAGCGACAACAGCGCCGCCGAGAAATCCCCGGCCTCCATCTCCCGCGCCGCCTCGCGGCGGAAATGCTCCGCCTGCCGGATCTTCACCTGCGACCACCGTCCGGGCCAGACGACGTCGGCGTAGGCGATCTCCCGATATCCGACGCGCTGCCAGCCCAGCCACAGCACGCCCGTCGCTCCGATATAAAGGCCCGCGATCAGCAATGTATAAACACCCAGCGCCCGTCCCCAATACGGCCGCACCGCCGCGGGCGCCGCCGAGCACCGCCAGCCCTCCGGCGTGCGCACCAGCGCCGGACACACGCGATGAAACCGCCCCGGTCCGGTCCAGTTCCAGCACGCGTCGCAACGCGGCTTCACACCGTCCGCCACATCATCGCCGTGCTGGCAAGGAGCCCGCCCCCGCCGGCCGCGCGCCTGATACCAAGCCTTGCGCGCATTCCAATAAAGCAGCGCCCACAATCCGCGCAGCCCGTCCCGAACAAGCCCGACCCACCAGTTAAAGCGCCACGCGAACGAGACCGCTTCGGTGGATTTTTGAACCATGCGCGCAACCTTAGGCGGAACGCTCGCGAAGCGCCAGCCTCCGCCGCCACAGCACCACGCCCAGCCCGCTCAACAAAAACGCCGCGCCCTGCACCACCGTGGAGGCCTCGGGAATCACCGCGCCCGTCGAGCTGTAGTAGTTGGTGAAACCGCCACCCTGATCGAAACGCAGGTTGGCGTTGGCCGTGTCGCTGAGCGCGCCCAAGCCATACACGTCCTGATTGACCGCGTTGCCCTGCGTCGAGGTGAACGCCAGGAAGCGCACCAGCGTATCAACCGTGATGGTCACGCCGGGCAGTCGCGCTTCCAACGCGCTCTTAAAGGTCGAGAACGGCAGCGCAAACGTCAGGAACATGTCCGCGTTCGCCGTGCCCGCGCCGTTGCCGGTCGCGAAGGTCGAACCATCGTTGGCCTGCACGTAACTGTAATTGGAAGTCGTGGTCGCGATGGTGCCGTAGGATTTGTCCAAGCCGCTGGTGCTCGGAGATACGTTCGTTTTGCCCGCGCTGGGATCTTGAAACGCAATCTCCGGCGTCTGCCCCTGCCCCGTACTCACACCAAAAAAGAGATCGATGGCACCATCGCCGTTGCCATCGACGCCAATGCGCAAGTTGCCGGTGAAGGAGGAGGCCACCGCATTGAGACGCACGCGAAACACCATCGTGTCCACACCCGCGACCTGGCCGTATTTGTAATAAAATCCGTAGTAACCGCCCGTGCCGTCGCCGACAAAGTCATCCGCACCCTGGCCGGTCTGCTGATCCCAACGCACATCCGACAAGATCGAGCCCGACGATGTCTGAAACGTCGAAAACGTGGAGACACTGTCCGTCACACTCACCGTGGCCGCCGACAAGCCCGCCACGCCGCAAGCCAACCCAACCCAGGCGCACGCAAGCGTCCGCCGAATGACAGGTGAGACTTTGTTGAGAGGAATCATAATCTAGGGCATACACCCTACCCAGCCTTAACCCTTACTCAAATTTATATGTGAACATGCCCGTTCAGGCCTACTGCCTCCCATCAAACTAACTGCAATTAACTAAAAGTGGTTTTGGGGCCTATAAGCCGGATTCTGTGCGCTGCCTTGCGGCAGGTGTTCATCATTTCTCTCAAGCCCGCCTTTCAGCGGACCTGCCCTCCTACGCTCCACTTTCGCGGAGCGTAGGAAGGGTGCGGCATACCCGTGGCTATAGGACGAGCCGCCCAGCCACCTATTTTGCCTTGCACCGGAAGGGGTTTGTCCTGCCGCCGTCATTGCTGACGACGCGGTGGGCTCTTACCCCACCTTTTCACCCTGACCCTTCGAAGCTCGGCTTTCACCGAGCAAAGTAGGGCGGTCTGTTTTCTGTGACACTTTCCGTCGACGCGCCTTGAAACGCGCCGCCCGCACTTGCCGTGAAGCTCGTGCGGCATCCTGCCCTGCGGTGTCCGGACTTTCCTCTCCAAGCCGTATAATATCTGCAGGCGGCATTACCCGCCCGCGTGGGATCAAAGAACCTGGAGCGACGAACCGGCCCCAAAACCGAGCATCACCCTAATCGGGAACCCTCCAATGTCCAGTGGTCAGTAAGTATCTACCTTCGAAAAACAGCGTAAAATCACGTCCATCGGGCCGCCATTATTTCCGGCTCCCAACGACACCGCGCCCCGGATTCCCGGTCTGTCGGTGATTGAAAACCCCGCACAGACTGAACCCTCAAAATCATATCCCCATGAAAACAAAGCTAAGCCTGAGTATCATCCTCGGCAGCCTCTTGTTGCTGGCTGTCAGCATTGCGCCCGTCCGGGCGGCGGACGTCCCCTCCCCCTCGCAAGACCTCAACTCACTCGTCAATTACGCCGACCAATTGCACAGTCAGGGCGTCAAGGGCCCCGACCTGATCGACAAGGTGGATAAACGGGCCGACGAAATCGCCGAGAAAACCGGCCGGCCCAGCCTCCATGGCATCGGTGCGTTTGTGCAGCAGCAACACGCGCAAGGGGTGCACGGCACGGCCTTGGCCACGGCCATTCACGATGAGTTGCTCCGGCGCGACACGGGCAAGGGCAAAGGCAACCCCGGCGGCCCATCCAAGTCCGGTGAACCCGACAAGGGATCTCCGGCGAACTCGAATCACTCGGATGACCGTGGCGGCCCTGCCGGTGGTCACAAAAAAGGCGGCAAGTGATCTTCCCTGAAAAATCCCGCCCGGTGCCTCCTCGAAGCGCTCAATCCAGATAAACGATGCGGCCGCACTGATCGCAGGTCGCCAGCTTGCCGGCCGCGTCGCCTTTGCCGCGCACGGCCGACTCGACCTCGGACGACACCCGCAAATGGCAGCCGCTACACGTGTTGCCGCGCACCGATACGCATGCCGGCTGCATGCGCGCCGCGATGCGATCATACACGCGCAACGCCGGCTCCTCGACAGGCGCGCGCGCGGCGGCCACGTCGGCCTGCGCGACCGCCAACTCGGCCGAAAGATTCGTCTCGCGCTCGCGCAGCGTGCGGATGCGCGTCTCGTGGCCGGAGATGTTCTGCTTCAGGAGCGCCTCGGCCGCGGCGAATTTCTTTTTCGCCTCGTCGATCGCATACATGACTTCGAGTTCCTGCCCTTCGAGCGTCGCGATGGCCGCCTCGGTGTGCTGGATCTCCAAACCGAGCGCCTGAAATTCGTCGTTTTTGCGCACCTGCATCTGCTGCGTCTTGTATTTGCCCAGCTTCGTTTCGACGGAACCGATCTCGCCTTCGAGCAGTTTCTTTTTCGACTCGAGAGCCATGAGCTCGGCGCGGGCGTCGGTGATGGCAGCCTTCTCGCCGGCGATTTTTTTCTCCACGAGGGCGATGTCGCCCGGCACGGCCTTCAGTTGCGCCTCCAGACCCAGCCGTTTGCTGTCGCGATCCTGTAAAACCAGCAGCTTTTCAAGCGTCGGAGTAAGCATGAACGCCGACACTGCCCCGCGCGCAAAGACCGTCAAATCCCTTTCTCCCTCATGAATTCCGTCTACTCGCTACCCACTACCCGCTACTCGCTACTTCAACATCTGAGCTCCGCTCAGATGTAATACATCTCGTCCTCGCTCTTCGCCGCGAACTTATCGAGCGAGTAGCTGCGACATTTCTCTTCCAACGCGCCGCGCACCTCGCGCCAGATCGCGTTCACGCGACGGCCCGAGTGGCCCTCGCCAGCGCCGTTCAACTCCAACAAATCGCCTTCGATCAGCTTCACGATGTCGTAGAGCGTGATCTCCGCCGGCGGCCTCGCCAGCGCATAGCCGCCCTGTTTGCCGCGACGGCTGATGATCAGCCCGCCGTTGCGCAATTCACTCAGGATTTGCACGAGGTAATTCGCCGGCACCGCCTCCACCGCCGCGAGCTGCTCGATGTGGGCGAGTTCGTCCGTCCCGTAATACTTGGCCATCTGGGCCAGCACCCGGCAGGCATAATCGACTTTGACAGAGAGTTTCACTCGGACCGCACGCTATTTCCGAATCTTTGGTCCGCAACCTCAAATACTGCGGAATCACCTCGAAATTCGCCTCAAAAACCACCCCGAAATCCCTCGAAAAAAGGGGTTGTGGCGACCCCTGTTTTACGATGCGATTTCGCCTTTAGATTTCACACTGTTCTTCCCCACTAAATGTCCGACCAATCCGACTCCTCGATCCCCACGCTAAACGCCGCGGGTGAAGAAAATTACGACGCTTCCAAACTGAGCCAACTCAAGGGCCTGGAAGCCGTCCGCAAGAAGCCCGGCATGTATATCGGCGGCACCGACGAACGCGCCCTCCACCACTGCGTTTCCGAGGTCTTGGACAACTCCGTCGACGAACACCTCGCCGGCCACTGCAAAAAGATCGAGGTCGCCATCCACGTCGACGGCTCCATCTCGATCCGCGACGACGGCCGCGGCATCCCCGTCGACATCAACAAGGACTCCGGCCTGCCCGGCGTCGAACTCGTCCTCACCACCCTCCACTCCGGCGGCAAATACGGCCAGGGTGGCTACAAGTTCTCCGGCGGCACCCACGGCGTCGGCGCCAAGTGTGTCAACGCCGTCTCCGAATGGTTCGAGGTCGAGGTCTCGCGCAATGGCCTCGTCCACCACATGCGCTTCGAGCGCGGCAAGACCATCAAAAAGCTCGAGGTCATCGGCAAAGCCAACCGCACCGGCACCTACGTCACCTTCAAGCCCGACGCCGAGATTTTCAAAGAGACCACCGTCTTCGTCACCGCCCGCATCGCCCAGCGCCTCCGCGAACTCGCCTTCCTCAACTCCGGCCTCGAGATCGTCTTCACCGACGAGCGCCCCGCCGAGCCGAAGGTCGAGACCTACCTCTACAAGGATGGCGTCTCCGAGTTCGTGAAGCAGCTCAACCAGGGCAAAAATCCGATTCATCCGCAGCCCGTGCGCATGACCAAGGAGACCAAGCTCATGCTCGATGACAAACCCATCGAGATCCACTGCGAGGTCGTTTTCCAATACAACGACACCTACAACGACCAGGTCCTCTGTTACACCAACACGATCAACAATCCCGACGGCGGCACGCACCTCTCCGGCTTCCGCTCCGCCCTCACCCGCGCGATCAACCAGTTCGCCAAGTCCAACAATCTCCTCAAGGACAAGGACCCGCAGATCACCGGTGACGACGTCCGCGAAGGCCTCGCCGCCGTCATCTCCATCAAGCACTCCGACCCCAAGTTCGAGTCGCAGACCAAGGTCAAGCTGCTCTCCCCCGAGGTCGAGTCCGTCGTCGGTTCCTCCACCTACGAGGGCCTGATGATGTATTTCGAGACCAACCCGCCGATGGCCAAGCGCATCATCGACAAGGGTCTCAACGCCGCCCGCGCCCGCGAGGCCGCCCGCAAGGCCCGCGAGACCGTCCGCAAGGGCGCCCTCTCCGGCGGCGGCCTCCCCGGCAAGCTCGCCGACTGCTCCGAGCGCGATCCCGCGCACACCGAGCTCTACATCGTCGAGGGCGACTCCGCCGGCGGTTCCGCCAAGCAGGGCCGCGACCGTCGCTACCAGGCGATCCTCCCGCTCCGCGGCAAACTCATCAACACCGAGAAGGCCCGTCTCGACAAGGTCCTCTCCAACGAGGAAATCCGCACCCTCATCACCGCCTGCGGCACCGGCATCGGCGAGGGCGACGAGTCCATCGGCGGTTTCAACGCCGACAAGGCCCGCTACCACAAGATCATCATCATGACGGACGCCGATGTGGACGGCTCCCACATCCGCACGCTCCTGCTCACCTTCCTCTACCGCCAGATGAAGGGCCTGATCGAGCGCGGCTACGTTTACATCGCCCAGCCCCCGCTCTACAAAATCAAGCGCAAGAAGCGCGAGCAATACGTCGACAACGACGAGCAGCTCAACCGCATCCTCCTCGAGCTCGGCTCCGAGGATGTCGTGCTCACCCGCATCAAGGACGGCCACGTCTTCGCCGCCGAGCAGGTGGACCAGATCGTCGAAAACCTCGCCGCGCTCGAGAAGCTCGGCGGCGGCGTCACCCGCTACGGCGTCGAGCTCCCCGTGTATCTGGATCAGCACGACAAGACCACCCAGGTCCTCCCCCGCTACATCGCCCGCATCCGCGAGGGCAACAAAGAGAGCCACGTCTTCCTCGCCGACGAACACGCCCGCGCCGCCTTCATCGCCTCCGAGGGCCTCGACGCCGACCTTCCCCTCGACGCTCCGAAGCCCACCGGCCCGATCAAGCGCGTCACTCTCCACGAGATTTTCGAGTCCAACGAAATGGCCAAGCTCCTCCGCGCCATCGCCGCCATCGGCCTGGAGATCGACCGCTTCTCCTCCACGCCCGAGCCGCGCTACGCGATCACCGAGAACGCCGGCCAGAAGACCGAGACCCGCGTCGAACTCTCCTCGCCGCTCGACATCGTCACCCATATCCGCGGCAACGGCCGCAAGGGCCTCCACATCCAGCGCTACAAGGGTCTCGGTGAAATGAACCCGAAGCAGCTCTTCGAGACGACCATGGACCCCGAGAAACGCCGCCTGCTGAAGGTGGACATCACCGACGCCGCCAAGGCCGACGCGCTGTTCACATTGCTCATGGGCGACGAAGTTCCCCCCCGCCGCCAGTTCATCGAGGACAACGCGCTCAACGTCCAGTATCTGGACGTCTGAGTAGTGGAAGTAGCGAGTAGCGGGTAGTGAGTAGCGAGCATTTCGCCAACTTTCCCCCGCCACTCGGCCCCCAACACCAAGCAACTCGTTTCACACATTCCATCCCTTTCAATCCGTGTATACTGGTAACGAAAAGCTAGCGACCGCCAACATCACCGACATCATGCAGTCGGCCTACATCGAATACTCGATGTCGGTCATCATCTCGCGTGCTCTGCCCGACGCCCGCGACGGCCTGAAACCCGTGCAACGCCGCATCCTCTACGCGATGCTCCGCGAAGGCCTCCTGCACAACCGTTCCTTCGACAAGTGCGCCGGCGTCGTCGGTGAAGTCCTTAAAAACTACCACCCCCACGGCGACTCCTCCGTTTACGACACCCTCGTGCGCCTCGCCCAGAACTGGGTCATGCGCTACACGCTCATCGACCCCCAGGGCAACTTCGGCTCCGTCGACGGCGACCCCGCCGCCGCCTACCGTTACACCGAGGCCCGCCTCAAGAACATCGCCGAGGACCTCCTCGCCGACATCGAGGAGGACACCGTCGACTTCGCGCCCAACTACAAGGAGTCCACCACCGAGCCCACCGTTCTCCCGTCCGCCCTGCCGAATCTCCTGATGAACGGCTCGACCGGCATCGCGGTCGGCATGGCGACCAACATCCCGCCGCACAACCTGCACGAGATCATCGCCGCCACCTGCGCCATCATCGACAACCCGCGCATCTCGGTGGACGACCTTTGCGGCTACATCCAAGGCCCCGACTTCCCCACCGGCGGCATCATCGCCGGCCGCGAGGGCATCCTCTCCTACCTCAAGACCGGCAAGGGCATCGTCCGCATCCGCGGCAAGGCCCACACCGAGGAGACCAAGACCGGCTCGGAGCAGATCATCATCACCGAGATCCCGTATAACGTTAACCGCGCCAACCTCGTCCTCCGCATTGCCGAACTCGTCGGTGAGAAACAGCTCGAGGGCATCCGCGACCTCCGCGACGAATCCGACGAAAACACCCGCATCGTCATCGAGCTCAAGCGCGGCGAACAGTCCCGCGTCGTCATCAACCAGCTCTTCCAAAAGACCGCCCTCGAGTCCTCCTTCGGCGTCACGCTCCTTGCCATCGACAAGAAGCGCCCGAAGCAGATGAACATCAAGGAGCTCATCGAGTGCTTCATCGAGCACCGCCGCGACGTCGTCACCCGCCGCACCCAGTTCCGCCTCAACAAGGCCCTCGACCGCGCGCACATCCTCGAAGGCTACATCATCGCCCTCGATAACCTCGACGACTTCGTCAAAATCATCCGCGCCTCCTCCAACCGCGACGAGGCCAAGACGAAGTTGATGGCCAAGTATCCGCTCTCCGAGCGCCAGACCGACGCCATCCTCGAACTCCGCCTCTACCAGCTCACCGGCCTGGAACGCGGCAAGATCGAGGCCGAATACCTCGAACTCCAGGCGCTCATCGCCTCCCTCCGCGAGATCCTCGAGTCCGACGCCCGCCTGATGGAGGTCATCAAGACCGAGCTCCTCGCCATGAAGGAGAAATACGGCGACCAGCGCAAAACCCAGATCATCGACGCGGCCGGCGACTTCCGCATGGAAGACGTCATCCCGAACGAAGGCTGCGTCATCACCGTCTCCCACCTCGGCTTCATCAAACGCACGGCAGTCGCCGAATACCGCTCACAAAAACGCGGCGGCAAGGGCATCATCGGCACCGAGACCTATGAGGAGGATTTCGTGGAGCACCTCTTCACCGCCTCCACCCACGACTACATCCTCTTCATCACCACGCACGGCCAGTGCCTCGCGAAGAAGGTTTACGACGTCCCCGAGGGTGTCCGCACCGCCAAGGGTAAGTCCGTCAAATCCTTCCTCGCGCTCGACGAGGGCGAGAAGATCGCGGCCATGCTCACCATGTCCGACTTCGTCCCCGACCGCTACCTGGTCATGGCCACGAAGAAGGGCACGATCAAGAAGACCGCGCTCACCGACTACACCAACGCCACCCGCGAGTCCGGCCTCATCGGCATCAACCTCGACGAAGGCGACACGGTGATCGGCTGCGTGCTCACCACCGGCAACGACGAGCTCATCCTCGTCTCGCACCAAGGCCTCGCCGTCCGCTTCCGCGAAAAGGACGAAAACGGCGAAGTCCTCTTCCGCGACACCGGCCGCGCCACGGGCGGCGTCACCGGCATGCGCTTCAAGTTGGACAGCGACTACCTCGAAGTCCTCGAAGTCGTCGATCACACCTCCAAGTTCCTCGTCGCCAGCCAGGCGGGTCTGGGTGTCCGCACCCGCTTCGAGGATTACCGCCTCGTGAACCGCGGCGCCAGCGGCGTGTGGGCGATCGACCTGCCCGAAGACGGCTCGGTCAACATCGCCGGCGCGTTGAGCGTCAAGGATACCGACGAAATCATGCTCCTCACCGCAAAGGGCCAAAGCGTCCGCTGCCCGGTGAACACCATCCGCGAAGTCAACCGCGGTGGTAAGGGCGTGAAACTCCTCACATTGGCCGAAGGTGATAAATTGCTCAGTATTGCTCGCGTAGTGGAGACAGATGAGGAGCAAGCCGCCGCCGCGGCCGGCGCCCCCACCGAGCCGTCCGCTCCCGAAACCACCTAACAAGCGAAGCAACGTTAGAGTCCCTCCATGGCGCGTCCCACAAAGACGCGCCTTTTTCATGCCCTTGGAGGGCGGACCGCCGTGTCCGCCGCTTCCGAAAACCACACGAGGCGTCCCGCCGCGTTCCCACCTCCGCCTACTCACAATCATTCCGATCTCTCAATTCTCAGCTCTCAACCCTCAACTACTTGCAATCCAGCTTGCCCCTCCGATCCGAACCTGTCCCGCTCATCCCAGCATGAGGATTCCCTTATCCCACGCAGTTCAGGACTTACGCAGGCCGCAGCGCCTTCGTAGCGATGTTCAGTCGATCACCGGCCAAGTAGCACGGCAGTCCCCACGAGCCATGTAATGTTAACATGTTTCGCCCTGACCCCATTTTCTGAACCGTCCCGCCCTACCACAATCCGAAGGCCTGTTTGCCGAAAAGGGGGCGAGACATCGCCCAATATTTAAGTCAGCCACTTACGACTTGCATGCATTATGCAAAAGTGCAGCGTTCGCACAGGCTCTTGGTTCACCTCAACTTATACCGTAAGAAACCATGAAAAAAAGCGTTCCCGTTCTCACCTTGGTCGGCGTGGCGATTTTCGGCCTGAGTGCCGTCCAAGCACAAACAACGATCTATCAAGATACGTTTCAGGATACGAATAGCTCGCTGGACACCCAAGCCCCCACCACGGCAGTAGATGCGTTCGGCGCGTCCGCCAGCGCGACATGGTCGGGCGGCCGGTCCGAGTTCATCGAATCAACCATAACCAACTCCCTGAACGTCCTCGTCGGCGCGGGCGGGAATATCGAATACCTCACATTCACCCCGCAATCCGGCGTCGTTTACCAGCTGTCGGCCACACTCACCAATGACTTCGTCAGCGGCAACACCGACAATTGGGTCACCTTCGGATTCATTACGAATACAGGAGCAACCATCTACGGTGGCGGCGGCGCTCCGTGGATTTTGCTGAAGTCCAGCGGTGAAGTGGAGGCATATGGCGGGCCGGGCACCGCAGGCGGGAATAAAACCGCGTCCACCGGCGCTGGCATCCTGACCAACAATACGATGACGATCACGCTGGACACCACGACGACGCTCTGGACTTACAAGTTCAGTTATCTTGCGACCGATGGGACGACCCTTTTGAGCAGCGCAACCACGGCCTATGCGACAAATCCCACGATCACCGCGGTCGGTATCGCCAGCTACAACAATCCCACGGGCACCCGCACTCTGGACAACTTCACGCTGACCGCGACCGCGGTCCCCGAGCCTTCGACCTATGGACTGATGGCCGGCGCCACCGGGTTGATTGCCGCAGGGATTCTGCGTTACCGCCGTCGCTCGCGGCAGGGTTAGGTGGAAGTCAGGGAACGCAGTTCTCCGATGTAGGCTGCGAGCTCGCTCGCGCTCCGAACCGCGCCTTCGTCCACCGTCGCTCTGCGAGCTATGGAGGACAAGCGCAGGCGGCCTACCTCCGTCGAACTCAGGTTATCGTTGATTTCAAGAACACGGCCTAACCCCATTCCCCTGATCAACCCTATGAAGCCCACCCGTTGCCACCTTCTTCTGCCCTTGGTTGTTTGCGCCGCCACCGCCCAGGCGGCCGTGACCTATGCGCCCATCGCCGACACCCAGGCCATCGTCACCGGTGTGCGCGCCGACAGCGCCGGCACCGTCGTGCTCACCGCCAACTACAACCTCAACGGCGTCCTCTGCGCCGGGCTTTATCAGGGCTCGCTGGCCGCCGCCGCAACCGCGCCGAGTTCCAGTTGGCACGCCCTCACCCCGAGCATCCCGGTCGATCCTCTCCAGCCGAAGGGAGCGATGCAAACCGTCACCAGCGCCACGTTCTACGGACCCAACACCGCCCGCTTCGATCCCAGCCTCGGCGCCGGCAACATCGTCGCCGTCGGCAGCTACAAATACACCACGGGCTCCCCCGGTCCGAAGGCCGATCACGGCATGATTTACAAGGGCCCGATCACAGGCGGCGGCACGTGGAAGCAGATCGATGCCACCGCGCTCGTCACCGGTCCCGGCGAAGCGCTCAAAAACACCCTCGCGCACAGCACCATGGGCACCCTCGTCGTGGGCAACTACGACACCACCCTGGCGACCGGCAAGGCCTTCATTTACGACACCGCGACCGGTCGCTGGACCAACCTGAACCCCGACAGTACCGCCAGCGTGACCGCCTACGGCATCTGGCAAAACGGCGGCGCCACGAGCACGTCCTACACGATTGCCGGCGGCATCAGCGCTGTGGGCTCCGGCGGCATCGACCAGAGCTACCTCGTGGACTACGACTCCGCCACCGGCGCGCTGACCCACTATACGACGTTCACCTATAACAACGTCGCGGGCTCCGCGCCCCTCGCCCACTTCGACGGCATCACCGGCACGGCCGCCGGCTTTAATCTCACCGGTATCGTCACGATCAACGGCGCGCTCTCCGGCTTTTTCGCCTCGGTTGCCCGCAAACCGGACGGCAGCTTCGGCGAGCCCGTCTGGACGCCCATCGCCTATCCCGGCGGCAAGGCCACCACGGGCAACACCGTCGTGGAAACCCAAGCTCTCGGCATCTTCACCACCGGCGCCGGCACGCAATCCTACATCGCCACCGTCAAACCTTAGGGTGTGTTTCTGAAATAAATCAGGTCGGCGTGAGAGGGAAAGCGCGCTCGGCCAAGGCGGCCGAGACGGAGGTGCCCCAGCGGGTCATGCCGTCGAGGTCAACGCTGGCCCAGCCTGCTTCCCCCCCCTCTCACTCGCAGAGTTCGACGGCCTGAGGTATTTCCAAAACACACCCTAGAGCATTTTAAATAAAACTGTAGCTATTTTTTGGGCAGTCGTCAGGGTGATGGCATGAAGACGACATCGATGGATTTGAGGCGGCGGATCGTGGAGACATATGATGAGGGCAAGTGGA
>Ga0068869_100001061_pt1 | contig 16028 bp, 11 predicted proteins | sample KBSMisM52_FD_64676 | JGI IMG/M metagenome (GOLD analysis project Ga0068869, IMG submission 64676) | Miscanthus rhizosphere microbial communities from Kellogg Biological Station, Michigan, USA - KBS Miscanthus M5-2 | ecosystem: Host-associated > Plants > Roots > Rhizosphere > Soil ... | reverse complement strand
CCCAGGCCGGTACCCTCGCCGACCGGCTTGGTGGTGAAGAACGGGTCGAAGACGCGGCCGATCACTCCGGCCGGGATGCCGGGACCGGTGTCGGCGATGCGGATCACCGCGGTGTCGCCTTCGGCGCGCGTGGCGATCGTGATGGTGCCGGGGCCGACGATGGACTGGGCCGCGTTCGCGAGGACGTTGAGAAACACCTGGTCGATCTGCGAGCGCACGCACTCCACCGGCCCGAGCTCGCCGTAATCCCGGACCACCGCGACCCGGTCCTTCACGAGGTGGTTCAGCAGGGTCAGGCTCGACTCGAGGTCCTCGTGCAGGTCGACGGCCTGCCAGACATCGTCCGGGGTGCGCGCGAACACGCGCAGGTCGCCGACGATCTTGCGGGTGCGATCGGCCCCTTCGCGGATCCCCGCGAGCATGGAGTCGAGGTACTTGAGCGCGTAATCCACCTGCAGCTCGCGGCGCCGCGCCTCGATCCGGTCGCGGTCCGCGGTGCCGATGTCGGCGTCCTGGTAGGTCTCGAGCATGCTCCGGAGGCGCCGCACGAAGTCGGTCAGGGTGGCCACGTTGGAGGAGATGAAGCCGATCGGGTTGTTGAGCTCGTGCGCGACGCCGGCCACGAGCTGCCCGACCGAGGCCATCTTCTCGCGCTGGATGAGCTGGAGCTGGGTGGCCTGCAGATCGCGGTAGGCGCCCCGCAGCTCCTCGTTGGTGACCCGCAGCTGCTCGGTGCGCACCCGCACCTTGTCCTCCAGGCTACGGGAGAGCTCCTCGATGGTCTGGAAGCTCTCGGCCTTGTCGATCGCGAGCGCGACCTGGTTGGCCACCGCGGCCAGCAGATCCACGTCCCCCTGGTGGAACCGGTTCGGCTCCGCCGCGGTCACCGTGAGGACGCCGAGCACCCGGTCCCGCACCCGCAGCGGCGTGGCCACGAAGCTGCGCACCTGGTGGGCCCGCACGAGATCCCGGTGGATGGGCACCGGGGTCTGCTCGACGTCGTTGACGAGCACGGCCTCGCCGGTGACCGCGGCCCGGCCGCTCGCGCTCGCGTCCGCGTCGAGCGGCAGCTCGATCCCGTCGAAGGGCGCCCCGCCGGGCTCGGCGCCCGCGATCCGGTGGCCCCGCAGCACCCGGCGCGGCCAATCCACCAGGAAGAGCTGCGCGCGCTGGTAGGCCATGCGGTGCACGAGCCGGGTGAGCGTCTGGTCGTAGATCTTCTCGGGGTCCAGGGTGGCGCTCACCGCCGCGCTCAGGTCGGTGAGGAGCGAGAGCTGCTCGATCCGGGTCTCGAGCTCGGCGAACTTCTTCTCGAGCTCGCGGTTGGAGTAGATGATCTCCTCCGACTGGATGTCGAGGAGCCGCTGGACGTGGCGGCGGCGACGCCCCTCGCGCAGCGAGTACCCGAGCGCGGTGCCCGCGACCAGGGGAAGGGGAGTCGCCATCGCGAGGAGCCAGCCTCCCCCCGCCACCGCGTCCACCACGCCGACGGCGGTCGAGGCGGCCGCGCCGGCCAGGATCGGCAGCCAGAAGTGCGGGCCGAGCGATGGATTCTTCCAGCGCACCTCCCAGCGGCACGCGTCGGCCCCGCGGGCCGCGCAGGTGCTCTCGGTGATCCGGGCGCGGGGCAGCCCCCAGTTGGTCGGGAACCGCTCGTTCTGCACCTTGAGCCAGGTGCATGCCCACAGGGGCATCCGGTAGCCGGGCAGCGGCGTCCACTGGTAGCGGGCGCGCCGCCGGCCCGCCTCGAGGCCTTCGACCTGGTAGAAGCGGCTCTGCGAGTGGTAGATCGTCGGCATCCGCTCGTAGGCGGCGCGGGGATGGCCGATCCCCATCGAGTAGGTGCCCAGGTAGGAGCGCTCCTCGCGGGGCTTCCAGTCCATGAAGGACTCGCCGAAGCGGCGGGCCCAACGCTCCTCGTCCGGCTCGTTCATGAGCCGCTGGGAGACCCGCACGATCTCGTTGGCGACCGACAGGGAAATCCAGTTGTGGTCGGCCATGAGGTAGTCGCGGGACCGTCCCGCGACCTGGCATATCGCGGCGACGCCCTCCGCGCCGACCTCCTTCTCCACGAAGGGGATGAGCCCCTTCGTGAAGATGCAGTTGACCTCTCCCGGCATCTAGTTCGAATTGGGGGGGAGCGGCGCCGCTCCTCCCCCAAGCCCCCCCACCGCATGGTTCATCGGGTGATGCGCGGACGAGCGCGGCACGTTGGTCAGCTCGGCTTGAAGATGAACTTCGAGCTGACGTTCACCGGATTGGCGATGGTGTCGGCCACCGGCGACTTCCGGTCGATGGTCTCCTTGCACCGCCGGACCTTCTCCTCGGGGGCCGGGCTCTGGATGGTGACGGTGTAGCGGATGTCGCCGAACCCGTTGCGCACCGACTTGTCGTGGCCGAAGAGCCCGCGGAAGTCGATGTCCGCCTCCATGTCGATCGTGATCGCGTCGATCGGCACGTCGAAGAGCGCCGCGTTGGTGGCGACCCCGGAGATGAGGCAGCCCGCGAACGCGCCCACCAGGCTCTCCGCCGCGGTCGGCGCCGCGTCGACCCCGCCCAGCCCGCCCGGCGCGTCCATCGTGACGAAGAACTTCCGGGTGGGGGGCACCGCGCTCTGCCCCCCGATCTCCTGCGGGCCGATCTCGACGAGGGCCTTCACCCCGCGCTGCCACGTCGAGCGCACCTTCACGGTGCGCTTGCCGAGGGCCGGGTTCTCGCGGATCCGCTTGTCCAGCGCCTTCACGCCCTCGACGTCCACGTCGTTCAGTCCGAGTGCCATGGTGTCCTCCGTTCGGTGGTGCGGTTGAGCCGGGCGGCGCGGACGCCTCCCGGGCTGGGGTCAGAGCAGCTCCTCGATGAGCGTGGCCGCGCGGTCGGTGCCGTCGTGCGGGATCTCGGCTCCGTGGACGGGCTTGCCCAGGTGCTCGAGGATGGAGGCGCCCAGCGCCTCCGAGTCGGTGCGATCGTAGTCGAGGCGGACCCCCGCCCCGAGCCGGTCGAGCCGGCGTGCCACGTGGAGCTGCTGCTCGAAGTGCTGGCGGAGCGGGAAGTAGAGGAACGGCGTGCGCACCGCCGCGAGCTCCATCGTGGTGGTGAGGCCGCCCTGCACGATGGCCAGGTCCGCGGCGGCGTGGTGCTCGAAGAGATCCGGCACGAACGAGCGGATCTCCACCCGCGGGTGGGGGGACGGCCCGAGCTCGGCCCGCGGGCCCGCCACCAGCACCATGCGGGTCTCCGGAACCTGGGCCGCGATCTGGGAGAACGCCTGCGCGCACTTCTCGAGCAGGCCGCGGCCGACGCGGGTGCCCCCCACCGAGACCAGGATCACGCGCTCGTCCTCCCGGTAGCCGAGCCGGCGGCGCAGGGCCGCGCGATCGCGTACCGTGCTCGGATCGAAGTGGTAGGTGTAGCCGGAGAACCGGAAGTGCTCGCGCGCCCACTGCCGCATGTTCGGAAGGTCCGGGCCGAAGTCGCGGTCGAGCACGTCGTCCGCCTCGCCGACCAGGATGGACCGGTCGCGCACGTCCGGATGCAGGCGGAGGTGGTCGATGTTCTCCGCGTTCTTCTCCCAGCAACGGATGAACTCGGTGGAGCTCCGGTCCTCCCGCATCGGGAGCACCCCGATGAAGTCGGTGAGGAAGACGTAGGGCGCCCGCTTCATGTCCGGATTCTCGTGCAGGAAGTAGTCGAGATCCCAGCCTTCGTCGCCGACCCAGAGGTCGTAGCGCTCGCGCTCCACCACGTCCGCGAAGGTCATGAAGTTCGCGGTCATGATCTCGTCCATGTCCCAGAGGGCGTTGAAGGCGTGCAGCTCGTGATCGGCGGCCCAGCCCTCGAAGTGAGCGGTCTCGTTCTGCAGCAGCGCGGTGGCGGGATGGAGCCGCTCGCCCCAGTGGCGGACCACCCGGTCCGCGGGGGCGGCGGCGAGGAAGTCCACCGTGATGTCGGGATGGCGCTCGCGCAGCCGCCGGGCGATCGCGAGGTCGCGCTGGATGTGGCCGAGGCCGATCGGGCTCGACAGCCACAGGATCTTGCGCTGCCGATCGGGCCGCGGACGGCGCGCCGGAGCCGGCGGCGTCTCCGCGGGGACCGCGCGCTCGGGGCGGGCCGGGATCGTCGCGGATTCGACCGGGCGGTCCAGGACGAAATCGCGGAGGAGCCGGTTCACCTTCGCGGCGTCGCGGCCGTAGAGGCAGTGGCCGCCGCCCTCGAAGGTCACCAGGCGCGCGCCCGGGATCGCCGCGACCATCTTCTGAGCGTGCGAGTACGGCACGATCTTGTCCTGGGTCCCGTGCACGGCCAGCGTCGGGACGGTGATCCCCGCGAGGAGGTCGCGCAGGTCGACGTTGTCGATGGCCCGGAGCGATTCGACGAGCACGTCGGGCGTGGTCTCGCCCGCCCAGGCGATCCCGTCCTCCACCCCCTTGAGCGAGTGGGGCTCCGGGAGCATGCGCTTGAACTGGCGCGCGACCCAGTTGTCGTAGTCCCCGCGGATCACCGGCGCCACCCGCTCATCGAAGGGACTGGGCAGGGACTCGGCGTACTGGCCGGAAAGGAGGATCAGATGGGAGAGCCGCGAGGCGTGCTCGGCCACGTAGCGGAACGCGAGCAGGGCCGAGCAGGAGAACGCGAGGAAGGCGAAGGACGGCCGCGCCACCTCCTCGAGCACCGCCAGCATGTCGCCGTACCGGGCCTCGAGGTCGTAGCCGGTGGCGGGCCGGTCCGAGCGGCCATTGCCGCGGGGGTCCATCGTGATCACCCGGAGGTAGCGGGAGAGATACGGGATCTGGTGCTTCCACATGCGGCTGTGGACGACCACCTGACACGGCGGCAGCAGGAAGAGATCGCGCGCGCCGGTGCCGGTAACCTGATAGAAGATCCTCGCGTCGGGCCGGTGCACGTACATGGGTCTCAGGCCTCCCGGCCCCGTCGGTCCATCTCGTAGCGGACGAGCGCGGCGCCGCCGCGAATGGTGGCGCGCTTGTCGGTTGGGACGAATCGCACCGCGGTCGCGGCGAGCGGCGCGGCGAGCGCCCGCCGCCGCGCCCGTTCCATGATGTCCTCGCGCAGCGGGGCCAGGGACCGGACCACGCCTCCCGTGATCACGATCACCTCGGGGTTGAAGAGGTTCACGAGCGCGCCGATGCCCATGGCGAGCGCCTCGCAGGCTTCGTCGACGAGTGCCCGGGCGAGCGGGTCGCCGGCCGCCGCGGCGGCGTAGAGCATCTCCGCGGTGACCCGGCCGTCGGGGCCGCCGGTCCGGCCGAGCCCGGAGTCGGGATACTCCGGGAGCCGGGCCCGGACCCGCTTGTCCGCGAAGCCGCCCGCCAGCTAGGTCCCGAGGCACCCGATCCCTCCGCAGGGGCAGCGCGGCCCGTCGCGGTCCACCGAGAGGTGGCCGATCTCGCCCGCGCCTCCCGCGTGGCCGCGGACGAGGGTGCCGTCCAGGATGATCCCCGCGCCGACCCCGGTGCCGACCGCCACCGTGACGATCGACGAGGCATCCCGTCCGGCGCCGAACATCCACTCGGCGAGCGCGAGCGCGTTGACGTCGTTGTCCACGAACACGCGGTGCCCGGTACGCTCCCCGAGCACGCTCCGCAGGGGGACGTCGTCCAGCTCGGGCAGCCACCCGCCCGGCGTCCACCGGAGCGCGCCCTTCTCGACGTCGATCACGCCGGGCAACCCGACGCCGATGCCGGACACGCGGAGCCGGCGGCGCTCCGCCGCGACCAGCACGTGGTCGACGAGGCGGATGATGGTGTCCAGCGCGTTTCCGCCGGACGCCGGCGCCTGGATGTCCTCGACCACTGCTCCGTCGCGGGCACAGACGAGCCCCGCGGAGATCGTGGAAGCTCCGATGTCCACCGCGACGACGTGATCGGTCAGGACCATGGCGATCGGGAATGGCAAGCGGCGTGCCAGCGGAAAATCCCCGAGAATCGGGGCCTGGATCGGTCGTGGGCGCAAGCTCGCCTTGCGGGTTGGGACGCGGCGCGCCGCAAGTGGCCGTCCGGGCGCAGTGCACCGGGCGCAAGGCGACATTGCAGCCCACGTCGGTCAGCGTGCAAGCTCGCGATGCGCGTCGCCCCCTGAGATCCGCCTGCGCGTCCCCTACCGGCCAGTGGCTCGCACAGAGAGTGCGGCGTCAAGTGGCGGAAATCAAGCGCGTACGCGAATGCGAGGCCCGTGCGGGCACGCCCCTTGCTCCGCGATGCGGCCGGTTCCATCTCAACCACGCACGAGGAGGATCGGCCATGTACCGTCTCATTCCCGCAGTCTTGATGCTCATCACGCTCTGCAGTCTCCCCGCGGACGCGCAGCAGCACGGGCACTCCGTCGCGATGCCGGAGACCCTCAAGTGGGTCGAGCCTCCGGTCCTGCCGGGCGCGCGCCTCGCGGTGGTCCAGGGCGACCCCAGCAAGGAAGGGCTGTTCGTCTACCGGCTCAAGATGCCCGCGAACTACCGGATCCCGCCCCACGTCCACAAGGCCAGCGAGAACGTCACCGTGCTCTCGGGAGTGTTCTTCATCGGGGTCGGCGAGAAGTTCGACGGCCAGGCCGGGCAGGAGCTGCCGGTGGGTGGGTTCGCCGCGATCCCGCCGGACCACCCGCACTTCGCCTGGGCGGGTAGCCAGGAAACGGTGGTGCAGGTGCACGGGATAGGGCCGAGCGATCTCCGCTTCGTGAACCCGGCCGACGACCCGCGGACCAAGAAGTAAGGACGAAGCGAGAGGAGGATCGCCATGCCCAAGTTCGTGGTCGAGCGAGAGATCCCGGGGATCGGCACGTGGAGCGCGGACCGCCTGCAGAAGGCGGCCCGGGGCGGGTTTCCGTGCAACCGCGTCTCGGTGGTGCAGGGCGTGATCGACCCCGCCAGCGCCGAGGCGCGGCCGTGACCGCGCCCGCCCGCGCGTTCCTGCGCGAGGCGGGGCGCGGCCCCGCGGTCGTGTGCGTCCACGCGAGCGCGAGCTCCTCGGCCCAGTGGCGGCCACTGATGGACCGGCTCGCCGGCCGCTATCGCACGCTCGCGGGAGACCTGTACGGGTCGGGTCAGAGCCCGCCCTGGCCGGGTGACCGGCCGCTCACGCTCGGCGATGAGCGAAGGCTGCTCGCTCCCGCGCTCGAGGCGGCGGGCGAGCGATTTCACCTGGTCGGCCACTCCTACGGGGGCGCGGTGGCCCTCGAGGTGGCGCGGGCCGATCCGGAGCGGGTCGCGTCGCTCGTCCTCTTCGAGCCCGTGCTGTTCTCGCTGCTGGACGAGGAGGATCCGGATCAACCGGCGGCCCGGGAGATCGCCGAGGTGCGGGACGATACGCTAGCCGCGCTCGAGCGGGGGGACCCGCACGCCTCCGGGGCCCGGTTCGTCGACTACTGGATGGGCGCGGGCGCGTGGGCGGCCATTCCGGGGCTGCGCCGCGATGCGCTGGCGCGCGCGATGGGGACGGTGAGGGCGGAGTGGGACGCGGTATTCGGGGACCCGACGCCGCTGTCCGCGTTCGCGGGGCTCGACGTGCCGGTCCTCTATCTCACCGGCTCGGAGTCGCCGGCCTCGTCGAGGGGTGTGGCCCGGCTGCTGGCCACGACCTTGCCGCAGGTCACCGCGATCGAGATCGAGGGCGTCGGCCACATGGGGCCGATCACGCATCCGGATCGGATCAACGCCCTCGTCGAGCGCTACTTCGAGAGCGGGGTCAGGTCTTACATTCCGACAAATGTGTGAATGTAAGACCTGACCCCGAGTTATTTGATCAGGCCGTAGAAGCGGCCCGCGTTCTCGCAGGTCATCTTGTGCATGACATCGGCGGGCAGGTGGCCGAACTGCTCGGCGATGTACTTGGAGGAATCGGGCCAGACGCCGTCGCCGTGCGGGTAGTCGGAGCCCCACATGAGCGTTTCCACGCCCATGTCGTCGATCAGCTTGGTGCCGATGCGGTCGAACTGGAAGGTGGCCTTGCACTGCCGCCGCCAGTAGTCGCTCGGCTTCATCTTGAGGCCCAGGTCGGTGAAGCGGTCCTCCCACTCGAAGTCCATGCGGTCGAGCGCGTAGGGCACCCAGCCGATGCCGGACTCGCCGAAGGCGATGCGCACGTTGGGATAGCGCTCGAGCACCGCGGCCCCGATGATCGCGGCCAGGATGTTGACCAGGTTCATCTGGAACGCGGAGACCACCGTGAAGAAGGCGGCGCGCCGGGTGAGGCCGGTCTGCTTCTCGAGCACGGTCGGCGGCAAGGCCGGGAAGGTGTGGAAGTGCAGCGGCAGGTTGACGTCGTTGACCGCCTTCCAGAGCGGCTCCCACGAGGGATGCCACATGGGCTCCATGTCCCACGAGCAGGAGAGCTCCATGCCGCGCAGGCCGAGCTTGGCCACGCGGTAGACCTCCTGCACCGCCGCATCGATGTCGCCGTAGGGCAGGCAGGCCAGGCCGATGAAGCGGTCCGGGTCGTGGCCGCAGAAGTCCACGAGCCAGTCGTTGTAGATGTGGAACATCTCGGTGGCGGCCTCGTGGTCGTTCAGCCGGGTGGCCGCGCCCAGGATGCCGTAGATGACCTCCGCCTGCACGCCGTCGCGGTCCATGTCCTTCGCCCGCAGCCCCGGGGTGGTCGGCCGGGCGATCCCCTTCTTGCCGTCATCGTACAGACCGGTCGCCGCCATCACGTCCACCCGGTGGTGCTTGCCGGCCTCGTACTTGGACCCGGCCGGGCCCACCCCGCCCCAGAGGCCGAAGTTGGTGCCGTTCCGGGCGGTCCAGAATGGGCCGTCGGGCCCATCCTTGACGAAGGGCATGCGGTCCTTGAGCACCGCCGACGCGTTCGCGGTGAAGAGATCGCGCGGGATCCAGGGCAGGTCGATGTGACAGTCGGCGGAGATCCGTTGGTAGCGCATGACGCCCCCTTTGGCCGGTACCGGGTCACGATTCGTGTGTGGACAGAGCCTAGCCACCGGCGGGGCCCACGTCAACATCTGCCGGACCCGCGCTCCGTGCCTTGACTCCGGGCCCGCGGGCACGGCACCATGCCCGGGCCGCCATGCTCCAGGGTATCCGCGTCCTCGACCTGTCTCGCGTCATCGCCGGTCCCTACTGCGCGGCCCTGCTGGGCGACCTGGGCGCCGACGTCATCAAGCTCGAGCGGCCCGGCCGCGGCGACGACCTGCGCGCCCTTCGCGGCAGCGGGCGGATGAGCGCCTCCTTCGCGGCGGTCAACCGCAACAAGCGCGGGATCGCGGTGGACCTCCAGAAGCCCGAGGGCGCCCGGCTCGCCTTTGACCTGGCGCGGCGCGCCGACGTGGTGATCGAGAACTTCCTGACCGGCGTCGCCGAGAAGCTCGGCCTGGGCTACGCGGCGGTGCGCGCGGTGAACCCCTCCGTGGTCTACGCCTCGGTGACCGGGTTCGGCCAGACCGGCCCGCTCGCCCGCAAGCCCGGCTACAACACGATCGCCCAGGGCATGAGCGGGCTCATGGCGCTCACCGGCATGCCCGGCGATCCGCCCACCCGCGTGGGCGGCTCGGTGTCCGACGTGGCCGCGTCCTACATGACCTTCGGGATGGTCAACGCGGCGCTGGTGCATCGCTTCCGCACCGGGGAAGGCCAGCACGTGGACGTGAGCCTCGTCGGCGCGAGCCTCGGGCTCCTCCCCGACCCGACCGCGATCTACTTCGACACCGGGGAGCGGCCGAAGCGTGCGGGCAATCGCAACCTGAACCTCTCGCCCGCGGAAGCCTTCCAGGCCAAGGACGGCTTCGTCAACGTGGTGCTGCTGAACTCCGAGCAGTGGGGCCGCTTCTGCCAGGCGCTCGGCGATCCGGCCATGGAGACCGATCCGCGCTTCGTCGATAACCCGGCGCGCCTTGCCAACCACGCCGCGTTCAAGGCGCGGGTGGAGGCCGTCCTGGGCACCGGCTCCACCACCGAATGGGTCGCGCGCCTCGAGGCCGGAGGCATCGCGGCGGGTCCGATCTACGAGTTCCACGAAGTGTTCGAGGACCCGCAGGCGCGCCATCAGGGGTACGTGGCCGAGGTGGATCAGCCCGGCGCGGGCAAAGTGAAGATGCTCACGTTCCCCGGCCGCGCGTCCGGCACCCCGCCGCGCATCGATCGGCCCGCGCCGCTGCTCGGTCAGCACACCGCCGAGGTGCTCGGCGAGCTCGGGCTCGCGCGCGAGGAGATCGATCGCCTCGCGGCGGCCGGCGTCATCGGGCTCGGGGAGCAGCCCTAGCCGCTCTTCGTTGGACGCGGCGGCCCCGCCGCGCGTGTACACCCAATTAAAGGAATATGGGCGGCGCTCTCCTTCGTCTGATCGGGCGAGGAGGGCACCGAAATGCGACTGTTATGGATTCCCCTGGCCGCGCTGCTGCTGGCCGGTTGTGCCATCGTGCCGCTCGTCCCCTTCGGCTACGCGCCGCCGCCTCCGCGGCCGCGCTACACCTATAGCTACCCCGTCTACCCGGCTTACCCGTACGCGCCGCGCTACTACGATCGCGGCCGCTGGTAGTATCCTCGGCGGGTGCGCCGCCCATCGACCGGCTTCCGCTGGCTGATCCCGGTCATCGGAAGCCTGGCGGTGCTGGCGGCGCCCTCGCCCGACGGCCTGAGCGCGGAAGGCCAGCGCGTCCTCGCGGTGATCGTGCTCGCCATCGGGCTCTGGGGCTTCGAGATCCTTCCCCCCGGCGTCACCGGCATCGTCGCGATCATCGCCCTCGTCTTCACCCACGCGGTGCCGAACATACGCGAAGGACTCGCCGGCTTCGCGGATCCCATCGCGTACTTCCTGATCGGCATCCTGACCCTGGGGGTGGCGGTGTCGCGGAGCGGCCTCGCCGAGCGGGTGGCCCACCTGCTACTCGCGCGCGGGCGGGGCCGGGCCGGCGCGCTCTACGGGCACCTGCTGCTCGCGCTGCCGGTGCTCACGCTGATACTCCCGTCCGCCACCACCCGCACCGGCATCCTCGTCCACGTCTACGACCAGGCCTTCGCGCTCGGCCGCGTGCCGGCCGGCGCGCCGCTCGCCCGCGCCATCATGCTGGTGCTGAACTCGGTGAACCGGCTGTCGTCCACGATCCTGTTGACCGGCGGCATCACGCCCATCGTGGCCGCCGGGCTCATCGGCGTGACCTCCTGGACCCGGTGGTTCGTGCTGATGAGCGTGCCGTACCTTGCGCTGATCAGCCTCGCCGCCACCGCGATCTACCTGCGCTACCGCCAAGGCTTTCGCGCCGAGGTGCAGGTGCCGCCCCGGCCCGCGCCGCGCCCGCTTTCCGGCGTCGAGTGGCGGACCGCGCTGATCACCGCCGGCGCCGGGGTCCTCTGGTTGACCGACTCCATCCACCACTGGCATCCGACGCTGCCCGCGCTCCTGGCCTGGGTGTGCTTCCTGATGCCGGGCCTGGGCGTGCTCACCTGGCGGCAGTTCGAGCAGGAGGTCGGCTGGGCGAACTTCTTCGTGCTCGCCTCGTCGCTGTCCCTGGCGCAGGCGCTCTCGCGCTCGGGTGCGAGCGCGTGGCTGGCCGGCGGCGTGGTGGGGGCGGCCCGCTCGGTGGCCGAGTCGTCCTGGATGGTGGTGGGCGTGCTGCTCGTCGCCTCCGCGCTCGTGCGGCTCATGATCCCGAACATCACCGGCTTCCTCGCCACCACGATCCCGGTGGCGATGTCGGTGGGGACCACCGCGGGGCTGCACCCCATCCTCTGCGGGCTCATCGTCACGATCGCGGGGGACGCGGTCCTCTACTATCCGGCGCAGGCCGCCTCGTCGCTGGTCGTCTACGAGCGCGGGCACCTCACCGCCGGAGAGATCTTCGGCTTCGGCCTCCTGATGACCGCGCTGGCCGCCCTCGTGGTGCTGGCGGTCGCGATCCCCTACTGGACGCTGATCGGAGAGCCGCTGGTGCGGGGCGGGTAGCTAGCTGCGCGGGCGGTCGAGGACTTCGCGGACCTTCGCGATCAACGCCCCCGGCGTGAAGGGCTTGCCGAGCAGGAGCATGCTCGCGTCGAGCACGCCGTGGCGGACGATGGCGTCGCCGGTGTAGCCCGACATGTACAGCACGCGCATGTCGGGCCGGCTGGCCCGCACGCGGTCCACCATCTCGCGGCCGCTCATGCGCGGCATCACCACGTCGGTGAGGATGAGGTCGACCCGCGCGCCTTCCTTCTCGTAGACTCCGACCGCCTGAAGGCCGTCGCTTGCCTCCACCACCGTGTAGCCCTGCCGCTCCAGCACCTCGCGGGCGAGCGCCCGCACGTCGGCCTCGTCCTCCACGAGCAGGATGGTCTCCTTGCCGGTCGCGGGCAGGGGCGCGGACGGCTCGTCGGCGCCGCCGGTCTCGGCCGCCGTCTCGACCTGGGGCAGGTAGATCTCGAAGGTCGTGCCGCCGCCCATCACGCTGCGGACGTGGATCGCGCCGCCGTGCTGGCGGACGATCCCGTGCACCATCGAGAGCCCGAGGCCGGTGCCCTTGCCCGGCTCCTTGGTGGTGAAGAATGGCTCGAATATCCGGGCCTGGGTCGCCGCGTCCATGCCGGTGCCGGTGTCTATCACGCGGAGCACCGCGTACGGGCCGGGCGGGAGCGCGTCCGGCCGGTCGGGCGGCGCCGCCCCGAGCCGCACCAGGTCGGTCTCGAGGCCGAGGGTGCCGCCGCTGGGCATCGCGTCCCGCGCGTTCACGGCCAGGTTCATCAAGGCCTGCTCGAGCTGCGCGGGATCGGCGTTGACCCGTCCGGCGCTCGGCCCCGCCGTCACCAGCAGATTCACGTCCTCGCCGATGAGCCGCCGCAGCATCGTGCTCACCTCCGCGACCAGGGCGTTGAGATCGAGCACCTTCCGCTGGAGGACCTGCTTGCGGCTGAAGGCCAGGAGCTGACGCGTGAGGCCGGCGGCGCGATCCGCCGTCTTTTGGATCACCTCGATGCTGCGGCGCACCGGGTCGTCGGCCTTGAGCCGCCCGAGGACCAGATGGGCGCGGCCGGTGATGATGGTGAGCAGGTTGTTGAAGTCGTGGGCGACGCCGCCCGCGAGGCGGCCGACCGCTTCCATCTTCTGGGCCTGCCGGAGCTCTTCCTCGAGCTCCCGGCGCTGGGTGATGTCCATCATCGCGCCGATCATGCGGGTGGGCCGGCCGTCCCCGTCGTGCAGCACGTAGCCCCGGTCGAAGACGTGGGCGTACGAGCCGTCGGCGCGGCGGTAGCGATACTCCGCGCTCCAGCTCTCGGCGCCGCGCTCGACCGCCGCGTTGATGTCCGTCTTCACCCGCTCGCGATCGTCCGGATGGATCGTCTCGTACCACCACGCGATGTCCGGCCCGATCTGCTCGGGGGGATAGCCGAAGAGGGTGCTGACGCCTTCGTTCCACCACAGCGCGTCGCTCACGAGGTCCCAGTCCCACACCGCGTCGTTGGTGGCGCGGGCCACGAACTGGAAGCGGTCCTGACTCTCGCGCAGCGCCCGGACCAGCCGCTCCGCGGTGCCGCGGGCGAGCTGCTCGGCCTCGAGGATCTGGGCGTTGCGGATCGCGATGGCCGCGTGGGCGGCCAGCCGCACCAGGACCGACTCGTCCCGGTCCGTGAAGGCGCGGGCGGTCCGGTTGTCCACGTAGAGCAGGCCCTCGACGTGGTCGTCGATCAGGATCGGCACCACCATCTTGGCGGTGATCCCGAGCGCGGCGATCTGTCCCGCGTAGTCCCGGCTGACCCGGGCATCGCGGAGGTAGTCATCCGTCCGGGCGGGCCGGCCCGCCTCGAGCGCGAGGCCGCCGAGCCCCTTGCCGGGTTCGACACGGACGCGGGTCAGGTCGGTGTACCACTGGGCCGTCCAGTAGCGCAGGAGCACCGCGTCGGACTCGGGGATGCGCAGGCCGATCACCGCGCCGTCGCTACGGCAGAGCTCCTGGGCCGCCTCGGTGACCCGGCGGAGCACGGTGGCGAGCTCGGGGGCGGCGCCGATCGTCTGCGCGAGGTCGGCCAGCACCTCGGCCTCGCGCCGGCGTCGCTCCTCCTCCGCGAAGAGCCGGGCGTGCTCGAGGGTGATCGCGGCCTGATCGGCCAGGGCCTCCGCGAGCTGCACCGCGCGTGCATCGAAGACGGTGCCGGTCACCGTGCGTACCGCGAGCGCGCCGATGAGCCGGTCCTGCGTGAGCAAAGGCACCGCCAGGATCGCCCGGTCGGCTCCGTCCTGCATGTGGGCGCGCAGCGCCGCGGGAATGTCGGTCCGCGCGTCCGCGAGGACGTCGGGGCTGGTGATCGTGCGCCGCTCGTGCATCGCGAGCCCGACCGCGCCCGATCCGATCTCGCGCACCGGGCGCCAGCCCGCGGTGGGGGCGTCGGGCTCGTGCGCCACCGCCATCGCGAACAGGTTCGCGGAGTCGGCGTCGAGCCGGTAGACGACGGCGGAGCGCCCGCCCAGCAGGGAGCGGAGGCTCTCCGCGATGCGCTCGCCGACCACGTCTGGATCGAGCCGCTCGGACAGGAGCCGGCCGATGCCGGTCAGGGCTCGGATCTCCTGCTGGTGCGTCCACTGCTCCTCGAGGAGCCGCGCGTTCTCCTCCTCGAGCGATCGCAGGCGGGCGAGGAGCGCCGTCGCGTCCTGCGTATCCGCGTGGCTCTGGGGACTCGTCGATGGCATCCGATCGTGAGGCAGCAAGGACCACGCCATGGACAACTAGCTGAAATGACTGGGCGTCCTGGCTGTCGCCAGGCGGAAAGTGTCAGTTGGGGACTGAAAATGAGCACCCCTGTCGAAGACAAGGCCCGGCGGGGTCTGCTACGATCCGCTCACCGTCGCCAGCCGTCAACCTCATCCCGGAGCTATGCCGCCATGACGACCGACCCGAAGATGATCAATCACCTCTGGACGCACAAGACGCAGGACCACCCGTTCCTCTCCGACGAGGAGCTGGTGATCGATCGGGGGGAAGGCGTCTGGGTCTGGACGGAGCAAGGCAAGAAGCTCCTCGACGGGTTCGCCGGGCTCGCGGTGGTCAACGTGGGGCACGGCCGCCGCGAGATCGCGGAGGCGATCGCCGAGCAGACGGTGCGGCTCGCGTACTACCCGACCACCCGACAGTTCTCCAATCGCCCGGCCGCGGAGCTGGCCGCGAAGCTCGCGTCGCTCACCCCGGGCGACCTGCGCTACACCATGTTCGCGGTGAGCGGCTCCGAGGCCAACGAGCGCTCGATGCAGATCGCCCGGCAGTACTGGCTGGCGGCCGGCAAGCCCGGCAAGCACAAGGTGATCTCGCTCGAGGGCGGCTACCACGGCGCGACCATGGGTACCTTCGCGATCTGCGGCCTGCCCCACCTCTCGCAGGCCTACGCTCCGCTCGAGGTGCCCGGCTTCGCGAAGGTGAAGCCGCCGCATCCCTTCCGCGACCTCGCGGGCGGCACCGAGGCGGAGCTGATCGCGCGCCGCATCGCCGAGCTGCGCGAGGCGATCGTCCGCGAGGGCCCCGACACGGTGTCGGCGGTGATCATGGAGCCGGTCCTCTCCTCGGGCGGCTTCATCATGCCGCCGATCGGCTGGCTCCGCGCGGTGCGCGCGCTCTGCGACGAGCTGGACGTGCTGATGATCGCCGACGAGGTGATCACCGGGTTCGGGCGCACCGGCCGGTGGTTCGCGGTCGAGCACGACCAGGTCGTGCCCGATCTCCTGTCGGTGGCCAAGGGCATCACCTCGGGCTACATCCCGCTCTCCGCCAGCATCGCGCGCGGCCGGCTCGCCGAGGTGTTCTCCGATACCACCACCCAGGAGAACGTGCACCCCAACACCTACGCGGCGCATCCGGTGGCCTGCGCGGCCGCGCTCGCCAACCTGCGCATCATGGAGCAGGACAAGCTGGTGGCCAACGCGGAGGCCATGGGAACCCGGCTGCTCGAGAATCTCCACCGGGCGGTGGGCAAGCACCCGATCGTGGGCGAGGTTCGCGGTCGCGGCCTGCTGGTCTGCGTGGACTTCGTGCAGCCCGACGGCTCCGGCAAGCCGCTCGACGCCAAGCTGGTGGCCGAGCTCGACCGCAAGGCGTGGGACCGCGGCGCCATC
>Ga0068869_100001059_pt1 | contig 16038 bp, 13 predicted proteins | sample KBSMisM52_FD_64676 | JGI IMG/M metagenome (GOLD analysis project Ga0068869, IMG submission 64676) | Miscanthus rhizosphere microbial communities from Kellogg Biological Station, Michigan, USA - KBS Miscanthus M5-2 | ecosystem: Host-associated > Plants > Roots > Rhizosphere > Soil ... | reverse complement strand
GGTCTAATTCTTTGGTGGATGCTGGCCAATGGTGGCGATGAAGCTCCGTGGTTACCCGCAGGCCTGGCGGTCAGTGTGGTGTTGTTGGTGGCACTGTCGGCACGTGAAGTTGTAATGCGCAGGGCCTGGACTCGCTATCTCCTTGAGCACGGAATTCAGGAAAAAGCGAAATCAGGAAGTAGCCATACGGGTCGCAGTCAAAAGAAAAGTTTCTCATCATCGTTGCATTCCGCGGCGCTACGGACAATTCAGAAGCAATCAAGTGACGCCGATGCACCTGGCTCAACACCTGAGGCTCATTTTGAAGTTGCGCACCTTTGTCATGATTACCTTGCAAGTACCGAAGAAGCGATGCGTTCCGGCAGTTTAGGCAGCGAGAAGGGCATCGCAATCCGCGCCGGACAAGAACGCGTGAGAGCCCTACACAAGCACCACCTGCTTACGTGGGCACGTGGGCATTCGCGCGAGTTAACTAGAGAAGCTCAACAGAGAGCTCGAACATTTGATAAGATCGAAACAGCAAACAGGGCGCTTGAATGCATTCACTCCGCGCTTCGGGTCTATCCTGACGAGCCAGAGTTGCACGATTCGAAAGCGGCAATTGGGGAGTTCATTGCGTCTGTTAAGGTAGCCCACTGGGTTGAGCTCGCCGAGCGTTCAGCTTTTAAAGGACACTATCGTAGGGCGATTGACAGGTATCGCGATGCGCTGTTCTACCTAAACCAGGAAGTTGTCAAAGCAGATGTTCGCGCAGCTGGATCGGCTCGGATCGAAGGAGAGATAGCTAAACTCCGGGCTGCATTGCAATCCAACAATGCGAAAGACAAAATGAGTGTGGACGGTCAGATTGTGGACTAAGACGAATGGCTTTTCAGAAGTGTCCAAAGTGCGGAAGTTCGCGAATTCGACGAGGCTACAAACATACGCCTTTGCTAATGCGTCTGTTTGGCTTCTACCACCTTTTGTGCGATCATTGCAACTTGCTTTTTACGGGTTTTGTGCTACCTGGAACGCTGAAGAATAGTCATCGCAAGAAGCACCGGAATCGCAAAAAAGGCGATGAGGACGAAGATATTTCTGTAACGAGCTCGGCAACTAGCCGCTGAAAATGAAAGTTGCTTAGAGCTGTCCACCCCCTTACTCAAAAACATTAGTGCCCGTGAGATGAGGTCGTAACATGAGAATTAAGATTGTGTCTGCCGTCGCCTTCGCTGCTCTTTGTATTGCAGTAGCTTTGGTTCATGCGCAAGAACCGCAACAGTCAACATCTTCGACGGGTTCACAACAGAGTGGCATGGACATCCAGGGTATTAAGACCTACTTGTTGGGGCCCGGAGACGTAGTTGAAATCCGCGTTTTTGGTCAGCCGGATTTGAATTCAACGGCTCAAGTTGATGGGGACGGAAACCTTAATTCACTACCATTTCTCGAGGCGCCCATTCGCGCCAAGTGTCGCAGTGAAAAAGAGGTTCAGAAGGAAATTGCGACAGCCTACGCGAAGTTCATCAATAACCCGCAGGTTAGCGTTCGAATTTCTGAGAGAAACAGCCGGCAACCTGCGGTAGTGTTTGGTGCAGTTCGCTCACCGACGCGCGTCGAGATGAAACGAAAGGTTCGTTTAAACGAACTGGTGGCTGTGTCAGGTGGGTTTACTGAGCGCGCGGCCGGAACCATTCAGATTCTCCATACCGAACCACTGATGTGTCCGGGGCCAGGCGAAGAAGCTGACGCAGCGCCGATCGACGGAACAAAAATCCCTCTTGAGATAATCAAGATAAATGAATTGCGTTCGGGCAAAGTGGAAGCGAATCCGGTCATTAGACCAGGCGACTATGTTCTTGTAACTGAAGCCGAACCGGTTTACATAACTGGCGCTGTTGTTTCACCAACTGCCGTGTTTCTACGTGAACAGCTTACCCTGGGTCGAGCGTTGGCAATGGTGGGCGGCACACGCAAGGAGGCCAAGAATACTGAAGTAAAGATTTACCGTCAGAAGCCTGGCTCGATTGAGCAGGAAATAATTCCAGTCGACTATGCCGCAATCAAGAAGAATCAAAAGCCAGACGTGATATTGATGCCTTACGACGTAATTGAGGTACCTGAGGCAGGCATGTTTTCATCTCAACGACTTGGCACTACCTTGATGAACGCGGTGATCGGTGGAGCTTCAACCGCAATCTCAACGGCTGGAACTCGAGTGATTTATTAGTCCGAATTAAGAAGAAGAGTTAACTAACAATGAATAGAAAAACCTTGGCGGGAGATCGTCGCCGCCGCAAAACAATTACAGCGCTCTGGGTATTGGGTATTTCCATCCTGGTAATAGTCCTCATCTATAAGGAAATGACGGCAGTCCTCTACATCCTTGCTACGCTTGGTGTGACGGTGCTCTTGTTTCTGGTGGCCTTTTCAGATCTTTCTCACGCGGATGGAGGCACTGGTCAGATGGTCCAGTCCAAGGATGCATCGGGTGTCGCAAACAAGCTTACTTGAGACTAGAAAACACTTCTCGACAGCAACATTTCAGTCGAATCTATACTTCAATTGACGCGACTTATACATGCGATAAGTTTGTCTATAACTGTTCGCTACTCATCGTGTTTTGTGCGCTATATTGTACAAATGAGTAGGTTGAAAGTTTAGTCGGACTATTGCATAATCCCGCTGCGTTCACCTCCCCGGTGGACGAAGCGGTCGCGTGGGGTGAGGACACGTGGCCTTAGGGTGGGAGCTGTGGGAGGCTCCCGCCCGCTTTTGTTTTAGACCATTCTCCGATCGTTGATTGAACTAAATGAAAAGAGTGTTGACGTGGATTTCTAAGCAGGTAAACTCCACTCTTTCATAATTCCACGTTTAGGAACTGAGCCAGCCTGTTAAGTGGTGGCAGCTAACTGACCAGATGGGTCCTTTCCAGCGCGCACGACGAAGGTTCAAGCTCTGGCTCTTCAAAGGCGGACGCGAAAGTAGTTCGTCACACGAGCAGTCAGCACATCTCCGGCAGCATCCCTGGTGGCAGGTGATGTGCCTCACGGGTGTCGATTACTTCTCAACTCTCGGATATCAACCTGGTATCGCATTTCTTGCTGCCGGTATGTTATCGCCGTTGGCAACGCTGGTCCTGGTCCTCTTAACATTCTTCGGCGCACTTCCAATTTACAGTCACGTCGCAGCTGAGAGCCCGCACGGCGAAGGTTCGATTTCGATGCTCGAGCGATTGCTCTCGCGTTGGAAAGGAAAGCTCTTCGTCCTGGTTCTGCTGGGCTTTGTCGCTACTGATTTCATTATCACAATCACACTCTCGGCAGCTGACGCGACCGCACACATAATTGAGAATCCGTTTACACCGACCGCGCTCAAACATGAAATTGGCGTGACGCTCGTCCTCATCGCCCTTCTCGGAGCGATTTTTCTGAAAGGCTTTAAGGAGGCGATTGGAATTGCCGTCATATTGGTGTTCGTGTATCTGCTCCTGAACGTTGTGGTCCTCGGGTTTGGGTTATACGAATTGTTTACTCAACCGCACCACTTCCCTCAATGGAAAGTGGGGATGTTTGCTGATCCAAGAGTGCATGGGAGTCCCTGGTTGATCATCGGGTTCTCCCTCATCCTCTTTCCAAAACTAGCTCTTGGTCTATCTGGGTTTGAGACTGGAGTTGCGGTAATGCCTTTGGTTCAAGGCGACAGCGATGTGGGAAAAGACGATCTGGATAGTTTGCATTCGACGCGTACTGCCGACACCCTGAGCCCGCGGGCACTACAACTACTGCAAGGGCGCATCAGAAACACGCGACTCATGTTGCGAACAGCGGCTCTGATAATGAGTGTGCTGCTTATTGCGAGCAGTCTAGTGACGACCATGCTAATTCAGCCGAAAGAGTTTGCGGAGGGTGGCCAGGCTAACGGTAGAGCGATCAGCTTTCTCGCGCACTCGTTTTTTGGCGACATCTTCGGTACAGCCTATGACCTCAGCACAATCATGATTCTCTGGTTTGCAGGTGCTTCGGCGATGGCAGGTTTGCTAAATATCGTACCCAGATATCTGCCACGTTACGGTATGGCGCCGGAATGGGCGAGAGCAACCAGGCCTTTGGTGCTGGTGTATGTCGCTATTGCTTTCACTGTCACCTTGATCTTTCGCGCTGATGTGGATGCACAAGGCGGAGCGTACGCCACCGGTGTTTTGGTTTTAATGACGTCTGCGGCGATCGCAGTAACACTGGCAATGTATCGCAAGGGGAAGAACTGGAAAGTCTTCCTGGTGATTTCAGTGGTGTTTGCCTATACCACTGTTCAGAACATTCACGAACGGCCTGAAGGCATCAAGATCGCGTCGTTCTTCATACTTGCGATTGTGATCGCATCGCTTGTATCGCGAGTAATGCGCACAACTGAGTTGCGAGTAGATAGGTTAGAGCTTGACGATCTCGCACGTGATTTCATTCGGGCCGCAGGTCGGGGAACAATTCGGATTATTGCGAACCGAAAAGATCAGGGCGACGTGCTCGAGTATCAAACGAAGGAAGTCGAGAAACGCGCGGACAATCACATCCCGCAAGGCGAGCCCATTATCTTTTTTGAAGTGACTCCCGGTGATGCGTCAGAGTTCTCAGGGACACTCCGGATTCACGGCGAGAATGTGGACGGTTTCAAAATACTTAGAACTGAGTCGCCCGCCGTTCCGAATGCCATCGCAGCATTCTTACTGTACCTGCGCGACGAGACTGGAAAATTGCCGCATGTTTATTTCGGTTGGAGCGAAGGAAACCCGCTTTCGTACTTGTTAAGGTACATCGCCTTCGGTGAGGGCGATACGGCGCCAGTTACACATGAAGTGTTGCGTCAGGCAGAAAAGGACCCAGCCCGTCGTCCGATAGTTCACGTCGGAGGATGATCAGTCCGCTGAATTTACTTCGTAAAGAGTAACGAGATGTTCAGGAAGGGAGTGATAGTTTACCAGCGGTACCTATCACCTCGACAAGTAACTCGCAATGGCGAGCTATGCTTGAACGCCATCTCCCTCAGGAGTGCGTCCAGCAAGAAAGCACGAGCGACAATAGACCGGCCGTCCCTGCGACGGGTAGAAGGGGACGGTTGTTTGTTGACCACACTGTGCACAAAGAACAGAGACCTCGATCCGCTGTCGAACACCTGATGATTGTGCCGCGGCTATAGCTGCCAGGCGTTCGTTCTTAGCCTGCTTACACGGCTTGCATCGCTTAGGCTCGTTCTTTAGTCCCTTGTCATGAAAAAAGACTTGTTCTCCTGCGGTCCAAATAAAGTCCTCGGCACAATCAACGCATTTGATTGCCCGGTCTTGATATTCACTATCAGGACTCGGTGCCAATTCATGGGCGGCTTCCGTCTGTGACATGATCTACTCCCTGGGTCGTTGCGTATCAATAATACCGGCGGGTTAATAAAGAACTTCAGACAGGAAGCTCATTGTTCTCCCGGCGAGGAATCATCGAGGTCTTTCTCACTGGGCTGTCGTTGCCCAAAAAGTATATCTATGGCGAAAATGTGTCAAGATAAAACCAGCCATCTTCGATTCCTGGGATTGGACCATCTTGACATGTCTTCTCGATGGATGACAGCATCCGCGCTCAAAATATGAAAATCTTAATCGTCGGTTCTGGAGGTCGCGAACACGCGATTGCGTGGGCGATCGAGCAAACCTTGAGTAAATCAGTGCAGTTGTACTGTGCTCCTGGCAACGCTGGTATTAGCCAAAGTGCGCAGTTGGTCCCAATTTCAGTGATGGACTTGCAGGGATTGGTAGGGTTTGCCCGAGCGGAAAAAATTGACCTGACATTTGTTGGTCCGGAAGCTCCTTTGGCCGCGGGGCTGGTCGACTGTTTCGAGGAGGCCGGTTTACCTGTCGTTGGTCCACGAGCTTCAGCTGCACGACTCGAAAGCAGTAAAGTTTTTGCGAAGGACTTTATGGCGCGAAACAAAGTTCCGACCGCGGCTTATCGAGTAGCGCAATCTCCTGAAGAAGCAATTCATGCTTTGCGTGGCGGTGAGTTTGGTGACTCATCCGCTTCTGTTGTGGTGAAGGCAGATGGTTTGGCTGCGGGAAAGGGAGTTGTTGTTGCTCAGTCTCACCGAGAAGCCGAGCAAGCAATTGAAGACTTGATGATCAATCATGTGGCCGGTGCTGAAGCTTCAACCAGGGTTGTGCTGGAGGAGACTCTGGTCGGGACAGAAGCATCGCTACTGCTCTTCGCTGATGGCAAAGATTACGTGATCATGCCGGCCGCACGAGATCACAAACGAATAGGTGAAAACGACACCGGCCCAAATACTGGAGGAATGGGTAGTGTCACTGATGCTTCAATTTTGAGCAGCGAAGAACTTCAAAAGGCCATCAACGAAATTGTTGAGCCAACTCTCGCCGGTGCTGAGCGAGAAGGTTTTCCTTTCAAAGGAATTCTATTTCTTGGACTGATGTTAACTTCGGCTGGACCCAAATTGCTTGAGTACAACGTTCGTTTTGGTGATCCTGAGACCCAGGCCATCTTAGTTAGACTAAAGACAGACTTGGTCTCGATCTTCGACGGGATTCGAACCCGAAGGCTTGGCCAACTGAAAGTTGAATGGACATCAGGAGCTTCCGCTTGTGTGGTTGCCGCGAGCCGTGGTTATCCTGGGAAATATGAGACTGGCGCGGTTATAGAGGGGCTTGAGAGGCAGCTGGAAGGTGTCGAGATCTTCCATGCGGGCACGGCCTTTTCGACGGAAGGGAGCGTGATTGCGTCTGGAGGACGCGTTCTTGGCGTCACGTCAGCCGCTAAAACCCTGTCTGATTCGCTGGCGAATTGCTATGACGCCCTTGGTAAGATTTATTGGCCGGGAATGCAGTTTCGCAGAGACATCGGGAGAACATCAATTGTCTGATGTGGTCACTGGCTGAGGCTGTGCAAGGCTTAGGTCTCTACTGTTATACTCCCAAACGTTTTGGTTTTTTGCGTGACTTGAAACCGCCTGAGCATATACGTCGTACATCTGGTCGGGTGTGGTGGTAAGACAAGGAGATTTGTCATCTCGCCGTCGGAGGAATAGTTGAAATGGGACTTTGGACTAGGATGAAACGCTCTATGCGTGCCCTATTTGGAGGGTTCATTGAAAAGACTGAAGACCCGGAACTCATTCTTCAGCAAACTATCCGAGACATGAGGGATCGAGTACCGGAGCTGAATAATTCCGTGGCTCAGGTGATGGCGACCGAAAAGCTCCTTGCGAAGAACAAGGAGCGACTTGAAAGTCAGGTGGTCGATCTCGATTCCAAAATCCGAGCCTCAGTCAAGATGGGTCGTGATGACATCGCGACTGCTTACATTGGCCAGTTGCAACAGGCTCAGGTAGATCTGACGAAGACGTCTCAGCAACTAGAGCACGCGAATCTGGCATCGAAACAAGCGCTCAAAGCACGCGACAACTACGTGCTTCAAATGCAACGCCGAACGGCCGAGGCGATGCAATTGATAAATCAGTCGAAGCAGGCAAAGCTCCAGGAACAGTTGGCACAGACTATGGAGTCGTTCCAACTCGGCGATGACGCTTCGACGTTCAATGAAATGCGCGACAAGATCGATCGGCGCGCTGCCGCGGCAGAAGCCAAGATGCAACTAGGCGCCGCATCCGTTGATACGCAAATGCAGGATATTGAACGCGAAGCGATGGATATGCAGTTGCAGGATAAATTGCTTGCTTACAAGAAAGACATGGGTTTGTTAGGTGTTGGTACTAGTGCTCCAGCGCCGCAAGCATTACCGGCGGAAGGTGAGACGAGCAATAGTGGCAACAACGGTACGGGCTGACCAGTGATGCAGCCGTAACGACTCCATGCTTTGCAATTCGGGTCTCAATAAGTTTATGGCAGAGTTTCCAAAGTTTGATCTCAAGTATCTGAAAGAAGCATTTAAGGAACCCATAAACTTTTGGGGGATGGCTGGATTTGCGGTTGCCACTGCCTATGTGCAGGACATAACACCGCTAGTCGCGGCTTTAGCAGCAGAGACTCTCTACTTAGCCACTGTGCCAGCAAGTTCAGTATATCGACGTCTTGTAGATCGCCGCGAAAAGCAGCGACTCTTGAAATTGCGCGAGCAACAGCGGGAAGCGTTAATCAAGCTTTTCGACCCGCGCGAAAGAGAGGCAGTCGAATACCTTCGCTGGATGAAGAATCAGATTTATTCAAACTATAAAAAGTTTACCGGTACCAAGGAGATTCCACACAACATCGAGAGTCTCGACCAACGTTGGGAAGACTTTGTAGATCTCCTGGATGTTTATCGGCGTCGAAAACATCACCTGCGTTCTATTAATCGGCAGGCTGTACAGAATCAGTTGGTGCAAGCTGAGCGGTCAGTCGCTTCCTCAAAGGATGATCGTGAACGTCGTATTCAACAAGCGAACGTCGAGATATTGAAGCGACGTGTTGCGGCATTTAACGACATCGAGCGTTCAGTGAAACTGGTCGAAGGTCAGTTACAGTCGATTGAGAATTTCTTCGGTCTTGTTAATGACCAGGTTGTTACCCTACCAACTCCCGAAAGAGTTTCCTCTTTGGATTTCGAGCAACTCAGCGATTCAATCGCCATGACGAAACAGATGCTCGAAGAAACCTCCGATACATTTGCCGCGCTCGACAGCCACAATCGAGACATCGGTAACTACGAACTTCTCCTTTCAAATAGCGGAACTGGGAAGTAGGTCTTTGGCCTTTGGTCTTAGGTCTTGTCGCCGTAGATCTGCGTCTTCAGGCTGCCCAGCCTAAAGCAGGTTGCCTTCAACGCGGGAGCCCCAAGAACCAAGACTCAACCTCCAAATGCCCGTGCTGCAAGGGCAAAACCTACCCGCTTTCAGCAACTTACTTGTTAATGTGGCGGCTTAGGGAATACACTCTATAGCATTGAAAAAAAAGATGGCCACAAGATATTGACACTGGCTAGTCAAAGGAGTATATTCCGCTCCGCTTGAGACGAAGTGAGTAACTGGTGCAGCGGCCGACCTCCTGAACTGCTCTTCCAGACAGGGTGTTGTCGCTTCGAATAGAGCCAACCGGGGTATCAGCAACACACTCTAAGTTATAGGCCTGCGTAGTAATACGTTAAGGCACTCCCGTTTTTGACACTCGATTTACTCTCGGACTCCCCGTGAGAAAGGCAGAGAAGATGAGCGCAGCTTTCGGCAAAGAAGTCCCCACAGAAACAGTCAGTTCCCCATCGGCTAGCCCGCGTCGAAAGCCCCGGCCACTCGGACTCAATGCCAAAAAAGTTGTCAGCAAACGCTACTCACTCAAGGACTCAAAAGGACGTGCGATCGAGGAATGGTCCGATATTGTTCGACGCGTCGTTGGTCATGTTTCGGCTGCCGAAACTGGGGAGAAACGAGACAAGTTCTTTGCGGCCATGAGCGAAGTAATGCTCGAGCGAGAATTCGTGCCAAACACCCCTTGCCTGGTCAACGCCGGCAAAGCGAACGGCCAGTTAGCCGCCTGCTTTGTGCTCGATATCCCTGACTCTCTGCAAGGCATCATGGATCACGCCAAGGCTGCGGCGACAATTCACCAAACCGGTGGTGGTACCGGAATGACGTATGAATTTCTCCGGCCTTCAGGAGCGATGGTTAGTTCCGCAACGGGTGTCGCTTCAGGGCCAGTGTCGTTCATGAATATCGTCAACCAGGTCACAGACGTGGTGAAGCAGGGTGGCGTCCGGCGCGGGGCAAACATGGGCATGATGCGCGTAACGCATCCTGACGTGCTTCGTTTTATTCACGCCAAGAACGATCAGCATTCGCTGACTAACTTCAATATCTCAGTCAATGTCACTGACAGGTTCCTGAAGGCTGTCGATAATAACGAGTGGTTCCAACTCGATTTCAACGGCGAGTCCTGGACGGATCCAATTTATGACCCGGTTCGCGATGGCGACTACGTTGTATATCGACAAGCTGACGGCTCCCCGATGACGTTTTGCGATCGCCAGGCATTTGTGAATGCGGATCTTTCGAAGTGCACAATCGAAGAACCGCCGCGACCGGGAATGATTTTCGCGCCCGACATTTGGAATCGAATTGTCGCTAGCGCCCACAAATACGCTGAGCCAGGCATCGCGTTCATCGACGAAGTTAATCGTCACAACCACATGATGAACTCGATGGGACCGATTTACTCTTGCAACCCCTGCGGTGAACAGTTTCTCCACTTCTCAAACTCATGCAACCTTGGTTCAATCGATCTTGCGAAGTTCTACGATCCGGAGAGCCGCGTCGATTGGGATCGGTTACGTGAAGTGACCCATCTATGCACGCGCTTTCTCGACAATGTGATCGACACTTGTGCGTGGCCACTGCCTGAAATCAACGACGTCGTTCATCGTACGCGTCCTGTTGGTCTGGGCATCATGGGATTTGCCGATCTTTGTCTGAGCTTGAACATTACCTATGGTTCGCCTGCGTCGATCGATCTGATGGAAGAAATGATGGGATTTGTGCGCAAGGAATCCTGGCTGGAAAGCAATCGCCTGGGAGCCGAGAAGGGAACTTTCCCAGAGTTTGAACCGAACCGCGAAGCTTATACGGACTTCTTGTACAACCAGATTGGCATTCCGAAGGACATCGAACTCACTCCCAGAAACTACGAAGTAACAACAATAGCTCCAACCGGAACGATTTCACTTGTTGCAGAAACATCTTCCGGCATCGAGCCGAACTTCTCATGGGCGTATGTACGGAAGGACACGTTGGGCACTCGCACCTACGTGCATACTCTCGCGGCAAATGCCTTGGGAATTGACGTCGATCAGAGTGACCAGGAATCGATAGATGCGGCAGCAGCTTACGTCGTAGAACACGAAAGTGAGATGCCGTCGCATTTTATCTCGGCGATGAACATAAGCGCTGAGCAGCACGTTCATGTGCTCGCGGCTGCTCAGCGCAACGTCGATAACAGTGTGTCAAAGACCTGCAACGGTGCGGTGAACGACACAGTGGAGTCAGTCGATGCTTTGTATCGACTCGGTCGTCAGCTTGGTTGCAAAGCCGTCAGTTATTATCGCGATGGTTCGCGTGAGAATCAGGTGCTTACTTCGATGAAAGCCGAAGAGCCAAAAGGCGAAGTTGCGTGCAACCCGGAAGCCGTGGTTGAGCCAGTCGTTGAACATTTGGACGCTGCTGAGATCGCGGCTGCCGATGAGACATCAGCTCGTCAGGATGCAATCGCTCGCGAACACTCGGAAATAATATCTGCGCCGACCGTGACTGCGATTCGTATCGAACGTCCACGTGAACTGAAAGGCGCGACCTGGCAAATACCATTCGATGGTCAGAATCTATATGTCACGGTCAATCACGATGGCAAGATGATTCAGGAAGTGTTTGCTACCGGTCCGATCAGTGGCGGTGTGGGTCTCTTAGCGTCGAAGATGTTGCGCGGTGGATTTGATGCTGCTGAAGTCGCCTACAGCTTGAATAAGGTGACTGGCACGCACGCAGTTTGGTTCAACGAAAGACTCCTGACCTCACCTGAACAAGCCGTCGCCGAGTGCATCATGATTACCAACCGGCGCGTTCAGGATCTTCCTGACTCAGCACGCGCAGTTGGTAAGCAACAAACTAAGGTCGCTGCGCAAACACCAGTTACAGGTGCAATCATGTCAAATATGATCGGCATCTGCCCCGAATGTCATGGACAACTCGAGCATGCGAGCGGCTGTGATTTTTGTCGGGATTGCGGGTTTAGCAAGTGTAAGTAAGCGGTACTTCTAAGTGAGTTTAAGCCGACGTGATGCCAGTCACGTCGGCTTTATTCATCTCAGCGTTCAACTCGATTACAAAGCGTTTCAAGAGCTGGGAAAGTAACTGTTGCCGGGGTGTCTTTTGTCCTTTGGATGCAGGAAACCCCCGACACCTACTGCCGACTGACAAAATTATCCTGCGCTAGCCTCCAAAATTCCGCCTTCAACATCTGAACCTCTTCCCCAATAAACCCCGGTTTCGGCTACATCCATCTTTGATTGGTTCAAAGAAGGAGATTGGAACGGTCGTTGCCAAAGTGATGTCTGAGTATCCTGATCTCTCCAGTAGGAGTTTTGTTTTGACCAAGAAACATTTAGCTATCCTGCTCTCGGTAGTGCTTACTGCCCTTAGTGTTTCCTTTCCACCAATGGTATCAGCACAAACCACAACCGCGGGTGCCGAGAAGGTACGTTCCAAAGTTCAGTCGCTTTCGGTGAGCCGCGACAAAAAAGTCGAAGTAAAACTGCGCGACAATACGACATACAAGGGCTACATAACGGCCGTTGAGCCTGATTCGTTTTCGCTGTCCGATGCGAAGTCGACAACTCCGCAAAAGTTTTCCTACTCCGAAGTTGAGGAAGTGAAAAAGGTCGGCGGCGGAATCTCGACGAAGACGTGGATAATAATCGGCAGCGTCGCAGCGGGCAGCATCATAACCTGGATAATTGTAAAGCCGGCGTTCTGTGATGGCGGCGCTGCGCACGGAGGGATTTGTGGTCCGTAGTCGTTGTTTACAAAACTTGCCACGAACTACTGACTACTAACCACTGACTATTGGTAGAATGCCTCGGCTTTCAAACCCATCAGCCGAGGCATTTCCGTGAGACACCATAAGCTCGCAATTATCGCTATAACTCTGATCTTCTGTCTTAGTTCATCCTCCTTCTCTCAAACCCAAGTGCCGGCTCCGCAGATTCGACCCGATGAGCCGATCGGTAAAGGTACGGTTGTTCTCAAGGCCGCCCGACTGATCGACGGTACAGGCAGTGGCGTCGTCAATAACGCGGTTGTCGTTGTCACTGACAACAACATCGTGGCTGTGGGCGCAAGCGGTAGCGTGACGATACCTGCTGACGCAAAAGTAATCGATCTGGGTAATGTCACTCTGTTACCTGGATTCATCGATGCACATACTCACATTATCGGCCGTGTCCTTGGTGACCCGGAAGGTGATGCATCACTGGTCCGCGATTTCGAGTCGTTTGGCGCAATTCTTGGGGTGCGAAACGCACGTGCCACTCTGATGGCCGGATTTACAAGTATTAGAAATGTTGGCGCGGCTGGCCGTTTTGATGACATGGCTCTGCGTAAAGCAATCAATGAAGGCTGGATCGTCGGACCAAGAATGGAATCTGCCGGTCACGCTCTGGGAATTCGCGGCGGCCATTGCGACGAAAATGGGTTTCGTCCTGGGTTGATGGATCCTGGTATTGAAGACGGGGTTGCTGATGGGCCGGAACAGATTCGCGCAGCAGTTCGCTATCAAATCAAGTACGGCGCGGATGTGATTAAGACTTGTGCGACCGGAGGCGTTCTTTCGGAAGGCGACGCGGTTGGCGCCACGCAGTACAGTTTTGAAGAACTAAAGGCTCTCGTTGAGGAAGCAAATAAACTCGAAAGAAAGGTCGCGGCACATGCTCACGGAACGGAAGGAATTAAGCTTGCGGTTCGAGCCGGAGTCGCCTCGATCGAACACGGATCTTTCCTCGACGAAGAAGGCGCGCGAATGATGAAGGAGCGCGGTACTTTTCTGGTGCCGACACTCTCCGCAGCTGAAGGCGTCGAGCGTGCTGCAAAGAGCGGCGTGCTTAAAGGCTTGCGTGCGGAGAAGGCACTTGCCGCGGCAGCCGCTGTTCGCCACGCAATCAAGTTAGCGGTTTCGATGAAGCTTCAGATTGCGCTTGGAACGGATGCTGGCGTTGTTCCGCACGGTGCTAACGCGCACGAGTTTGCGCTAATGGTTGAGTGGGGCGGAATGAGCAATATGGACTCGATTGTCGCCGGAACACTCAATGGCGCAAAACTTCTTGGTTGGGACAAACACGTCGGCTCACTACAAACAGGGAAATGGGCCGACATCGTTGCGGTGACTGGCGACCCGCTGGCAGATATTCATGCGATGCAGAATGTGACGTTCGTCATGAAGAATGGAGTTGTGTATCGGCAGTAGGGGTCGCAACGTGGCCACCGATTCACTACCTGTTCTGGTAATCTTGAGTTTTTCAAGGACTCAAGATACCCTGCAGTCATGAGCGTTAATGACATCATCGAAGAATTGCCTCACCTAACTTTCGAGGAGCGCCAGCTAGTAATCTCTAAGGCGCTGGAACTTGACGATCCTCCTTTGTCTTCTTTAGATGAGGCTCTCATCGAAGAACGCTTAGCTGAGTATTATCAAGATCCAACGTCTGTTATAGACTTGAATGAGCTAAAGCGCCGTTTACTCTCACGATAAAACAAACAAATGAAATGGAAAGTTGCTGCGCTTCCTCGAGCGCAAGTTGATCTGCTTGAAGCTGCGGATTGGTATGACTTTACTTCTATGGGACTTGGCGTTGAATTCATAAAAGCCGTCCTAGCCGTGTTGGACGCACTCGCCCTCAATCCGCTGCTACATTGCAAGAGACACCCAACCAGGAACATTCGCTGGCGTAACGCTAAGCGTTTCCCGTATCGTGTCGTATACGAAGTGATTGAAGATAAGCGGCTGGTAGTTGTGGTAGGCATTATTCACAATGCCAGACAGGACACAGTTTGGCAGGAACGCTTCCGCTCCAATTAGATTATGAAAGCCCTACTTCATTTCATCCCAAATCAACGTGTGCTTGGTCTCCCTCAGCAGCAACGATCCCACGATGAACGTAAGACTCGCCACCACGATCGGATAATAGAGTCCTGCATAGATATTCCCCGTTTGCGCCACTACCATCAGTCCGATCAAAGGTAACAACCCTCCAAACACTCCATTCCCGATGTGATATGGCAACGAGAGGGCGGTGTATCTGATCTTCGCCGGAAAAGCTTCCACGAGATACGCGGCTATCGGACCATAGACGAGCGTGACAAAGAGCACCTGAATGAAGACCAGTAGGATCAGTTTCCACGCGACGGGATTCGACAGAAGAGAACCCATGTCTGTGTAAGGCAAAACTTCTTTCGCAGGCTGGAGTGCGCCATTCACGATTGTCTGTGGCGTGAGATTAATGGCGCCTGTTACTGGGTTCGTTTGCGAGACTGCGGTTATCACCTCCGAGCCCGCCGCTCGTTGCATCGCGTGATAGATCGGGAGGTAGGATACGGCAGCCAGCAAACATCCGAGCATCATGATCCACTTGCGGCCGATACGATCCGAAAGCGCGCCGACGAAAACAAAGAACGGCATCCCCATAAGCAGTGCGATGGCGATGATGTACGTCGCTGATCGCGGATTTACTTTCAGGATGGTTTGCAAATAGAAGAGCGCGTAGAACTGCCCGGTGTACCAAACCACGCCCTGGCCAGCTGTTGCTCCAAACAGTGAAATCAATACGTGCTTCAAATTTGCCCACTGCGTAAACGCCTCCTTGAGCGGTTTCGCTGAAGTCATCCCCGCACTCTTGATCTGCTTGAAGATCGGCGACTCCTTCATGCGTAGCCGAATGTAGAGTGAAATGCCGACGAGGAAAATCGAAATGATGAAGGGAACACGCCAACCCCAACTGCTGAAAGTCTCTTTCGACATTCCGTTCTGCACAACCAGGATCACAACGAGTGAGACAAAGAGTCCGAGTGTTGCTGTGATCTGAATAAAGCTCGTGTAAAACCCTCGTCTGGCATCAGGAACGTGCTCCGCTACGTAAACGGCAGCGCCCCCATACTCACCACCGAGTGCGAGGCCTTGAAGGATGCGAATCAATAGAAGAATGATCGGCGCTGCTATTCCGATCGTCGCGTAGGTTGGCAAAAAACCGATGGAGGCAGTGGCGCCACCCATGATGAGCAAGGTGACAAGGAACGCATACTTGCGTCCCACCAAATCACCGATACGTCCAAAGAACAGTGCCCCAAATGGCCTTACAACAAAGCCAACCGCAAACGTTGAGAGATACGCGATGAGGGCAAGGGTGTTGTTGCCGCTCGGATAAAAAAGAGGCGAGATGGTTGTGGCAAGGCTGCCAAAAATATAGAAGTCGTACCATTCAATCATGGTGCCGACTGCGGAAGCTGCGATTACTTGCCAGATGCGATAGTCGTGAA
>Ga0068869_100001058_pt1 | contig 16042 bp, 12 predicted proteins | sample KBSMisM52_FD_64676 | JGI IMG/M metagenome (GOLD analysis project Ga0068869, IMG submission 64676) | Miscanthus rhizosphere microbial communities from Kellogg Biological Station, Michigan, USA - KBS Miscanthus M5-2 | ecosystem: Host-associated > Plants > Roots > Rhizosphere > Soil ... | reverse complement strand
GGTCGAGGGAGGTCACGTGGATCATGCGGCCGCCCTGCTCCTCCAGTGTCTGGGCCACGTCATTGGTCGTGTCGATTTGTAGAAGACTTGTTTGCAGATCCAATTCGAACAATCGCTCGACTGCACCTTGGCGACCTAGCCGCGCGCGAAGGCGGGCCTCCAGTATTTCCCGGGGCGCGTCAAGGCGAACGAGAAGGTTCGGGCGCGGGATCAGCGTCAGTCCTCGCACAATTGCGCTTCGATCGACGTGCCGGGCCAGCAGTGCCATCGAGCACAGTGCCGTCAGGAAGCCCTGGTCGAAGATGACGATCCGATCAGATGTACTGGCCCTCATCCAGGAGCGAGAAAGCAAGAAAAGAAATCGGCGATAGCGAACCGACCATAAAAGGTTGCGAGGTGGCAGGAGGTCCATCAAGCTCGCAGTGAGCTCATCGCTCTGCGCGCCCGCGAGCAGAACAGGCCCGGCGCTGACCAACTTGGCCGTCCTGCTCAGAGGGGCGGCCAGCGCCGTTCTCCACCACGGCAAGGCTCGCGTGCTCTCGACCTGGGTCGAGCCGTACTCCGCCGGTCGGGAGCTCATAATCAGCTGAATGTCGAAGCCATTCTTCTCGAGTTCTGTCGCCAATGCGTGCGCGAGAGTGGTCTTTCCAACAGCCGGTGGGCCAAAAAGCTCGATAATCATCACTCGGAACCCCGCTAGGCCATCGGATACGTGCGCAATCCAGCAGATCGCATCGCGCCGCAGCCGATAGCGCGCTACGCCAAGAGCAGCCCACCATGCAGGTCGATCTCGAGCATGCGGCCGTCGCTGACGTGCGACCACCCGTAATCGGCGACATAGAGGTTTAGCGTGCCGGGATCGTCGTTGGGGTCGCTGCTCGGCGCGAGCTCCAGGTCTTTGACGTTGACCGCCGTGTTGTTGGTCTCATGGCGGTATCCTTCGAGGACGTCGATCTTTTGTAGGATGTTGCCGCTGTGGTCGACGACCCAGACGTCCGGGCTGAAGCCGCCGCCGACATAGAAGACGTCGTGACTGGGATCATAGACCAGCGCCTCGGCATCCTTGATTTCCGCGGGCAGATGGATGATCGAGAAGACCTGCGTGCCCGTGTTGTCGATCTCGACGATCGTATTCGCTGTCGGGCCTGCGACCTGATCACCGTTCACGATGAACAGGTGGCCGTTGTTCGGATTGACCGCAACGTCCTCCGGGTCGTTGCAGCCCAGTTGCGTGAGGTCGAATTCTCCCAGCTTGACGGTGGGATTGGCCGGATCGACCCAGAAAATCTTGAATAGGTCATCGTCGGAAATGTACAAGCGCCCCGTGCCGGAGTCGTAGGCCAAGCCCGTCGGCTCATTGGTGAAGTTCAAAAGGCTGAACGACTGGATGGGGGTGCCGTCGGGTTGCAGCAGCCACAGGTTCGTGGTGCCGTTGAATGGGCTCTCCTCAACTTCCGAGTCGCTGACGAAGAACCCCATTCCGGGCACATAGGCTATCCCGGCAGGATCGGTGCTGCCGAGCGCCGCCATGTCGGTGCTCTCGACGACTTGGGGGCCGAGCGGCGCAATGGAGCCGCTGGCCGTGCTGCCGGCAATGGAAAGTTCCGTGCCACTGGCGATGGCCACTGCCGAGTCGAGCTGGAGATTGAAGGACTCCATAAGCTCCGGCAGGTTATCGGCGAGCACATCGATCAAGATCGTGGCGCTGGTGCTGCCGGCGGCGATCGTTACCTGGCCATGCGAAACGCCGACAAAGTCGCTGCCGGCCACGGCCGTGCCATCCACCGTCGAGTAGGTAAATAGTACGTCCTCGTTCCACGGGACAGACAGATTGATCGTGAAGGCGACCTGAGCGTCCGCACGCTCGGGCGCCGGATCCGGAGAGCCGTTCACGGTCACGGTCGGAGACGCGCTGAAAACGAAGAAGTCGGCGGCGCTCAAGGCGACGCCCGTATTGAAGGTAGCGAGCGCGGTGCCGTGCGAGGCGCCCGCGCCGTCCGCATCCCACATCAGTGTCCGGGTCGAGGACGTGGACGAGAACACGAATTGCCCGTGACCGGACGCCGTGCCCTGCACGGTGCTCGCCGAGCCGGCCACGGCCACGAAGTAGGAGGGGTCCAGCACCAGCTTGCCGGTGCCGTCATCGACCAGACCGTTGCCCAGGCTGAGCCCATAGTCGCTGGCGTAGACCCCGACAAGGTCATGATCCGTGGCCGAGAAATCCTTGACCCGGTCGGTGCTCGTCGCGTCGGGGACGCGGAATACGAACCTGTCCGAACCCGCGCCGCCCCAGAGCTCGTCCTTTCCCGCCCCGCCGATCAGGATGTCGTCGCCCCCGTTGCCGTACATGAGGTCGTCACCACCCCGTCCGCTCAACACGTTGGCCGCATCGTTTCCGGCGAGTTTGTTGGCGAGGTCGTTACCTGTGCCATTGATCGCCGCCGTTCCCTTCAGATTGAGCTTTTCGACAAATGCGCCCAGCGAGTAGGTGATCGTGCTTTCCACCGTATCGACGCCACCGTCGTCGACGCCAGGAACGGCTGTCTCGCTCACGACGTCCGCAACATTGTCGACCCGGTAGAGATCATCGCCCGCCCCTCCATACATGACGTCAGCGCCCGCTCCACCATCCAACAGGTCGTTTCCGGCACCGCCATAGAGCTGGTCGTCGCCGCCATTGGCGTAGAGCCGATCTTTGCCACCAAAGCCATAAAGCTGTTCGCGTCCGCTACTGCCAATGAGATCCTCATCGGACTCGGTTCCGAGAATTTTCCTGAATTCAGGGACTTTCATGGCGCACCTCTATGGGACGAAAAAATCTACATCAGAGCCGGCCGCGAAACCGATTGCTATTCCGGATTAGGGTTGGAAGATCGCCTTTAGGGTTACGCTCCCGACTTTGGCGAAGGGCCGTGTACGGCATGACCACAGCACCGCGAGGCATTTCGGACCTCGTGCTGGCGCCAATCGAGGTATCCTCAGCGACCGGCGTCTACGTGCGCGGCGACATCGACGCCCTCCGGACGCAAGGCGACCTCGATAACGTCGCCAGGCTGGAGCTCGCTATCGGCTTCGAGGGTAAGGCGTTCCTTACCGCTCATGCCGGTTCTGAACACCGCGATATCGGCCTTGCTGGTGCTGTCCGAAGTTCGTGGAGGTCTCAGGCCAGCCAGTTGGAGTTTTTCCTCCACGCCCCGCAGCTTTGCGCGCTCACCGGCCAGCTTCACCGAGGCGTCCTGCAATTCCGCCAGCAAACGAAGCCGGCGCTGATCGTCGATTTTCTCGAGCTCTCTCGCCAACTCGGCGCGCGTTTTCTGCACGAGCATGAGTTGATTGGTGGTCTGCAGTTGGCGGGTGGAGGAGTACAGCACAGCTCGACGGACCTCGGCCACGCGCGGGCTCGGCAGCGTGCCGTTTCCATAGGCCGCCTTGGCCTTCTGGAGCTCCTGCGTATCTGCCTGAACTCCCTCATCTTCGCTCTGCTTCTGCTCAGCCAAGACGAGAGCCTGCTTGCCCGCCTGCTCAATTGACTGCCGGAGGAATTCTTTCGCCCGCTCATGGTCCGCAGAACTCGCCGCGCGGTACTTGATTTCGAGGTTCGCAATTTGCGATGACACCTCATCTGAAACCGGCGCCGGCGGAATGGCGTTCTGATCGAGCTCGATATTCTCCCCGAGCTCTGTCTTGATGCGCCAAACGCGCGCATGCTCTCGCGCCAGGTTCAACCATACCGTGATATATTCACTCCGCAGATTAGCCGCATCGAAGGAGGTCGCGTTAGCGCGAGCCAGGGCAGAAAAACCACCGGCAGACGCCAGCGCCTGGCGCACGGTCATGTGAGGACGGAACGCCTGTTCGCCAGGACGGGTCACGTCGCCGGAAATGAAGACCGGCCGATATTCCACGATCGTCGCCGCGACCTCATCCCGTTCGAACATCCGCGAGAGCTCCCGGCCGTCCGCTGTTCGCATGCGAAATATCTTGCTGGCCGCGATAGATTGGATTTTGCTTTGGACCTCGGACAATTCGACGCCTTCGACCAGGAAAGCACCGATGACAGGGAATGTGATTCTGCCGTCCAATTGAACCGAGGCGCGCTGCCTCAGTTCCGGAACGCCAAACACAGAAATCTCGATAACGTCTCCGCCTTGCAAGCGGTATTCCGCTCGCGTCGGGTTCACTACGCAGCACAATGCGGCGCCCGCAAGCAGGCAAGCCTTTAAGGAAGTTATCGAGTGTCGGAGGCACATCGCAGCACCAGGAAAGCGATAAAGACGCCAAGACAATCATTGATGACGATCTACGGGTCAAATGACCTTACGTTGTTCGGCTGAGCCATACGGAGTACCCCTGGTTAGACCCATCCGGAGTACTACTCCTTGAGTGATCCGCGCTTGTTAAGAGATCGGAACGTGCCCCGATACCGTCGCGGGACGAACTGCGAACCGGGGCTTCCTATCGATCCGGCTTGATACATCTTCGGCTGCGCTTGATTCCGGGTCGTTGCGCGCTTCGCGCAGATCTTCCAGGTGGCCGTCAGTCTCGAGCGAATTGCACGAGGTTCTGCGACTGGTGAACGTGCCTGGCAGATGCGAACCGATTACCCAGCCCGAGGCATAATACCAATTCGTCGTTCTTGGCGTGTTTCGCTGCTTTACAATCAACAGATTGAATTGCGACTCGGTGCCGCGGTCGATGTTGAGCGTTCCGAGCTACGCGGAACACTGCAAGGCACGCACAACGTGTCGCCTGACATCTCATCGAGGCGCTTTGATAATGAGCGATTTTGCACGGCGGGCCCTGCATCACGGTAACGACACTGTGGGTCTAGCCCGTGCTCGATGCTCACTAGAGCGACTCCGCGGCTGCTCCAGAGCACGTTGCCCATCGCTGGCGAAGCAACATCAATGCGATACCGATAAAAACTGCGCTTCGGGCCAGGCGTTACGCCGGGCTCCGTCCATTGCGGGGGCCAATTCATGATTCTGGATTCCCTACTCGCGCTAGGGATAATTTTGTCAACGGCGACCCAGCTTCGGCTCGGCGACACTCCGTTCGGACCGGGCGAAATGTGCCTCGCCATTTGGCTCGGTCTGCTCCTGTGCCTTCAAGCTGGGCGGTCGGTGCCGAAATCGAACGCAGCGTTTACCGTTGTGGTCGCCTTCTGGCTGATGCTGTTCGTCGCCGAAAGTGTCGGGTCGGTCGTGGGATTCGCAACCGAGTTGTTCTTCGACACCACCGAAATCACGCATGACCTCATCGCCTATTTTTTCCTGTTTTGCCTCGCTTGCGCCATGGCTCTCGAATTGAACAGTGAGCGTCACCTGCGACGCGTGACGTGGCAGATCGTGCTGTTCAGCGCCGTGTCTCTATGCTTGCAGTTAGCTCACGCATACGGCGTGATTCGCCTGCCGGTCGCGGCCGATCCCTGGTTCTACGATCGCTTGAGAGGTTGGTCGAACGATCCAAACCAACTCGGCTTCGCGACTGCGTCGCTGACACTAATTTCGATTCATCTCGCGGATACCGCGACCCAACGTGTGAAGGCGATGGCTGCGGCTGCCTGCGCCATGCTCGCCTTCTGCGTCGGCGTGCTCACCAAGAGCGATTCATTTACCATGGGAATTTTGGGTGCAAGCGCCGTCTTTCTCGCGATTAAGTCCTCTCTTTGGTTGGCAACATTCAAACGAGGCCTGACTTTTCGGGCGGCGTCGGTAAGCCTCGCGCTGCTCGGGTTGCCGGTGCTCGCAGTCGGCGCCCTTCCGCTCGCCCCCGCAATGGTCGAGCGAGTCGAAGCAAAATCCGCGGCACTCTACGCCGAGGATAACCAGGGAGACTTGCGGTTTCACCTCTGGGAGGAAGCCTACGATAAAGGAATGCAGGCAGCGATGCTGGGCCTTGGACCGGGCCCCCACTTGACGAAGAAGGCATGGAAGCAGTCCCCCCCACATAAGTTCGAGGCCCATAACACTCCCCTCGACCTGTTTGTTCAGGGCGGGCTGATGGCACTTCTTGCTATTGCCTTACTCTATGCGTCGCTGCTTGTCGCGACCACGAAAGCTAAGCTTCCGGCTCTCGCGGCACTCTCTTGCGCTTTCGTCGTATTCAGCATGTTCCACTTCATCGTCCGCCACCCGATCTTCTGGTTCGGAGTCGTCCTCTGTCTCCTGGAGGCAGCCTCTGTTTCGAGGCGTTCGTTCGGCGGAAAACAGGCGGATTTGGTTCGGCCATGACAACAGCATCCAACGGCGGACACGAAGCTATGGACACCCGACAAGCGACAAGACTTCACCTGCGTCAACTCGTCAGCCTCCTTCTTCGGCGACGGAGGTTGATAATCATGGGGGCTGGGCTCGCGCTTGGCTTAGTCGGAACCATCTGGCTGGTCGTCCCGCCCCGCTATACCGCGACCGCCGAGGTGCTTGTCGACCCGCCGAGAGGCAGCGGCGTAGGGGAGCCCAGCATTGCCGGCGTGCTTGACGATGCTGCAGTTCAGACCCATGTGGCGGCGCTCCGCTCGCAGAGTCACCTCCAGCGTGTATTTGACAGCATTGTCAGAGAATTTGGACCAGGGCCGAAAGAGAGCCGAGGGCTGCTAGGCGCCCAAGAGTTTTCCATCGAGGCTTTCACGGATCGAATCAACGCGTACAAGGACACTCGTTCGCGGATGATCGGGGTCACTTACACGTCTGGCGACCCGGCCTTGGCCGCAGCGGTCGCGAACCGGAGTGTAGAGCTCTATCTGGCAACCCTCAAAGAGCGGATTCTCGACGATCGTAACGACGCTTTGCGTAGCTTAAGCAAGCGGCTCCCGCCCCTCAGGGGAGAGGTCGAGCGCACCGAGGCTGCACTGCAAAGTTATCGCACCAAGCACGGCTTCGCGGAGGCGAGCCGGATGGATACGGTCGACCAGCAACTCGTCGATCTAAACCGTCAGCTGGCCGTCGCGAGATCAGATCTCGCGGAGCGACACGCGCGACCGACCACATTGAGCATCGGACAAACGACCAATCAGAGCCAATTGGCCGAGGAGAGCAGCACTCTGGAAACACGAGTGCGACAGTTAGAGCGACGGATCGCCGTTTTGCAGGAGGCAAGCAGCGAGGTACGTGAGCCCGAAGCGCGGCTGCGCGACCTGCAGCGTGAATCGACCGCTTTCGCTCAACTTTATGAGAGCCTTGTCCAGCGTCAAAAGGCAATTCTGGGAGAGGGGAACGCTCAGCCCGACCTGCGCCTATTGTCGGCTGCTTCTATCCCAACTCTCCCAAGCTCGCTTAATCCACTCCTGTTTGCGTTACCCGCCATGGTGCTCGCCGTTATCGGCGCCGGTCTACTGGCGGTGCTGCTCGAGCAACTCGACGGAACGCTGCGGACCGAGCGAGAGGTGACCGATGCCCTTGGCGTCTCCTGTATCGGTGTCATTCCGCAGCTCACCAGAAGGGCCCGCTCGTATCGACTAACTGTGAAAGGCGCACGGTACGTCGAGGGCGTTCGATCGGTTGGTGCTGCGGGGCAGCAGCTTGCAAGTCCTGGAGGACCGCTCAAGGCGTCCCTCATCAGCCCAAGCGGAAAGACGCTCCGCCCGCATCAATTAATTCCGCAAAACGCGCGTTATACCGAGGCTGTTCGATCGGTTGTCGCGGCAGCGCTGCAACTGGCGACTTCACAACGGCCACCCAAGACATTCCTCGTCACCTCTAGTGTGCCCCGTGAAGGAAAAACGACGCTAGCGATTAGCTTCGCGGTTTTCGCTGCGCGGATTCAACGCCGCGTTCTATTGATCGATCTCTCTTTTAGAGAACCATCAATTGCGCACGAGCTTGGTGCGCCGGCGGGTGGCGGGATCTTGAATGTTTTGCAAGGCCGGCCGCCGGCTGAGCTGATAAGAGCCGCCGGCCCGGGATTCGATTATCTGCCTCTGTCGCCCGACTCCGCGGATCCTGTGGCAGCAGTTGCAGGTGAACGATTGCCAAAGCTTCTACGCGAACTGGAAGAGAGTTATGACTGCATTGTGATCGACGGTGCGCCGCTGCTCAGTGCGACGGAGGCGAGGCTTCTCGCCTCGATGGTCGACAAGGTCCTTTTTGCCGTCAAGTGGGGAAGCACACCGCGGGAGGTTGCACAGAATGCGTTGGAGCTGTTGCGACGATCCGGATCTGGAGAGCGCGATCTGCAGGATACTCTCGCCGCAGTGATCACCCAGGTCGATCTAAAGAAGCATGCGCGTTATCGGTACGGTGACTTTAGTGAAAGTCTCTGGCGCCTGAAACCGCATCTCGCGTGAGAGATCGGACCGCTCATAGACGCGCGAGAAGACAAAAAACGAGGACCAGTATCAGGACTGAAGGCGTCGGAGCAAAAGCATCATGCGTCCAACTACCATAAGGGCTTTCGGAAGTTCAGCCATCGCCGCTGTAGGGGGCTGCGCCCTAAGGCAGCTAGTGTTGCTGGTTATCGCGGTCACGCCCGGGATCATCGCTCAGGCGGTTGCTAGCGAGCCGCGCGAGCAATTGCACTTCACCGTGAACATGCACGGCGACTATGCCGGAGCGGCTTCGGCCGGGTTCAATCTTGCCGACGTGAGCACACTGCCCGCTCTCAGCGCGTTGCCAGAAGGCATGAAGGGTGTCTACTGGCTGGGCAACGGCTACAATCTTACCTGTTCGTGGCGGCTAAGTGACAGGCAGGTCAGCGATATCGTCATGGCAATCAAGGACCACCCGAAATTCAGCGGCATCTACTACATCTCGGATGAGCCTCATCCGGACCGGTGTCCGGACGCGCCGCAGCGGTTGGCGGAGCGCACCGCGCTAATCCACTCCCTCGACCCGCGCGGCCGAACATTCGCGATAATCCTGAACAATTCCGCCGCGCCGAACGAGTTCGCGCAGATGAAGGACGCTGTAGATTACATCGGCGTCGATCCGTATCCTTGCAATATCAGGAACGACCTTACCGGGTGCAACTACACAGCACTCCGCCAGCGCGTCGACCGAGCGCTGGCAGCTGGCATCCCGAGCACCCGCATCGTGCCGGTCTTCCAGACATTCGGGCAGGTCTGCACAAGCCCCGGCCGCGCCTACTCTCCCTACTATCGATTACCCACGGTGACCGAGACGGAAGTCATGCTGGCCATCTGGGACGAGAAGGTTCCGGTGAAGGACCGACCTTTCGACATGGCATACTCATGGGGAAAACAGTCGACCTTAGCATGCCCCACGCTACAGATGGCGGGCGGCGGCTCGCATCCAGACCTACGCTCGCTCTACAAGAATTATTTCGCACGAACGAAACGGATGTCCCCTCCTCGCTGACACCTAGTTTGAGTTGCGGCACACTTCGGTGTTTTCGGATCGAATCTCCCTTTGATATTTTGTAGTGCGCAATGGGTCGGTCTCGCGACGCCGCCACGCGGTTTCCTCACGCGCCCATACGGCATTGCATCGAGCCTGCAGCGCCCGGACAATATTCTCAGGCGATCACGCCGTGGCTACAGACCGCCGGTCGGATGTGCTGCTTGGGCCCGATGGATGTAACTGGACCCTTAAGCCTACAAGACCGACCCGCCATGCCCTTCGGCGGGTCCGCTTTTTTTGATGCCACGCCCAGGCGGTTCGGATAATGGTTGGAGGAGGAATAAGCACCTTGCGCGTCGCAGACGTGTTCTGCGACTAGGAAGATTGGATCGCCAGCCGTCTCGGCTTGAGGAGATAGGGTGCCTCCCGTCCGGTCTGCATTTGATTGCGACCACGCACGGAGTAACCTGAGCCCGTGCGGAGGTTGAAGTTGGTCCCGGAATGTCCGTCGAGCAACAGCTTCAAAGCCTCCCTATGGCGACCGCGAGAGGGCTGCGATGGCTATGAAGCTGCGATCCTCCCTCCGCGGCAAGCCGGACCTGCGGCGCCCGCCGATGTAGCCGTGTTGCTCGTGTCGTTGCAGATCCGAATCGGATGCCGGCGATCGTTACTTACCTTCAATTCTGATTTCCCGTTCGCTGCGGCCGCCAGGATAGGAAGTTCGCCGCTTGCACCGGCACTCGAGGGCGCTAGGCTGATGTCAGGTGACTGCGCCAAGAACGTGTGATTGACTCCCCAGATCGCTGCTTGTGTCCGGTTCTGAACGTGGATCTTGCGAAGGATCGCCTTGATGTGGACCTTCACGGTAGCTTCGGCGATTTCGATTTTTCGTGCGATGCATTTGTTCGAGTCGCCTTCGATCAGACACCGCAAAATCGACTTCTCGCGCGGAGAGAGCCGTGGGTCGATGCTGTCTGTAGTGAGTACCGCACCGCTGCGGCTTCCGCTCGATCCACGATTACTCGCAGGGTTATCGTCAACAAGGGCGAATGACAGAAATGCCGGAGGGAAGACGGTTTCGCCCATCATCACCAATTCCACCGATTTGGCAAAGACCTCGCAACTCGTGACGTCGACAAAATAACCGTTAACGCCCGCGCGAAAGGCTGCCACCAATTCGTCCAGCCGATAGCGGGTGACCACAATCGCAGTCTGCGCTTTGGGATGTTGGTTTCTCAGAAATTTGACCTGCTCTACGGCGGCATAAAAGTCATCGCCCGTATGAACGATCAGAAAAAGCAATTGATCGGATTGAATCCGGCTAGCCATCAAATCGTCGACCGGCGCTGCTGAAGCCATGATGCGGAAACTTGCCGAGCGCAGGATTCGCTCAATGCCCTCTCTAAGCAAGCCGCGTTCTCCGACAAGAATAATTGTAAAATCGCGTCGCCGTTTCATGGTGAACTCCGAGCTAAAACCAAGTGTTCGGCTGCGGTTGATTCCGCCCGTCTAAGCGATCGTCAATATGTGATTGTCACTGAGCCCTCGCCAAACCCAGCCTATCAATCTAAGATTGTCCATCTGCCTTCTATGACAGATTTTTGAATGTTAGATTTGAATGCGGATTATCACCATATATCTTTCGCTATAAGCATACCCTATATCTTTTGCTATAAGCATACCCTTGCAATGGCATTGGCTGGGCGGATGTCGTCCGCTGAAATGACTATGACTGCGCCGGGTTCCAATAGTGGAACACCTGTCAGATCGTCGGCTTCTACCCGGTACTCCATTAGCCGACTTGCGCTGCACACTTATGCTGCACTTATGATGTGATCGAAAAATTGACGACGAAGAACCTTCGCCCGCCAACTTGGGGGCTGTCGGTCACTTCGACCCGCCAGCAAAGCTCGTTCCACAACGGCCCGAACATCCCGTCCTTGAGGATTTCGGCAGTTAATTGGATCGCCGTTGTTTGCGCGGTGGTGACGTCAGGCAGCTCCACGCCGACTTCATCCAAGACCAAAGTGCCGTCACATACATGGAAGAAATAGCGAGCCATCACTGGCTCCTCTGGAAACGCGCGGCGCCCGCATCAGCACGGATGAAACGGAGCCACAATTAGTGACGGGGACCAAGTATCCTTTGGAAGGTGGTCGATTGATCTTCAGTGGTACCGCCAAATTCGGGCTCTTGTTCGTAAACACATTATGCCCCGGCAAGCTGCTGGCAGGGTTCAAATGCGACGAATACTAGATCTTCGCCCGACAATCACTTTCCAAAAGTGTACGGAAAATGCGACGCGCGAGGTCAATAGGGCCGCGCTGCACCAAATCGTTGGCCTGTGAAACCCGCCACGCGCCCCATGCGAGATTGCCGGCCAGTCGCACCGGCGCGCCAATGATAGGATGTCTCGCCGTGAAAATGCGTCTCCAGTGCTGGAAACGAACCGTTGGACGCTGGGTCGGCCCAAAGGGAATTGTCACCCCAAAGAGATCGTGCAAGGCAAGGAGCTGAGCATCAAGCGCGTTGCGGCTCCCTTGGTCCGGCATGGCCGCCCGCAGCAACGTCCAGTCCACGTCGTCGCTTTCCGCCAGTTGCGCGAGATCATGCAGGTGCCGGAGATCAATTCTCCCGCGCCAGTAATCGCCCTCTTTGAAGAGGTCATGAACGATCCAGTGCAGGGCACGAGACTGCGGGGACGGAATTTTCGCCTGGAGGCGGTTCCGTTCGACGGGCGTCGGTGGCCGAAACTCGCTTTCCTGAGTCCGTCGGAGTTCCAGAACGCCGACATCCTGCGGCCGCATCATGCCCCTTGCGTCCGCCAATGGCAGGTAGCCGAGCTCGCCTAGGCACTCGTGGGCGCTTGCCTCGTCGGCCGCGTCCACGCTCACGTCGAGATCGCTGGTCATCCTGGCCGGAATCTGATCGGCCTGGAAAAAAAACAGGGGAACGGCCCCCTTGAGAAGGAGCGGAACGATGCCACGACGGTTCAAGGCGGCGACGGCTTCCGCCAGTTGCGCACGCAGGCGCGCATTGCGTTCCCCGTTGCGGTCGTGAATAAACCTCAGGTACTCGCGCACGTCGTCGGGCAGCTGATTGATCTCGCCGCTGTGCGCGAGAGCTGAGAACAAAGCCGGAGTGAGCAAGGTCCGATTCGCGAGGGCGATGACCGGCCGCCAATCGGCGGTACACACCGCGTGTCCGCGAAGTCCGGCGATCAACGCCTCAAGCGCGGCAGCCGCCTGCATCATCGGCAGGCCTTCTGCATTAGCGCTACTGCATCCTCCAGCCTCGAATAGGTCAGGCAATAGACATCTGCCGATTCGATGAGCTTGGCCAGCACGTCAAACGACGTGCCGGTCAGTTCTCCGCAAAGTGCAAATGAGCCGTTGAGCAGGCCACGCAGTGCGTCGACCGGATCGACCGGCGTCAACACGGCACTGGCGTTGACTCGCCGGCGCAGCAAGACGACCCAGCCCACCTTGCGCGGAGAGGACGAAACGAATTGCTTCGGCACAAGAAAGCGGACGCGCCTGCGGTCGGGGCGCCGACAGACCGGAGCGGTATCAAGGTCGGGGCAGTAATTGGCCAGAATGGGCAATGCTCCCGCCTTCACGGCGGAAGCAAAAGGAATGCCCACGCCATGCCCAAGGGAGTTGAGGAGCGTCACGTCATCTCCGGCGAAGCCGAATCCAGCATGGAGGAGTCCCAGGGCTAGCGTCGTCTTGCCCGCGCCCGGGCCGCCGCAAAGGAGCAGGATGCGGTCATCTCGGATGAGCGCGGCCGCGTGGATAGCAAGTTCGTAGCCGCCGCGCTCAAGAATCTCGGTCAGGAGTTGCCCCTTCAGCACCACGGCGAGTTCGTCGGGGAAACATGATAGAATCCAGTGCCTATTCCGGAACAGGTGGACGCGGTCCCCGCGCTCGACCAACTTGAGCACCACGTCGCCAACAGCTTCCCGGACCTCCAGGTGTCGAAACACAGTCGCTGCCGGAAAAGCGTGCGCTTCCGGATAGACGATACGGACATGACAGCCCGGAACCGCGATGACTTTGCTCACATGACCGCGCGACGACGTGGAGAACCAAGTCGGGGCGGGACGGACCAGACCTTGGCATTCCCACTGCCTGACGGCAGCTTCGACATGCTCGACCGCCTGCGCCCGATCGCCCCCCCGGCTGGCGATTTCGGACGAGATGGCTTCGGGCGACAATCCGTCTTCAAGAGAGCGCCAGATATCGCCGCCCATATCGTTCAACGCGAAAAGCGCCTGCCGCGCCGGGCTGAATAGGATATTTTGGTCTCGGATGCGCACGAGCCGGCCTTGCATCACAAACCCCGCCGGAGCACAAACGTCAGGGCTTTGCATCGCCGTTTGATCGATCGATCGCGCGTCTCGAGGGGGCACGGGAACACTATCCTCCTGGCCTCAGAGCAGATCAGCGTTCATCGTCGCCCAGAGCTCGGACGGGCTCAATCGGTAGCTGCAGCAAGCCACCCGGAAAGCCGCACGGGAACCGCGACAGAGTCGCTGGCGACCGAGCATCGGGTCAACGAAAAACCGGGGATGGCACGCGAATTCCACCGGGCTCCTTTGCTCCGCGCCATCACCGAAGGCTGCGGAGGCGCAACCACGCAAAGAAGCCCGCCGTCGAGCGCAGCTATTTTCGGCCCGGCGGGCCGCTGTGACCGTGGTGAGAATCTCCGAATCCATAGCCCGGACGTGAACCGCCGTGGTGCGAATGTCCGAGTCCGTGGCCCGGACGAGAACCGCCGCTCCCCCCCGAGCCGGCTGAGCGGGCTATTGCTCGCGAATTCAGACTCGTGCCGAGGAGAAGCGTTATCGCCGGGGGTGTCACGACCGCAAACCGGCCCGCCTTCTTAAGAAAGTCGCGCCGCGCTTGATCTTCCGAGATCGGTCCGAGGGCGCTCTCCGGATCCTTTGGTCTTTTCGTCGACATGGCAGCACTCCCTGGTCTATCGCGGAAATTGTAGCATGCGCGCCGTGGCGGTCCGTCGACCAAACGGAGCAGCCCGACAGCCCAAGCGGAGTACCCATTGCGGGCAACAGGCAACGTCCCATCGATCAATCAGCCCTCCGAAGCACGCTTCGGGTAAAGCTGGCTCCTCAAGACCGACGAACCATACGACATCGAGGCGCTTCGCAAGCTTTTCGGCGCGATCGATTGTAGGAGGATGCGGCTGACCAAGACCTATTGCCCGGCGGAGCATCCCGACCCCGAGCAGCAACACGATCCAAAACCTGGAGAAGATGAGGCTAGGGCCGCTCCATTCGTTCCTCATTCCCTATCATCTGGCACGCGATTACGCGCGCTGCCCTGTTTCGCGATCCGACCACCGAGCCAATCGGCACCCCCGTGCACAGACCCCACAAGACCCCCTAATACCCGATGGACGGGGCGAAAATCAAGCTTGATTTCGGATATTCGGAACTGCTATCATTTCTGAAATTCGGAAAGGTCTGACCATGCTGGACATCGGGTTGATCGAACGGGGGCTGGAGAAGCCGGGCAAGACCAAGGGTGGGTTGGCGACGGCGATGGGCGTTCGCCCCGGCGCGGTCTCCGAGATCCTGTCCGGGATACGCCTGATCAAGGCGTCGGAAATCGCACCGATCATCGACTATCTCGAATTGAACTCGGTGCCGATCATGGGCCGCGTCGGCGCCGGCGCCTCGATCGAGCCGGAGCACGAGCAGGTCCCCCCAGAGGGGCTCGGCGAGGTCGAGCTGCCCTTCCCGATCGCCGAGGAAACCATCGCTTTCGAGGTATCCGGCGATTCCATGCTGCCGAAGTACGAGAATGGCGATATTATCGTGGTGTATCGGGAGCAGCGCCATCCGTTGTCGAGCTTCTACGGCGAGGAAGCCGCCGTCCGCCTGAAGACCGGCGAACGTTATCTGAAGACGATCGAGCGCGGAAAATCTCCAACCTCGGTGAACCTCACGAGTTTCAATGCCAAGCCGATCACCGGCGTCAAGCTGGAATGGATCGGAGAGATCTGCGTCACCCTGCCCAGGGGCCAGATCGACCGATTGCGTAACAAGGCGGCAGCCCGGGCACGCAAGGCGGCAAGAACGACGGGCGGCCGCACGCCGGACAAATAGCGATCGCCGTTGCGATTACCGAATCGACCGATTCGACTGATTCGGTCGATGCCTGCGGCGGCCTCGCCGTCCTTACGGGCACAATTTCTGTTTTTCCGAATTTTTACTTGACTTATTTCCGTTTTTCAGAAATACTGCCCTCGTCGGTACCGGCGCACGGGATGGAGTCAGATCGCCAGCATGCAGTATTTCGTCGTGATGATCGACTACGGCCGCCGCGGTCGCGAGGCCATCGTCGACCCGGAAATCACAAGGCGCGAGGTCATCTCCCGGGTCGCGTCGGGTGAGTACAGGAATATCAGCTTCATCCATGAAATCGCAGATTGTTCGGTCGAGGACGTCACGGCCGATATTCTGAGCGAGGCGGCCCTGCCCGACCTCGGCGCGGCAGGTGCCGACCTGCAAGCCAGCCAGTTCGATCACATCCGCGATCTCCGCAAGCACGAAACCGCGTGATCCTGCTCGGCCACCCTATTCCCTCAAAACATTGTGATTGTTAAGTGGGCTTTAATCGCGAAGAGCTTGCTTAATTATTCTTCACGTAAAGTCTATTCCGGCTGAGCGGACAGTCGCGCTAGATTCGCGATTCGATTCCTCCGACCTGCAAAGTTCTTAG
>Ga0068869_100001051_pt1 | contig 16093 bp, 18 predicted proteins | sample KBSMisM52_FD_64676 | JGI IMG/M metagenome (GOLD analysis project Ga0068869, IMG submission 64676) | Miscanthus rhizosphere microbial communities from Kellogg Biological Station, Michigan, USA - KBS Miscanthus M5-2 | ecosystem: Host-associated > Plants > Roots > Rhizosphere > Soil ... | reverse complement strand
GTGTCCCGGCGCGGTCCGGTGGAGAAGCGGCGAGGCTCCCCGCCGGCCGTGCTCACGAGCCAGATGTTCGAGAGGTATTCGTCCTTCTCCTCCGACAGCGTGGTGAGCACGAAGGCGACCGTCCGGCCGTCCGGTGATACCTGGGGATCGCCGACGAAGCGGATGCGGGTGAGGTCGTGCGGGACCATGGCGCGTGGGGTGGGCATGGGCGCATGATCCGCCAGCGCCCACTTCTTGACAAGCGGCGCGCCCGGGCCGTATGGTCCGGCTGCCGAGTCGCGGTCTTGCTCTCGATCCTCACCGATCCGCTCAGGGGAGGTTCACCATGCGGCCCTTCGTCTCGACATCTCTCGCGGTCCTGCTCGCTCTCGCGCTGGCCTCTCCGGCTCTCGCCCAGGCGCCGCCGCCCTGGAAGCAGGGCCAGCCCGCCGACATGGCCAGCTCTCCGCTGGCGCCCATCGCGCAGCCGCCCGCGCCCAAGGCGCCGGGCGAGATCCCGGTGGACAAGATCAAGGTGCCGCAGGGCTTCAAGGTGTCGCTCTGGGCACACGGGATCAACAACGCCCGAGCGATGGTCTGGGGCGACAAGGGCACGCTCTTCGTCAGCAGCCGCGTGGCCGGCAACGTCTACGCGGTGGTGGACCGCGGCGGCCAGCGCGAGGTCAAGACCATCGCGAAGGGGCTCAACCTGCCCAACGGGGTGGCCTTCAAGGACGGCACGCTTTACATCGCGGAGGTCTCGCAGATCACCAAGATGGTGGGGATCGAGGACAAGCTCGACAGCCCGCCCAAGATGGAGATGGTCTACGACATCCTGCCCCGCGATCTCCCGCACGGCTGGAAGTACCTGGCCTTCGGGCCGGACGGCAAGCTCTACTTCAACATCGGCGCGCCGTGTAACATCTGCATTCCGCCCGACACCCACGCCAACATCTCGCGCGTGAACCCCGACGGGAGCGGCTTCGAGTACGTGGCCCACGGCGTGCGCAACAGCGTGGGCTTCGACTGGCACCCGACGACCAAGGACCTCTACTTCGCCACCCACGCGCGCGACTGGCTCGGCGAGGACGTGCCGAACGACCGCTTCGACGTGGCGTCGAAGAAGGGCCTGCATTTCGGCTTCCCCTACTGCCACCAGGGCGACATCCTCGATCCCGAGTTCGGCCGCGGGCGCTCCTGCGGCGAGTTCGCGCCGCCCCTGCTCAAGACCGGCCCGCACGTGGCCGGCAACGGCGTCGAGTTCTACACCGGCTCGATGTTCCCCGCCGAGTACAAGAACCGCGTGTTCCTGGCCCAGCGCGGCTCCTGGAACCGGACGCAGAAGAGCGGCTTCCGGGTGATGATGGTCACCCTCCGTCCCGGTGACGTGCCCAGGTATGAGGTCTTCGCGGAAGGCTGGCTCCAGGGCGATCAGATCTGGGGCCGCCCGGTCTATACCCGGCAGATGAAGGACGGCTCGCTCCTGATCGCCGACGACTACGCGGGGGCGATCTACCGGGTCAGCTACCAGCCCTGAGCGGGCCGCGCGTCCTCGCCGGCCTCTCGCTCGCCGTCGCCCTCGTGGCGGCGGCGGGCGGGACCGCCGCGCTCGCCGCGGACCTCGAGGCGGGCCGGCGCAAGGCCGAGCCGTGCGCGGCGTGTCACGGCCGCGACGGCAACGCGACCACCGCCGGCACGCCGTCCCTCGCCGGCCAGCCCGTCTACTTCACCCACTGGCAGCTCATCAAGTATCGGGACGGCCGCCGCCGGGACCCGGTGATGGCGCCCTTCGCCGCCGTGCTGAGCGACGCGGACATGGCCGATCTCTCCGCCTACTACGCCGCGCAGCGCCCGGTCCGGCGGCCCGCGGTCACGGATCCGGCGCGGGTCGCGGCGGGGCGGCCGCTCGCCGATCTGTACCACTGCAGCTCATGTCATCGCCCCGGCCTCGTCGGGCAGGAGCAGGCCGCGAGGCTGGCCGGGCAGGACCTCGACTATCTGCTGCGCCTGCTGCGCGCGTTCAAGGCGCGCACCGCCTCCGATCTCGACGGCACCATGACCGTGGCCACGCAGCCGCTCACCGAGGACGAGATCGTGAGCCTGGCCCACTTCCTCGCCACCCTCGGCGAGCCCTAGCGCCGGCACTGGGGGCCGTCGGGCTCGGCCTTGCAGTAGGCGCCCCAGATCGGGGTCGCCTTCGCCCGGTAGCAGGCCTCGAAGATCGGGAACTCGTGGCCGCTCGAGTTCATGGTCTGCGTGTACGGGACGCCCTCGGTGGACATCCGGACGACGCTGAGGGAGCCGTTCTCGCAGGAGCGGGCCGCCGCCCACAGCGCGTCGTTCCGGTCCTTCTGGGCGGAGGTGACGGTGGCGCACGCCGCGGCAAGCGCGGCGACGAGCGCGGGAACGAGGAGGGGTCGGATCATGCGCGGGCCTCCAGGCGCGGCATGATGCGCCGGAGGCGCCCCGCGGTCAAGCTGCGGGAGCCCTCGTTACGGTTGTCTTCCGCCTAGGAGCAAAAACCCGGCTGGGCGAGAATGACGGGTAGGGAGGGACCCCATGCACATCGTGATGATGGTCTTGATCGCGCTGATCGTCGTCGCCCCCGCGGCGGCCCAGGCGCAGGTGCAGGTGCACGTGGACATCGGCATCCATCTCCCGGCGCCGCCCCGCCTGGTCGTCGTGCCCCAGGTGCCCGCCGTCCGCTACGTCGCGGCGTCCGCCGCGCCCGGCAACCTGTTCTTCTACGGCGGGCAATACTGGGCCTTCGCGAGCGGGGGCTGGTACGTCAGCGGCGGCTACAACGGTCCGTGGGTCGTCGTGGCGCCGGAATTCGTGCCGCGGCCCGTCCTGTACGTGCCGGTGCAGTACTACCACGTCCCGCCCGGTCACTGGAAGAAGTGGGAGGCGCACCGGCCTCCGCACTGGCAGGAGGACTGGGGCCGCGAGTGGGCCGAGAAGCGCGAGTGGAAGTCGCGAGACCGGGATCGGGACGACGACGACCGCGACGACCGGCGGGGCAAGGGGAAAGGGAAGGGACACGGGAACCGGTAGCGCGGCCGCGGCCGGCTACAGGTACCAGCGCCGGAAGATCTCGAAGACGTTCAGCTCGCCGCCGCTCCAGTAGCGATTGGGAGGCAGCGAGAACGCGCGGCGCGTCCGGTCGTAGGTGAGGCGGGCCGGGCGCTCCGGATCGTTCGGATCGTACGCGAGGAACTCGGCGCCCGCGCTCGTGCGCGCGCCCTCGAACACCACCATCCCGTGGTTGATGGCCAGCGAGGGGAAGCGCAGCAGGTGCACGAGCGGGGCGTCGTGATCCTCGACCGCGTCGAGGAGCTCGCCGGCGGCGCGGTGCTGATGCCCGCGTGAGACCGGGACCACGATCCGCCAGTGGCTGTGCTGCAGGTAGGACCGCCACGCCCCGCCGCAGGCCGCCTTGACCAGGGACTCGCGCGCCGCGCTGAAGTTGCGCAACCCGGCGTGGCCGGGGATGACCACCCGCTCCCCGGGCGGAGAGGGCCGCCGCGGGGGCCGGACGAGCACAGCTCGGATCAGTCGCCGGTAGGTCAGATCGTCGACCGGCTCGGCCGCCGGATCGAAGCGCGCGTGGTAGAAGAACTGCCGCGCGGCCCGCACCAGCACGAAGCAGCGAAGCGCGTAGCGGGGCGGCGGCCGGCGACGGACCGAGCGGGTCTGCCCGGTCGCCGCGTCGAAGTGGTACTCCCATACCAGCTCGTTGGGGAACGCGAAGGTGTCCCGCTCGAAATCGAAGCGTCGGGCCACCGCGAGCATGCTTCAGAGCCTACACCCGGGCCGACGGCGGGGCATTACCTCGCGGGTAATTGCGGCGGACACCGGGCCGGCCGACAGTGAGCGTGAAAGGAGACCACGCTCATGATCAACGCAACGGTGAAGGAGCTGCAGCGGACGAGCGACACGAGATGGGAGGCCCTCGGGCGGGTGCTCGCGGGCATGGAGGCGCACCTGGAGCGGGCCGACGCCCCGGGCGAGTGGACGACGCGCCAGGTGCTCTGCCACCTGCTCTTCGAGCCGGGCTGGAAGCCGGTCGCCCTGCTCGAGCGATTCGCGACCGGACCGGCCGGCGACCTGCCCCTGGTGGAACTCACGCCCGGCGCGGTGACGGTCACGCCGGAGCGGCAACGCATGACGCTGGCCGAGCTGGTGGCGGCCCTCGACGGCCAGCGACGGGAGGTGTTCGGCTATCTCGCGCCGCTCGGCGAGACCGACCTCGCGCGGAAGGCCCGGATCCCGCTCTTCGCGCCGCTGCTCGGTACCGACGAGGTCCCGCTGCCGATCTTCGTCGGCGCGATGTACGACCGGCACTGGACCGCGCACATCGAGCAGCTCGGCAAGATTCGTCGCGCCGCCGGATTGCCCGAAGCCAAGTAAACTACGCGGGTGAGCGCGGCCCCGTACGCCTTCGACGTCGACACCGCGGTGGAGGCCGTCGCGGACCATCGGTTCGCGGCGGCCATCACCGACCGCTGGAACGTGCTCGGCGGGCGGCCGAACGGCGGCTACGTCGTGGGCATCTGCCTGCCCTGGTGGCCCAGTCCCGCCAGCTCCCGTAGCGCCGCGCCCGCGGTGTTATGATCCGCGGACATGCCGGATCTGATGGGGATCTGATGGACGACATCGCGGGCCGTATCCTGCTGATCGTGGACGCGAGCGTGCCCGCCGGCGCACGCGCCGCCTGCGACGACGCGGCCGCCGCGCTCGCCCGGCGCGCCGGGATGCCGGTGACGCTGGCGGTGGTGCCGATCGAGACGCTGGACGCGATCCAGCCCGTCGTCCGGCGCGGCCCCGCTCAGGTGAGCGAGCTCGATCCCCCCGCTCGGGACGCGATGGCGTCGGCCCCGTTCGTCTGGCGCCGCGACGGCCGCCCGGACTGGGCCGCGATGTGGACCACGTTCTGCGACCTGGCGCTCCACGGCGGCCCGCCGCAGCGCGGCGCGCTCCAGGCCCTGCGCGGACCGTCCGTCGGCGATCGCGCCGCGCGGTCGGCGCCCGAGATCGCGGCCGAGCTCCGGCGCGGGATCGAGGAGACCACCGGACTGGGCGTGGAGGCGGCCGAGCCCGGGTGGATCGCCATCACGTGCGCGAGCGCCCGCATGGCCGCGTGGCTCTGCGCGGCCATCATCCTGGAGAACGTGGACGCGCGCGCGGAGGGCCCGCGGCTGCTCGTGCCCGCGGGACCTGCCTTCACGCTCGAGGATCAGGTCAAGAGCGTGGTCACGGTGGTGGCGAAGACGCATCACTACTGGCGGGAGCACCTGGAATCGGCGCGGGAGACCCGATCCTGATCGCGGGCCTGCCGCCCGCGCCCGATGCGCGCGAGCTGGCCGGGCTCGAGGCGGACGCGGTCGAGCTGACCGCGCAGGAGCGCCGGCGCGCCCGGCGCCGCGTGGTGACGCGGGCCGGACGGGTGATCACCCTCGCGCTCCCGGCCGGCGACGTGCTCGTTCCCGGCCGCGTCCTCCACGTGGGGGCGGGGTGGTACGTGACGGTGGAGGCCGCGCCCGAGGCGCTCCTTGCGATCACCCCGCGAACCCCGCGCGAGGGGCTGCGCGTCGCCCTCGAGGTCGGCCGGCTCCACGCCGCCCTCGCGGTGGCGGGCGGCCGGCTCCTGGTGCCCGACGAGCCGGGTGTCGAGCGGCTCCTGCATCGGCTGGACGTGCCGTGGGTCCGGGCCCGCGAGCCGTTCCTGCCCGTGTCGTCCGGCTCGCCGCACTGAGGGACCCGCAAATCGGGCGTGACAAGCCGGGCCGGCTCGACTAAGGTGGGCGTGCCGAATGCGGAATGGTATTCGGTAATGTGAATGGCGACTCCAGCGCGGGAGACCAGAGCAGAGGAATGACGACCCGGGAGCGGACCATCCGAGGGCAGGTCGCGGTCGTCGGGGTGGGGGAGACGACCTACTACAAGCACGGCCGGGCGCCCGAGTCCGAGTTCGCCCTGGCGCTCCAGGCGATCCTGCGGGCCTGCGACGATGCGGGCATCGATCCGCGGCAGGTGGACGGGTTCGCGTCCTACAGCAACGACCGCAACGATCCCTCGCGCCTGGCCGCCGCCCTCGGTCTGCCCGAGCTGCGCTTCTCGAACATGCAGTGGGGCGGCGGCGGGGGCGGGGGCTCGGCGGCGGTGGGCAACGCGGCGGCCGCGGTGGCCGCGGGCTACGCCGACTGCGTGGTCGTCTTCCGCGCGCTCGCCCAGGGTCAGTTCCAGCGCTTCGGCGCCGCGCCGCCCGGCGGCACCGTCTCCGGGGAGGCCGCCCTCACGTTTCCGTACGGGCTGATCTCGCCGGCCCAGCGCTTCGCGATGCGGGTGATGCGCTTCATGCACGACCACGGGGTGCGCCAGGACGCGCAGCGGGCGATCGCGCTGGCGTCATATCATCACGCGCAGGCGAACCCGCGGGCGGTCATGCACGGGCGGCCGCTGACCGCGGAGGCCTACGACGCCTCGCGCTGGATCGTCGAGCCCTTCCGCCTCTTCGACTGCTGCATGGAGAACGACGGCGCCGCCGCCCTGGTGCTGGTTGGGGCGGACCGCGCGCGCGACCTGCGCCGCCCGCCCGCGTACCTGCTCGGCGTGGCGCAGGGCTCCGAGCATCGCAACGCGGCCCGCGGCCACAACGCGCCGGTCTACGCCAGCTCGAGCTTCACCACCGTGGCGCCGCATCTCTGGGAGATGGCGGGGCTGGGGCCGAAGGACGTGGACGTGGTCCAGAGCTACGAGAACTTCACGGGCGGCGTACTCATGAGCCTGGTCGAGCACGGCTTCTTCGCGCCCGAGGAGGCCAACGACTTCCTCACCCTGGAGAACCTGATCGCGCCGAGCGGCCGGCTGCCGCTCAACACGAGCGGCGGCAATCTCGCGGAGTGCTACATGCACGGGCTCGAGCTGCAGATCGAGGCGGTGCGCCAGCTCCGCGGCGAGTCGACCAGCCAGGTGCCCGGGGCGCGCACCGCGCTGGTCATCTCCGGCCCGATGGTGACGCCGGTCTCGAGCATGGTGCTGGGCACGGAGGCGATGCGGTGAGCGCCGCGACCAGCTATCTGCCCGCGGGGATGCCGCGCCCCGTTTCCGAGCCCGACGGGCTCGACCGGCCGTACTGGGAGGGCACGCGGGCGGGAGAGCTGCGGATCCAGCGCTGCCGCGCCTGCCGGGGCTGGCAGTGGGGCCCGGAGTGGATCTGCCATCGCTGTCTCACCTTCGATCTCGAGTGGGTGACGGTGGCTCCGCGGGGGCGCATCTATTCCTGGGAGCGCGCCTGGCACCCGGTGCACCCGGCGCTGAAGGACCACGGGCCCTACCTCGTGGTGCTGGTCGAGCTGCCCGAAGCGGGCGGCGTGCGAATGCTCGGCAATCTACTCGGAGATCCTCAGCAAGCAGTCCAGATCGGCGCGCCGGTCGAGGCGGTGTTCGAGCCGCACGACGAGGCCGCGCCGCCGTTCACGCTCGTCCAGTGGAGGATGACGCCATGACGCCCACCGATATCGTGGTCAACGAGCCCAACCAGTGGCGTCTCGCGACGCCCGGCCACGCGGGCTGGCCGCGCAGCGCCCGTCCCGACGATCCGCGGAAGTACTTCATGGTCTCGGCGGACTGTCACGCCAACGAGCCCCACGATCTCTGGGCGACGCGGATCGACGAGAAGTACCGGGCGCGCGTGCCCCGGGTCATCACCGACGAGAACGGCGTGAAGTGGCGCGTTTCCGAGGGCCATCGGCCGGACCGCCTGCGCACCGACGCCCTCGAGGGCGAGGACGGACTACGCCAGCGGGTGGGGGCCGATCCGGTGGAGCGGCTGGCCGACATGGACCGGGACGGCATCGACATCGAGGTGATCTTCCCCAACAAGGGCCTCGCGATGTGGGCCACCCCGGATCCGGTGTTCGCGATGGCCCAGTGCCGCGTGTACAACGACTGGGCGCACGAGACCTTCGGGCGCCACCGCGACCGGATGGCGCCCGCGGCCGCCCTGGCCACCGGCGACCTGGAGGGCTCGATCGCGGAGGTGAAGCGCGTGGCCAAGCTCGGTTTCCGCCTGCTCACGCTGCCGTGCAAGCCGATCTGGGGCGGGCACGACGTGGACCATCCGAACTACAACCTGCCGATGTTCGACCCGCTCTGGACCGTGATCCAGGACGCGAACCTGCCGGTGACCTTCCACGTCTCGACCGGGCGCGACCCGCGCGCGGCGCGGGGCAACGGCGGCGCGGTGATCAACTACGTGTCGCACTCGCTCTCGCCCACCATCGAGCCGGTGGCCAACCTCTGCGCCTCCGGCGTCTTCGAGCGCTTCCCGCGCCTGCGGGTGGCCACCATCGAGGCGGGGATCGGCTGGATCGCGTGGTTCCTGGGCGCGATGGACGAGGCGTACCGGAAGCACCACTTCTGGGTGCGGCCGAAGCTCAAGCGGCTGCCGAGCGAGTACTACCGCGAGCACTGCTGGGCCTCGTTCCAGGAGGATCCGGCCGGCCTCGCGCTCGCCGAGCCCATGAACCTGGCCGACCGCTTCATGTGGGGCAACGACTACCCGCATCACGAGGGCACCTGGCCGCATTCGGCCGAGGCCATCGAGCGCACGATGGGCCACCTGTCGGAGACCGCGCGGGCGAACGTGCTCGGCCTCAACGCGGCGCGCTTCTTCGGCTTCGAGGTGCCGGCGGCGTCCGGGCTCGCGTGAGCCCGGGAACGATCCGCGCCCGTCACGTCGCCGCGACCGGGGCCCATCGCGCGGCCGGGCGCGTGATGGACATTCTCGAGCTGGTTGCCCGCACCCGCGGAGGCCTGGCCCTACGCGAGCTCAGTGCGCAGCTCGAAGCGCCCAAGAGCAGCCTGCTCCCGCTGCTGCGCACCCTGACCGCGCGGGGCTATCTCGAGCAGGGCGCGCTCGGCGAGTACGGGCTCGGCCCGAAGGCGCGGCAGCTCGGGATGGGCTCGCCCGCCCATCGCGCGTGGCCCGAGATCGCGCGGCCGGTGCTGCGGGAGCTGATGCAGCGCACGGGGGAGACCGTTTTCCTGGGCGCCCTGGGCGGCGACGGCACCGCGGTGGTCTTCGTGGACAAGGTCGAGAGCGAGCAGGTCATCCGCTACGCCGCGGGGGTCGGTGACCGGCGGGCGCTGCACGCGACCTCGAGCGGGAAGGTGATCCTGGCCTTCCTGCCCGCTTCGTCGCGGGAGCGGATCCTCCGCGCACTCCCGCTCAAGCGCTATACCGACCGCACCGTCACGAGCCTGCCCGCGCTGCGCGCCGCGCTCGACGAGGTTCGCCACACCGGGGTCTGCGTGAACCTGGACGAGCTGGCGCTGGGCGCGGCGGGCATCGCGGCCCCGGTCTTCGGCCGCGACGGCCGCGTGGCGGGCGCCTGCGCGATCGGCGGGCCGACCGACCGCGTCCGCCCGCGGCTCAAGCCGCTCGCCGCGGAGGTGAAGGCCGCCGCGCGCGCCATCTCCGCGCTCCTGGGCCATCGCGTCGACCCGCCGGCCGCCTCCCGAAAGGACCCGGTGTGATCACGATGCTCGCGTAGCAAGACCTTCCCGCCGGCTCCCTCGTTCCCGGTAAGCGTTACCGCGCCGGCGCCGCCGGGCGCGTCCATCCGGCCGTGCAACCCCATTTCCCCGTCTCCGGTCGACCTTGCACGCGAAATGCTTCGATCGCTGCGCAAAGGAGATCACCATGGACGCGATCGAGTTTCTCAAGCAGGAGCACCAGAAGGCCAAGAGTGCGTTCGAGAAGTTGCTGGCCGCGGCGCCCGGGCAGCGGGGGGCGCTCTGGGACGAGCTCAAGCCCGAGCTGAAGGCCCACGAGAAGATGGAGGAGCAGTGCCTCTACGGGCCGATCGCCCGTGACGGGGCCCCGTCGGATCCGACCCTGTCCGAATGGGTCTCCGACCGCCACCAGGACGAGGTGCACGAGGTCGAGGGCCTGATCAAGGAGACCGCGGGTTTCGATCCGGAGGACGCGCGCTGGCTCGCCACCGTGCGGCAGATCAAGTCGGCGGTGGAGAATCACATCCGTCAGGAGGAGCAGGACATCTTTCCCAGCATCGGACGGGTCTGGGGCCGGACGCGCCTCGAGGAGGCCGGCCGGGAACTGCAGCAGAGCAAGGAAGAAAAGGCGGGCCGTCGCGGCTAGCCGCGGCATCCCGGGAAAGGATGCGATCCATGGAGCCTCGCGACCGCAGGCGGGAAGAGGAATCGCCCGAGATGGACGATCGCGTGGAGCGGGTCATCCCGGGTGAGGATGACCCCCTCGAACCTGACGACGACACCCTCGGCCGGCCGGTGCAGCTGCAGCCCTGAAGACGTTCCCGGTTCTGAGCGTAGCCGGCGGCCGGGCTGCCCGATTCGACGGGCAGCCCGGCCGCTTCCGTCTAGGCCGGGATACCCTGCGCCCGCTCCTCGCGGCTCCAGTCGCGGTGCTGGGCGATCGCCTTCAGAAAGGCGGGCACCGTGGCGATCGGGTCGGTGATTCCCGATGCCTTCAGCATGGCGAGCCCGGTGCCGCCCCCGCCCACCGCCTTGCAGTGCTTGTAGGCCTCCCGCACGAACAGCACCGCGGCACCATCGGAGGCGAGCGCGTCGCTGCTCTTCGCGCCCCCCGACACGAACACCGCGTCGAACAGCACCGAGCCCACCGTGAGCAGGCTCCAGTCGACGTCCACACCCTCTCCCCCGGCGCCCTCGAGGGTGCCGCCGCGCGGCGCGATGATCTTGGGCACCGCGCCGCCCGCGATCAGGGCGCGCACGAGGCCAGCGACCTCGCGCTCGTCGACGCCGTCGGCGGCCAGGATCGCCACCTTGCGAGTCTTGATCGTGTCCTTGATCGTGTCGGCCATGCTCAGCGCGGTCGAGCGCGCGATCTTCTGCTTGATGCGGATGGGCTGAAAGTTCCGGGGGTCCCCGTCGGCCGGCACGCTCTGGTTGAGCGGGACGTCCGACTTCGCGGGCACCGTGAGGCCCAGACCCTCCGCCACCCGGGAGGCGAGACCGCGGTCTACCTGGGCCAGCATGACCACCATCCGCTCCGCGATCGCGGGCCGATCGAGTTTACCGAGCTCGAACCGGAACGCCTGCACGATGTGCCGCTTCTCCGGCTCGGATTGACTGTTCCAGAAGAGGGTAGCCTGGCTGAAGTGGTCGAAGAACTTCCGACCCCGCTCCCGAACCTTCGGCCCCTCGAGCGTCTGCGGGTGCGTGACGAAGCCGCCCATCGCCCCTCCCGCCTGCATCGGGCAGCCGCCGCCGATCGTGTTCGGGTGGTAGGCGGCCTGGCCGGTATTGATGGTCTGGCGCATGAGCCCGTCGCGCTGATTGTTGTGCAGGGGCGCCACCGGCCGGTTGATCGGGATCTCGTGGAAATTGGGGCCGCCGAGGCGGGTGAGCTGGGTGTCGGTGTACGAGAACAGGCGTCCCTGGAGTAGCGGGTCGTTGGTGAAGTCGATCCCGGGCACCAGGTGTCCGGGATGGAACGCCACCTGCTCGGTCTCGGCGAAGAAGTTGTCCGGGTTCCGGTCCAGGGTCAGACGGCCCACCCGTTCCACCGGGACGAGCTCCTCCGGCACCAGCTTGGTCGGATCGAGCAGGTCGAAGTCGAACGTTTCCTCATCGGCCTCGGGGATGATCTGCAGGCCGAGCTCCCACTCCGGGTAGGCGCCGGTCTCGATGGCCTCCCAGAGATCGCGCCGATGGAAATCGGGATCCTTCCCGGAGATCTTGACCGCCTCGTCCCAGAGCAGGGAGTGGACGCCGAGGAGCGGCTTCCAGTGGAACTTGACGAAGCGGGCGGCGCCCCGGGCGTCCACCAGCTTGAAGGTGTGGATGCCGAAGCCCTCCATCATCCGGAAGCTTCTCGGGATGGCGCGATCCGACATCGCCCACATGATCATGTGCATGGACTCCGGCATCAGCGACACGAAGTCCCAGAAGGTGTCGTGCGCGGAGGCGGCCTGCGGGATCTCGTGGCGCGGCTCCGGCTTGACCGCGTGGATGAGATCCGGGAACTTGACCGCGTCCTGGATGAAGAAGATCGGGATATTGTTCCCCACCAGGTCGAAGTTGCCCTCGTCGGTGTAGAACTTGGCCGCGAAGCCGCGCACGTCGCGCGCGAGATCGCTCGAGCCCCGGGATCCTGCGACCGTCGAGAAGCGAACGAACACCGGGGTCGTCCGCGCGGGATCCTGGAGGAACGCGGCCTTCGTGTAGCGGGCGAGGGACTTGTAGACCCGGAAGTGGCCGTGGGCCGCCGCGCCGCGGGCATGGACCACCCGCTCGGGAATGCGCTCGTGGTCGAAGTGGGTGATCTTCTCCCGGAGGATGAAGTCCTCCAGGAGCGACGGCCCGCGGGCGCCGGCCTTCAGCGAGTTCTGATCGTCGTTGATCCGCAGGCCTTGATCGGTCGTGAGGAGCTGCTCGTCCGCGACCTCCCGGTGCGTCTCGAGCTGCTCCTGCTTGGCGTCGCGGCGGGGTCGGGGCGCAGCCGTCTTCCGTCTCTTGGTGGTCATGGTGACACGGCGAAGCAAGCGAGGTGCCACCGTGGAGTCCCGCGAAATACGCGTCGCCGCGCCCGCGTCCGGAATGTGTTACGCGGTAAGAAGGGCCGCGCCGGTCAGGCGGGACGCTTGCCGGCGCGTGACTCGGTGATGCCCGCGAGAACCGCGATGAGCTCCTGGGGATCCACCGGTTTCTCCACGAACACGTTGAAGCCGGCGGCCTGCGCACGGGCCCGGTCCTGCACGCGCACGTAGGCGGTGAGGGCGACCGCGGGGGTCTCCCGCCCGCTCTCGCGCTCGATCGTGCGCAGGTTGCGGATGAGGGAGTAGCCGTCCTCGTCCGGCATCGAGAGGTCCGAGACCATCACGTCCGGCCGGATCCAGCGCAGCAGGGCCAGGGCCTCGGTCGCGGACGTGGCGGTGCGCACCGCCGCGCCCGCCTCGGTGAGAACGAGGGCGAGCATGTCGAGCGCGTCCTGGTCGTCGTCCACGACCAGGATCTGGGTGCCCCGCAGGGCGGGCCGGGGCGCGTCGGCGGCGGGACCGGAGTCGGCTCCCTCGACGCTCTCGGCGAGGGGCAGCCGCACGATGAACGAGCTGCCGTAGCCCTCGCCCGCGCTCTCGGCCTGCACGCTGCCGTCGTGCAGCTCGACGAGGTTGCGGACGATCGCCAGGCCCAGTCCCAGCCCGCCGTGGCGTCGCGTGATGGTCGAGTCGGCCTGGCGGAAGCGGTCGAAGATGAAGGGCAGGAACTCCCCCGGGATGCCCTCGCCGGTATCGGTGACCGTGATCTGCGCCTGCCCGTCCGCCCGCTCGAGCCGCACCTGCACCCGGCCGCCGGAGGCGGTGAACTTGATCGCGTTCGAGAGCAGGTTCCAGACCACCTGCTGCAGGCGGCTCGCGTCGCCGACGAGGTGCCGCGCGGCGGGATCGAGGATCACCGCGAGCTGGATGCCCTTGCCCTCCGCGCCGAGACGCACCGAGTCGGTCGCGGCATTGATCACGTTGGCCAGGTCCACCGGCCCGCGGTTCAGGCGCAGGCTCCCGGTGATCACGCGCGAGGCGTCGAGGATGTCCTCGATGAGCTGGGCCTGGGTCTGGGCGTTGCGCTCGATAACCTCGACCCCGCGAACCACCGTCGGCTCGTCCGGCTTGCCCCACCGGAGGATGTGCGACCAGCCCAGGATCGCGTTCAGGGGTGTCCGCAGCTCGTGCGACACGGTGGCCAGGAACTCGTCCTTCATCCGGTTGGCGGTCTCGGCCTCCGCCCGGGCGGCGTGCTCACGGATCAGCGACCGCCGGCGGTCGTCCAGCTGCTGCTGCAACCGCTGGTGCAGCCGGGCGTTCTCGATCGAGTCGGCCGCGATCCGCGCGTAGAGATCCATGAGGCGGATCTCGCGGTCGGAGGGACGGTGCGGCTCCTCGAACAGGACGGACAGCACGCCGATCGTGTCGCCGTGCCCGCTGATCAGGGGCGTGCTGTGACACGACCGGAAGCCGGCCCGGCGCGCCGCTTCGCGGTAGGCAGCGTAGAGCGGGTCGGTCTCGGTGTCCTCCACCACCACTCGCCGCCCCTCCAGGTACGCGGTGCCGCAGCCGCCGCCGCCCGGAGGGATCTGCTCGACGTGGCGAAGGAACTCGTCGTCGAGCCCGGCGTGCGCGCCGAGCCGCAGACCGGGCTGCTCCGGATCGCAGAGGGAGAGAAGGCCGCGGCTGGTTTGCTGGACGGCCATGGCTGCGCTCAGGACTTCGCGCAGGACGGATTCCACCTCGAGGAGACTGGTCAGCCGCACGCTGGTCTCGTGGAGCCGGCGAAGATCCTCGACCTGCGTCTCCAGCTCGCCGAGGCGCTCGCCCGCGCTGGCCGGGCGGGCTCCCGCGGCGATCACCCGCGAGTGGCGGGCGCAGACCTCCGCGATCGGATGCGCGAGCCCGTGGCCGCCGAGTCGCTCGAGCGGATAGGCGCAGAAGAGCCGGAACGCGTGCGTCCGCCGGAGCTCGTTCCAGAGATCCTCGACGCGGAGGGTGGCGGAGGCGTCGCCGTCCGCGAGGAGCAGGCCGACCATCTCGCCGAACACGCGCAGCCCGCGGCCGCCGCGCGCGCCGCGCGCCATCTCGGGCCCGATCACGTCCGCGAAGCGCTGCGGATCCGGCATCCCGTCGCGCATGATCCGCGCGAGGGTCGCCTCGGCGTCGAGGGCGACGTAGGCGTCCGCGGCCCGCGCCGCGTCCAGGTCGACGCCTTCCGCGCGCAGGCGCCGCTCCAGCTCTTCCCGGTGCTCGCGGGTGGCGACGACGATTCCGGCCTCCCCGGCCGCGAGTCCGTCGCCGATGAACCGGGCGAGGGAGTCGGACAGGGCCGGATCCGCCTCGTAGAACTGCACGACGTGCTCGAATTCGTCGGATTTCGCCATGGCGGCGTGTACAAAGAGGCAACCGACGTGCCACGGCCCGATGGAGTTCAATTCCAGGTCCCGAGGGCGTATTCCGCCGTCAGATTTTACGGTTCGGCCAAGGGCCGGTATTTTCTTCCCGGACGGATTTACCGGCTCAGCACCTCGCCCCGGACGGGCGCCACGATCACCGCGAGCCCGAGCAGGACGAGCCCCATGCCCGCGAGTCGGAGCGGGCCGAACCGCTCGCCGAACGCGAGCGAGGAGGCGTAGGCCGCGACGAACGGGATCAGGAGGGCGAACGGGGCGACGGTGGCGGCGGGGTAGCGGCGGAGCAGGCCGCCCCAGATCGCGTAGCCGAGCACGGTGGCGATCAGGCCGATGTACAGCGCGGCGGCGCGGCCGAGCCATGAGCTGGCCGCGAGCGCCGACCCGAGCGCGTACGGCCCGTCGAGCGCAAGGGAGAGCGCGAGCGCCGGCAGCGGCGGGATGACACTCAGCCAGACCATGAGCCGCAGCATGTCGACCGGCGGCAGCCGCTTGACGAGCACGTTGCCGACGCCCCAGCTCACCGCGGACAGCCCGCCCAGGATGAGCCCGGTCAGCGTCAGGTCGCGGCCGACGGTGAGAGCGATCAGCACGAGCCCCGCGAGCGCCACCGCGGCGCCGATCCACTGGTGGCGGGCCGGGCGCTCGCCCAGAGCCAGCGCGGCGAAGAGGATGGTGAAGAGCGCCTGGGTCTGGACCACGACCGCGGCCAGGCCGGGCGGCATCCCCAACGCGATCCCGAAGAACTGCAGGAGGAACTGGCCCAGGAACAGGGTGAGGCCGACCGGCACCAAGGTCCGCCAGGGAACGCGAGGCCGGGCGAGCACGAGCGCCGGCGCGGCCGCGACGAGAAAGCGCAGCGCGGTGAGCTGGGGCGGGGAGAAATCATCGAGCGCCCAGCGGGTGGCGACGAAGGTGAGGCCCCAGATGACCACCACGAAGAGGACCAGGGCGAGATGGGCGGGCGCCATGTCGCCGGACTATAGCACCGCGGCGCGCGTCCGATGGACAAGGGCCGGCCGCGAAGCGTAGACTCCGGGCGGCTCATCATCTCCGTGCCGGGAGGCGGCGCCCCATGTTCACGCAGAGTCTCAAGATCGATCACGCGCGGTACATCCTCACCGTCGATCGCGAGCGCCGGATCATCCAGGA
>Ga0068869_100001045_pt1 | contig 16126 bp, 18 predicted proteins | sample KBSMisM52_FD_64676 | JGI IMG/M metagenome (GOLD analysis project Ga0068869, IMG submission 64676) | Miscanthus rhizosphere microbial communities from Kellogg Biological Station, Michigan, USA - KBS Miscanthus M5-2 | ecosystem: Host-associated > Plants > Roots > Rhizosphere > Soil ... | reverse complement strand
GAGTTCTATCTCAAGGTTGCGGATGTCCAAATCACGTTCGTTAAGACCGAACAGGGAGTGGTTACGCAGTTGATTCTTCATGAGGATGGGCGCAACATGTCCGCAAAGAAAATTCGCTGAACAAGAACCGGAGCAAATAATAGATGGCGTGGCAAACTAAGAGACGACTAAGGAACCTGCTGCTGTTCATTCCGAATATGCTTTTGTTGTGCGTGCGCCTGCTGGCGGACCCACGCGTCCCGAAAGTTGAGCGGGCCCTGGTTGCGGCAGCCATCGCCTATGCGATCATCCCTTTCGATCTAATACCTGACATGATCCCCTTCGTGGGGCAGGTTGACGACGCTTATTTGATTTCGCTGACGTTGTTGAGATTGATGGAGCGAACCGATCCGGAAATTGTTCGCGAACACTGGAGTGGTGGTGGCGACGTAGTAGAACTGGTCGGCGCCGCCGCTTTACTTGCAGGAAAATTTCTGCCGCAACGAATTCGCCGCGTGCTTACCTCTCGCGTCGAAGTGCCGCCAGGGAAACTCGAAGGCCTCAAAGATTTCTCAAAGCCGTTATTGGTGGCGCGGACAGAGCTTGAACCGGTAGAAAGCGAACGGAAGGCAGTAGGCTGAAAAAAGCAGTAAGCCAATGCAGAACCGCGAGCGGTAGCGAGCGGATGCAAGCACTCAATGTTGAATCTACCCGAACGCTCTTTTCTTTGTTGACCGTGGCATCCGCTTGCTACCGCTCGCGGTTCTGCATCATTATTCTTCAAACTTGAATCCACCAATGACAAAGATCAGTTGAGAATACCTCGGGGTATTCTGCCTGCTGCCTACTTCCTCCTCAGCGCCTCCAACAACTTCTCATGAATTCCACCAAAGCCACCGTTTGACATGATGGCGACAACGTCGCCCTCCCGTAGTTGCGTCCGCAGGTGCTCGATGATCGCGTCGCAGTCAGGAAGCGCAACGGCAGGCTTGCCATCTTTGGACACTTCCTCGATCAGTTTGCTCGTGTCCAGCGATCGGCCCTTCTCAGAAACTTTCTGACTGTCGAAGACGTTGGCGATAACCACATAGTCTGCAGCTCGAAAGGCATTGGCATAGTCATCCTGAAACACTGCCAGACGAGACGACCATGACCGCGGCTCAAACACCGCGACCAAACGACGCTGCTGGTATCGATTGCGCAAGCCGCGCAATGTTTCTCTCACTGCTGTCGGATGGTGGGCAAAGTCGTCAATGACGGTAACGCCACCTTCCTCACCTCGTATCTCGGCGCGCCGTCGCACATTTTTAAACGAGCGCAAGGCGCCGGCAATAACCTCGCGGCTGACCCCCCAGGTGTCAGCGGCGATGATCACAGCCAGACAATTCAAGAGGTTAAAATCTCCAATCAGCGGCGTTTCAAACTTGCCCCAGAGCTTGCCCTCGCAGCTAACAGTAAACTTGCTCAACTCTCCGGAAAAATCCATTTCGCTAAGACGCCACTTCGCTTCTTCGGTTGTCCCAAAGGTTTCGAGTTGAGTGAAGAGTCTCGAGCCCATCGACATTACAGTATCGCGCACGTGGGGGCTGTCCCAGCCGGCGATTAGTTTGCCGTTACCGGGAACCAGATTCATAAATCTCCGGAAGGCAAGTTTCACCGCGGCGAGATCGTTGTAAATATCGGCATGATCAAACTCGATGTTATTTACGATGGCGATCTCCGGCAGGTAATGCATAAACTTCGGACCCTTGTCGAAATAGGCCGTGTCGTATTCGTCGCCCTCAATGACGAAGTAATCGCTATTGGTAACTCGAAAACTCACGCCGAAGTTCTGGGCGATGCCGCCAATAAGGAAAGTCGGATCCAAACCGCCCTGATCCAACACCCAGGCCGCGATGCTCGTAGTCGTTGTCTTGCCGTGGGTGCCGGCGACCACCAGTGAGCGACGGCCGCGAATGAATTCTTCTTTGACGACTTCCGCCTGCGATCGGTAGAACAGTTTGCTATTGAGTGTCGCTTCAACTTCGGCGTTCCCGCGCGGAATAGCGTTGCCGACGATCACGCAATCAGGCGCCGGCTTGAGATGTTCCGGTTGATAACCCTGGTTCACCTGAATCCCCAGCGAAGCAAGCATGGTAGACATCGGCGGGTAAACGTTTTCGTCCGAGCCCGTGACCTTATGTCCGCGCGCTTGCAGCATTCCTGCTAACGCAGCCATGGCTGTTCCGCAGATTCCGATCAGGTGATAGTGCATAGTTGGAATCAAGTTTGACGTGGGAGTCTCATTTGGTTGGATCTGCCAAAGCGGTTTGAAGATTGATGCGCTAATTCTCCGACACTAGATGTGCTGACGGCCGAGTGTTTTCAAGATTTGCGTCAGTGTCAGCTATTGCCGCTGCAGACGCTTCTTCCTTTAGTGGGCGTCGATCACGAATAATGCGCGCCGGGTTCCCCGCTACAATCGCGTAAGGAGGCACCGGCTTGGTCACAACAGACCCGGCTCCTACGATCGCGTCGTGACCCACGTCTGCCATGATCGTTGCGTTTGCGCCAATCCATACCCCATCACCGATCACCAATGGGTTCTTCGGCCAGTTTCCCTGATGCTTCACCGGCAGGTCCAGTCGATCAAATCGATGGTGCCGGCCGCCTGAAAGCAGAATAGCGTGCGGGCCGACTAACACATAACTGCCGATGTTTGCGTAGTCAATGTAACAGCCGCTGCTGATCCAGATATCATCACCGAAGGTCGTGCGCGGATCCTCCAGCACAACTCCGAAATTCAACAGAACATCTTGACCGATCTTTGGTAGTAGCCGGGCATAAGTCGCCCGCCGTAGCTTCCATCCCAGCGAAAAAGGTAGAACTGACAAGACTTCCGAGGCAAATGGAAAATAGATCCAACCGCGCGAGACTCCGGCGCTGATAACTCTGCCAGTCAGGCCGCCAGCCGCGTCAATCAAAGAATTCCAGGCTGAAGCAAGTAATCGGGGCATTAGCTAGTCGTTTCAATTGCAGTGCGGCGCGAGATGTTTCCGAAAACTTTAAAGCGCCGCGACTTTCCTGGAAACCAATTCCGCTGCAGTCGAATAGGCATCTATCAACTGTTGGCCCAGAGTTTTCGGATTGAAGTGTTCGCTGATGAACTCGCGCGCGGCCTTTCCCAACTGGCGCCGCAACGCGGGATCACTAACCAGTTTCTCAAAAAGAAGCGCAAACTCTTCGTTGGAATCAGCGATGAGCGCGTGTTTACCATTTTCCACCGGAACGCCGCGAAAAGAATTTCGAAAGCCAACGATTGGCTTGCCGTTGGCCATGGCCTCCAGCGTCTTGGTTTTTATACCAGTACCAGTCCTGATCGGCGACAGAAAAATATCAGCCTCCGCATAGAGCTTTCGGGCTTGCTCATCAGATAGTGGCGCTTCGATACGAATACCACATTCGTGGGCTCGTTGCCGCGCGCCTTCATCCGGGTTGCCTCCTGCAAAAACTACCTGCAGACGCGCCCGAACTTGCTCGCTAATCTTGGGCCAAATCTCGTCCGTAAAAAGAAAAGACGACTCGCGATTAACCATAGCATGTAGCATGCACAGGAACAGGGCGGTGCAGGTTTTGCTGTCTGCGCTCACAACGGGAGATTGTTCGGGGACCGTCATCGGCGGCGGTATCCGCACGAGACGCGACACACCTTCCCGACGCAGGACTGCTTCGTCCTCAGCCGAGACAGTGATCGTTATCAGCGCCTTATTGAAGATCCCAACCTCAAACTGACGAAAGCGCTCAGCCTCGAGTCGCCAAAGGGTCTTGCGCAATTTCTTATCGTCCGGTATTTCCTCGACTCCATCTTTCATGATCACGAAATGGAGATCGAGCGTGCGAACAACCAACGGCAAGTCCATTTCCTGTAGCGCGATGGCTGGGTAAAGCCATTCGCAATGAACTATATCAAACGGGTATTTATCGCAGAGCTTCGCCGCCGCCGAGCGCAGGTTTTGGTCCAACCAGATAGAGGCATGATAACTGTTCCGGGAAAATGCTGTGCGCGCCGCAGTCGCGAATTTCTCGAGCGTCGCGGGCTGTCCGGGTCTGGGTTGATAAAAATGAATTTGAGCGTTAGGGACCAGTTGCTGCAATGCGGCAACGTCGGCGGCTGAATTTTCTTCGGTACGCGGCAGGAGCAAATGTAGTTCGCATAGCGGCTCAATGCTGCGCACAGTTTCCAGCAGTGCAACTTTTGCACCCGCATGGGGTGGAACAGGAAAGCTGGTGGCTACGAATAAAACTTTCATGGTGCAGAGATTGATCCGAGAAACGGGCTCGGATTCAGACAGCGGGTTTGGCTGCTTTTTCCTTGGTCTCCTTTGCCATGTTCAGGCGTTGAATTTGTTCAGGCCATTTACCAAAACGTCCGCGCAGGTAATCTCTCCAGCCCCACAACATTGCCCGGCTGTGGGCCGGTGCGTGTTGATACTTGCCTCCGCGCCAACCCCCTATATTCAAAATGTTCCAAATCGTTTCTTTCAAGAGATAACTAATGGAACGCCGTCGCTCAATTCCCGGTAAGTGTTCCTTCATCCATAGCAGGCGGTTGCGCGCCATAAGATAAGTCGCAATCAATTTCGGCGCGGAAGCGGAAACCTTGTGATAGAGCCGTGCTCGCGGAACAACATAACACTCGAACCCCGCTTTCTTCATGCGCGAACACCAGTCTGCCTCGTCGAAGTATGCGAAGTAACGTTCGTCCATCAGACCGACCCTGCGCAAGACTGACGAGTGAACCAGCAGACAACAACCACACGCATATGCCGTCGGGTAAGGTTGCCGCTGCTGCAATTGCTCTATCGGGCTCTCCTCTAGTACATGGCGAAAGCCGGCAATCTCACTTTCCCAAACGGAGCCGGCGTACCAGACCGTCTGGTGATCCGGATGGTGAAGAATGACGGGACTCACAGCACCCACTTTGTCGAGCGAGGCGCTCTCATTAACCAGGGTCGAGATCATGTCGGGGGGGGCCACTGAGTCGTTGTTGAGAATCAACACATAGTCGGCGCCTTCTTCGAGCGCTTGCCTGATGCCGACGTTGTTGCCGCCGCAGAAACCGAGGTTTGTCGCTTGCCGCATGAGGTTGACACGCGGAAATCGACGCTCAATCTCCGTTGCCTCGGATTCTGCGGAACCGTTGTCGACGACGTGAATTCTGAGCGACGGGTAGTCTTGTTCATGCAGCGATGCCAAACACTCCAGAGTGTCGTCAAGGCCGTTCCAGTTGAGGATAACGAGATGAACTGAAGGAATTGAAGTCACTGCCGTCGCTCGCCCGGGATCAGGAAACTCCGGCTGCTTCGCCGGCAAACGAGGACGCACCCTTGGCTGAGCGAGTAGCCTCGCGCAGATCGGCGTCGACCATCTCGTCGACGAGTTCGGCAAACGAGCGCTTGGGTTTCCAGCCAAGTTCCCGTCTGGCCTTCGCAGAATCGCCGATGAGCAGATCTACTTCAGCTGGGCGCACGAATTGTTGATCGATCTTTACAAACTCCTGGTAGTCGAGACCTGCTCGCGCAAAGGCCCGCTCGCAAAACTCGCGCACAGTGTGAGTCTCCCCGGTCGCGACTACATAATCGTCGGCGGCGGGTTGTTGCAACATCAGATGCATCGCCTGCACATAGTCTGCCGCATGGCCCCAGTCGCGTTTCGCATCGAGGTTGCCGAGGCGTAGTTCCGTCACCAATCCGGTCTTGATGCGCGCGACGGTTGAAGTGATCTTGCGCGTAACAAACTCGTAGCCACGGCGCGGCGACTCATGATTGAAAAGAATTCCGCTGACGCAGTACATCCCATAGGCTTCGCGATAGTTGCGGGTTAGATCGAAGCCCGCCACTTTGCTGATGCCGTAGGGCGAGCGCGGGTGGAATGAGGTCAACTCCGTTTGCGGTACTTCGCGCACTTTGCCAAACATCTCCGAGGAGCCGGCAAAGTAGAAACGACATTTGGGTTGCAGCTCGCGCAGGGCTGCAAGCATGTAGTGCGTGCCGTTGATGTTTGTATTCATGGTCGAGAAGCCGTCGGCAAACGACTCGGCGACAAAGCTCTGAGCCGCGAGGTGGTAACACTCGTCAAACTCGGTCTTGCTATAAATACTGAAAATCGAAGGGTAGCTTTCGAGGCTCGCCGGATGGAGAGTGAGCCGATCGAGGATGTGCTCGATGCGGGTGAAACGCCGCGAAGGATCCTCCAGCGCGACGCGCCGGACAAGTCCGTGGACTTCGTAACCAAGCCCGAGCAGATACTCCGCGAGATAGCTTCCGTCCTGCCCGGTAATACCAGTGATAAGTGCTTTTTTCATAAGTTGAAGTCGGGATAATTCTGATCCCGGTCAATCAGGATTCGCTCATCTGCCTCCGGCCACTCGATACCGAAGGAGGGGTCATTCCAACGAAATCCTCGACCGCTTTCGGGCGCATAAGGCTGTGAAACCATGTAAAAAACCTCAGTATCATCAACCAGGGTTTGGAAACCATGCCCGCAGTCGCCAGGTAGGTATAGCATGGAACGATTCTCTGCTGTTAATTCGATGCCCTCCCATCGCCTGAAAGTGGGAGATTCACGGCGTAAATCGACGACTACGTCATAGATCGCGCCTCGGGTGCAGCGTACCAGTTTCGCTTGACCATGAGGGGCGGCCTGATAGTGCATGCCGCGCAGAGTGCCGCGAGTTTTGCTATAGGAAATATTACTCTCGACGAAGACGTGTTCCAGCCCGTGGGCGGCGAACTCCCTGGCCCGGAATGACGCCGCAAAAAATCCTCGTTGGTCTTCAAAGCGATCAGGTTCAACAATGAATGAACCCGGTATTTTAGTTTCTATGAAGCGCATCGAATCAGACTATTCTCCTACCCTTTATTTGTTTGAACAGGCGTGGGTTTCAGGACGACTTCAAATGTTGATCTTCTCCCACTAGCTGTCGTTTTAGTTGCCGCACTCGATTCGAAAGCGGCGAACCGACTATAGACTCCAGGAAGAGTGATCTCAGCTGACGATCACCGGCGCGCCGTGGATCCATTTTGAAACTACGAAGTGCAAATCGCCGAGTTTCTGCCAGATCGCCGGCGCGATAGCTAGCCAGGGCCTTTGCGGCATAAGCAAGCGAATCATATTGCTTTACCAAGTTTTTTCCGCGGGCTGTTTGCGTCTGCTCGCGAACCTCATCCGCGACCCAGTCATAAAACTGATTCTCCGCTCTAATCCTCTCCAGCCAGCTAACACAAATGCCTGGGTTGACTTCAAGAGATGGTTCGGTTTTGAAGACGTCGCGCAGATGGCCCGCCGCAGCGTCGCGTTGACCCAGACTAAAAAAATAATAAGCCTGCATCAAGGATAGTAAGGCCCGCACGCGCGGCTGACTAAGTTCGCCTCCGAAAGAAGGGGCTTTTTCTGCAAGCCTGGTCACAACCTGGAGAGACCTTTTCAGATTTTCCTCCACCTCAATTCCCAGGCTGGTGTTTTCAGAGTGCACCCGATACTTGACCAGGGGCTGATCGATGAATCCCACCTTGCTCTCGGAAAGCATCCGCACAAAGAGTTCCCAGTCGCTATAGATTAAACTCTCGTCTTCCCGGCCCACCTTCTCAAGCAAAGAACGCTGCGCCAGCACGGTCATCGCTGAAATATGATTCCCAATGATCTGTCGCTCAACCGGATGAGGGTCGCCGGAAATGTCCCAGCCAAATATTTGCGGTAGCTCGGCTCCGCTTGCGTCGATGCACTGCGCATGACCATAACTCCAACCAATCTGTGGATGTTTGTCTATGAATTGGAGTTGGCGTTCTGTCTTGTCTGGAAAATAGACATCGTCAGAGGGCAGACCAGACCAGAATTCGCCGCTGGCCTTTTGAAAGGCAAGATTTGCTGTAGCTGCGATTCCGAGATTGCGCCGCTCGGGATGTGTGAAAACTTTGACGAGCCGAGGATATTTGGCAGCGTAGCTCTCGGCTATGGCCAGGCTGTCATCTGTAGAACCATCGTCGACAACGATTATTTCGATGTTCGAGTAAGTTTGGATTAACGCACTTTCGAGAGTAGTGGAAAGAAAACGCGAATGATTGTAGGAAGGGATGCAGATGCTAACTTTTGGATTGGCGCGCATGTAGTGATTAAGGCTGAAACGATAATAGCTGAGAGACGACGGACCGACCAATCATAAAAGAGTTGCACCACGAAGTGGTGCGAGAATCTCGATGCCCCTCTTCTATCTGGCACCCCTCCGAGGTGCGGTCATGCTTGCCTCCTGCAACCGGTAGTCTTCGCTTCGCTACGACCTCCGGCTACTTTCTCGCAACCCTCTGGGTTACATCGTTGGCCTGAGTCGAATAGCCCCGAATGCTGTTAATAACGGCGTCTTGATCAGCTCGGTCCAGATGCGGCCCCATCGGCAAACTCAAAACGCTGCGCGAGAGCGTGTCAGCGATCGCGAGAGCCCTGGCCGGCGAGGTTGAATCCTGGTAGGCCCCCGAGAGGTGCGGCGGAATGGGGTAATGTATCAGGGTTCCGACTCCGTCGTTGGTAAGCGCTGCTTGCAGTTTGTCGCGCTCGGGATGCGTGACGACGAACAGATGCCAAGCGGGCTCGGCAAAGCTTGGAACCTCGGGAAGGCCCAGCCCGGCGACGTCTGCAAGGCGTTCGAGGTAATACTCAGCAACAGCTTTTCGGCGTTCATTCCAATTTTCAAGGTGACGTAGTTTTACGCGCAGCACGGCCGCCTGCAATTCATCCAGTCGTGAGTTGAACCCCTTTTCATCGTGACAATATTTTTCCCGCGAACCATAATTCCTTAGCCGCCAGATCTTGTCCGCAAGATTGGCATCGCTCGTTACTACTGCCCCACCGTCGCCTAACGCGCCAAGGTTCTTACCCGGATAAAAACTAAAAGCAGCTGCCTGACTGAGACTGCCGGCCCTCCGTCCCTTATAACGAGCGCCATGTGCCTGAGCTGCATCTTCGATGACCTTCAGACCGTGTCGTGCCGCCACCTGGTTAATCGAATCCATGTCCGCAGGCTGGCCATAGAGGTGAGTTGGGATAATCGCTTTCGTTCGCGGAGTGATCGCCGCCTCGATCTTACCCGGATCGATATTGTGGGTCCGCTTATCAGGTTCGACGGGTACAGGCGTGGCACCGGCGTAAGAAGCTGCGAGCCACGTTGCGATGTAGGTATTAGACGGAACAATAACTTCATCGCCGTCGCCGATCTCCAGGGCCCGCAGGATCAGATGCAGCGCATCAAGACCATTGCCGACGCCGATACAGTGATCGGCTTCACAGTAGTCGGCGAATTCTTTCTCAAAGGCGGCAACTTCCTCGCCCAGCACAAACCAACCAGAGGCCATCACGCGCGCGAAGGCCTCGTCGATCTCAGTTTTCAATTCACGGTTAGGAGCTTTTAAGTCAAGGAAGGGAACGGTCATCCACTACCCCCTGGCGGCCGCCACGAATTCTTCGTAGTCGCGGTAATAATCCGACTCCTGGAAATGCTCGGAGGCCAGGACCATGCAAACTGATCCGGAGGAGAAGTTATCAATATCGCGCCAGATCATCTGTGGGATATAGAGACCATAGGAAGAACGATTCAAGTGATACTTCTTTTTTTCCGTTCCGTCATCGAGTTCCACATCAAAGCTTCCGGACATCGCGATCATAAGCTGCTGCAGGACCTTGTGCCCGTGCCCGGCTCGCGTTGCACCTCCCGGAACATCGTAAAGATAGTAGACACGTCTGATTTCAAACGGAATATGATTTTCTGACTCGATGAAAGTCAGGTTCCCGCGGGGGTCGTGTATCACCGGCAGTTGAATGATTTTGCAATCGGCGAGAGTCATTGCGCGTTTCAGGCCTTCAAGTCCAACTCGTAGAATTCGTAAGCTACGCTTCCGGCGCCAAACTCCCGCTTGAAGTTGAAGAGGCCTTCGTTCAGGTGGCGGCCCTCATCTTCGTTGCTGTTGCCGAAATCGAAGTAGCGGGCCGGTCGCGCCTGTGCCTGCGTAATACAGTGCTCCAGAACAGCGTCGAGCGCGCACAGTTCGTAGCCGGTGCTACTTGAAGCGATGTACTGCGAGTGTACTACACGCGGGCTGACGAATAGGACTACTCCTGCCTCAATCTTTCCGTCGAGCATGGCGACCACGAACTCAATCTCAGCTGGAAAGAGCGCATGCAGCTGGGCAATTTCCTCGGCAGTGTGCACCGGCTTGCGGCTGTGTTTGCGCGCCAGATTATCTTCGAGCACGCTCCAAAGCGGCGCAATGAATTCGGCCCCTTGCTTGATTTCAATACCGGCCTTCAACGCTTTCTTCAGGCCGCGCCGCCTGCGTTCGCTCGGCGCCGAGCGAGCTGCCAGGTCGATAGTGCTTGATAAGTCACAGCGATAGCGACGCGCGCCGAGACGGAATAAAGCATAAAGATCATCACTAGCGGGAGTTTGCTGATAGATGTAAGGAACGGCCTTGTAGCGGAGCTTCGTCGATCCTAGTTGGGTGTAGTGATCGCGCAAGATCTCGAGACCTTCGATCATACGCTCGCCGCGCAAACCACCGTCGTGAACAATCCCGCCGAAGGTTACTCCCGGATGACTAATCACACACTTGTCATCATCCGGATCAAGTGCCGCTGGAAAAACTGCGATGACACGTTCGCGTTCATCCACTAACAAAACCGAGATATCGCTGAAGCGCTCGCCGTGGTAGGAGAGATATCGACGCGTGTGCAGGAGCGTCGCCATGGGCGCGCGCGCGACAAATTCATCCCAGGCTGCTGCCGCGCCCGGCGCGTATGACAAAACTTCCATCGAGCCTCACTTGATCAGCAAAAGTCTCGCGCCTCGCATCAGTAGTAAGGCAGCACCATCGTCCAACGGCCACGTTCAGACTCCCAGGCGAATTTCTCGCCGAGATCTGAGGGGTTTACCCAATGTGGAATGTTGAACCTGAAAAAAGCTATGTCGCCCAAATCGTGGTAGGGCTCAATGTCAACGACCGTGCCATCGACCTCGAAACACGTGCCACCTTTGGAAAAATCAGTACCCCGTTGTGTAAGGGCCACGATGAGCCCGATTCGTTGCGGGTTCAGCGGGTGAAAGTGCCGGCCAAAGATTCCGCCACCGAGCGGGTATTGAATCAACTGTGGATGCAGAGCTACACCGTCAAAGTTTTCCAAAGTCGCATTGTTTCCGGTGAGTGCATTCTGCAAGTCGCAGAGGGGCCGGAAGTATTTGTAGAGATGTTCTGCCAGCTCAATCGGCAGTTGGGAGATGCGGTTGAAGTTAAACGAATGATAGACGTGCGGCGTTTGCTGCAATCTGGAAACGCCAGCCTGCATGCAGTGACTATTCTCCTTAGGCTCAGGCTGATCGGCGGCCGGGTTTGCCTGCGCCCAATCAAACACTGCGTGGCGCAGTTGAATTAAGTCGTCGCGCTCCGCGGCAAACGCACCCTTAAGGACAAAGATGTTGCCCGCCATTATCGACTCGCTGATCTCCGCGAGCGGCATTTCAGTAGTAATGACGCCGTTAACAAAGCTGGCCGGCGAGCAGATCGGTTCTGGCATAGTTTGAATTATTCGCGCGTGTATCAGTCCTGCTCCAGCACTGCATAACCGAAGCCCGTCGCGCCATGTTGATTTCCATTGTAGAACATATAACGTTGACCTTTTACGTCCACTACGCACGGGTGACAAATCATCTGCGCGTCCCAACCACTTTCCGAGGGTTCGATACCCACGTCCTCGTCCCGGCGCGTCCAACTGAGGCCGTCCAGCGATTCGGCGTAACCGATGCGATAGCCAACTGCGGCGCGGCTTCTGATCGAATACCACATCTTATAAGTATCACCGTCCTTAACAACCCAAGGGCGGCCGACCGTGTAGTCAAGTGGGCCTGAAGGCGCGAGGCAGATATGTTCCGTGCTTTGCCAGTCTACACCGTCGGCCGATTCAGCATGCCGAATGACGTTGTTGTAATGCACCCAATCGTCTTCCATTGACCAACGCTGGCACGACCAGTACCACGCTCTGTACCGGCCGGCCTCGCTCAGCACGCAGGGCGCCGAGCGTGAGTAGGGCTCCGTTGCGGTTCGATCGAAGACCGGCACTGGCGCATGTTTTTTGAAGCTGCGTCCGCTGTCGTCGCTGGTAGCGAGTCCACTAAAAAGCATGTAGGGCACGCGTTCACAACGTTGCCAGCCGATGTAGTAGAGATGCTGACGCCCGCCGACTTCAATCACACACGAAGGGTTTACACCGGAATCGTCGAACGCTCCGAGCGGACCCAAATCAAGCACCGGTTCGTTGGTGACGTAACGGATCTGTTGCGGCTCATTTGCGTCTAACTCGACGTAGCCGATACGGCCGTAGCGCTGTTCGTCCAGGGCGGCGAAATAAACCCGCAGCAAATCGTCTGACAAAACTTCGACAGTAGGGTTGAAGGCGTAGCGGTTTTTCGTCCACCAACTATTGCCGGCCGGCACATAGACCAGCCCTCGCTTGCGCCATCTCATACTGGAATTGTCCTGGCCGCGAAGGTCGCGCGGCGTCTATTCGATTACGATATAGGCGCGGTCGGGCAGAAAGCGCGACTTGATGATGCGATACTTGTCGAGCCCGAAAACCTCTTTTACCGCTACGGTCTCGCCCGGGAAGTCCGGCGAAAGCAATTCATCCATGGCCAGCACACTGCCACGCGCCAGGTGCGGCTTGATCGCTTCCAGACATTTTTTGGTCGGCTCATAGAGCGCCAGATCAAAATAAGCGAGCGCGATGATCGTCTGCGGGTTGTCGTCCAGGTACTTATCAATCGTCTGCACCACATCGCCTTTGACGAGTTCGTACTTCTTGATCTGCGCCATCACATTGTCCGCCTCATGAGCATCGAGCAGGCGGCTCAGGTAGTCTTCATATCCTTCTGAAACGGTGTAGCCACCAACCGCTGCGTAGCCTGTCGTGCCATCCTTTTCGCCCACGGAAGGGTAACCCTGAAAGGTATCGAAGCCGACCACCTTGCGGTTCCAGTTGTAAGGCTCGTAGACGGCCCGGAACGACTCGAAGAGCGCGAGGTTGGCGCCCCACCAGACGCCGAACTCTATGATGATGCCGGGCACCTTTTCGATCAGCTGGTAGAGTTCGTTGAGATAAAGAATCTTCGCCAGCAAAGGGCTGCGCAGGTAAGCGCCCAGATTGACGAGCATTTCGTCGTCCGGGATGGGCGACTCCTTAAACAGGCCTAAGATAACTTCTCTGGCCTTGATCTCCTCGGCGGATCCGCGTACTACATTTGTATAACCTTCTCTTGCCATCTGCGAAAAGATTCCTTTCTACTGAACCGTTCAAGCTTTTAGTTTAAATCGTTCGAGCGTGTTGACACTCGAGGTCTCGCCTTTGCCGGGTTTGAAGAAAGTAGCCTCGGGTGCGTCGCGGACAATGGTCACGTCCGGCCCCAACCAGCAGTCGCGCCCGATCTTCACATTGTTAACAATCGTCGAGTTGACACCCAGAAAACAGTTTTCCCCGACCTCGACGAACCCGGAAATGACAACGTGCGATGAAATGAAGCAGTTGTCTTTGATGGTGGAGTGGTGGCCGATGTGGTTGCCGCTCCACATAACTACGTTGTCGCCCACGGTGACGAAGGGCTGGACCGTGTTGTCTTCAAAGATGAAGCAATGTTCGCCGAGCACCACATTCCTCCAAACGAAGGCGCGGCTGCTGATGTAACTTGCCAGGCCATAGCCTTTTTGTTTGGCCTCCTGGCACAACCTCGTTCGCAAGCGGTTCAGTTGGGTGTAGACCGTCGCCACGTAGATAAAATGTTCTGCCGGAGCGAAGACTTCCGTTAACGACTCGAAGGGGACTACCGGCAGTTCACACAAAGTCTCTTTCTTTAGATAGTCGCGCTCGACACTGAACGCCACTACCTCATACTCGGAGTCGTAGGTGAAGTATTCGTAAGCAATTTCTGCAAACGCGCTATCCCCAACGATGATAAGTTTACGGTCCTTCGGCATATTAAGGCCTTCTAATCAGAATGTCTTCACGCCTGTTTTCCATCGACAAGCCCTCGGCTTGCGGTAGCACATAGGCATCAAAACCCTGATGTCGCGCTCGCATTAATAGCGACAACACTACGGAATCGTCTATTTGATTCCGTTCTACGCGGTTGAACTCGACGTTAGGGAGTTCTTCAGTTTGCATAAATTCCTGATGAAACTTAACGCCGGCGGCACTCGAAAAAAAACGTTTCCGCTTAGACACGTTCGGCACGTCGCCAATGAGCATCTCGCCGCCAGGGGAGAGAAGCATAAGCGATTGATCGAGGAACTCCCAGACGTTTGACTCAGCAAAAATATAATGCAGTACGCTATAGCTGAGAATTACATCAACCTTGCCACTGAATTCTTCGAACAAGGTGTCGCAATGCGGATAATAGGCCGCAATCTTTTTCATGAACGGTTCGGCCGGAAGCTGCGAAAGCATTTCTTCGGAGTCGACCATGATCAGGTTGTGACCGTTGCGGCGGCAAAGATCGATCAGCATTAACGGTAACTGACTGCAGCCTGGCCCCACATCAAGCACCGTTTTCGCGGTGCCGTCCAGATTGCGAAGCTTCGTGCGAATGTCTGCGAAGATCGCCGCTTCCTTGCCTTCGCGATAAGAATCCGGAAAGCCGATCTTCTCATGGCGGCTGAGCGAATCGTCGGTAGCCAGGCGCCGGAAATCGTCGAAGGTAAGCCGCTCAAACCTTTTGTAGTTATCGTCACCCATAAACGCGGCTCAACTCCGTCGAGAGAAAACGAAGGCATGGTTCTCGATCTTCTTAAGATGACCGAAGGGCCCGCAGTTCTTAAAGTAATTCAGCGTAAACCCGAGCGATGACAGCAGGTCCACCAGATCCTGATCGGTAATTCCCCATTGCCATACGTCCGGCATGTCGCGGTAGGTGCGATCTTTGTGGACGGGATGCACCTCATTCATCTTTTCAAACAGATCCTTGTATTCCACATCGCTTTCTTTTGTATGTGGGACGTTCTCGAAATATCCCTGCTCGCCTAAGTCGAGCAGCCTCACCGTGTGCTCCGAGGCCGTGTACTGCTGGTTGAAAATCAGAAAATTTTCGGTTTTATCGGCGTAGAGTTTAACCACTTCATCCCAGTGGGGCGAGACCTGATGGAGCAGGATGTCAAACATGAAGACGGCATCAACGTGTCCGATCTGCTCGGCGTTCTCGGCTTTTCCGAAGTGACCGGTGATGATTTTCAGCGTGGGATGCCGCTCCTGTTCTTTGAGAAGTTCAGGTGTCCGCCCGAGGTCGATCAGGTAAGCGCGCTCAGAGGCGCACTTATCTATCGCATAAAAGCTGTAAGCCCCGTTGACGCCCCACACTCCGCCCAGGTCTGCGAAGGAACGCATTCCCAATCGATCGCAAGCGTAGTCTATGAGCAGTAGTTTATCCGGTATCAAGCGCGGAGACGTATCGGTCGTCATGCGCCGGTAGGCCGATCTCACCACCGCCGGCGTAATCGATTTAACAATTGATTTCATATGCGACATGATCTAAGAGAACTCCTCCTGTTAGGCGACGAAACATTTCCAACTTTGAGTCTTCTACGCTTGACCGGCCTCGACAGGCTGCAGGTCTTCCAGCGGCGCCAGTAACTCGGTCCGCCACGGCAGGCGAACACGCACCGCGCCTACCCAGCCGCCGCCGCCACCTGCTTCGCGCATGCCGCCAGTGTCGAAAACATCAAAAGAGAGTACTTGTGGTGCTTCCACTTCAATTGCCAAAGGGCCCAGCGTGATTACATAAACCGTGATGTAGTACGGAGCGTCGTTAAGAAAATTTCCCGGCAAGGTGCAGGTGGCGCGATACAGTCCGGGAGCATGCGGCTGATCGAACCAATCTTCTTCAAGTGAGTTGGCATTGGGAGTGTTTGCCGTACTTAACACTGTGGTACCCATCCCGTCCTGAAGGTAGATATTCACTCCCAGATTTCGAATCCCCGCAGCATAGTTCCAAAAGTCGACTTCAATGGAAACGTCCTTGTCGATATCTACGTCACTGGTGATTTTACCGTTGGAGATTATACGCACTGCCTGTAGGCGAATCCGA
>Ga0068869_100001031_pt1 | contig 16214 bp, 11 predicted proteins | sample KBSMisM52_FD_64676 | JGI IMG/M metagenome (GOLD analysis project Ga0068869, IMG submission 64676) | Miscanthus rhizosphere microbial communities from Kellogg Biological Station, Michigan, USA - KBS Miscanthus M5-2 | ecosystem: Host-associated > Plants > Roots > Rhizosphere > Soil ... | reverse complement strand
GCGGGCGCGAAGATCCACAATCTCAAAAATATTGAGATCAATATTCCCTTGAACATGATCGTCGCTATTACTGGTGTGTCTGGGTCAGGGAAATCTACCCTGCTGCATGATGTCGTCTACAAATCTTTAGCCGCTGCCAAGAAGCAGCAGACCAATGGGAGTGTCGAGTTAGTGTGTTTACCGGACGGAATCAGCCTCGACGGTGAAGATTACATTGATGACGTCGTGCTGGTGGATCAATCACCCATTGGCCGCACGCCGCGGTCGAATCCAGTTACGTACACCAAGGCGTTCGACGGTATCCGCGAACTGTTCGCTTCTCAGCCGGAAGCGAAAAAGCGTGGGCTTAGTTCTGGACATTTTTCCTTCAACATTCCTGGTGGGCGTTGCGAAACTTGTCAGGGCGACGGAACAGTCACCGTTGAAATGCAATTCCTCGCCGACGTGGAACTGGTCTGCGAGGAGTGCAAAGGGGCTCGCTACAAGCCGCAGATTTTGGAAATCCGCTATCACGGAAAAAATATTCATGAAGTCCTTGATCTGACCGTCAAGGAGGGTCTGCATTTCTTCTCCGGTGTGCCGAAAGTTGTCGAGAAGCTGCGCATCATGGAGGAGGTGGGGCTCGGCTATCTACGGCTGGGGCAATCGGCGACGACGCTATCCGGCGGCGAGGCGCAGCGCATGAAACTGGCGGCACATCTGCAGCCGGCGGCCAAGGAGCGCATGAAGTCCGGCAGTGGCCCGGTGCGTAAGTTCCGTACGCTCTATATCTTCGATGAACCCACGACGGGCCTGCACTTTGACGACATCAGCAAACTATTGGCGGCCTTCCGCCGTCTAATCGAAGCAGGTGGTTCTATTCTGGTCATCGAGCACAATCTGGAAGTGATCAAGACTGCGGATTGGGTGATCGATCTCGGGCCGGAGGGCGGAGAGCGCGGCGGGAGAATTGTTGGTGCTGGGCCACCAGAAGCGATTGCACAACTGCCGGGCTCGTATACGGGGCAGTTTTTGGCTCACATACTGAATGGCAATGGAGCGTCGCATAGTGATGTGCGGCAGTAAACGCGTTCTCGTCGCTGCGATTGCTTCAGTGATCGCGGTGGGAACGGGTTTATCTGCGCAGACGGTTCGGCATCATCGGATTGCGGAGGCTGACCCTATGTTTCCGCCAGAGCTGATACAGGCGGAAGATGCGCTGGAAAAAAGAGATTTCGCTACCGCACAACCTCTATTGGAAAAAGTTGTAGCTGCGAACGCGGCAAATTATCAGGCGTGGTTTGATCTTGGGTTTCTCTACAATGCTCTGGCGAAGCCGGCTGAGTCGATTGCGGCTTATCGCAAATCTGTGGCGGCCAAGCCGGATGTCTTCGAATCCAACCTAAATCTCGGATTGATGCTGGCGAAGGTTGGCGATCCCGATGCCGAACAATTCCTGCATGCTGCTACCCAACTCAAGCCTACTGCGCATGTCGACGAAGGTTTGGCGCGGGCGTGGTTGTCGCTGGCGCATGTGATTGAGGCGAAGAAGCCGGCCGAGGCAGTCGCTGCATACCAGCAAGTGGCCCGACTGCAGCCGAACGATCCCGAACCGCATCTTTCGGCTGGCGCGCTGCTGGATAAACAAGGTCAGCCAGATCAAGCCGAAGTCGAATACAAGCGAGCTTTGGCGCTGGACGGAAAATCGGCAGACGCTACAGTTGGACTGGCAAACCTCTACATGCGGCAGAAGAAGTTTCCGGAGGCTGAGGAGCTTTTGCGCAAGCTGATGGTTTTGCGTCCGGATGATCCAGCAGTCCATTTGCAATTGGGACGAGTGCTGGCCGCTTCGGGTAAGCCCGATGACGCTGTTGCTGAGTTGCAGGCTGGTTCCAAAGCGAATCCTAACGATCCTTCTCTGCGTCGCGAACTCGGTGATATCTATCTCGATGCCAACAAGTATGATCTGGCTGCGGCGCAGTACAAGCCTCTGATCGAGACAACACCGAAGGATTTTGATCTACGCATGTCTTATGGGAAGGCTCTGCTGATGCTGCGGGATTTTCCGGAGGCACAGAAACAGTTTTTAGCGGCGGCCAACATAAAACCTGATGCTGGCGACGCTTACTGGCAAGTGGCTGTGGTGGCCAACGCGAACAAAGACTACCAGCTCACCATCCGTGCGCTGGAAGCTCGGGCGAAGTTTCTGCCGGAGATTCCCATGAGCTATTTTTTACGCGCGACCGCGTTTGATAACTTGCATATTCCCAAGGCTGCAGCGGAGAATTATCATCATTTTCTTGAGGTTGCGAACGGCAAGTATTCGGAGCAGGAGTGGCAGGCGCGCCACCGGCTGATCGCGATTGAACCGAAGAGGAAGTAGCCTTCGCGGGGCGGGAGATTCAGGACGACGATCTATGCGCATTTACGCCATTTGCCTGCTGGTGCTGGCTGCATCGCTGGCGGTTCTTGCCGCGGACGAGACGGCTGCCCAGTTGGCCACGCGGGCTGAATCTGCTCCATTGGACCAACAGCCCGCCCTTTATATCAAGGCAGCCCGTCTTCAACTTAAGGATGTGGACACACACTACGACCAGGAAAAGACCGAAGACGCCGCCAACGCCGTTAAGCTGCTCACCGAATATGCGGACAAGGCAGCGGATACGTCGATACGATCGGGCAAAAAATTGAAGGATGCGGAGATCGAAATTCGCAAGATTTCTTCCCGGCTAACCGATATACAACATAGTTTGAGCTTCGATGACCAAGCTCCGGTAAAAGCAGCTGCTGAGCATCTTGAGGAGTTGCGCACGAAGCTGCTCGCCCAAATGTTTTCCAAGGACAAAAAGAAATGACGCCGACCCGCAGAGGTTTCTTGATGTTGGTGCTCTCATCCCTCCTGGTGAGTGCGCCGGGCTTGGCACAAAAGCGGTATGACCCGCTTAACCAGAAAGAAATCGACGATCTGCGTGAAGCCAACATGGAGCCCGACAAGCGGCTGAAGTTGTTCATCTCTTACGCACGTGCGCGGCTGGTTTCCATGCAAGAGGCCCGGGCCAATCCGACAACCCAGAACCGGGGTGAGATCACTCACGAGTGGCTGACGGATTTTCTGGATATCTACGATGAGCTCGACGACAACGTCGACATGTATGTGCAACGTAAAGATGATTTTCGCAAGCCGATGCAGGCGGTCATTGAAGCCGACGCTGAGTTCCAGTCCAAGCTACTGGCATTGCGCGATGCGGCAGGGGTGCCGCTCGAGGAATTTAAGCAGTATCAATTTGCACTGAAAAATGCGTTGGATACCGTGGACAGCGCGGTGGACGACCATAAACAGGTTTTGAAGGATTTAGAAGAAGAGGCCAAGAAGAAGAAAAAAAAGAAGTAAAACTCTTCTCCTTGGCCTCTGCTTCCCTATAACGTTTTCAGATACTCGATAATTTCCATCCGCTCTTCTTCCGACAGCTTTCGTCCGATTACGCCATGGCCCTGGGGACCGTCGTTGAATTCGTGGCCTCGATTGGAGTTGCCGGAGAGGTCGGTACGGAATTCCGACGCGCCGGGCAGCGGATCGGTATTCAAACCCAACTTCACCGGGTCAAATTGTTTGTTGCCCAAGTAGAAGACTTTGGGGCGCTCGGAAACCGGAGACAGAAGCGCGTACAAGTTGGGGACCGAGCCATTATGCAAATATGGCGGCGTGGCCCAGACTCCGTTGTGCGGGCGTGCTTTGTAGGCCAAGGGCGCGAGGAGCTCGTTTTGACGATAGCCGTTCCAGTCCTGTACTTCGGCGGAGGAAAGCTTTAGATCCTCGTATGACTGATCCATCAGTTTTTGCGTGATGTATTTGAGACCGTCTTTCGCTGAGATCACGCCTTTCCCTAACGGGCCGCTGTCGGCCGTGCGCTTGGCGAAGTTCTCAGCTTCTTTGGGGTCGGTGCCAATCTCTTCCAGCGGGATCATGGTCACCTTGAAGAATTGGCGGCCTGCACTGTCGGTGAACTTGGTCCAGTATTTCGGATTGCGGCCTTCTGTCGAGAGCATCGGCGGTTGGTGGCAATGTAGACAAAGTTGGTTGTAGAGTTTCTCGCCCTTGGCGGCTTTGTCGGTGTCGATCTTTCCTAAAATATCGGCCGGCCACTTCGGCGACCACACCCCCTTTCCTGGCGCATCTCCGCCCAGCAGAAGTTCGATTTCGTGGAGGTTGTCCACATGGATCGTGTTTTCGAATTGGATACCCGGATAACCAATCAAGTTGATGCGTGAACGCACGCCCAGCGCCTCGCCTACGTTTCTTCCCATCGGTTGCTGGATAGAGCCGTTGTATTGCACCCAGTCCATCCAGGATGCGTCCCAAATCGGAGGGTAGTTTACCGGGCCATCACCGACTGCAAGGTTCTTGTTGTTGTTCAGTTCGGTGCCGAAGACAAAGTTGCCGATTCGCGCCAGAGCATCGGTGCGTCCGTAGCCTTCGGAGGTGGGGAAAAGATGGAGCGTGGATTTAAATTCCTGAAAGCTGGTGTCGAGGTAATACTTCAACGCACGCTTCAGTAGGACTTGATCGGCATGTGAATGGTCGGGGCCTAGCACACGGTCGGCGAAGCGGCGGAAGCGTAGCGGATCGTAGTAGGTCCAGGTGATGGCTAGTCCCAATGCTTGGGTAAACTTTTGCAGATCAATGAGAGACGGACCGGCTTCGAGGCGTATGGCTTTGCTTCCATAGAACAATTCGCCGGTGTGGCAGGCCGCGCAGGTAATCCCGAGCACCACGGTTTTCTGGCTGGTATAGGGATCGACAAAACGGTCGTCGCGGGTGAAGCCGACCGGCAGCGCGTCAGGATTGTGATCAAAGGAACGGTCAGGGATAAACCCGAAGCCCTGCATGTAGCTGTCTTCACGGAACAACGGCGCACCTTTGAGTGCGAACTTTGGCTGCTCGAGCGCGAGGAACCAGGCGTAAGGTAACAGATTGCTTCCCTGCGAGGTGTGGTAGTAACGCTGGCGCTGGTCTTCGGTCCAGTTTTGCTGGAGCCAAGCGACTTCAGTGGGGCGCTCTATCTTTGGAACCTCAAGGCTGTTGTGTATGGTGAAAATTACTACGACCACCAGCAGAACGGCGACAAGGCCAAGCAAGGTGAGAACGGAAAAGATGCTGAAACGTTTGAGTCTCGACGGAGAGTTCGCGGACACGGTCACAATCCTTCTTGGGGGTCGGATGTTGGAGGGAAACTGGGTTGATTCTACATCGGGAGTCAAGAACACAGTAAACCAATGACTGAGTGGGACTCGAGCCACACAACCCGGACCCGGGCTTTCTCTGCGGCCCTTCTCGGCACACTCTGCGTTTTAGGTTTCTTAACACTCAACCCAAAATCTTAAAAACGCAAGAGATCGTAAAGAACTTCGCCGAGGACGCGGAGAACGTGGGAGCGCACGAGAATATTAAACAACGCGTGCTAGTCTTTTAGTTGATGGAGCGGCTCCTACATATATTTCAGGAAAGTTACCGCGCACTGCGGCCCAATTCTGCTTTGCCGGAAATGAAGGTGGAGTTTTACGCCTTCGCGAATATCAATAATACGATCCGGTTACGGGAGGGACGGTTACTGGTGCGGGTGTCTGATTTATTGGAAGGCTCACCGGAGCCGGTATTGCGGGCAATCGCGCATATTCTTTTGGCGAAGATGTACCGCCAACCGATTGAGCGGGAACATTCGACGCGCTACCGGAGACATATTTCCGGGCATGATCTTAGCCGCAAAGCACATTTGGTTCAGCAGATTCGCGGACGCAAGCGGCTGGACTCGGCGCGCGGCCATACTTACGATCTGGAACATATTTTTGAAGATTTGAATACAAGATTTTTTCATGGGCTTCTGGCCCGCCCTCGGATGACGTGGAGCCGTGAGCATGCGCGCAATCGGCTGGGACATTACGATCCCGCCCATAACGCGATTGTGATTAGCCGTGTTTTTGACCATCCTCGGGTGCCAGAGTTTGTGGTGGAGTACATCGTCTATCACGAGATGTTGCACTTGAGGCATCCGGTGAAGTTGCGGGGCAGCCGGAGGTGCGTGCATTCGGCGGAGTTTCAGGCGGACGAGAAGTTGTTTCCCCGCTTGTCCGAGGCGCAGAAGTTTTTGCACCTATTGTGAGCCACAATCCCCAAAACTTGCTTTTGCAACAAGTTGCAGGTTTGACGCCCTGTGAGGGAAGTAATATCCTAGCCTTAGGTTATTAGTTGCAACCCAGTTGCAACTAAATGCAACCACCCGTCTATCTCATGCTAGAAGCGTTTATTATCACCCTCCGCGAGGGGGTGGAAGCGGCCCTTATTGTCGGTATCACGCTGGCTTATCTGTCGAAGATCGGGCGCGGCGATCTGCGGAAATCTGTGTACAGCGCGTTGGTTGTGGCATTCCTCGGCAGCATCGGGGTTGCCATCTTGCTTTCTCGGGCGCACTTGAACCAGGATATTTTTGAAGGCTGGATCATGCTTGTAGCTGCATTTTTCGTGGCCAGCATGGTCATTTTGATGATGCGTGCCGGGCGCAGGATGAAGGGGGAAATTGAGGGTAAGCTGCAGATGTTGGCTTTGCAAAGTTCTCAGCTTGGGATCTTTGCTTTTGTCTTTCTGATGGTTTTGCGCGAGGGCGTGGAGACAGTGTTGATTCTTGGAGCCGTGACACTGGAAACCTCTGCGCTGCTTAGTTTTTTGGGAACCTTGCTCGGCGTTGCCATCGCGATTCTGTTTGGGGTGATGTTTGTTAAAGGCAGCGTGCGCGTGAATTTGCAAAAATTCTTCCGCGTCACAACCGTCATTTTGTTCTTCGTTGCGCTGCAGCTGCTTGTTTCCGGGCTGCATGAGCTTTCGGAAAATGGAATACTTCCCTCCTCCAAGCAGGAGATGGCAATCATCGGGCCCATTGTCCGTAATGATCTGTTTTTCTTTGTCACCATCCTGGCGTTGGCTGCTCTGATGATTCTGTTTGAAATGAAGCGGCGGCAACCGGCCGTGGTGGAGGACTCCGCTGCAGCGCGGCGTAAAGCAGCGTGGAGCGCGCGGCGCGAACGGCTTTGGATGGCTTCGGTTTATGCCAGTTCGTTTGTCTTCATATTGCTGGTGACGGCGCAGTTTATTTATGCCAAGACAACCAGCCAGCTTTCTCCGGCGACCAGCATTACCTTCGTCGGTGGGAAAGCCAGCATTCCGCTGTCGCAGATTTCCGATGGGGACCTGCATCGCTATTCTGCCGTCGAGAATAGCGTGGAGATTCGTTTCTGGCTCTATAAGAAGCCGGATGGAAAAATTGCCACTGTGTTTGACGCCTGCGAGATTTGCGGAGCAGTTGGCTTCTATAAAACTTCGACCGGCATTGTTTGCAAGAACTGCTCCGCGCCGGTAAATCCCCAATCGGTAGGAACGGGTGGCGGATGCAACCCCGTGCCTTTGACTGCCGAAGTCAGTTCTGACGCGGTTATCATTCAAGAGGCTGATCTGGCAGCGAAAACCGCGCTCTTCCAGAAATAATCATGTTTGTACGCCTAGTCTACGAATCATTCCGGCGACAGAAACGACGCAAGCTGCTGGCTGGGGCTGCCATCACGCTTGGAGTTGGCGTGGCTACGGCGATGATTGCTGTGGCTACTGACATTGGAGACAAGATCAGCCGCGAGCTGCGGAGTTATGGCGCCAATCTTATTGTTACGCCGCAGGAAGATTCCTTGGACGTCGTCATCGGCGGGGTGAATCTTAAGCCGGCTAGCGATGGCGGATATCTGAACGAAGCTGACATTCCGAAAATTAAAGGCATGTTTTGGCGGAACAATATCGTTGGTGTTTCGCCTACCCTGCCGGTTCCGGTGCAAATTGCGAATGCCAAAGTGATGCTGGTCGGAACCTACTTTTCCAAACCTCTGCGCTATGGGAAAGAGAGTTTCACCGCCGGAGTGCTGGGAACCCATCCTTGGTGGCGGGTGCAGGGTGCTTGGCCACAGGACAATTCCGGCGACCTAGTTGTGGGGCAGGTGCTGGCTGCGCAACTCGGATACAAGCCGAGTGACACGATTGAGCTCGCCGGGGAGCAACATCGCATCTCGGGCATTGTTTCCACCGGTGGCGATGAGGATCACGAGATCGTCGCCCCCATTTCCCTTGCCCAACATCTGGCGGGACGGCCTGGTGCAGTCCGGCAAATTTACGTCAGCGCTCTTACCAAGCCCGAAGACGAACTGGCGCGGCGTAATCCGAAAACGCTGAGTCCTGAGATGTACGACCGCTGGTATTGCTCTCCCTACGCGCAATCCATCGCTTACCAGCTGCAGGAGGCGATTCCCAACTCACATGCGGAGATGATTCGGCAGGTGGCGCAGAGTGAAGGAACGGTGCTGGCGCGCATCAAGGGCCTGATGTTGCTAATCACGCTGGCGGCGCTTTTCGCTTCCGCGTTGGCGGTTTCCTCGGCAATGGCTACGGCAATTTTTGAGCGACGCGCTGAAGTTGGTCTGATGAAGGCGTTGGGCGCGGGCAAGATCACGATCGCGGTTTTGTTTTTCTTTGAGGCGGCGCTCTTGGCTTTGATCGCTGGTACCGTGGGATTTGCCGGCGGCAGTGCGCTGGCTCATCACATTGGGCGCGCGATTTTTGGCTCGAATATTTCGATTCAACCTGTTCTGTTTCCGCTCATTTTGGGGGTGGCGGTGATGGTTAGTTTCGCCGGAAGTGCGGCGGCGATTTTGCGCGCTATGAACTTTGATCCGGTGTATGCGCTGCGGGGTGAGGCATGAGTTCTCGTGTTTTGGCGGAACAACGGGCAGGACGCCCGCACACTTCCATGTTTCTGCGCATGCTTTGGCGGGCTGCGGTGCGGCGGCGTGGACGGGCTGCTTCGGCGCTATTGGCGATGATTGTCGCTGCTACTACGGCTACGGCGATGCTGAATCTTTATGGCGATGTGCAAGGCAAGTTGAACAAGGAATTTCGCAGCTATGGCGCGAATATTGTGGTCATTGCCAAAGATGGTCAGGCGCTTCCCGCGGATGCTCTACCGAGGGTCCGTTCTGTGCTTTCTGGAGATAGCGTGGCAGCTCCTTTTGGCTTCGTCGTGGCACGAACCGCGTCCGGACAGCCGGTAGTTGTCGCCGGAACCGATTTTGCCTCGGCGCGGAAGTTAAATTCGTGGTGGAAGGTGAGCGTTTGGCCGGAGGCTCCGCAGCAGGCATTGGTTGGAGTTCAGGCGCAGTCGGCTCTGCACCCGACAGGCTTGGATCTGACATTTCAGGGACGGACGCTACATGTGGTTCCCTCAGGAACCTTGCAGACCGGAGCGGACGAGGACAGCCGCATTTACATTTCTCTGGCGGATTTCGAGAGTTGGACCGAGATGCAGCCTTCCACGATCGAGATCGCTGCTTCCGGCGGTGCCAAGGCGACTGATGATGTTCTACAAAAGCTCAACACCGTTCTACCCGATGCCGACGTCCACGCGGTGCGTCGAATTGTCGAAAGCGAATCACGAGTCATGGGAAAGACCCGGGCTACTTTGCTCAGTTCTGCGGTGCTAATTGTGCTGACATCTTCGTTGTGCGTACTGGCTACGCTCATTGGCTGGGTCGTCGACCGGAGACGGGATTTCGCCATCATGAAGGCGCTGGGGGCCTCGGAACGGCTGCTGACTGGATTCTTCGCCGCTGAGGCCGCTGCTTTGGGTGCCGTCGGTGCTTTGGCCGGATATGCACTGGGAATCGGCATCGCGGCTTGGATAGGACGCGCCAACTTCAATGCTCCTGTGGTTCCAAGGCTCGAAATATTGCCCATCGTGCTGCTGGGTGCAATCGGCGTGGCGCTGCTTTCGGCCATTGCCCCAATTTCAGTGCTGCGGCGGGTGCAACCTGCTACGATCTTACGAGGAGAGTAATGATCAGGCTCGAACATGTCAGCCGGCTTTATCCTGCGCGGGCCGAAGCCCCGGGCGGCAGCATTCGTGCGCTGAATGATTTTTCTCTCCATCTGGAAAAAGGCGAGTGGGTTGCGGTGATGGGGCCTTCAGGTTCTGGGAAATCTACCCTGGTGAATTTGATCGGCTGCCTGGATCGTCCTGACTCAGGAGAGATCTGGTTGGATGGCGAGAATGTTGCCCACATGTCTACCGCCGAATTGAATCGAGTGCGGGCGGAGAAGATTGGGTTTGTGTTTCAACAGTTTCATCTCATTCCTTATCTCTCTGCTTTAGAAAACGTGATGCTGGCGCAGTACTTTCACAGCATGACCGACGAGCGGGAGGCTCTGGAGGCTCTCGAAAAAGTTGGGCTGAAGGAGCGGGCACATCATCTTCCCTCTCAGCTATCGGGCGGTGAGCAGCAGCGGGTTTGCATCGCCCGGGCCTTGATTAACGATCCCAAGATTGTTCTGGCGGATGAGCCTACGGGAAATCTCGACGCCAAGAACGAGGAAATCGTGCTTCAGCTTTTGCGGGACCTGCATCAGCAGGGGCGGACCATTGTCATGGTCACGCATGACCCGGTTGTGGCCCGACTGGCGGACCGGAGGATTGAACTGCATCACGGCAAGATTGCGGCGCAGGAAGTCTTTGCCATGGCCGATGAAGAACAGTTCGATGAGGTCCTGGAAGAGCTTTGGGCGTTGGAGGAGAACGGAGAGATCGCCGAGCTTGAGCACATGGAAGTCCATGGAGCCTTGCCGGTGAGCCTGGCGGTTGAAAAGATGACAGCGCTCGGACTGATGAGTACCAAGCCGCATCCACCTGAACCACATCATCACAAACCGTTTGTAAACCCATGCCATGACGCGCTTAAACCGGATGGGGTTTCGATTGGCGATGGCAGTGTGATTATTGAGTTCACAGACCGCGGACGCAAGCGAGCGGCGGATATCGTCCGTCGGCATCGGCTGGCGGAACGACTGTTCACCGACAGTTTGGCTATGGACAGCGAGACCGAGATTGAGCAGCAGGCCTGCAAGTTTGAGCATATTCTGTCGCCTGAGGCTACGGACAAGATCTGCACGTTTCTGGGGCATCCGCGGACTTGCCCGCATGGAGCTCCGATACCGCGTGGTGGCTGCTGCGATAAGGCAAGCTCGAATAGCGACCTGGTTTCATCACAATCCACGCGTCGGCAGTGACGAACCTACCCCAACAACCAAGCTGTTCTCGACTACGTTTATCATCACAAAATAGATTATGAGCAAACGCTCGATCGGTGTATTTGATTCCGGCTTTGGCGGATTGACCGTCCTTAAAGCTTTACTTGAAGTTACTCCAGGGGTTGATTTTCACTACTTTGGCGACACTGCGCGCCTTCCCTACGGTTCGAAATCAGTGGAAACCGTCGCGCGTTACGCCGTGGAAGCGTCTCACTTTCTGGAGAATCAAGGGATAGAAATGCTGGTCGTCGCCTGTAATACGGCAACGGCATTGGCACTGGATCAGATCACGAGAGCTTCTCATGTTCCGGTCGTAGGTGTGGTCGAGCCTGGTGCGGCCCGGGCCGCTGCGGCTACCAAAAATAACAAGGTCGTAGTTGTGGCGACTGAGGCTACGGTGAACAGTCATGCTTATCGGAAGGCTTTGGAGGCGCGTGGTGTTCAGGCACAAGAGAAGGCCTGCCCGTTGCTGGTTCCTTTGATCGAAGAGGGATGGACTGATCACCCAGTCACTGAGCAAATTGCCGGAATTTATTTGAATGAGGCTTTTGCGAATGGCTTCCAGTCGGCGGATGTTTTGGTCCTAGCTTGCACTCACTATCCTCTGGTGAAAAATGTGCTACGGAAAGTAGCGCCCGGGCACGTTACGATTGTGGATTCTGCGGAGTCAACCGCCCATGTCGTGGCGGAGAAATTTGGGGATGTTTCGCGGACCGCTAGTTCAGCGCCGCGGCTTAGTTTTTTTGCTACTGACTCGGTGGAGAAGTTTAAGCGGCTGGGGAGTACGTTTTTGGGGCGTGCGATTGATGATGTACGACATGTGGATCTCAAGGAGTGAGTTGCGGGTGTTTCTAGGGGTCGTTCAGCCCGCACAGAACGCGGTCCTAAGGATGACAAGTAGCTTTGGGACAAATAAAAAAAGCGGCCATCAAATTGGCCGCTTTGATCTGATCTAATTTGATTAGTACAGCCGGAATTCCACTTCCACGCTGATCTGCACCGCCACTGGTTTTCCATCTTTCATGGCAGGTTCAAACTTCCAGGTCTTCACCGCTTCGATGGCTTTTTCATCCAAGCCCAGGCCAACGCTGCGGGTGACTTTTACGTCGCGTGGACGTCCGTCAGCTCCGACGATCAGCCACAGTACGCAAGTTCCGGTGTACTTAGCTTTGCGGGCTTCTTCCGAGTATTCGGGATCGGGCTGATAAATCGGTCGCGGAGCACTTACACCACCGCCCACTCGAAATACGCCGCCGCCGGTACCACCGCCCCTTCCAGGGCCAACGCCGGCGCCTTCACCGGAGCCAACGCCGGTGCCAACTCCTGAGCCGATGCCGCCACCATAGCCAACGCCGTTCGACGGGGGACCTTGCACGATGCGTGAAGTCGGGTCCCCGAGGTTTGGCATATTGGAAGCCATTTGAACTTGAGGAGGTACGATCACGGTAGGCTCAGCTGTCAGTTTCGGGTGCTCGTTGCGCACAACAACTGTCGGCGGAGTGATTTGTTCCATCGCGAACTTGGGTGGCTTCCCTTTCAGGGCCTGCAGTTTGTCACGATCGCCACCGCCGCCACCGCCGCCGACTTGCGTTTTCGCTGGCGCCAGAGCCGGGGTTTCATCGGGCGCAATCAAGGTCACAACCTGCTTAGGAGTTGTGATGGTTTTCACCAGACTCTTGGCAAGGAGCGTTCCCCCGATGATGACTGCCAGTGCGATGACGTGAAGAACGGTTGAACCAAGCACCCCGTTTTTCTTGTAGTCATAAAAGCCCCAGATATCCCGGACCGGGATCGGCTTCGACTGTAATTGCAGCGGGGGTAGCTTCTTGGGAAAGAAGAAATCGTCCAGATTCTGAAACAAGGACCTGATAAGCCCCTTTTCACTGTCCTTGGGCATCAGGAGATTGAGTTCTGGCACGGGATTGGTTCCGGGATTCAAATTCGCAGTGGCCATTTTTGTCCGAGGCTCAATCCTTACATAGACTTGATGTGATTGATCGAGGCCAAGTTGCCTTTCCTGAGTGCCTTCCAGACTACCGGGCTCGGCTGAGTCTTTGAGTGAATTGAATGGCGTCACGCAAAGTTAGATGCCTATTCCCCAGAAAGGTTAATCTGATCAAAATTGTACACATATTTTTAATATTTCCAACAGGGCATTTGGTTTAAGTGATCCGCAGTAATCAGTAGTGCAGGGTAACTCGGAGGCCGTTCCCCCATGGCCAATGGACGGTTTTTGGCACTCTCCCTATAATGAAAAAAATCAACTATTTGGGGAGAAACTAGCCGAGTGCCGCTCGACCTGAAGTCCACTATCAATCTGCCAAAAACCGACTTTCCCATGAAGGCCAACCTGCCCCAGAATGAGCCCAAAATTCTGGAGAAATGGGAGCAGAGCGGCATTTACGAGCAGATCCGCAAGGCGCGTAAAGGCGCTCCGCTCTATGTTTTGCACGATGGACCCCCGTATGCCAACGGGCCTATTCACTTGGGTACTGCACTCAACAAGTGTCTGAAGGATTTTGTGGTGAAGTCCAAAACTATGGCGGGATTTGACGTCCCCTATGTCCCGGGATGGGACTGCCACGGCCTTCCGATTGAGATCAAAGTCGACAAAGAACTGGGCGGAAAAAAGTTACAAATGAAGCCCAATGATGTGCGACTGGCGTGCCGCAAATATGCAGAAAAGTATCTCGATTTACAGCGGTCGCAGTTCAAACGTATTGGCGTATTTGGACGATGGGACAGGCCTTATTCGACAATGACGCCCGGCTATGAAGGCACGGTGCTCGATACCTTCTATGCGTTTTACGAGAAGGGGTTCGTTTACAAAGGACTTCGCGCGGTCTATTGGTGCATGCATGATAAGACCGCTTTGGCCGAAGCTGAGGTCGAGTACGAGAACAAGACGAGCCCCATGATCTGGGTGAAGTATGCCCTGCTCGATTCGCCAGAGAAGATTGATCCGGCGCTGAAGGGTAAAAAAGTCTCGACAATTATTTACACAACTACACCGTGGACCGTGCCCGCTTCCATGGCGGTAGCCTTTCATCCGGCAGAACAGTATGTGGCTGTGCCGGACAGCAAGAATCCGGAGGAGGTCTTCGTCGTTGCCGAGCGGCTGGTTCGGACTGTGCAGAACGACATTCAAGACACGGTACAGTTGGATCCGTCTGCTGTCGTCGCACGCTTTCCGGGCAGCAGAATGGAGCGGCTGAATTTTCAGCATCCGTTTTTGGATCGGAAAATTCTAGGTGTGCTGGCGGATTACGTCACCATGGATACCGGTACGGGTGTGGTACACACTGCGCCGTCACATGGTCAGGAAGACTTTGCCACCGGCATGAAGTATGGGCTGGATGCCACCAGCAACGTGGACGAGCGCGGCATCCTGCGCAATGGACTGCCCGAATACGACGGTCTGAAAGTTTGGGATGCGAACCCCGTCATCATGGAGTTGCTGAAAAAGCGCGGGGCTTTGCTGGCTTCGGGAAAGTTTGAGCACTCTTACCCCTGCTGCTGGCGCTGCCACAATCCCGTCATTTTCCGTGCCACCGAACAGTGGTTCATTTCCATGGAAGCCAACATGGACGGCGGTGGGACCCTGCGCAGCCGGACTTTGGAAGATATCCAAAAAGTGAACTGGGACCCCTCGTGGGGCGAAGAGCGCATGCACAACATGATCGCTGGACGCCCGGATTGGTGTATCTCGCGACAACGGGTGTGGGGCGTGCCGATTGCGGTGTTTCTGTGCGAGAGCTGTGGCAAGCCGCTGACTGATCGCGCGATCAATCGGAAAGTTTCTGATCTTTTCAAACGCGCTGGGGCGGACTCGTGGTACACGCCGGAAGCGGATGCACTGTTGCCTGTGGGGACCAAGTGCCCACACTGCTCCGGCGCGACGTTCAAAAAGGAAATGGACATCTTTGATGTCTGGCTGGAATCTGGCGCGAGCTATTTGGCTTTGCGCGCCGGGGAGCCTGACTATCCTTGGCCTTCCAGCTTGTATCTGGAGGGTGCGGACCAGTTCCGCGGGTGGTTCCAGTCTTCCCTGCTTTGCGCCATGGGGAACCAAGGTACTCCGCCGTATGCGGGCGTGGTCACTCCCGGCTGGACCTTGGACGAAAAAGGTCAGGCGATGTCGAAGTCGCGTGGGAATGACGTTGACCCTGTGGATGTCGCCAAGAGGCATGGCGGCGAGATTGTCCGGCTGTGGGTTGCATCGGTCGACTTCCGTGAGGACATGGTCGGCTCGGAAGCGTTGATGCAGCGTGCTGGGGAGAACTATCGCACGATCCGCAACAACTTGTTCCGCTATGTGCTCGGGAATTTGTACGACTTTGATCCAAGCCGCGATGCGCTACCATTCGAGAAACTGGAAGCCATCGACCAGTACATGTTGCGCGAGACTGCTGCGCTGACTGCCGATGTGTTGCGCTGGTACGAAGAGTTCGCGTTTCACAAAATTTATCAGCGCATCAATCATTTCTGCGTCGTTGAACTGAGCGCCTTCTATTTCGATATCGTCAAAGATAGGTTATACACGTACGCTCCTGCATCCGCGGCGCGGCGGGCCGCGCAAACTGCCATCTGGCGTATCGGTGAAGCACTGGTTCGATTGCTTGCGCCGATACTGAGTTTCACCAGTGAGGAAGTCTGGCAGTATCTGCCCAAGGTGGAGAACCGCTCGGCAAGCGTGCATCTGGAGAAGTTTCCTACCATAGAAGACGTGCTTGGCGGCGGGAAGCTTGAACATGCGGCGCAGTCGGAGGATTGGAAAACTTTGCGTGGTATTCGCGAGCAGGTCCTGAAGTCACTCGAGGAAGCTCGCAATCAGAAATTGATCGGTAAAGCGCTTGAGGCCAAGATTGCCCTGACCGCTTCTGATCCTGTCTATTCGGTGCTCGATCGGTATCGGGAACAACTGCGATATTTGTTTATCGTTTCACAGGTTTCTTTACAAAAGGGCGCGCCAGGCAACGGATCGAGCGGAGTCAGCGTCCACGTAGATAAGGCTGATGGGCGGAAGTGTGACCGTTGCTGGAATTATTCGACGCGGGTTGGAGAGGAC